>Ga0209415_10002728_pt1 | contig 33014 bp, 30 predicted proteins | sample PeaSoiSIISIP2007_FD_187696 | JGI IMG/M metagenome (GOLD analysis project Ga0209415, IMG submission 187696) | Peat soil microbial communities from Weissenstadt, Germany - SII-SIP-2007 (SPAdes) (version 2) | ecosystem: Environmental > Terrestrial > Soil > Wetlands > Peat | place: Germany... | reverse complement strand
AGGTATTTGTGCACAGGAGGAAGCATGAGACAACTGCTCGGTAAAGAGACGCGGGCCATCGAGCTCGTCATCAGGAGGTACGATCCCGAGGCAGACGCATTCACGGAGAGCACATTCGAGGTGCAGGCGGACAGGTTCAGCACGGTCCTGGACATGCTCCTTTCGGTGAAGGAACGCCAGGACAACACGCTGGCCATGCGGTACAGCTGCAACATGGGCATCTGCGGCTCCTGCGGCATGGTCATCGACGGCAGGCCCCGGCTTGCCTGTGAGACGAACGTTTTCTCCCTCGGGAGGACGAGGATCCATGTGGGGCCCATGGAGGCTCACCCCGTGGTGCGGGACCTCGTCACCGACTTCGATGATTTCTTCGCGAAGCACAAGAGCGTCTCCCCGTGGCTCGTGCGCAAGGATACGGAAGAGAAGTTCCGCGCGGAGAAAGAATACCCGCAGACCTTGAGCCAGCTGGACTACTATCTGGACTTCGCGCACTGCATCTCGTGCGGGCTGTGCGTGGACGCCTGCCCCGTGAGCAACACGAACACGGAGTTCATCGGGCCGCAGGCCCTGGGCCAGGCGTATCGCTACTCAAGCGATTCCCGTGATGAAGGGGAAAAAATGCGCCTGGACAAGCTCGACTCCATGGAGGGAGTCTGGGGGTGCGAGTATGCGGGAGCCTGCTCCGAGGTCTGCCCCAAGGGAGTTGACCCCGCCCTCACGATCCAGCTCACGAAGCTCGCCCTGATGCGCCTGAGGCTTACGGGGAAGACCAATCCGGACAAGAGGGCAAAGTAGCTCCTTCTGGGGAGAATGTTCCACGGGTGTTCCAGGCTGAGGAACACCTCGAAGAGGATAAGACCGCGATTGAAGCTCGATCATACAAGCTTGCTGCGTTAGTAACTCAGCTAACGAAGCGACAGGATGGCTCGGTTTTTGCATGACTAATGTCCAAGATGAAAAAATCAATCCTATTGATCGCTCTTGTGATTGCCGCCCAATCCATCAGCGCGGAATGTGTGACCTTCGTGGACAGCGACGCGAATCCAGCCTTTACAGTGGACTTGGATACGCATGCGGTGGCCTTCGACGACAGGGTCCTTGCGGCATTCAACCAATTCGAATGCCTCAAGGGAGACGATCCCCTGCCTCCCGATCTTTCCTTCATGACGAGGGAAGCTTTGATCCGTTTCGCCGCGCTGGATCTCACTCCGCCCCAAACATGGTCAGCGGGCTACGTGCGAGAAGTGTTCCGCTCCCGGGAAGACGTCATGGCTTTCCTGAATCGCTACTACTCTTCGAGACAGCCGTAAACGCCTTTTCAGCCGCGGCCAGGGTTTCGCCGACCTGTGCCGTCCCGTGGGCGGTGGAGACGAAGGCCGCCTCGAACTGGGAAGGGGCAAGGTAGACGCCCTCCGACAGCATGACGCGGAAAAAGTCACCGAACCTCACCGTGTCGGATTTCTTCGCGCTTTCCCAGTCATGGACTGGACCGCCGGTGAAGAAGAGACCGAACATGGAGCCGACGCACGCCATGGAGACCGGGACCTTCTTTGACCGGGCAAGAGATGAAAGACCGTCTGCAATCCTCCGGGTCGTATCGGCAAGCCTCTCCCAGACCCCGGGGTGCGAAAGCTCCTTCAGCGTTTCAATCCCGGCGCTCATGGCCAGCGGGTTTCCCGACAGGGTGCCCGCCTGGTACACGGGACCCGCGGGCGCCACCAGCTCCATGATGTCCCGCCGTCCCCCGTATGCCCCCACCGGCAGGCCCCCGCCGATCACCTTCCCGAGCGTCGTGAGGTCCGGGTCAACCCCGTAGAGGGTCTGCGCCCCTCCCAGGTGCACGCGGAAACCGGTCATCACCTCGTCGAACACCAGGAGCGCTCCCTCGCCTGCCGTCAGCTCGCGGACCCCCTTGAGGAACCCTTCACGCGGCGGCACGACTCCCATGTTTCCGCAGACCGGCTCAAGAATGACCGCCGCGATCTTCCCCCGGTTGGACTGGAAGAGCGCCTCGAGGGCCGACAGGTCATTGTACGGGCATGAAAGAGTGTCCGCTGTCGCGGCTCGGGGGACGCCGGGGGAATCGGGCAGCCCGAGGGTGGCGACGCCGGACCCGGCCTGGACGAGGAGCATGTCGGCGTGGCCGTGATAGTTGCCGGTGAACTTCACGATCTTGTCCCGTCGCGTGAACGCCCGGGCCAGGCGCAGCGCGCTCATCACCGCTTCCGTGCCGGAGTTGACGAACCGGATCATCTCGATGCGAGGCATGAGCCCGCGGATGAGCCGGGCCAGGTCCAGCTCCAGCGGCGACGGGGCGCCGAAGCTGGTGCCCCGCTCCGCCGCGGCGGCAAGCGCCGCCACCACGCGCGGGTGGGCATGGCCAAGGACCAGGGGACCCCAGGAGAGGACATAGTCTATGTAGGCGTTGCCGTCAACGTCCCACAGGTACGGCCCACTCCCGCGCTCGATGAAAAGGGGCTTCCCCCCCACGGCGCGAAAGGCGCGAACCGGCGAATCCACTCCGCCGGGAAGCAGCTGCGTGGCTTCCGCGAACAGCGCCTCCGATTTGCCGGTCTCTCTGTCTCTCATCTCATGTGCTCCATTGCGGCGGCGCCCGCCTGAAAGCCTGATTCTATGCAGTCGGGGATGCCGACCCCTCGATATGATGCGCCGGCAAGGAAAAGACCTTCAAGCGCGGCGCAGTGCGCCTGGATTGTCACCAGCCGCCGTGGATGATCGAGTGTGTACTGCGGCATGGCATCCGGCCAGCGAAATATGCGGGTAAGCTCCGGTGTCGCGGCAATCCCCATCGTGTCTCGAAGCTCCGCTCGGGCCAGTGCCTCCAGGTCCTTGTCGCTTCCCAGCCTTCGCGAGTACAAGCGCACCAGCACCATGCCCTGCGGTGCGCGGCCCTCCCACTTGCTGGAGGTCCACGTGCACGCGCGGAGATCGCTTCCCTCCCTGCGCGGGATCACGTATCCGTAGCCGTCCAGGTCATTCGCAACGTCGGCGCGGCGGAATCCGAGGTGAATGACGGCCGTGGATGTGCACGGGATGGCACCGAGAGCCACGCTCAGCTCGGAATCCACTCCATCAAGGAGGCGGGCTGCCCCGCCGGATGGGACCGCGAGGATGACCGCCTCCGCATCGATGACCGCCCCATCCGAGAGCTCGACGCACCAGGGGCCGCCCCGCCGCCTGACCGCAGTCGCCTCGGCTCCGGTGACCACCCGGACATGGGCAGACCGGAGGTTTTCGCGCAAGGCGTCCACAAGCTCTCCGACGCCGCGCGGAAAGCTCACGAATGCTGAGCCACGCAGGGGGGCCGTCTCCTGGCGCTGCAAGCCGGCAAGCAAGCTTCCCTGCCGCTGCTCCAGCTCCCGCAGGTTGGGGAACGTGGCCTCCATGCTCAGGCAGGATGCATCCCCGGCGTAGATGCCGGCGAGGAGCGGTTCGATGAGAGCTTCGAATGCCTCGCTCCCGAACCGTCGCGTCATGAACTGTGACACTGATTCGTCGCCGCGGTCGCGCCGAGGCGGAACGGATGGCTCTTCCATTGCCTTCAGCTTGCCCGCCTTGGACAGGAGCGGTGTGTCCTGCAACGCCTGAAGGTTCGCGGGCACGAGGCCGGAGAACCCTTGCGGCAGCGGGTGAAGCTTGTGGGCACGCATCACGAAGGACCGGCTCGTTCGAGGCACTTGCCCGCGGAGCAGGGCGGTGATCCCGAGCTCCTCGCACAAGCCGACGCCTGCCGGCTTTCGCGAAAGAAAACCGTCCGCCCCCGCGTCCAGGACAAAGCCCCCCTGATGCTCGGTCAGGATCTTTCCCCCGAGCCGGGCTTCCCTTTCCAGGACCGTCACCTCCACCTCTTCAGAGAGAGACCGGGCGCGCCGGGCGGCGGACAGGCCCGCGATGCCGCCCCCAATGACGAGAAGGCGACTCATGGCGCTGCTCTCACAGTGCGGCTCTCACAGCGCAGCCCTCACAGTGCAGCTCTCACCGCGTCAGCAAGGGCCTGGATGAACAGGGGATCATCGTTCAGCGCAGGAGGCCGTTCCAGGCGCACCCCCGCCTTCTCCGCGGCGGCCTTCGCCTCGATATCGATGTCGTAGAGGACCTCCACGTGGTCGGCAACGAATCCCACCGGAACGCTCACGATGTCCCGGATCCCGCGCTGCGCGAGCGCCGGGATGTGGTCCTCCAGTTGAGGGCCCAGCCACGGCTCAGGGCTTTTTCCCGCGGACTGGTAGCTCCAGGACCAGCGCTCATCCGCCAGGCCGGCGCGCTTTGCGACACGGGCCGCGGTTTCCCGGACCTGGGCGTCGTAGGGATCCCCTTCGCGCAGGGTTCGCGCCGGAAGGCTGTGCGCGCTGAACACGACGTGGACTTTCCCGCGATCGCCCTGCGGCCAGCGGCCGAGGCCTGTCTCCACCCGGCGGGCCAGTGCTTCAATGAGCGCAGGCGAATCATGATAGCTCTTGACGTAAGCAAACTCGATTGCCGCCCGGTAGAGCCTGCGGCCGTCCTCCACCTTGCTGAAGTAGCGCTCCGTATTCATCCTGCTGTAGTGAGGAGCAAGGACAACCCCGACAGCTCTGCGGATCCCTTCTTCCTCCATTTCTCCGACCACCTCCTCGATCCAGGGAGACCAGTGACGCATGCCGACGCGGCAGAAGAACCTCTCAGGACCGAGAGCCGCCTCCAGCGCCGCGGCCTGCCGGAGGCTCATGTCGAGAATCGGTGAGCGGCCGCCGATCTGGCTGTAGTGCTCCGTGATTTCATCAACGACCGAACGCGGAGTGGGCCTGCCGGACCTGATGTCCGCAAGGTAGCCGGGGATCTCCTCCAGGCGGGACGGGCCGCCGTACGCCATGACGAGCACTCCCGTGCGAGGCTGGGAGGCGCTCATCTGTCTCCCCGCTCGTGGACGTAGTCCACAAGGCGCTTCACGGCATCAGGAGATGTATCGGGAAGCACGCCGTGGCCGAGGTTGAATATGTGCCCCGGCCGGCCGCCCGCCTGGTCCAGGACGGCGTCAATGCGAGGTCGAAGCTCGCGCCACGGCGCAAGGAGCGCCGCCGGATCGAGGTTCCCCTGGATGGGACGGTGGAAGCCGATCCTCTCCCAGAAGGCATCCAGGGGCAGGCGCCAGTCCACCCCGATCATGTCCCCACCGGCCTCGGCGACCTCCTCAATGAAGGCCGCGGTCCCCGTGCTGAAGTTGATTGCAGGGACGCCCGCGTCCTTCAGCGCCGCGAAGAGCTTCATGGTGTGCGGCCGGACAAAGCGCAGGTAGTCATCCCTGCCAAGCGCAATCCCCGCCCAGGAGTCGAACACCTGGACGACCGAAGCCCCCGCCCGGGCCTGCGCCACCAGGAAATCCGCAAGCACCGCGGTCAGCTTGCGCATCAAGCGTTCCCAGGCGGCGGGCTCCCTGTACATGAGCAGCTTCGTCTTTGCGTACGTCTTCGATCCACCGCCTTCGATTGCGTAGCTTGCCAGCGTAAAGGGAGCGGCGGCAAACCCCAGGAGCGGGACGCCCCGCGGCGCAAGCTCGGCGCTGGCGATGCGGATAGCCTCCAGTGTTGATCCGAGGGTCTCCCCGGCTGGAGGAACCGCAAGCATGTCGATGTCCCGCGTGGAACGGATCGGATTCTCCACAACCGGTCCGGAATCGGAATCGAACCGGATGCGCAGCCCCATGCCGGCAAGGGGCGGAAGGATGTCGGAGAAGATGATTGCGGCATCCAGGTCGAACCGCTGGAGAGGCTGCAGGGTGACCCGCGCGGAAAGCTCCGGGTTACCGATCAGGTCCAGCATGGAGTGGCTCTCACGGATTGCCCTGTACTCGGGCAGGTAGCGGCCCGCCTGGCGCATGAGCCAGACAGGCGTTGCCCTGGTCGGTTGACCGTGAATGGCCCTCAGGATTGCGGAGGAGGCCAGCGCGTCCTGCGGGGAAACCGCGGCGGCCCCGCCCGTCACGGCCCCGCCTGCCAGAGCGCCCTGCCGACGAAGAAGGGACCGAGCCGCTCGAGGTACAGCGACGTCTGCCGCGTCTTGCGCATGCGCTGGACGATTGCGGAGAGCGCGTGCAGCTCGTCTGAGAGCACACCAATGATGAAGTCGTTGTCTTCCGTGTTGAGGCCGTGGCAGGCCAGGCGGATGTCATGGGCAATGCCGGCCCGGCCGAAGGATTGTCCCACGCTCCCGTGCTCCGCCAGGACGGCGCGCTGCTCCTTCTCCTCCAGCTGCTCGAAGCTGCCGGACCTTCGAAGGGGATACCACACGGCCCAGCGCAGCGCGGGATCGCAGAGCCTGTTGCGCGGCCGCTCGATGAGGGTCTCCTCCAGGTCGGATTCCCAGCCCATGGAATACGTCCTGCCAAGCATGGTGTAGTGCGGCTTCGGGACAAGCCCGCTGAACGCCCCTCCCTTGACGAGCGGCCGCACGGTATCCAGGAAGAAATCCGGGCTCTCGCTGAAGGAGAGCAGGGCAATACCCCGGGGATCGTTCACGTCTTCATACAGGACGGCTGGCAGGCGCGCTTCCCGGAGGGCCGCGGCAACCGCCCCGGCGTCCTGGCACCCGCCATAAGCAAGGAGCTGAACAAAAAGGCGCCGGTTCGAATACAGGGTCTCCCCTGTCTTCGACCGCCCCTTGTCGGCGATCATTGTCCGATCCCGGGTCACACTCCCGTCAGCCATCTCGCCGCCTCTTTCGCATGGTAGCTGATGATCAGGTCCGCCCCGGCCCGCCGGATCCCCGTCAGCACCTCCAGGGTGGCGGCCCTTTCATCGATCCAGCCGTTTGCGGCCGCCGCTTTCACCATCGCGTACTCTCCGCTCACGTTGTATGCGACCAGGGGGTGGTCGTTGAAGCGCTCATGCACGGCCCGAATCACGTCCAGGTACGGCAAGGCAGGTTTGACCATCAGGAAGTCCGCGCCCTCCCGGATGTCGATCTCCGCTTCTTTCAGGGCCTCGCGCACGTTCGCCGGGTCCATCTGGTGGCTCTTGCGGTCCCCGAACCGGGGCGCCCCCTGGGCGGCCTCCCGAAAAGGACCGTAAAAAGATGAAGAGTACTTCACCGCGTACGACATGATTGGCATGACGGGATAGCCGCCATGGTCCAGGGCCCCGCGGATTGCCCCCACCATCCCGTCAATCATTCCGCTGGGAGCAACGATGTCGGCACCCGCCTCCGCGTGCGAAAGTGAAATGCGCGCCAGCACGCTCAGGGTCTCGTCATTCAGGAGGTAGCCTTCCGGGAGGGAAGGGACGGGCCTCCCCGCGCCGCCGGAATTGAGGATCCCGCAGTGGCCGTGGTCCGTGTATTCGCACAGGCAGACGTCCGTGACAAGGAGCAGCCCGGTGTCCGCGTCCTTGAGCTCCCGCAGCGCCCGCTGGATGATCCCGTCTTTCGCGTGGCTCTCAGACCCCTCGGGATCCTTGTGCGCGGGTATGCCGAAGAGCAGGATGGACGGGATTCCCAATGCCGCAGCTTCCCGCGCCTCCGCCGCAAGGAGGTCAACCGAAACCTGGAAGACCCCCGGCATGGAGGCAACTGGATTTCGCACGCTCCTTCCCTGCGTGACGAACAAGGGATAGATGAGGTCTTCCGGTGTGAGAGAGGTCTCCCGCACCATTGCGCGAAGCGAGGCGTGGGTTCGAAGCCTCCGCGGCCGCGCGGCCCCCGCAACGGTGAGCCTGTCAGTCACGAGCTTGTCCATGAGCGAAACCTTTCTTCCAGGCCGTCGACCAGGGCCTGCATTGAGTGCTCCGCCGGCACGACGTCCACTTTCATCCCGGCCTCACGCGCGCAGTCCGCGGTGGAAGGACCAATGCATCCCACAACGGCTCCCGAGAGCCGGGCGGCAAGCGCCGGGGTCTTGTCCGCAAAAGCGCGAAAGGAGCGGACGGCGGAGCCGCTGAGAAAAAGGACAGCGTCAAAGCCATTCTCGATGGATGCAAGCTCCTCGGGACCGGGCTCCTCCGCCACCGTCCTGTACACGGGCAGCTCGTCCACGCGCGCGCCGGCGGCGCGCAGGTCCCGGGCTGCATCCTCGCCATGCTCCACGGCGCACGGCAGAAGCACACGCAGCGAGGCAACGGCAGCGCCTGTTCGCTCCCGGAGCCCCCGGGCCAGCGCGGCGCCGGTGTGCTCTGATGGCACAAATGCCGGCTGGATGCCGCGAGCCCGCAAGGCGTCAGCGGTTGCCGGACCCACGGCCGCCGCCTTCTGTGACAGCCGAAGATCGGGGAAATTGCCGAAAAAGTGCTGGACCCCGTTCGCGCTCGTGAAGAGGATCCAGTCGTACGACGACAGCGCATCCCGCGCGGCCTGCAGCTGAGAGGTGTTTCCTGCCCGCTCGATCCTGATGAGAGGGAGCGCAACGGGAACGGCCCCCCGCTCGCACAGGAGGGCAAGCAGATCACCTGCCTGCTCCCGCGGTCGCGTCACGAGCACGCGCCTGCCCTTCAGCGGCATGCGCTCCGCGGCCAGGACCCTGCCGGCCCCGGCAGACATGGCCTCATCCGCGAGCCGCCGGGCAAGCGCGCGCGGATCATTGCCCTCACCTTCCACGTCGATTGCCTGCCGTCCATCCAGGGAGATCACGCGGCCCTTGAGTGAGACCCTGCCCCCCTGTTCCGGGACAGTCGCGTACGCGGCTACCGGCGCCGCGCACCCTCCGCCCAGGCACCGAAGAAACTCGCGCTCCGCGTCTGTGGCGCGTCGAAGCACGCTGTCGTCAACGAGGGCAAGGAGCCTGAGCAAGTCTTTGTCATCAGCCCGGCACTGGACGGCAAGGGCTCCCTGGCCGGGCGCCGGCATGCAGCGGTCCATCCCGACCCATTCGCTCACTCTGTGAGCAAGCCCGAGCCGCATGACTCCCGCGCCTGCGACGATGGTGGCGTCATAGTGGCCAGCGTCCACCTTGGCGATCCTGGTCTCCACGTTCCCGCGGATGGGTTTCACCGTCAGGTCAGGACGAAGCGCCCGAAGCTGGGCCTCCCTGCGCGTGCTGCTGGTCCCGATGACCGCGCCGGCCGGCAGCGCGGAGAGCCCCCGCCCGTCCCGGGAGACCACGACGTCTCGCGGTTCCTCCCTGGCGAGCACCGCCGCAATTGTAAGTCCCGGAGAGTCATCCACGGGGAGGTCTTTCAAAGAGTGCACCGCGGCGTCGATCTGGCGCGCCCGCAGCGATTCCTCGATCTTCTCCGTGAACAGCCCTTTGCCGCCGATCTCGGGAAGCGGCCGGTCCTGGTTCTCGTCTCCGTGGGTGGAAATGTGCACCACCCGGCAGTCAATCCCCGGCCGGGCCGCCTGCAGTCTCTGCGCCACGAAGGCAGTCTGCCACAGCGCGAGCTTCGAGGACCTGGTCCCGAGCCGCACGGTCATGAGCGCTTGTCCAGGTCGAAGAGGTACCGCAGGGCCTCGGCGTAGTCTCTGGCATGGCCATTTCCCGCCTCCCTGCGAAGACGGGTGGCCGGGTCATGAAGAAGCTTGTTGACCAGGGCGCGCGCCAGGTTCTCGACATGTGCCCAGGATGCTTCATCGAGATTCGGAATGCGTGCGCGGGTGTGGTCAAGCACTTCCTGGCGGATGGAAGAGGCCTTCAGCCACAGGGACCCGATCAGGGGCCGCAGGGAGTTTTCTTCCATGGCAATGGAAAGGGCATCCAGCTCTTCTTCAATGATCCGCTCCACGCGCGGCACCTCGCGCAGGCGCAGGCTTTCACCGGTCTCGTCCCGGCCTTTGAGCGAGTCCAGGTCGTAGAGACGAACGCCGGGCACCTGTCCCGCGGCGGGCTCCACGTCACGAGGCACGGCGATGTCCACCACGATGATGGGCCGCCCGGCGCGCTCACGGACCGCGGAGCACAGCATGTCTGCCGTGATGAGAGGCCGCGAGGCGCTCGTGGCGCTGATCACGACATCAGCGCCCTCCAGGAGGCAGGGCAGGCTGCTGATGAGGTGCGCTTTTGCTCCCCAGCGACCCGCTGCCCGCGCAGCCTTGTCGATATGCCTGCTTGCGACATCGACATGCGCGACGCCGCGCTCCTGCAGGCTCCGGAGAGTCAGGCGCCCCATCTCGCCGGATCCGAGCACGAGCACGCAGGCTTCCGCCAGGCTTCCCAGGCTTTCCTCGGCAAGCCGGACCGCTGCCGCGCTGATGCTGGACGCGCTCCTGCCGATCTCCGTCTCCCGGCGCGCGCGCCGGCCGGCGCGGATTGCCCCCTGGAAGAGCGCCGTCATCTGCGGCCCGGCGCGCCGGGCGGTCTGTGCGGCCGCGTAGGCCGCGGCAACCTGGCCGATGATCTGCGACTCTCCCAGCACCATGGAATCAAGACCGCTCACGATGCGGTAGAGGCGCCGGGCGGCATCCCGCCCGGTCAGGCGATGGATGGATCCGGAAACTCCCGCCCGAAGGAAGAATGCGACAGTGGATTCGAGAGCGTCAGGAGTGGCCAGGGAGCCGAAAACCTCGAAGCGGTTGCAGGTGGAAAGGACCACCACCTCTGCCGGCCGCACCGGCAGAAGGCGGGGAAGCTCCTCGGCGCTCTGCGACAGAGCCTCCAGCAGCTCCACCGGCGCAGAATGGTGGCTCAGCCCGACGCAGAAAACCGGCATGCTGTGATCCATGGCTCTTCAATCGAGAACCTAATCACCTGTTCCATGAAAGTCAAGAATGCAGGGCGTGCCGGGACGAATGGGGGTGCCCCGATTGACAAGCCTTTCCGTGCAGCCGATCTTATTGTTGATGGAAAGAATGAATTGCCTGCATTTCATTGGCGGGAAGCCCGTGCCATCCCTGAATGGCCGGACTTTCGATAATGTGAATCCGGCCACGGAAGAGACTCTTGGCACAGTGGCGGATGGCGGCGCGCCGGAGGTCGACCTTGCGGTGAATGCCGCGCGCAAGGCCTTCGACGGCGGTTGGAAGCATTCGAAGGTGAGCGAGCGCGCGGCGCTCCTGAGGAAGATCAGCGACCTGATCCTCAAGCGCAAGGACGAGCTTGCCATGCTGGAGTGCCTGGATACCGGGAAGCCCCTGTGGCTCGCAACGAACGTGGACATTCCCCGCGCCGCGGGCAGCTACTCATTCTACGCGAGCCTGATCTCCACGATGGGGACCGAGGCCTACCCGATGGAGGCCGGCGCCCTGAACTACGTGGTGCGGCGTCCCATCGGCGTTGTGGGCCTCATCAATCCCTGGAACCTGCCGCTCCTGCTCCTCAGCGCAAAGCTTGCCCCCGCTCTTGCCATGGGCAACACCGTGGTCCTCAAGCCCGCGGAGTGGACGCCCATGACGGCAACGGTGCTCGCCGAAATCTGCGCCGAGGCCGGCCTCCCCGACGGGGTGGTGAACGTTGTCCACGGGTTCGGAAAGGACTCCGCGGGTGAGGCCATCGCGAAGCATCCCGGGATCGGCGCGGTTGCCTTCACGGGTGAGACAACGACGGGCAAGGCCATCATGCAGGCAGCATCCGGCAACCTGAAAAAGGTGTCATTCGAGCTGGGGGGAAAGAATCCCAACATCGCATTCTCGGATTGCTCCATCGATGAGGTTGTTGACGCCACCGTGCGGGCGAGCTTCCTCAACCAGGGGGAGATCTGCCTGAGCGGATCGCGCGCCTACGTCCAGCGGCCCATCTACGACCAGTTCATGGAGAAGCTCCTTGGAAAGACGAAAGAGCAGGTCGTGGGGGATCCCCTGCAGTCCGCCACAAAGGTCGGCGCCCTCATCAGCAAGGAGCATTTTGAGAGAGTCAGCGGCTACCTGGAGCTGGCACGAAAAGAGGGAGGGAAGTTCCTTGCAGGCGGCGGAAGGCCGAAGGGGATGAGCCGGGGGTTCTTCATCGAGCCGACCATCATCACGGGGGTGAACGGCCAGTGCCGCATCGTGAAGGAGGAGGTCTTCGGCCCCGTGGTCACCGTGGAGCCGTTTGACACGGAAGAAGAGGTGATCAGCAAGGCAAACGACACGAAGTACGGCCTCAGCGCGTCCGTCTGGACGAACGACGTGAAGCGGGCCTTCCGTGTGGGGGAGGCCATCGAAGCCGGCCTCACCTGGGTCAACACGTGGTTCCTCCGGGACCCGCGCTATCCGTACGGCGGCATGAAGGAAAGCGGGATCGGCAGGCAGGGAGGGCTGTACAGCCTGGACTTCTACAGCGAGCAGTCCGTGGTCTGCATGAAGTACTGATGAAAGCGCGCACCTGGGATTACCTGGTGGTGGGCGGGGGTTCCGCCGGCAGCGTGCTCGCAAGCCGCCTCAGCGAAGGAGGGCGCTCTTCCGTCCTCCTCCTGGAGGCGGGAAGAGACTGGCGAAGCGCCGAGGCGCCCGCGGAGATCCGCAGCCTCAACTTCTTCCACGCGTTCGGCAGGCCGGACTTCTTCTGGCAGGACTTGAAAGGCCGGCTGACGGAGGCGAAAAAACCCGAGCAGTACTTCGTTGGACGGGGCCTGGGGGGAGGATCCACGGTCAACGCGCTGTTCTACGTCCGCCCTCCCCTCTCCGACTTCGACAGGTGGGAAGCGCTGGGATGCCGGGGCTGGTCCGGGAAGGAAGTCCTCGACTACTTCACGAAGGCAGAGCGGGACCTGGATTTCGCGGACCGTCCCTGGCACGGGAAAAGCGGTCCCATCCCCGTCTGGCGCCCGCCCCGCGAGGTGTGGAAACCCCTCGACCTGGCCTTCCACGCGGCGGCCTCCGAGCACGGGCACCTGGAATCCGCGGACCTGGACTTCAACGCTCCCGGCTCCACGGGCATCACCGTGGTTCCCTACAACGTCCTGCACGGGAGCCGGGTGTCGACGAACGACGCCTACCTGGAGCCCGCGCGGGAGCGCGAGAACCTCTCCATCAGGGGGGACGCCCTGGTAGACAAGGTGATCTTCGACGGGAGGAAGGCAACAGGCGTCCGCGCGCTCGTTTCCGGCAAGGAGGAGGTCTTCAACGCTGGTCGCGTGATCCTCTGCGCCGGGGCCGTCTTCACGCCGGGGGTGCTGCTTCGATCAGGAATTGGCCCCGCAGCCCAGGTCCGGCGCCTGGGGGCAGCGCTCGTGAGCGACCGACCCGGTGTGGGCAGGCTTTACGATCACCCTCTCCTCACCGTGACCTTCCGGCTGAAGGAGAAGTACCGCGCTCCCGAGCCGGCGCCGCGGGACTTCTTCTCTTCGATCCTTCTCCTGTGGACGTCGGACACGCCGGACAGCCTGAGGAACGACCTGAACGTCCACACCCAGTGCTTCATTGGCACCAACGAGGCAGCGCGGGAAACCGGCGGGCTCGTGATGGGGCTCGGGTCCGTGTTCTCGACGGGAAGGATCGACGTGGAGTCGGCAGATCCCCTGCAGTGCCCCTTCGTCAATGGGGGGATGCTTTCCGACAAGCGGGATATGGCGCGCGTGCGCCAGGGCGTGCGGCATCTCTTCGAGCTCGTCCAGAAAGCCCCGATGAAAGAGGTCATCGACGGTGAGGCGAAGCTCGCACCGCGAGGCGCGGACGGAAGGCCCGTGGGCTCCTTCACGGGGGACGATGACCTGGAGCAGGCAATCCTGGCCCAGTGCTCCCAGTACTTTCACCCCGTGGGAACGTGCCGCATGGGGTCCCCCGAGGACCCGCTGGCCGTCGTGGACCCGCAGTGCCGCGTGCTGGACACCGACGGGCTGTTCGTGGCCGACGCTTCCCTCATGCCGGAGATCGTGCGCTGCAACACGAACGCCACCACCATCATGATCGCGGAGCGGGTCGCGGATATCCTGCAGGGCTCGTAGGGTCTACAGGCGCTGGACGGTCAAGCCGCCGTCCACCAGGATGACCTGGCCCGTGGAATAGGGGAGATCTCCGCGCGCCAGCATCGCAACCGCGCGGCCGACATCCAGGGGAGATCCCCACCGCTTCTGCAGGGTCAGGCCGCCGTTGATCAGAGCATCGTATTTCGCGGCCACTCCTGACGTCATGTCGGTCCGGATGATGCCGGGCCTCACCTCGTAGACGTTGATGCCTTCCTGCGCAAGCCGCGTGGCCCACAGGAGGCTCGCCATGCTGAGGCCCGCCTTGGAGATGCAGTACTCGCCGCGGTTGATGGAAGCCACCGTGGCGGACATCGATGTGATGAAGACGATGCACTTGCCGCCGCGCTCACCGTCTTCCAGCATGTATCTCGCCGCGGCCTGCGTCAGGAAATAGGGACCGCGGAGGTTTATCCTCATGAGCCTGTCGAAACTTTCGCGTGAGGCTTCCAGGATGTCGTTTCTTTCCGTGGGAGCAACGCCGGCATTGTTCACCAGCAGGTCGAGCCTGCCGTAACGCCCGCGGATGTCCGAGAGCAGCTGCCGGGGCGCATCGTCATCACCGATGTCGACCTGGGAATAGAGGACATCCGCGCCTGCCCCGGTGAGCTTTTCCAGTCCGCTCTGCGCCTCGGTCTCCGAGCGGACACCGCAGACGGCAAGGCTCCATCCCTCTTTTGCAAGCGCCTCGGCGCAGCCCAGGCCAATGCCGCGGGTCCCTCCCGTTACCAGCGCGACGCGGGGACCTCCCGTCCGAGCGGCTGCGGGTTGGGTAGCTGCGGGTTGGGTAGCTGCGGGTTGAACGGCCATCAGTCGGCCTTTTCCAGGTCAGGCACGTCCACCCAGGCTCGCTTCTGTGAAGATTCCAGTCCCAGCTCCGCAAGCTGCACACCCTTGGCGCCCTCCAGCAAGGACCATCGGAAGGGCTCATCCAGCCCAACGTGCCTCAGGAAAAGCTCCCATTGCGTCTTGAAGGCGTTGTCGTACTGTCTCTGCTCGGGCACCTTCTGCCACGAGGCGAAGAAATCCAAGGGGTTGGGAATGTCAGGGTTCCAGATGGGCCGGGGAGTCGCGCCGTATGGTTGGATCCAGCAATCACGCAGGCCCGCCACGGCGGAGCCGAGGGTCCCGTCCACCTGCAGGGTCAGGAGGTCATCCCTGCGAACACGAACATCCCAGGAAGAGTTGAAGTGAGCAATGATTCCGCCTTCCAGCTCAAAGGTGCTGTAGGCGGAGTCGTCCGCCGTGGGCCTGTAGGCGGCGCCTTTTTCATCCCACCGCTCGGGAACGTGCGTCGTTGCAAGGCAGGAGACCGCTTTCACGTTTCCGAACAGGTTATCAAGGACGTAGCGCCAGTGGCACAGCATGTCCATCACGATCCCCCCGCCCTCTTCCTTCTTGTAGTTCCAGGACGGTCGTTGCGCCGGGATCTGGTCTCCCTCGAACACCCAGTAGCCGAACTCACCGCGCACGGACAGGATGCGGCCAAAGAAGCCGCGAGCCTTCAGGTCGGCCAGCTTCATGAGGCCGGGCAGCCACAGCTTGTCCTGGACGACGCCGTTCTTCACTCCCTTCCTGGCAGCCTTCTGATACAGCGCGAACGCCTCCCGGGTCTTTGTGGCGGTAGGCTTCTCGCAGTACACGTGCTTGCCTGCCTCGATGGCTCTCAAAACGCAAGGCGCGCGAAGCAGGGTGGTTTGCGCGTCGAAGTAGACGGCCATCTTCTTGTCCGAGAGCGCCGCATCCAGGTCGGTGCTCCAGCGGGATATCCCCGCGGAGCGCGCCACGCTTTCCAGCTTTTCGGGGTTGCGGCCCACCAGCAGCGGCTCGGGCATGAGGACGGCATCCCCGGCCCCGCGGACTCCGCCCTGCTTCATGATTGGCACAATGGAGCGCAGGAGGTGCTGGTTCATGCCCATGCGCCCGGTGACCCCGTTCATGATGATGCCGATGGCCTGTGTTCCCATCACGCGGCCCCTGTTCGCTGCGGCCGGGCCCCCAGGGGCAACGGGGGAGCATCCTCTCCGGCCCTGGGAAGCGATCCATCCAGCTCCTGGCGCCAGTGTGCGACCTCGCCCGGCGGGCCATAGACGTACAGCATGGTCATGGGCCCAGGACCGATATTGGTGAGCTGGTGAAAGACAGTGGGGGGGACATAGAGGGCCTGGCCGTGCGTGACCACGGAGCGTTCATCACCGAGACAAGCCTCCCCCGTGCCGGACACGATGAAGTACACTTCCTCCTGGTCGTGGCTGTGCCACGGCACCTGCCCGCCGTCAGGATCCAGGGTCACGAATCCCATGCAGAAGTTCTTCGCCTGGATCGGGGACGCGCCACCCGCGAGGTTCTGAGTCCTGCGCCCCGCGGGATATGCCCGGCCGGCTATCTTCGAGAGATCTGCCGTTGTCATGCTGATTCACTCCTTTTTCCAGAACAGGAGCGGGGGGCTGCCGTTGATCATGCGCTGCGCGCACAGGGCTGCCTCCCGCACATGATAGTCCCCCCACATGCTGGATTCTCCGCACGGGACTCCCCTCCCGGCGGGCACGTGGTCCCAGCCGTTGGGACGATGGTAGACGGAATGCAGGAGCAGCCCCTGGTGCTCATCCCGGGTGCTGAGGTACGGCTCTTCCAGGAGCCTCGACAGCACGGCCATTCCGGCGCCCGTGTACCTGCCGGCCTCCGCGCTGCCAGAGGCGGCAAGCCACGATCCGTAGCGCAGAAGCCCCTGGCAGGCGATTGCCGCGGCGGAGCTGTCCACCGGCTCACTGTCGTTGAACGGATCCGCGGGGACGTCCCGCCATGCGCCCAGCCTGTCCAGCCCGGGCGCTCCGGTGTCCCAGTAGGGGATTCCATCCTTCGCCGTATTGGCGATGTAGAAGTCCGCGGTTACGTGGAGCGCCCGCTCCAGAGCGGAAAGGGTCTCCCTGCCGCCGCCTGCCGCGGAAAGCTCCCGCTCTTCCAGGCTCCCCAGGTACTCGAGCTCCTCCGCGAACCCGAGGATTGCCCAGGCGAGCCCCCGCGTCCACGTGCTGAAAGGGGACCAGCCCTGCTGCGTGCCGGGGCATCGATAGCTCCCGTCATTCGGATTGAAGATCGATTCATGCGCCACGCGACCCGGCACGTCATAGGCGTCACGGCCCTCCCCGTAGTACACGGAGTATCGGGCCGTGGCCGCGGCGTGCTGCAGAAGCCGCACCAGGAGCGAGACGCGCAGGTCATTCTCTTCCAGGAGCACATGCCCGAGGGAATGCGAGACGGCAAGCGATCTCAGGGACCTGATCGTGTCCACGAAGAGCGAGTGGGGCCCGTTGAAGGAGTAGATGAACCCTCCCCCTCCGGCGATCCGAGTCCACCTGTGCGCCTGCACGGCGCCGCTTGCCGTGAGCGCCATTTCATAGAAGGACTTCTCCCACTCGTTGTACGGGATGCGGCCCTCATTCATCAGCCTCAGCAGCGCCCCGTAGGTGCTGACGTTGTTGAAGCCGTGGTCATGGACCCCCATGTGCGTGAGATGAGGGGCCATTCGCTCCCGCGTGTTGCTCCTGCCGATCTCCAGGAACTCCGGGTCCCCCGTTGCATCGAACTGCAGGAGGGCGGAACCGTACTGGAAGCCCTGCGTCCACTCCGTCCATCCCCGCGAGGTCCACTTTCCCTCCACGGTGAATACGGGTGCCCCTTTTGCCGGGTCATAGGAGGCCTCGATGGCGCGGATTTTCCGGGCCGAAAGCTCCCACATCCGGGCGATCTTGCCGGAGAGGTCTCCGGGCGCCGCCGCTTGCGCGTCCATCGGGAGGATTTAAGCAGACGCGGCAGCCGATGTCCATAGACAGGGATGTCGCGGTCGGCCAAGGCCAGGGATGGCCGAAAGGCCGACCATACGAGGTCGGCCGAGGGCCTCCCAGTGGTGGATGGCCGAAAGGCCGCTATCGGCCCTCGCGCCGCCAAAGCTCAGGATTCTGGTCACCGGGTCCCGGTTGCGGGAACCTTCCTGGCGCTTGCCTGACATCTGCCGGCTGCCTGTACGGCGGGGCAGCGCCGCCGGACGCGTACGAAGGTCTGGGCTGCACCCAGGGCCTGGGGGCCCTTTCCCGCGGCCCGCCGGCGACCCAGTGAGGGCGGTACCCGTTCGCCATCATGGGACGCTGCGGAGCAATCCGCTCGGGTCCGTATGGCGTCCGTGCAACAACACCCGGCTCGTATGTCGGCCTGACGGGAGCTCCGTTCACCGCCCGCAGGTACGTCCCGCTTGCGCTGTACCAGGGATGGAACGCCTGCCGGGGCCGCAGCGGCACCCAGCTCATGCGCGCCTGGTCAGGCGGGTTGCCGCGCAGCGGCGAGCCTCCGACCCACCTCACGAGAGCAGGGGCGTAGACCGGACGGGCGACAATGCGTCCCGGTACCCAGCACCAGCCGCCCGCGAGGAAGGCCCATCGTCCGTAGTGGAAAGGAGCAAACCCCCATGGCTCATTGTCAACCCAGGTCCAACCCCACGGATCCACCCAGACCCAATGCCCGAACGAATACGGCGCCCAGCCGACGGCCACCGTCGTGGGGAACCAGACAGGACCGTAGCCTGCCACCACGCTCCAGCTGCCGTACTCATCCAGATCACCCACGCCGTCCATCTCGCTGGAGACGTACCGCGTGGAGGCGACCCGGTCCTGCCGGGAGTCGCGTTCGGAAACCCACTGGTCCCAGGAGTCAGGCGGAGGCGCGCTGGAGATCTGATACGCATCCGGACCCGAAGCGGGGATGTCGGCCTTCTGCCCGGGTCCAACGTGGAAAGCCGACTGCCCGCCAGTCACCTGCGCGTCACCTTCGCGCGTGATGACAACAGCGCCACCGGACTCGTCCTGGTCTACGCGATACGACCCCGGCGCCGTCAGTGAAATGCTTGCGGTCGGGGTGTCAATTTCGAAGCTCTGATCCGGTCCCAGGCGGCGCAGCTTGATGCTGACGCGCCCCTTGTCCAGGCGGATCTGGACAGCCTGGTCGTCCAGGGTCTCGAACGTGAGGCCTGTGTCAGAAGCAAGTTGCACCGCGGCTGAACCTATCTGGACCTCAGCGCGAGACTGGGCGGCCGTGGACAGCTGGTTTCCTGTGGTCAGTGGATAGTTCAGCGTCGCGGGCCCCGAGTTCAGCGTGACGCTTCCATCGAGATAGCTGAGCCGGCCCACGCGCGCGGGCGGGTCCGCCCATGCCGCGGCGCCCAGCGCCGCCAATCCAAGGACGCACACGAGGATTCGCTTCATGGGTAAAATTTGCTTGCCCGGTTTGAAAGAGTCCAATTAACATTTCATAACAGAGACGTGTCAGAAACAAGGTCCGCCATCCCCAGAATCCTCACCATCGGGATCTTCTCCGCCGGACTGGCGGCATGCCTTGGATTCGGCAGCGGCCTGGTGGGCCAGCTGGGAGGCCTGGGCCGCAGCGAGCAGGTGGAAGCGGACGGGATCCGCGGGACTATCCTCGATAGCACTGGCACATTGGCGGCGGTCCAGGATGAACGATCCAGGACGATATTCATGGTCCAGGTCCCCGCGGCACGGCTCGGTGCGCTGGATGCCGGGAAGATCGTTGATGTGTCGGGAACAATGCAAGACGGGATTCTCCGGGCGCAGAGCGTCCGCGTCTCGGGCGGCTCTCCATGGCCCCGAGTGGAAAGCCTCTCGGAGAGCCAGGACAGAATACAGCATGTTCTCTTCCTCTTGCAGGAGAACCATTCCTTCGACAACTACTTCGGCACTTTTCCCGGGGTTGATGGGATTCCCCCGGGCACGAAGGTCGAGGGGGTGGCGCCGTTTCACCTGAGCTCACCACGAACGGGGAACCTCCCTCACGGCAAGGCAACGGTCCAGGCCGCGGTCAACGGCGGTGCGATGGACAGGTTCGTGTCCGCGGAGCACTCGACGCAAACGATGGGGTACTATGAGGGATCCGACATACCCAACTACTGGGCGTATGCGCGGCATTTCACGCTTGCTGACAGGTTCTTCTGCTCGTCCACCGGACCGTCGCTTCCCAACCATCTCTTCGCGCTGGCCGCCAGCGCAGGGAACGTCACCGCCAACCGGATCATGCCGCCGGCCGGGGGCTACGGGTTTCCCAGCCTCGCGGAGCGGCTGGAGGAGGCGGGGGTCTCCTGGAAGGTTTATGACGGAGGTGCAAACGCAGGATCCTTTTCGCCGCTTGACCCGTTCTCAGGTTTCAGCTCCGTGATGAAGAGCGAGGCGCTGCGATCCCGCCTCGTGCCGAACAGCCAGTACTTCCGGGACCTGCGCGCGGGAGATCTCCCGTCGGTGGCATGGCTGTTCCCGAACCCGGAGGAAAGCGAGCATCCGCTGACGGATATCCGCGTCGGGATGTGGTACGTGACCGCCGTTGCCAACGCCCTGATGAAGAGCCCGTACTGGCGCACCACCGTGCTTGTTGTTTCCTGGGACGAGTACGGGGGGTTCTATGACCATGTGCCTCCGCCCCTGGTGGACGGGCAAGGCTACGGGATCAGAGTGCCCGCCCTGGTCATCTCTTCGCGAGCGCGGCCCGGGAACGTTGATCACACGACCTACGACTTTTCCGCTGTGCTGAAGCTCATGGAGAGGCAGTTCGGAGTGTCGCCGCTGTCAACCCGGGACGCGGAGGCGAATGACATGGGCCTGAGCCTGGACATGTCCCAGCCGCCGCTGACCCCGGTCTTGATCGGCGCGCCGTAGGGCCAGACTCGGGACGCGGTTCGTGGACAGCCGCGTCAGCCCCTACCCCTTCACAGCCCCGCCGGCAAGGCCCGCAACGAGCCTCTTCTCGATCACGTAGAACAGCACCAGCACCGGAATGAGGGCAAGGAACGCCGCCATGGTCAGGTACTGCCACTGCGTGTTGTACTGGCCTACGTAGTTGTACAAGGCAATCGTGAGAGGCATCTTGTTCTTCGACGACATCATGGTGAGCGCGAACAGGAACTCGTTCCACGCGAAGATGAACGCGTAGATCATGACGGTGACAAGCCCGGGCACCGCGATAGGCAGCATGATCTGCGTCATGGTCTGCACCCGGTTGCACCCGTCGATGAGAGCAGCCTCCTCGATGTCCTTCGGGATGGTCTTGAAGTAGCCGTTCATCATCCACGTGTTGAAAGCAACCGTGAACAGCGCGTCCAGGATGATCAGCGCACCGAAGGTGTCCAGCATGTGAAAGCTGGCAACCACTTTAAAGAGGGAGATGATCACGATGACCGGGGAAAACATCTCGATCATCAGCAGCAGGAACATGGCGAACTTGCGCCCGGGGAATCGCAGCCGGGCCACGGCGTAGGCAGCAGGGACGCTGAGCAGCGTGTTGAGGGCCGTGGCGCCCAGGCCGACGATGAGGCTGGCCAGGAAATAGCGGGCCAGGTCCGCCTGGACCCACACGTCGATGAAGTTGGACCACATGAGCCGGGTGGGGATCCAGAGCGGCGGCACCGTGTACACATCCTTTCCCGACTTCAGCATGGTTGAGACCATCACGAAGAACGGGAAGAGGAGGAACAGGAGGATAATGAGCGTGAGCGGAACCACGATCCACCGCGAACGGCTTTGCCACCGCATCAGGCGTTCTCCTGCCGGAAATAGAACCGGGCGTAGATCACGCTGACAATCGACAAGATGACGAACGTGATCACGGATTGCACGGCCGCCCAGTCAAAGCGCCGCTCCACGAACGCGTCGATGTACACCGAGGTGATGAGGATGTTGGTGGTGCTCGCGGGGCCTGCGCCTGTGAGGATGTAGATCACGTTGAAGTCATTGAACGTCCAGATCGCTGACAGAAGCGTGGAGATCAGGATCAGCTCCCGCAGCCCGGGCAGCGTGATGGAGAAGTAGCTGCGCCAGCTTCCCGCGCCGTCCATGTGCGCGGACTCGTACAACTCCGGAGGAATGGCCTGCATGCCTGCCAGGAACACAAGGGCAAAGAAGGGGATCCCGATCCAGACATCCACCCACATGGATGCGGCAAAGGCCGGAATCGGGGCGCCAACCCCCCCCGGCGGATTGGGCCAGATGCCAGTGGCAGAGAGTGTCCGGTTGAGGAGACCGAAATCAGGGTGATAGACCAGCTTCCACAGGAGGGCGCTGATGGGCACCGACGATGCCCACGGGATGATGAAGGCCATGCGCGCCACTTTGCGGCCGCGGTACTTCACGTTCAGCAGCACCGCGATGAGCATGCCAAGGAGGAATTTCGAGCTGACGCCGATGGCGGTCCAGATCAGGGACCGCAGCGCCGCCCACCAGAACTCCGTGTCCTGGAACTGGCCGATGAAGTTCTTCACCCCCACGAACTTCGTGAGGGCGCTCAGCTTGTTGGTCCGAAAGAATGACATCACAAAAACGTAGATGATGGGATAGAACATGAACGCCGCAAGGAAGACCACCGTGGGCAGAAGCAGCACATAGGCAAGACGCGCCTCGGGGTTCCAGATCCTCTGTCTCAGTGAGAGGGATGTCTCTGACACGGTTCCTCCCTGCGCAACAACGGGTGGAAAAAAGAAGAGGGGGGCAGGCACGCCGCCCAAAAAAGATCACAAAAGAATTACATGCCCCGGGCCTTGTCGACGGCCGCGGCGGCAGCGTCCAGCGCCTCCTGCGGAGTGGCCTGGCCCTGGAACACCTTTTCACACGCCACCCACGTCTCGTGGTTGAGCGTATCGAACCCGTCTACCAGCGGCCACGGCCGCGCGGTGAGCGCCGCATGGTTGAGGGCCTTGTAGAGCGGCGTGTTCCAGAACGGATCCTTTGCCGCGTCCAGCGTCACGGGCGGGAACCCGATGAGCTGATCGAACTTGCCCTTCCACTGCTTCTGGTAGAAAAAGTCAACGAACTTCCCGGCTGCCTGCAGGTTCTGGCCCTGCTTGAAGAACGCCACGGAGTCCGTGATGATGAGCCCGGCCTGCTTCTGCCCTGCGAACGAGGGGATGTCGGCGTAGATCACGGGGAACGTGGCCCCCGCCTGCTTCATGGCGGAGTCCACCCAGGCGCCGATCATGACATACCCGATCTTGCCCGCGTAGAACAGGGGATGGCCGTGGATTCGGTCATAGGTGGTGAAGTTGTCCTCCACCACTTTGTCCTTCAGCGCCAGCTTGGCCATGAAGGTCAGCGCCCTGACCCCGGCCGGGGAGTTGACCGTGCACTTGCCGTAGGAGCCGTCAGGCAGCGTCTCGAAGTAGTTGCCTCCTGCGCCGTAGAAGTAATAGCAGAAATCCGTCAGCTCGGTGTGCTCCTTGCCCGGCATGAACAAGCCGTAATGCTGCGGCGGGCGATTGAACCTGATTGCATATCGCTCCAGTTCCTCTATGGTCCTGGGAACTTCCTTTGTGATGCTGGCATTCAGCGCCAGGATGCGCGCGCCAGCAGCGATGGGAAGACCCATCAGCTTGCCTTTTACCTTGGCCTCCATTGCCGCCGGGTTGATGTTGTCCAGCGTTGCCTTGCTGACGTAGGGAGCCACTTCCACTACGGAGTCGGTGGACATGTAGTCCAGGATCCACCGGGTCCCCACCACGGAGATGTCGGGGGGAGCGCCGCCGGCAACTGCCGTGTTCAGCTTGTCCTGCAGGCTGTCCCAGGGCACCGGGACAATCTGGATCTGCGCGTCAGTTGACTGCGCGTTGAATGCGGATTCGAGGCTGGCGCGGAAGTCCTCAGTCAGGCCGTCATAGCCGGCCCAGAAGAAGGTGGCTTTCGGCGCGCTCCAGACCACAATGGGCGCGAAGAGCAGAATCACCACTCCCAGCCGGAAAAGGATGGATTTCTTCATAACTCCCCCTTTTGAAGAAGTAAGGCATGTCCCACGGACATCTGCGCCGATTTTATGAGGCAGTCATTGCGCTGTCAAGGAGCGCCTGAACCTGTGCCGAGACAGGGTCCCCGGCGCCTCGCACCGTCAGGAGCGTGGACGCGTCGATCTGACGGTTGATGGTGTCGGGAGACTGCACAGAAGCGCCGGCCAGGATTGTTCCCAGCTCCTGCGCCGCCGCCGGTGCGAGGCCGCTCGCAAGCCCGCAGAGGATGCCGGCAAGGTGCGCATCTCCGGCGCCGGCCGTGCCGAGCGCTTCGACCTTGCGGGCCGCGCAGTAGCGCAGCGCGTTCCCATCCCAGGACCAGCTGCCACCCCGGCCCGCCGTCACCGAAAGCATCAGCCGCGGATGACGCGCCGAGACGGCGGCAACTGCCTGCTCGACCACTCCGGGGTCCGCGGGCCCTTCTGGCAGCCCGGCTGCGGCGAACAATTCTCCGGCGTTCACTGCAAGGAGGTCCACAATGTCGAAAAATCCCGACCGCACTGCCTGCCCCATCTCGGCCCGGGTGAAGCTTGCAGCGCGAAAGAGGCCGTGCCGCGAGGCCGCGCGTAGAAGAGCAACGCGAGCGGGAAGCGGCACTTCCGGTGCAGCCAGCGCGATCCCCCGGCCTCCCAGGCCTTGCATGACCTCATCCGCCTCGGCGACATCGTCTGGTCCGAGTCGGCTGCTTGCGGAATCTTCCGTTGTCAGGTTTCCCCCGGAGCCGTCCGGGTAGAGAAGGCAGAAGGAGAACAGCGTGGGCACCCCGTCAAGCGTTCGAGCAAACCGCATGTCCATGCCGACCTCTGCCATTTCCCGAAGAAGTCGGGCGCCCACGGTATCGTTGCCCACCCGGCCGACGGGGAAAACGCTGATATTGTCTCCCATGAGGACCTTCACGTAGTGACTGATGATGTGCAGCTTGCAGAAGTCCCTGCGATCCAGAAACCGCCCCGCCCTGCTTTCCTCCCTGCCAAGAGTCTCGTTGCCGGAGACCTGGAAGAAGCTGCCGGAGCCGATCCCGCCGGTGCCCACCATCCCGCGAAAGGCAGAAGAAGAAGGCCTGAGAATGCCTTTCACGGCTAAAGGACGCCGAGGTCCCACTCCGGATGGAGGCTGATCGGGTGAGTCGCCGTTTCCTCCGTTGCCGTGATCAGGGCGTCAGGGTGCTCGTGGAGCAGAGTCATGGGGTACTCCGGGGTGGGCTCGGAGAACAGGGCAACGCGGAGAGCGGTCTGCTTCCAGGCGCCGGTGTCGGAGAAGAGCCTGACCTTCGCCGCGGACAGGCACTCCTTCATGCCGAGTGTCACCGACATGGGAGGGACGAACTGCCAGGCCGCGCCGAAGGTCCGCTGGGCAAGGGCAATGATCGTGTCCCAGTTGTTCTCCTGGATCCGAACAGAGGATGCGCGAAGGTCTTCCAGCGTGATGGAGCTGTAGGGATGCCGGCGGGACTGGTTGTAGGCGACATGGCCATCCTGGCCCCAGCCTCCATAGGTGAGATGCACCGGGGAAGCGGCAATTGCCGCACGCACGTGCTCCATGGTTGCGGGGGAAAGCCAGTGACGGTTCTCCTCCGGCACCGAGAGCTCGGGATTGACGGGGTCGTAGAAGTGCCGCTCCATGAATCCGCGGAAGCTGTACGGGTGCAGGCGCGGAAGCTCGCCGCCCTGCCAGTCCAGGCACTCGTCCATGTGGAAGACGATGAACCGCCGCAGCGAGACGCGGCGCGCGTTCACGAGGTCCGTGAACGGCTTGTACCAGGAGCTGGGTCCGCAGGGAATCACGGCGCGAAGCTCCTCCCCGCGCTCGTTTGCGGCTTCGATCTCCGCCACCAGCTCCCGCGCCATCAGGCTCCCCATGGCTGACGAATCCTTGACCAGCCGAAAAGGCACCCGCAGGGCGGGGTGACGGGGAAGCTCAGCCACGGGGATCCTGCACCACTCGTAGAGCCGGCGCCTGTCCATGCCGCTCATCTCACAACCTCCTGCAGGCCGGGGATGACGCGAAGAGCGTTCTTCCGGTAGATCTTCTCCAGGACGCCATCCGGCAGCCCGATGCCGCAGATCCTCCACCGCGGAAAGCTCGTGCTTTCCCCGGCGTAGCCGGGGTAATCGAAGTACTCGTCCCAGGTCTCCAGGAACCGGAAGTAGCTTCTGTACATGGGCGGGGAGATCGGCATGTCCGCGCCGAACAGCACCCTGTCCTGCCAGCGGATGAGGAAATCACGGGCCGAATAGGGCTGCCGCCCCAGCTCGTCCATGCGGGCGGAAAAATCGATGCAGACATTGGGGAGCCTCTCGAGCAGGCTGGAGACCCACTCCAGGTCCTCCGGCATGTTGGCGACATGCGGGCAGATGAACGTGGTGCCCGGGTGGTCTGCCATCATCCTGGTGCGCTGCTCCAGCAGTGCTTCCTTGGAGAAATGAGAGCCGTGGAAGCTCCAGCCGGGATAGGTGAGGAGCGTGGGATAATGCTCATTGGCAGGGTCCGCGGGAAGAAAGAAGCCCACCGGATCCGAGGTGTGGATCAGGACGGGCACGCCCAGCTGGCCGGCCCTTTGCCAGATGGGATACAGCCGACGGTCGTCCACCGCCACCATTTCCCCGTCAGGAGTGTGGAAGCGAAGCCCGAGCTCCTTGGTCACCTTCAGGCCAAGAGCGCCGCCCTCCACCTCCTCCTCAAGGCAGGCCACGCAGGCCTCCGTGAATCCCCCGGTGAAGTCTACCGTGAAGTCGTCCCACTTCGCGAACTCCGCCATGGTGAATGCCGCGAAGCGCCCGGGCGCCTTGTCCACCCACTGCGCGCGATACACCGCGGCGTCCCTGCGCCTGAGCGTGTATCCCTTGTCGTCGAAGGGCAGCGCGCAATTGCCGGTGAGGTTGAGGAACACCTGGACTCCCACGGAGTCCATCACGGCAAGCATGTCCCGCGCGGGGATGTCGGCAAACAGGTGGTTGTGCGCGTCGATCACGGGAAACCGTGCCCGTTCAGGAACGTGCGTCGGCCGCTTCAGCAGGGACCGGGGCCGGTAGTCCATGAAGGATGGGAGAGGGGGAGCCGGTTTCTCTTCACGGTTCATGAAACCATGTATAGAAGAAATCAGGGAAGCGGGCAAGGACGGGATGCACGGGGCTCCCGTCCTGTCACAGGAACAGGCTGACCTCCATGTCCACCCTCCACAGGAGCGGGGAAAGACCGGCCTCCGTTCCCGTGTTGCCCCACGCGTCCATCAGGGACGCGTTCACCGTCCATGTGTCATAGCTCAGCGTGAGGACGATGCCGGTGAGCCCTGAGAAGTCCTGGAGGTTCACCGTGGTCCATCCCGCCGCCGTCAGCTTGTCATCGATTTTCCCTGCGACCCGCGCAAACCCGTAGTGCTGCGCCGCGGAGAAGTCCCCGAACTGGTCCAGCACGTCGGGCCCGGTGAACGAGCCGTTCCGGAGGTTCTGCGAGTACGCGATGAGCCGCGCGTAGTCGTCCCCGATGAAGCCCGCGCCGTTGTAGTAGTATTCCGCCATGACGGAGAGCTGGTCCGCGTTGGTCCACGTGAATCCGGCCAGCGCGCGCGGCGCCCAGCTCACTGCCTGCGCCCCCGTGGTCCCGAGCTGGCTGTCCGTCACCACCATGCGGTTCTGCGAGTTCTCCGCGGAGACCTCGGCCCGCACGGTGACCGCCTGCCCGATGTTCGTATCCAGGCCGGCGCCGGCAGTGACATGAACCGAGGTGTCGCCGCTTCCCGGTCCGCCCGTGGAGAGGAGCCCGAGAAGGCGTACGTCCGCCTCACCCAGCCGCAGGTCCACACGCGCGAGGTCCTGCCAGTCCGGTTGCGGCGTGCTCAGGTACTGCAGGGCCGTGTCAGCGGCGGCGCCGCCCTCAAGCCGGGGGGAAAAGAAGTCAGCGATGCTGAGGCTGCCGACGAGCAGGGTCACATCCGTGCCCACCCAGCCTTCCTCCCAGGTCCCGACGGCGGAACCGGTGAGGTTTGCCGTGTTCCCCAGCGGCCCGTGAGAGATGACGTTGAGTGGAGTGCGGAAGAATCCCGACGAAGGATGGATCACCTTCTTGCCGGCATCCCAGATGAGCGTCCCCGGGATTGCCTCCCACACGAGCTTCATCTCCAGCACCCGGCTCTGCAGATCGATCTTCGCGGCCGGCGTGGAAAGCGGAGACTGCGAGGGGAGGCTGTCCGCCATTCCCCAGACCGTCCCGGAGAGGGACAGGCCTTCCACGATGGGCTGGGTGTGCGAAAGCGCCCCCTGCAGGGTCAGCTCGGTGGTCTCTGTCTGCATCCACGGCCCGAAGGGAGGAGTCTGCTGCACGAGCGCGGCGGTTGGCAGGACGTCCAGGAGGGCCTGGGCATCCCAGGCCCAGAGGGCGCTCGGCCGGCTCGCCACGCCGATGAGCACGCCCAGCAGGAGGCCCGGCAGGAGAATCCTCTTCATCTGGGCAGCTCCGGGACCCAGGACGGGAGGTAGTCGCGGCGGAACACCGTATCAGGAACAGCCTTCTGCCCGACTTTCACGTACTCCATGATCGTGTGCTTCTGCGGGTTATCCCCGTCACGGATATCCACGGCAAAGGGAATGTCCTTGCCCATGGCCGCGCGGTAGTCCTTGTACGTGGCCTGCTTGAGCAGCTTGTCCCCCGTCGAGAACTCCGCATACACCGGCCGCAGGGTTTCCTTTTCCACCCACAGCACGATCCTGCGATACGAGGCGTCCTTTCGGTCCTCCTTGACCGCCAGCGTGAACTGGTAGCAGTGCACTCCCTCGCGGTCGGTCTCCGCCAGGGATGCAACATCATAGTCCTGGGCAAACCCCGTTCTCACCACGTCTCCGTTGGAAGCCTGTCCCAGGAGGACCTGGAGCGGGGAAAGCCTGATGGGGTTCGTGGTCTTGGGGAACAGGAGATAGACGATGTTGCCATCCATCAGCATCTTGCGACCCTTGACCGACGCCGGGTCGGCGAAAGCGATCAGGCTCCTGTTCTCCGTGCCGGTACCTTTCACGAATCCCCACAGGGTGTTCGACTCCACCTGCTTGTCTCCGTCGAACGAGGTCATCCTCATGACAAAGCTCAGGTCCGGCACGTACCGCCTGGCGTCTACCTGCGCCAGGAGCTCTCCGGGAGACGCGGCATACAGGCCGGATGCGCCCCCCAGGAGGACAAGGGCGGCAAGCAACAACGAAGCACGATGCATCTTCTTCATGACATGCTCCTATCGAGCGCGGAGAAGGTCCGCGATATTTCTTCGGGATGCAAGCATCCCCGGGAAAAAGGCCCCGGCAATTGACGCCACCAGGACCCAGACCGCGTTGGCAAAGAACTTGGAAACCTCAGGGGTGAACAGGATCTTGAATGCCGACGAGGTCCCTGGCTGCGGTGGCATCGTGACTCCCCCGAGCACGTTGATGAGCCCGGAAAGCCCGCCGCCCGCCAGGCAGCCAATGAGCGCTCCGCCCAGGCCAAGGATGAGGCCCTCGAACAGCAGCATCAGGAGGACACGGGGTCTGCGTGTCCCGAATGCCCTCAGGGTCCCGACCTCGCGGAGCCGCTCCATGACGGCGAGGGACAGGGTGCCGGAGATCGAGAACAGGGCGACGATCAGGACAATGAGCCGCGCCACCCCCAGGACAAGCTGATACGCGGAGTTGGCCTGGCGGTAATACGGCGACAGCTCCTCCCAGGTCCGAACAGTCATACCGTGGAGGGCAGATGACGGCGGCGCGCCGCGAACGGCGGCAGCCGTGCGGGCAGTGTCCGAGGTCTTCTTCAGGAACACGATGAGCTGAGGCACCGCCTGGGTTCCCAGGAGGGCCTGCGCGTCCCCAAGGTCCATGGAGACCGACACGTTGTCCACGGCCGCAATGATCGTGGAGGTGGTGCCGGCTATGGTGTAGCTCTGGGTGTTCACGCCTCCCCCGCTGCTCAGGGCAAAGAGGGAGAGCGATGCGCCGGGGGCAAGGCCGAGCTTGCGGGCTACGCCCCGGCCCACCAGGATCTTCCCTTGCGCGCCGGGCGCGAGGTCCTCTCCCCGATCTATGCTCCTGCCGCTCAGGTTGGCGCTGGCCCGCGCCGTAGGAAGCGCGGTCACCATGACCGTGCTCGTCTTTCCGTTGGCGCTGACAACAGCGGTGAAGGAGAGACCAGGGACGACGTCCTTGACCTCGGGCATGGCCCGAAGCTCTGTCTCGATCCGCCGCGCGTCGTCCAGCATGAACGGGAACGGGTCCGTGTCCCCCTCGTCGAAGAACCCGGGTGACCTCACCACCTGCAGGTGGCCCGTGCCGGAGTGGATGACGGTCTCCCGCAGGCCGTTCATCGAATACGTGATGTACCCGTCCAGGAGGGTCAGGCCTACCAGGCCGACGGTGATGGCAAGAAGGGTGGAGACGGTGCGGCGGCCTCCGCGCAGGAGGTTCCGCAGCGCCATGAGGATTGTCTTCAGGGGATGTACCATGTGCGACTCCGCTTTTCGCCGGCGCCCTAGACCTGGCGCAGGCATTCTGAAGGGGTGAGCTTCACGGCACGCAGGCCGGGAAGGAATGAGGCAACCGCTGCAAACAGCCCGGCAAGAATGAGGTTCCACCAGATGGACTGGCCGCTGGGAAGCAGCTTCACCATCACGCGCTGGCCATCCGCCATGAACGGGATCCCGCCGCCCAGGTTGAGGAGCGCCGACACGCCGAACCCCAGGAGGATCCCGAGCGCCGCGCCGACGATCCCCTGGAAGCAGCCTTCCAGGATGACGAGGAGGAGGATGCTCTTCTTCTTCATGCCCATTGCCCGAAGCGTTCCCCACTCACGCATCCGCTCCCGCACGATCCTGTTCATCGTGTTTCCCATGATGAAAAGGGTGACAAGAAGGATGATTGCGCGGATCACGTTGAGGAACCCCGTGAACATCGTGTTCACCTGGACGAAATATGTGGCAAGGTCGTGCCAGGTGCGAACGGCGTGGTCCGCGGGCACGGATGCCGCTAGGGAAGGCACCGCGCGGATGTCTTTTGCCAGCACGTGGACCACGGCCGCACCCTGGATTCCGGTGAAGTCAACCGCCGTGGCGTAGTCCGTGAAGGCAAAGATCTTGTCCCGCCCGGGGGCCTTGTAGACAGCGTCCACGGTGAAGTCCCGGCCGTTGAGCCCCCCGTCCGGGAGCACTGCCATCAACGTGACAACCGCGCCGGGAGTGACGCCAAGAATGCGCGCCGCGGTTTCCCCGAGGACCAGCCTGTCCTTCTCCCCGGCGGACGGGGGAGACCCGGCAAGAAGCGTTCCCAGCCCGAAGCGGTCAGCCGGCGGCGAGACGCGTCCCCGTGCCGGCGCGAAGAACATCCGCTCCGCCGGGTACGCCTTCACCAGGAGGGTTGCTGACTTGTCCCCCTTCCCCGCTATGGCGGTAAATCCGGTGGAGGGAAACGCGGCCAGGACGCCGGGGTGACCCGCCAGCCCGGAGATCAGCTTCTCATCGTCCTTCAGGGCATAGGCATAAGGGTTGAACTCCCCGTCCTGGAAATATTCCGGAGATCGGGCGATCTGCAGGTGCCCAATGCCCGACCGGATGGTCGAGTCACGGAAGCTCCTCATCAGCGACGTGATGTATCCCTGGAACACCACCACCCCGCACAGGCCGGCAATCAGCGCGGAAAGGGTGATCAGGGTGCGTCGCTTCTGGCGGAGAAGGTTCCGCCAGGCCATGATGATTGTCTTCATGCGGCGCTCCCGTCTTCGGAGATCCGGCCGTCCAGCATCTTGACGATTCTCCTGGCGTAGCGGGACACGGCCGGGTCATGCGTGGAAAATATCAGGGTTGCCCCCTCGCTCTCGTTCATCTCCACCATGAGCTGCATGATCGAGCTGCCCGTGGCATGATCCAGGGACGCCGTGGGCTCGTCCGCGATGACCAGCCGCGGACGGGCAACAAGGGCCCGGGCGATGGACACCCGCTGCCTCTGGCCGCCGGATAGGTTCTCCGGGCTGCGCCTGGCGTATTCCGCAATCCCCACCTTCCCCAGGAGCTCTTCCACCCGCGCCCGCCTTTCCTTGGCAGGGACTTTCTGCAGCAGCAGCGGGTACTCGACGTTCTCGAAGACCGAGAGAACCGGTATCAGGTTGAAGCTCTGGAAGATGAAACCCATGCGCCTGTTCCTGAAGTCGGACAGCCGCGCATCCGCAAGCCTGCCGGTGTCCTCACCGTCCACGATCACGCTCCCCTGCGTCGGCGTGTCGATGCACCCGATCAGGTTGAGGAGCGTGGACTTCCCGCTCCCGGAAGGGCCCATGAGGCAGACGCGTTCGCCGGCCTGGACATCAAGGCTGACATCCATGAGGGCGGGTGTGTCCGTCCTCTCCAGCCGGTAGCTCTTCTGAACGTTCCTCACGCTAATGAGCGACATGCAAGTCTCCTTTCATTGTCTCGTCGCACCATTCAATGATTGCCTGCGACACTCGTTTCCCGAGGTCAAGGGTTGACAGCCACAACGGCAGGGCCTTCTGGCTTTTGTACGGCTCTGAGCTCTTCAACATCGCCTCAATGCCGAGGAATGTTTCGAGGCTTTGGGCCTGTCTTTCGCGCTCCCTCTGGAGCTTCTCTTTCACGTTGGAAAGGGGGATATCCCGCGCAAAGAAAATCTTGAGGAGCAGCTCGTTGCGAAACGGGTGATACTCCACTGGCTTCTGCAGCCAGCTGTTCAGCTCTGCCGTCCCTTTCTGAGTGACACGATAAACGCTCTTGGGCGGCCTGCCCGGAGTCTGGCTGGATTCACGGGTCACCATGCCGTCCTCTTCGAGCTTTCGAAGGACGGGGTAGATATGTCCATAATTCTCACTCCAGAAATGAGATATGGACATGTCCGAGAGCTTCTTCAGGTCGTACCCTGAGCAGGGCATGATGCTCAGAAGCCCGAGAATGGCGTACCTAGTGGTATTCTCACGTTTCACAAATCATATCCTCCAGTAATATATCCTGAGATAATATATCCTAAGGATATATTGGTGTCAAGCGATTTTTGCTTGACTGTGGACTTCCTTCCTGTAGAATGTTCGAGTCCTTTCCCTACCAATTCAGGAGGCCGCTCATGAACGAGCAGATCCGGCAGATCGCGGACAGGATCCGCGGCCTGCGTGACATCGCCAGGCTCTCTGTGGAGACGTGCGCCCAGGACCTCGGCATCCCGGCTGAAACCTACCGCAGCTACGAAAGCGGCCAGGCGGACATCCCGGCGAGCTTCCTCTACCAGGTGGCCCACAAGTTTCACGTGGACCTCACGTCGCTTCTCACGGGGGAGGAGCCGCGCCTGCATGTCTACGCGGTGACCCGGGCCGGCAAAGGCGTCACCGTGGAGCGGCGCAGGGACTACGGCTACCAGAGCCTTGCCCATAACTTCATC
>Ga0209415_10002727_pt1 | contig 33031 bp, 26 predicted proteins | sample PeaSoiSIISIP2007_FD_187696 | JGI IMG/M metagenome (GOLD analysis project Ga0209415, IMG submission 187696) | Peat soil microbial communities from Weissenstadt, Germany - SII-SIP-2007 (SPAdes) (version 2) | ecosystem: Environmental > Terrestrial > Soil > Wetlands > Peat | place: Germany... | reverse complement strand
GTTGCGCCGCCTGGCCCGCGCGGACCATCTCGGCTCCGTGGTAAAACACGGTGAAATCCTGATATCCATTTCGTAAGGACCAAACAAGGTGGGGCGCGCCGACGAACCTAAGCAACGTCAGCGCGAGAAGAAAAATGCCCGCCAGTCGTTCCTTGCTTCGATTAAGTTCGGCTGGCATCATGCGGAGTCTTCCAGACGTCCCCGATTCTATAATTGCGTCTAACATTCATGATCGAACAATAAATGACCCAACATTCATGACCCTTCTTGCCGACAAGCGCCTGCTGTTCGCCGCGATCCTCTCCTTGGGTCTGCTGGCCATGACTGCCCGCAGTGCTACCGATCCTGATCTCTGGTGGCATCTGCGCACCGGGCAATGGATCGCCGAAACGGGCCGCGTTCCGCATTCCGACCCGTTTTCCTTCACCCGTGCCGGGCATGCCTGGGTGTCGCATGAATGGCTGTCGGAGGTCGTGTTTTACGAACTCTGGAAGCACGCCGGCCCCCTTGCCCTGATCGTATACTCCGCGATCATTACGACCGCAGGTTTTTTGCTGCTTTATCTGCGCTGTCCGGGAAGGCCCCACTGGGCAGCCGCCATGACTGCCCTTGGTGCTCTGGCTTCGGCTCCCTCCTGGGGCGTGCGGCCGCAGATGTTCACCTTTACGCTGGCCAGCCTGCTTCTGTGGCTGCTCGAAGCCGGAGAGCATCGCCCCCGCCTGCTCTTCTGGATCCCGCCGCTGTTTCTCCTCTGGCTGAATATGCACGCCGGATTCGCGCTCGGCCCCGCGCTGCTGGCGGCTTATGGCCTCGGCCTGATGCTGGAAACCGCCGTAGGCAGCACACCCTGGCAGCAGACGCGGCCCGTCCTCCTGCGAGTGCTGCTGCTCCTGCTGGCTTGTTTAGCCCTCGTGCCTCTTAACCCCAGCGGCGCAAACCTCTATCGTTATCCGTTCGACACCTTACGCTCGTCCGGGATGCGGTCACTCATCGGCGAGTGGCACTCACCGGATTTCCATGCCGCCCTGTATCGGCCATTCCTGCTGCTATGGCTGCTGCTTCTGACCGCGCTGGCCAGTTCACGTTCACGCCCCAGGGCGCGCGTGATCGTGCCCCTGGTCCTGGTTTCTTTCGCCGCTCTGGACGCCGTCCGCCACATTCCAATTTTTGTTTTGCTGGCGATACCGGTCATCGCCGCGGCTCTCCCGGCGGTTTCCCGCGTCTCGAAAAGCACGAGACGCGGGGCACCCATATCCTCGCGCTTCGAGCCGCTTTTCAATGGGGCGGTAGTCATTCTGATCGCCGTATTTGCCATGGTGAAATGGGGGAGCCTGGCCCACAATCAGGATGCCCGCGAGGCCGAGAAGTTCCCCCAAAAAGCGGTCGCGTTCTTGCGCGCCGACAGCCATCCAAATCCCCGTCCCCAACCCCAAAGACTTTTCGTTTACTACGACTGGGGAGGCTATGCGATCTGGAATCTTTATCCCGAATATCGCGTGTTCGCGGACGGCCGCGCCGACCTTTATGGCGCCGACCTAAATGGCTATGGAAATGACTACGGAGATGACCTCCTTCGTCAGTCGATCAAGACCGTACCGGAACTCCGCACCGGCTGGCGAGAGATTCTCGACCACTGGAAGGTGCAGGTGGTGCTGGTCCCCCCTTCCTGCGCGTTGGCTCAAGCCCTCCTTCTCGACGCCAACTGGCACGCGGAATTCAGCGACTCTAAGGCAGTTGTCCTGCTCCGGACGCACCCCGCCGTCGAAGATTCCGGCATTTTCGCCAGAAGCACCGTCAGCACGGCAATAAAGTGAAAAAATATTTCCCACAGCCATCCGAATCTGCGAAACTAAGGCCCATAGTGGAAATGGTTCCCACGCTGGTCGCGGATTGGGATCTTCTAGCGCAAGACCGAAGGAGCCTCGGATGAACGTTTTAGCTAAACTCTTGTGGCGCAATGAGGAAGGGCAGGATGTCGCGGAATACGCGGTGATGCTGGCCGTAATTCTGGTGATCGTGATCGGTACCGTCAAACTGATCGGCAGCAATGCGAACAACGTGTTCTCGTCGGTGGCGAGCAGCATCCAGTAGGACGCCCCGACGGAAAACTGAGTTGGCCGTGGCGACGAACGAGTAAAGAGTAATGAGTAATGAGTAATGAGTAATAACTCCGGGGTCGTCCCGGAAGGAGCGGAATGAACCGAAGCCGTTTGTTGATGATCGGAGGCTTGGCGCTGGCAGTCGGCCTGCTCGTTGCCTTTACCGTCTATAACCGGCTGCGCACCTTTACGGGTTCAACCAGCAGTGAGCGGGGAGTAGCGGTCGCGGTCGCCGCCCGCGATATTCAGGTTGGGGTCAAATTGGCAGCCGACGATGTCCGCATGATTTCTGTTCCGCAATCGGCGGTCCCTCCCGGCGCCTTCTCCGGAACATCCCAGATCCTGAGCCGGGGCGCGGTTCTGCCGATAACTAAGGGCGATTTTATTCTGCCCAGTAAGCTGGCGGCGATGAACGCCGGAGCCGGTCTGCCCTCGATGATCCCGCAGGGAATGCGCGCCGTTTCGGTGCGCGTCAATGATGTGGTTTCGGTGGCGGGCTTCGTGCAGCCGGGCACGCGCGTGGATGTGCTCGCTACTGGTGATCAAGGCTCGGGCAACGACCGTCAAACCACCACCGTCCTCGAAAACGTCGCCGTCATCGCCGTCGGCAAGAGTTTGGATCGCAACGCTTCCGCCGATGCCCAGACGGCCCCGGTGATTACACTCCTGGTCTCTCCCGACGACGCGCAGAAACTCGCGCTGGTTTCGCAGGAAGGACGGATTCAGCTCTCATTGCGCAATCCGCTCGACACAAAAATGGGAGGCATCGGCGCCACCCGAACCAGTTCGCTCTACCTGGGCGTGACGCCCGTGGCGGCTGCATCCAAGCCCAAAGCGCATAAGGTGATCATGACCAAACTTCCGGCGCCTCCACCAGGAACCTATCAGGTGGAAATGATTCGCGGCAGCAAACGGGATGAGACCAAGTTTGAAGAAAACAAGTGATTCTGAGCCCTCGATACCGCAACCACTCGCATCCGCTCGTTGCCTCGACGGATTTGCTCGTGCATCCTCGCAGAGGTCCGAATTCATGAAAGGTCTTACGCTCGCCGCGGCCGTTTTGCTGCTCGGTGCGACAACAGTTTCGGCTTCTTCGCAGAACCAGGACACGCCCGCAATCCCTCCTCCCAATCCTGCGGCCGCGCAACCTTCCTCAACAACCACGTCTACATCCAGCCAGAGCGTTACCCCCGGTGCTGCTCCGCTGCGTGTGATGGTGGGTAAGTCTCTCCTGATTAACACTACCGAAAGACTGAAGCGGGTCTCGGTCACCGACCCCGCCGTGGCCGATGCGATAGTCGTCACGCCCACCCAGGTGCTGGTCAATGGACTTTCTCCCGGCGAGGTTTCCCTGCTCATCTGGGATGAACTGGAGCGCTCCCGCAGCTTCGATCTTCGCGTCGATGTCGATATCACTGCGGCCACCGAGGAAATGCATCGCCTGTTCCCCGATGAGCGGATTACCGTGACTCCTTCGCGTTCCGCGATTGTTCTCTCCGGTCACGTTACCACCGAGGACGTCTCCAAGCACGCCGGTTTGCTCGCCTCGGCGTATTCCAAGAATGTCGTGAACGTGTTGACCTTCGGGCCAGTCGGAGCCGAAGAAGTGCTTCTGGAAGTGAAGTTTGCGGAAGTGGATCGCTCGGCCATAACCCAACTGGGAATCAATCTGCTTTCGACCGGCGCTGGAAACACGATCGGCACCATCACCACCGGCCAGTTCGGCGGCGTCAGCGGCATCGGGACCATCAACGATCAGGGAACGGGCGCCCCATCTTCCACTACGGCGACGGTATCGAACGTACTCAACATGTTCTTCTTCAACCCCCAAGTCCATCTGGGTGCGGTGATCGAGGCCCTTAAGTCGCAAAACCTTCTGCAGATTCTGGCCGAGCCCAACCTGGTCGCGCTTAATGGCAAGGAAGCCAGTTTCCTTTCGGGAGGAGAATTTCCCTTTCCGGTGGCGCAGCAAAACGCCAGCGGAATCGCCACCGTCACCATTCAGTTTCGCGAGTTTGGCGTGCGTTTGAAGTTCACCCCCGTGATTCAGCCGAACGGCAACATCCACCTGCACGTGATCCCCGAGGTGAGTACGCTCGACTTCGCGGATGCAGTCACCGTTGCCGGAACCACCATACCCGCCATCAGCACGCGCAAGGCGGATACGGAATTCGAACTGCAGGATGGTCAAAGCTTCGTCATCGCCGGCCTGCTGGATAACCGGGTCACAAATATTGACAACAAGATTCCGTGGCTGGGCGATATTCCGATCTTAGGCAATTTCTTCAAAAGCAAGAGCGCTCAGAAGAGTAACTCGGAATTGATGGTCTTATGCACGGTGCGAAGGGTTTCGCCCACTACGCAGGCGCCGAAGGGCCCTGCGATGCCGGTGCCAAACCTGGATCCGGCAAAGTTCGATAGCAAGAAGCCTAATTGAGGCATTGAGACATTTAGTCATTGAGTCATTGAAAATCGCGCTAGGGGTTTATAAATGATTCAATGCCTCAATGATTTAATGATTCAATGTTCTTAGAAGTGGGGGAGTCATGCCGGAATTGTCAGTCGCCGTGTTCGCCACGGACAATGACCAGCGCGCGGTGCTGCAGGTCCTGGTGGATGGCACCGGCGTGGCCCGCACCGTGTGCAGCAACCCGACTTTGCCTGCCGCCGCCCACGATCCGGTTATCCGCAAAACCCAATCCTTCGCGCCCGACGTGGTACTGGTGGATATCGCCAGCGATGGCACCACCGCGGCGCTGCGGGCAATCGAGTTGCTGCACCAGGAACTTCCCGATTCAGCCGTGTTTGCCGTCGGCCCCATGACCCATCCGCAGTTGATCGTCAGTGCCATGCGGTCGGGTGTGCGTGAATACATTGAGCGCCCCACCACCACCACCGATCTACTGGACGCCTTCGTCCGTCTCACCACTCGTCGCAAACCCGTGCGCGAAGGTTCACGCGGGAAGGTGTTCACCATAGTCAACGCGAAAGGCGGCAGCGGCGCCACCACCGTCGCCGTCAATCTCGCGCTCGCCCTGCAGGCGGTTCACCACAGCACGGCGCTGGTGGACTTGGCGCCCCTCGGTCATTGTGCCCTGCATCTCAATCTCAAGCCCACCTTCACCGTCTCCGACGCCATCACCAATCTGCACCGCCTCGACGCGTCCCTGCTCGAGAGCTTCATGGCGCGTCACGATCGCGGGTTGCAGGTGCTGGCCGGCGCTGTGGCTCCCGTTCCCATCGAGCCCTCCGCTTCCGATTTTGCCCGCCTCTTCGACACCATGGCGGGCCAGTTTCACTACATTGTCGTGGACGCTTCCTCCCGCCTCGACAGCGCCACTCGCCTGGTCAGCAACCTGTCGGAGAAAGTTCTGCTCATCGCCCACGCCGATGTCGCTTCCCTCTGGAGTGCCGGAAGAGTGGCCCAGTATCTCGGCGAGACGGGCTCGCGCGACCGTTTTTCCTTGGTGCTGAACCGTTATCGCAAAGTTGCCGGATTCAATGAAGCGGAGACCGAAGCCGCCATCGGCGCCCCCGTTCTCTGGCGGATTCCCAATCAATACTTCGCGGTCTCGAGCGCCATTGATCGCGGCATTCCCTTGATGCAACAGGGAAGCACCGACATTGCCCGGTCAATTTCCGGGCTGGCCGAATACCTGACCAGAGACGATTTGGAAGTGAAGCGCACGGCTTGGTCGTTGTTCAAGACGGTGTAATAATTCATTGAGTCATTGAACCATTGAGATATTGACTCATTGACTCAATGATTCAATGATTCAATAGACTTATGGCCAATCTGCAAGCCTTCGAACGGAACGAGTACCAGCAGGTCAAGGCGGACCTGCACCGCAAGATCCTCGATCGCCTCGACCTCGAAAAACTCGGCCGCACCAGCGGAGATTCCGCGCGCGAAGAAGTTCTCATCCTCATCCGCAGTTCGGTGAACGGCGAAGCGGTCCCGCTCAGCTTTGCCGAGCGCGAGCAGCTGTCGCGCGAAATCCTCGACGAAATCTTCGGCCTCGGCCCGCTCGAGCCGCTGCTCAAAGATCCGACCATTTCCGACATTCTCGTCAACCGCTTCGACCGCGTCTACATCGAACGCGCTGGCAAGCTCGAAATCACCGGCCTGTCATTCAAAGACAACCAGCACTTGATGCAGATCATCGACCGCATCGTCTCCCGCATCGGCCGCCGCGTCGACGAGTCTTCGCCCATGGTCGATGCCCGCCTGCAGGATGGTTCGCGCGTCAACGCCATCATTCCGCCGCTGGCGCTCGACGGCGCCTGCCTCTCCATCCGCCGCTTCGGCCGCGATCCAGTAACCGCCCGCAACATGATCGAGAACAAGACCCTGACCCAGCCCATGCTCGACCTGCTCTCCGCTGTGGTCAAGGGCCGCCTGAACGTGATCATCTCAGGAGGAACCGGCGCCGGCAAAACCACCGTTCTCAATGTTCTTTCCAGTTTCATCCCGGAAACGGAGCGCATCGTAACCATCGAAGATGCGGCCGAATTGCAGCTCAAGCAGGAACACATCGTGCGTCTCGAAACCCGCCCTCCCAACATCGAAGGCAAAGGCGCGGTCCGCATGCGCCAGCTCGTCATCAACAGCCTGCGTATGCGCCCCGATCGCATCGTGGTAGGCGAGGTGCGCGGCGAAGAAGCATTCGACATGCTTCAAGCCATGAACACCGGTCACGAAGGTTCGCTCACCACCGTCCACGCCAATTCGCCGCGCGACGCTCTGGCCCGCATCGAGAATATGGTTTCGATGGCCAATCTCAACATTCCCGAGCGCGCCATTCGCCAGCAGATCGCCAACGCCGTCCACGCCGTAGTCCAGGTCGCGCGTCTCTCCGACGGTTCGCGCAAGATCATCACCATTTCCGAGGTCACCGGAATGGACGGAGAAATGATCACGCTTCAGGACATTTTTGTCTTTGACCGCAGCGGCATTGACGAGAGCGGAAAAGTCCGAGGCGTCTTCCGTTCCACTGGACAACCGCCCCACTTCGCCGAGCGCCTCGCTACCGCCGGTTGCCGCCTGAGTCCCGCGATCTTCGAGTCCCGGATGGAGGTCTAGCCCATGCCCCTCCTGATTGCGTTCCTGGCGTTCGTAGTGGTCACCATGGCGGTCTTTGCCGGAATGTCTTTGTTCGACGAGCGCAAGGCCCAGTCTCGCGTCCTCCGCGATCGCCTCTCCACCGTTCAGGAGCCAGCCGAGCAAGCCGCGCCCGACCTGGCTATTCTGCGCGACGAAGTGCTCAGCCGCATCCCCGCTTTCGACACTTTTCTCCGCCGTTCCGAGCGCGTTTCACTTCTGCAGAAAATGCTGGCTCAAGGCAATGTCGACGTCCGCGCCGGAAACTTCCTCATGCTCTGCGCCGTGTCGGCCGTGGTATTCGCCGTCATCGCCTTCGTCGCCGGTGGCAACATTATGTTCGGATGGGCCGGCGCTCTGCTCGGCTTTTTTATTCCCTACGCCTACGCCTCGCACATGCGCACCAAGCGCTTCCAGCAATTTGAGGAGAAGTTTCCCGAGGCCATCGATACCCTGGCCCGCGCCGTCCGCGCCGGACACGCCTTCACCACCGCTCTCGAAATGATCGCCAACGAAGTTTCCGAACCCGTCGCCGGAGAATTCCGCCAGCTCTACGAAGAACAGAAATTCGGCCTCCCCGTACGCGACGCCCTGCTCAACCTCGCCGACCGCATCCCTCTGGTCGACGTCAAGTTCTTCGTCACCGCGGTGATGCTGCAGCGCGAGACCGGCGGCAATCTAGCCGAGATTCTCGACAACCTCTCCTACGTCATTCGCGAACGCTTCAAAATCCTGCGCCAGGTCCGCGTTCACACCGCGCAGGGACGCCTCACCATGGTCCTGCTCATGGCTCTGCCCCCTACCATCGTGGTGGTCATGCAATTCCTGAACCCGGGCTTCATTCGCCCGCTTTTCACCGACCCCATAGGACATGCGTTGATAGTCGGCGGCATCACGTTGCAGACACTGGGCTACTTTTTTATTCGCAGAATTATAAGGATACAAGTTTGAATATGACAGCAGAGGTTCACGTCTAATTCATGGTCCTCGCACTCTCCATTTTCGTTTTCCTGACCATCGTGGTCATCGTCTTCGCCTTCGGAGCCGCCACCGTCGCGCCCTCCTCCGTCCTCGGATCCCGCCTGCGCGAAATCGGATGGCAGCGCCCCAAAGCCCAGGCCAAGCCCGCCATGCGCGAACGCATGCAGCAGGCTCTCGATCCCTTCAGCCGCGCCCTGCCCGTCTCCCCCGCCGGAGTTTCGCAAACCCGCGCCTGGCTCATTCAGGCCGGATATCGCAGCCCGCAGCACGTGACCATCTACAACGGCATGCGCGTCCTGTTCGCCGGCATTGGCTTCTTCTCGGTTTTTCTGTTCAGCGGATTCGATTCACCCGCCCTGCTTCTAGGCATGCTCGCGTTCGGCTTTTTCATCCCGCGATTCCTGCTGAAAAGGAAAATGAAGGAGCGCCAACTCCGCATCCGCCTCGGTCTTCCCGACGCCCTCGATTTAACCGTGATCTGCGTAGAGGCGGGCCTTGCTCTCGATCAGGCCATGTCGCGCGTGGGCACCGACCTGAGCCACGCCCACCCCGAACTAAGCACTGAATTCCATTTCTTCGACCTGGAAATTCGCGCCGGTAAACCGCGCGTCGAAGCCCTCCGCAATCTGGCCGAGCGCACCGGTGTCGACGACATTCGCTCGCTGGTAGGAACCCTGATTCAAACCGACCGCTTCGGAACCAGCGTTGCCCAGGCCCTGCGCGTGCATTCCGATTCCCTGCGCACCGAGCGCCGCCAGCGAGCCGAAGAACAAGCCGCCAAAACCACCGTCAAAATGATCATTCCCCTGGTCCTGTTCGTGATGCCCTCTCTGCTTTTTGTCACCATCGGCCCAGCCGTGATTCAGTTGCTGCACATATTCATGCCCGCGGGCAAACATTGAGACACTGAATCATTGAGGTATTGAATCATTAGAACCAATACCTCAATGATTCAATGTTTAAATGATTCAATGTTTAAATGACTCAATGATTCAATGACTAAGGGATACGCCTTTAACCGCACCCGCACCACCTATCTCGCGACCGATCTCCTGATCGCGCGCACCCACTGGACCCGTTTTCGCGGCCTCATGGCCAAAGATTCCTCCCAGTTCCCGCGCGGCCAGGGACTATGGATCAAACCCTCCCACGGCATCCACACCTTCGCCATGCGCTTTCCCATCGACGCCGTCTACCTTGATCGCGAAAAGATCGTCATCCATCTCGAAGAGGGACTCAAGCCCTGGCGTCTAGCCGCCGTTCGCGTCCAAGCCGCGTCCGTGCTCGAGCTTCCCGCAGGCACCATCCGAGAGTCCCAGACCGCCCTAGGCGACCAGGTAGACATTTCTTTCGAACAACGTCCGCCTCACACCGAAGCGGCCTGAAACACGACGGCCCTGGCCACGATCCTTAGTCCTTTGCGACCAACCTCCAAGTTGTCATCCTGAGCGGAGTAGGAGCTTCACGAAGTGAAGCCCCTGCGGAGTCGAAGGCCCCCTTCGCGCCCAGCAAGGGCGCATCAGGGAGTTCTCCCGATGCACCGTGCAGGTATCCGTTAAATTAGAGCGGGCGGGGTGGCCAAACTCAGGTTCTGACTTTGCTTTGAAAGGGCGCGGCTTGAGCCGCGCCGTAAGGACCATCCCCACCATCGCCTTTAGCCGCCGGGGGTAACCGCCGCCGCGCACCCGCCCCCGGCGACGATTCCTAAGCCTCTGCGACCAACCTCAAACTTGTCATCCTGAGCGGAGCAGGGACTTCACGAAGTGAGGCCCCGGCGCAGTCGTAGAGCCTGCCCTGAGCGAAGCCGAAGGGACCCCTGCGCCCTCCTCGCTCAGCAAGGACGCATCAGGGAGTTCTGCCGATACACTGTCAGGGACAGGCGTTTCGCCCCGCAATCGCGCTGAGAGCCATTTCTCAATGAGTGATAACGCCTGATTTCGTCAACTGTCGCCCCAAAGAGGTGGCCGTCAGCTCCATTGATTTATTGACAAGGAAAATCGGGGGGAGCAAAATCCCTCAGCAGTTGGCATTCCGCCCCTATTCCTGCCTTCCCCTGGGGCGGCCCTGACGCGAGCCAGAGCGATTGACACGCATCGCGTTCTCAATTGGTGAGGAATCGGGGGCGACGAAAATGACACTACGAGGCGGCAATCATCGTCGGCTTGATGTTGCTGGCTGGATTATTTTGGATTCAGCTCATGGCAAAAGTTTGGGTCCTCTGTTCGCCTATTCCGCCCCGAAACGATCCCGACCGGCGGTTCCTAGTTCCTTGCTCTTCTGGCCCCTTCTAATTTGCCTCGCCCTCGTTCTACTTTCGGTCGTCACGGCCGCACAAACACGAAAGTCGCCACCGCCGAGAACCCTTCCGACGCCTGAGGGCAATGCCAGCGATGCAACAACGATGATTAGCAGTGGAAAGCCTCTGCCTGAAGCCGGAAAACAAAGAAGCGATGTTTGCCTACTACCGCCGCTGGACATGCCGGGCAGTATCTCAATTGCGGTGGAACAGTTGCAGGTCTCGACAAAAGCCAGGAGAGAGTATCAGAAAGCATGCTCAGCTCTGACGAAGAAGAAAACCATGGATGCCGAACAGCATTTGCGAAAAGCGGTCCAAGAATATCCGAAGTATAGCGCCGCCTGGGTGACGCTGGGCCAAGTGCTCGCCGACGAGCACAGGCCCGAGGATGCCAAGAACGTGTGCTCGAAGGCCGCGACGACGGACCCGATCTACGTGCCCGCACATCTGTGTCTGGCCGAGATTGCTTCGCGAAGCCATGAGTGGAGGGAAGAACTACAGTACAGTAATCGTGCGCTTGAGCTTGACCCGACTAGCATTCTCGCTTACGAGTATCATGCTGCGGCCAACGCGAATCTGGGGAACCTGGACGGAGCGGAAAGAAGTGGGTTGCGTGCTATCGAACTCAACAGAAGTAATCACCAGCCGGGCGTTTACTTCCTGCTGGCCCGGATTTATCAACTGAAAGGAGACGTTGCCCGCGCGAAGGAACTGTTCTTGCAATACCTGAAGTACAGCCGCGATCCTCAGCGCGCAGCTCTGGCAAAGCAAATTCTGGCAAAGCTGGAAAATGGCCAGAACGAAGTCATGGAGACGGAATCTGAAACCTCTCCGGACATAAGTGGGAATTTGGCGTGGCCATGGGAGCCTGCGGATACTGATGAAACTTTTTCCGCAGTGGTAGACCATGCCCCTTGTCCGTTGCCGCACATTCTAGACGGGGTGGGTCAGAGGGCCGCCGAACTGGTGGAAAACCTCCAGCGCTTCACGGCGACCGAGAAGATCGAACACACTGAGTTCGGGAAGAATGGCAAGCACCGCAGTTCGACCAGCGAACTATTTAGCTACGTAGCCGAGATAGAAGAGAACCCCTCTGGAGAGCTCTTGGTGAACGAATACCGTACGGCAAAAAGTCAAAGTCAGAGTGACCCGCCACGGCTCGTGGAGAATGCAACCGCTGCCTCAGGCCTGATCTTTCATCCCAAAATGATTGGAGACTTCGAAATTCACTGTGAAGGACAAACGGATGTTCAAGGGATGCCTGCGTGGCAATTGCGGTTTGAAGAACGGCCAAATCCGAGCAAATCGTTTAGCGAGTTTCGAATTAACGGTAGAGGATACACGGTCAGGCTTAAAGGACGGGCGTGGATTTCGGCGGACAACTACCAAGTGCTGCGTCTGCAGAGGGATTTGGTCGCCCCCGTGCCAGAGATCAATCTGCAGTTCGAACACTCCGATATCGCTTTTGCCCCTGTGGAATTTGCAAAGCACCGGTTTAGCCTTTGGCTGCCCAAGATTGTGTCGATGGACATCGGCTATCGGGGCCATCACTATCAGAGGGTGCACAGCTTCAGCCACTTCCAGTTGTTCCTGGTCGACACTGAGGAAAAAGTAAAAGAGCCAGCTCCCCCAACGTCGAAATCTGGATTAACGAGCAATAGCAACCCGGTGCCCTAGCGTAGTGCGTCATGCAGATTGACGTTTATGCAAGGATTGGCGCGCGCATTTGACCTTTTCCAAGATATCGTAGGCGCGCTCTCCAGATAAAAGTTTTTTGGATTCTCGTTGTGGCGATTCGACTTGTACGCCGACGGGAGGGTGGCTGTCGTAACATCCCGATTACACTCATTGACCCCCTCCTGAGGGCAAACGTCTCCTTTCCCTCTGCGCGAACGGCCGAGCGTACATAGATGAGACGCCGGAGTCACAGGAACGCCCTTGACTCCCCTGTTAAAATAGATTCATAGCAAACAAGCATTTGCCTAAGCCCCACCTGCTCCTTGACAACAAATCCGAGCGGCAATCGTTCATTGTTTCAGCGGCCCGCCTCTGCGACTCGTTTAGGCTAACTCCTTATTCCTGAATACTTTACCTATAAGTCCTTATTCCCCAAAGACCTGGCAGGAATTCTTCTCTAAGTCAATGATTCCAATAGACCGGAGGTATGGGGGGGTGGGGGAGGGTACTAACTGGTAAACACATCGCCTCAACAGTGTGCGACAAAGCACAATGGCACAAACGACTCAAAAAACACCGAAGTCACCGCGATAATCCGACCATCCTTCTGGCACACTACACTAGTGGGACTCCCCAAGAAAAATTACACAGTCGGAGACATAGTTCGAAGCATCGTGTTCGAATCATAGTGTTCGAAGCATAGTCGGAAACAATGTCCGAAGTTGCCACCATTCCCGCAGTCCCCGATCGTGAGCCCAACGACCGTCGGCCCAACGATCAATGGCCCGAGCCGCCGCGCCTGCTCGTGGAATGGTCCTCGCGCTGGGAAGAGTTCAAGTCCGCCTTCGGTCCCGCGCTTACCCGCGCGCCGAAAGCCTTGGCCGGAGAAGCGCCCATCGGCATCTTCCCGTATCGCGGAATGCTCGCCTGCTGGCTGCTCGAATTGCTGCTGCTGATCGCGATCATCGTGCTCCCCGCGCGCTTTGAGAGTCTTCAGCTCCCCGCTCCTCCCACTCGTCTGCACTGGGACGTAATCTATTATTCCGGAGACGAACTGCCGCAAACGCAAGATCGCGGCGGAGCGCAGTCCGGCAAGTCCGGACGCGCCGGCGGCGACCAAGCCCGCCATCGCACGCAAGCCATCCGCGTAGCGCGCGGCGACAAGCCCAGCGAAAAGGTTGTGGACGCGCCCAAAGTCAATCTGCCGCATTCCGATTCCGCAGTAGCCAATCTGCTGGCGTTCAAATCCAATCCCGGACCGCCGCCCGCCGAAGGCCTGCGCTCCACGCTAACCGCGCCAGCGCTGCCCGCAATGAGCGTCGTGCCCCCTTCGCCGGAGTTGAAGTCCTCAGCAAACCGCACTCCCAGCCTGACGACCAGCGTCGTCCCACCTTCGCCGGAGCTGAGTGCCTCGACCAGCCGCACCGCCAACAGCCTGACGACCAGCGTCATCCCGCCCGCGCCCGAAGTCTCTCACGCCAGCACGCGCTCGTCGCCAACCTTGAGCACCAGCGTCGTCGAACCCGCGCCGAATGTCTCACGCGATAAGATGCAGACCGCAAACCCGCTCGCGCAGACTGTCATCGCACCCGCTCCGCAAGACACGCAGCGCGATCTGGCCAGTTCCCGTCTCCCGATGACGCAAACCGTGGACGTGGTTGCGCCGCCGGTTTCCGCGCCCCAGCGCGATATGTCTTCCACGCCCAAGCTGTCGCTGCCAACACCCGCAGTCGTAGCGCCGCCGCCGTCGCAAGTAAGCCGCGATCTCAACAGTTGGGGAAGCTCAGCCACCGGAGACATGCAGGCCAAGCCAGTGCCACCACCGCCAACCGCATCCGGAGGAAGTTCGCTAGCAAGATCAGCCGCAGCGACGCTAACGCAGCAGGTTGTGCCGCCTCCAGCCAGCATCGAGGGCGGGAAGAACGGCACCCAAGCAAGCGGCCGCTCCGGACAATCCGCAAATTCGCTGCTAGGCGCAGCCAACGTCATCCCACCTCCACCAGGCCTGGGTGGAGGCAAAGCCCTCTCCGGCAGCGGACGCGGCCTCAAAGGCGCAGGAGCAGGCGGTCCGCTCGATCTCGGCACTGCAGTCGCTCCACCAAGTAACGCCGGAGGAAACGCCGCCGGCAGCGGAGTCGTAGTCTCCAGCCAACCGGGAACGAAGGTTGGACTGCCGAACTCCAACAGCGGAGCTCTAGCCATGTCGCCCACTGGCACAGCCAAAACCGGTCTCGGAGGCAGCGGTGGAGGAGCCAGCATAGGCAAAGGCAACGGCCCCGGCAGCGGACTGCAAGGAGAAGGCTCAGGAGCAGGCCGAGAAGGCACAGGAAAAGGTACCGACCCCAACGCTCGAGGAGGCATCTCGCCCTACCCCGGAACCGGTGGCGCAGGCAACGGCACCACCGGCGCACCCGCCGTACCTGGAGTATCCGTGCAAGGCGGCACCACAGCCAGCATCACCCTGCCCAGCTTCGGAGCCGCCGGAGGCGACGCGCCCTCAAACGGCCCTGGCCGCTCCTCTACCAGCGCACGCGGAGGCATAAGCTACACGGTAAAAGCTACGTCAAGCTCCGGCGGCGTTTTCAATCGCTATGGCCAACTGAAAGGTGTCAACTATTCGACTTACATCGACACCTCGCTCGGAACCGCAGTGATGCAGTATGCCGATGCTGCGCACCCTTACTCCGGAGACCTCACCAAACCTGAGCCCCTGCGCGTCGACCTGCCGCAGGGACTGCGTCCGACCTACGTAGTATTCACCTGCATCCTCGACCGCTCCGGAAATTTGAAAGACCTGAGAGCACTCGAGCCCGGCGCCGCCGAAACTACGTCAAGAATTCTGGTGGCTCTGCACAGCTGGAAATTTCGTCCGGCAATGCGCGGCGATGAGCCGGTAGAAGTAAATGCATTCCTGGGATTCGGGATCGATACGCGTTAAACCGTCTTTGTTTATCACCGATGGAGAGACGGGCGTCCCCGCCCGTCCGGATATACAGGTGGCCGGGCGAGGACGCCCGGCGCTCCATCGTGGTCTATGGATCAGTAGCCTTTCCGCTTATCCACCACAGCCAGCAACGGCACGCCATTCAGATAGCGCCGCAGATTTTCCGAGAACAGCGCATAATGCCGCTCCCATAACTTGTCGGTGAGCGCTGCCGTGTGCGGGGTAATGAGCAGATTGGGTACGTCCCACAGCGGCGAATCAGCGGCCAGCGGCTCTTTCGGAAAAACATCGAGCGCCGCGCCGCCAATCTTCTTTTCACGCAGAGCAGTGGCAAGCGCGGGTTCGTCCACGAGTTGACCGCGGCCGACGTTGATCAGGCAGGCGTCCGGCTTCATGAGCGCGAGTCGTTCGGAGTTCGCAATCGCCTTTGTGCTGGCCGTGACCGGAGCTGCCAGCACGATGTAATCCGCTTGCCGGAAGATTTCGTCGATTTGAGCCGGCCCGAAGACGGTGTCCGCGCCCTCGCTTCCCTTCTCCGGATGCTCGCGCACAGCGATCACCCGCATGCCCAGAGCCTTCGCGCTCTTCACCACCGCGCGTCCGATGCTGCCGAGGCCTATGAGACCGACGGTCGCGCCCGCGACCTCACGCACGCGCGGCAGTTCGTCCCACAAAATCTGTTGTCCCCAAACGTGCTTCTCCTGCAGAAGCACCGAGCCCGGAATTTTCTTGGCCAGTGCAAAAATGAGCGCGATCACATGTTCGGCCACGACCGGCCCGTGCACTTCGCGCGCGTTTGTGAGAACGACGTCGCTGGTGACCAGTTCCGGAAACATCAGCTGATGAACCGCCGCCGCCGGAGAGTGAATCCATCGCAGCTTCTTCGCCGCCGCAATCTGTTCGGAACGGATCGACCAGGCGATAACGATCTCGGCATTGACGATTTCGGAATCGACCCGCTTGTAGTCGGGAAGATGAACGATTTCAATTTGCGGAAACTCGCGCCGCAGTCTCTCGGAAAACCACAACGGCGCGTTCCACTGGTCAAAGGGATGGCGAACGCACATCAGCAGCTTGCGAATCGAGTCGTCGGGTGGTCGGGTCATAGGGCGATCAGAAAGATTTCTCGGCGTCCTCTGCGTCTCGGCGGTTCAGGCTTTCAGCGGCTTCCGTAGATCCGTCCCCGTCATTTCCGTCGGCTCAGCAACCCCCAGCATGCCAAGCATGGTCGGCGAAATGTCCCGCAGCGATCCGTTCGGCTTCAGCGTGTACTGCTTCGCATCATCCGCCAACAGAATAAACGGCACTGGATTCGTGGTATGCGCCGTATGCGGACCGCCGCTCACGGGGTCAATCATCATTTCAGCATTACCGTGATCGGCGGTAATCAGCATGGCTCCGCCTTTGGCGCGCACCGCCTTCTCGATCTCACCGAGGCATGCATCTACGGTCTCGACCGCCTTGATGGTGGGCTCGATTTTGCCCGAGTGCCCAACCATATCGGCATTGGCGAAGTTGACGATGATCACGTCAAACGTACCGTCGTTCGTGGCCTTGACCACCGCCGCGGCAACGCCAGCGGCGCTCATCTCCGGCTTTAGATCGTAGGTCGGAACCTTCGGAGACTGCACCAGCACCCGCTCTTCGCCCGGAAACGGCTGTTCCACGCCGCCATTAAAAAAGTACGTCACGTGCGCATATTTCTCCGTCTCCGCCACGCGCAGGTTGCGCATGTTCATCCCTCCCATCACGTTCGCCAGGATGTTCGCCATCGACTCCGGGGGAATCACCACCGGCAGGTTGAAATTCTTGTCGTACCGCGTCATGCAAACGTACTTCAGGTTCTTCGGCACGCGATCGCGCGGGATCGTCGCGTCCAGATCCGCCGCGCCCGGCAAATCGCTTCCGCCTTTTTCATTCAACCCGCTGTTGCGGCACAGAGCGCGCGTGATCTGGCGAACGCGATCGGCGCGAAAGTTAAAGCAGATGCACGAATCCTCGTCGCCGATCGTCGCCAAGCCGTTCTTTGTCGAAGTCTCGCCGCGACTGTCCGTGCAAACGAACGGCACCACGAACTCGTCGGTCACACCCTTGTTGTAAGACGCTTTCATCCCCTGCACGGCGTCCGCGTAAGTGCCGCCCTCGGCCTTGCCCTCGACCATCGCGCTGTAAGCCTTAGCGATGCGCTCCCAGCGCCGGTCGCGGTCCATGGCATAGTAACGGCCGTTGACGCTGGCGATCTTGCCGCAGCTATACTCGCGCATTTTCTGTTGCAACTGTTCGAGATAGCTGGCCCCGTTGGTCGGCAGCGTGTCGCGACCGTCCATGAATGCATGCACGAAGACACGATCGATTCCGTTCTGCTTCGCCATTTTCAGCAGCGCGTACAGGTGCTCCTGCCGAGAATGCACGCCGCCGTCCGACAGCAGTCCGAACAGATGCAGCTTGCGCCCACCCAACCGTGCGTTCTTCATCGCTTCGAGCAGCACCGGATGCACGAAGAATTCGCCGTTCAGGATCATCAGGTCAATGCGCGTGATATCCATGTGCACGATGCGCCCGGCGCCCATATTCAGATGGCCAACTTCGCTGTTCCCCATCTGGCCCTCGGGCAGTCCAACAAAGGGCCCGCTGGTGTGAATCAACGTGTTTGGATACTCGCGCAGCAGCCGGTCATAGACCGGCTTACGCGCCAGCGCGATGGCGTTGGCTTTGGTTTCGGCCCGGTATCCCCAGCCGTCGAGAATGATGAGTACGAGAGGTTTAGGACGAGACATAAATCCGCTATTAGCTCCTGGCTCTTGGCTATCTGGCCTTCTTGCAGATAGACTGAATCGCTTTCTGCGGGCACACATCTCATACTATTGCAGAAACCGTCCCCGAGGATAAAACATGCCCATCAATGAACTGCTCCTGACCGAATTCGATGAAGAAATGAAAAAGACGCGCACCATGCTGGAACGCGTTCCGGAAGACAAGAAAGACTTCACGCCGCATCCCCGATCCATGCCGCTGAACAAGCTCGCGCCTCACGTCGCGCAACTGGCTGGCTTTGGCCTCATAATCCTTACGACTCCAGAACTTGATTTTGGAAAGACCAAAATGCCGCCGGTGCCCTTTGACTCCGCGGCGCAATTGGTCAAAGCGTTCGATGAAGGCGCGGCCCAAGCTCGCGCCGCTCTCAAGAAGACCCCGGATGAAGCCTGGACTCAACCGTGGAAGCTAAGTTTCGCAGACAAGCCCATCTTCAGCGGGACGCGCTTTCTCGCCTACCGCCAAATGTTCCTCAATCACCTGGTGCATCACCGCGCCCAACTGGGAGTGTACCTGCGCTTGAACGAGAGGCCGGTGCCATCGACCTACGGTCCTTCGGCAGATGACAGGATGGGGTTCTAGCCAGGAGTAGTATCACCAGAACAGGTCTTCAATCTCCTTGGGCAGGGGTCGCAAAGTCATCCGGCCCGGTGAGCTCGTTCTTGCAGAACCCAACCGAATCCGCTGCGGTTCGACTCCGACGTAGGAATCGGCACAAGCTTTGCAACCGGCTCACCATGGTCCGTGATCACGACTTCCTCCCCGACAGCGATCCTGTCGAGCAACTCTTCGAACCTATCCTGCGCTTCGCTGACGCTAACTTTCGTGGCTATGTATCCATCGGCAGCCTATCCTTTGTAATTCAGCGCCTTCACCCCCAAGAACCGCGCCGCCCCGCCTAACTCCTCTTCAATCCGCAGCAACTGGTTGTACTTGGCGATGCGGTCCGTCCGCGAAGCCGAGCCCGTCTTGATCTGCCCCGCGCCCGTCGCCACAGCCAGATCGGCGATAAACGTGTCTTCCGTTTCGCCGGACCGATGCGAGATCACCGACGTATATCCATTGCGGCGCGCGAGGTCGATCGCGTCCAGCGTCTCGCTAACCGTGCCAATCTGGTTCAGCTTGATCAGGATCGAGTTGGCAATTCCCTTCTCGATTCCCTTGCCAAAGATCTCAATGTTGGTGACAAAGATGTCATCCCCCACCAGCTGAATCTTGTCGCCCAGTTCTTCGGTCAGCAGCGCCCATCCGTCCCAGTCATTTTCGGAGAGCCCGTCTTCGAGCGACACGATCGGGTAATCTTTCACCCATTTCGCGTAGTAGCGAATCATCTCCTCGGAACTTTTTGCCGACTTGTCCGATTTCTTAAAAACATATTTTCCATCCTGATAGAACTCGCTGGCCGCAGGATCGAGCGCAATCGCAATCTCCGCACCCGGCTTGTAGCCCGCCTGCTGGATCGCCTCCAGCACAACTTCAATCGCCTCCACGTTCGACTTCACCGACGGAGCAAACCCGCCCTCGTCGCCGACCGATGTGTTGTATCCGCGTTTCTTCAGCACGCCCTTGAGCGTATGGAAGACCTCCACGCCCCAGCGCAGCGCCTCAGAAAACGACGGCGCTCCCACCGGCATCACCATGAACTCCTGGAAGTCAACATTGTTATCGGCATGCGCGCCGCCGTTCAGGATGTTCATCATCGGCACCGGCAACACGTTCGCCGCGGCTCCGCCCAGGTAGCGATAGAGCGGAAGTTCGCAAGCCCTCGCCGAAGCCCGCGCCGCCGCCATCGAAACCGCCAGAATCGCATTCGCCCCCAACCGCCCCTTGTTGGGCGTACCGTCAAGGTCGATCAGCCTGGCGTCAAGCGTGCGCTGGTCGGCTGCGTCCACCCCACTGAGGGCTTCCGCAATCTCGCCATTGACGTTGGCAGCCGCCTGCAGAACGCCCTTGCCGAGGTAGTGCTCCTTGTCGCCATCGCGCAATTCGACGGCCTCATGCTCGCCGGTGGACGCGCCACTCGGCACAATGGCCCGCGCGCTCGCGCCGCCATCAAGAAAAACTTCCGCTTCAACCGTCGGATTGCCACGCGAGTCCAGCACCTGGCGTCCGCGAATATCAGCAATACTGGTAATAGGCATAAGTGCATCCTTTATTGGTCTGAGGATTTAAAAACATCGGCCTAACGGTAGAGACGCGGCTTGCCGCGTCTGGCTGCGTTCTCATAAATGAGAAGCTGAATTATATCGGACGCGGAAGAACCGGGTCTGTGACCCATGACCGCCGGTTGATCGCTAAGGCGCGCCATCCCCCGTACCCCATCCGTTATTGTTCCCAATTTCCACCTCGCTTAAAGTCGAACTCAACATGAAGAACCGCACCGACACTCTGGAGATTGGATCGCGCGCCCCGGATTTTTCGCTGGCAGCGGCTAACCGTGAGGGTACGTTCACTCTCGCTGGCCTGCTCGCCGAGGGCACGCTGATTCTCGAGTTTCTGCGCGGTACATGGTGACCGAACTGCGTGAAGCGCATGACTCAGTTTGAGTCGAGGCTGCCGGAAATTAAAGCAGGGGGAGCACAGTTGGCGTTCATTGCCGCCGAGAAGCGAGATGGCGTTTGGAAGCCGGGAAAATTCCTGGAGAAGCATCCCATCGCCAGCGCCTTTCTGCTCGATGAGGATCGAACCGTGACCAAAGCGTACGGCCTGCATCACGCTCTCGGCACCGATGCCATTAACATTGCGCGCCCGGCTACGCTGGTGATTTGCCGCGAAGATGATCGCGGTGGCGTGGTCCGCTACATCTATCGCGGTGATAACCAACTCGACCGCGCGCCGCTGGATGAGGTTCTTGGAGCTTTGCAAGAGATAAGAAATTAAATTCTGGAGGTAGGAACGAACATGAAGAAAACACTTCTGCTGGCATCGCTCATCCTGATCGCAAGTTTCGCCTGGGCGCAATCCGCCCTGCCCTCGGGAACCGCCGTCAAGATGAAGCTCGAAACCACGCTCGCAACCTTCAGCTCAAAAGCCGGAGATCCGTTCTCGGCAAGAGTCACTGAGCCAATCGTCATTGACGGCAAAACGGTGATTCCGATCGGCACAACGGTCGAGGGACGCGTCATCAAATCGAGCGAACCACGCCGCATCGCCGGCAAGCCGACCATCGCTATCTTTCCCGAAAACATCGTTCTCCCCAATGGCGACCGGTTCATGCTCAACGCCACCCTGATTGACACCAACCGGGGCCGCGGCACCGACGTCAACACGGAAGGCCAGTTCAAAGGCGCCGGCCACGATGGCAAAGATCTCATCGAAATCGGCATGGCCACCGGCGGCGGAATGCTCATCGGCGGATTGGCCGACGGCGGCAAAGGCTTCCTCATCGGCGGAGCCGTAGGCGCCACCCTGACCGTCGCACACTGGCTCGGCAAACACCGTTCCGCGATGCTCCCCGCAGGCACAGAGATGGTAATGGAATTGAGTCGGCCGATGACCCTGACTACTGCGAGCAGCGGACAGTGACGAAGTTGGCGGTTCGACGACAGAGCCTTAGCATCAGAAGCTTACCCGGTGCATGATGGTATATAGCCAAACCAGCATCGCAATATTTCCCAATGCCAGAAATGTTCCCACCCGCAAGAGTCCGCGTACCACCCCGTGTTTACCGGCCGACAAGAACAGTAAAGCAGCGGGAAGGATGGTAAGAACCTGCCACATTCCGATGGAGAATATTCCGGCTGCAAACAATGGCAGCACGGCAAGTCCCAATCCGGCACCCCCCGGTGATGGGTGAAGCCCCCAATACATGGATAGGAGCAGCGGCGGAACTGCCTGAAGCAGAATCCCGAGAGTAACGCCCCAGGATACCTGCTCCGGAGAGGATGTCGGCTTCATCGTGCCTCCTGAGAGCGGCTGTTGCGACCATCGCGATTTGCGGAGGGCCAGCCGTGGCTCGCCAGTCCGCTCGATACCGAAAACCACGCGGATGGAGTCCGCAGAATACCTTTGGCGCTGAGCTCCACGCCCGAACCGCCAGGTGGTAGATCGTCGACCACCCACTTCTTGTGTCCGCCTCCGGTAATTGCGAACAATTTATGATGGGTCGAAAAGGCATACACTGTGCCATCCTCGGCTAGCGCAAGCTCGTCCTCAAGAACTTCGCCTCCCGTGTAGGCCGACTCCGGCCGGAAGACCCATTTCGTCTTGCCCCGACGATCGAGCGCATAAAGAAACCGCGAGGCAAAATACACCGTCCCATCCCCCGCAACCGCGACACGGCCTTGTCCGAACTTGTCCGCAGAAACAAAACTCCAGAGTTGGTGCCCTTGCGAGTCGAAAGCAATCAGATTTCCCGATGGCACGACGACCAGAACCCTGCCCTCGGCGTCAACCACAATGTCCGCCGGTCTTCTTAGAACCGGAACGCGCCAGCGTTCTTGGCCTTGCGGCGAGATGGCCAGGATTGCAGCACACAGACGACGACAATCGCCAATCGACTGCACGCCGGAGAAGATATAAACCGTGCCATCCGGCCCAATCGCGGGTGGCACCCAGCCGCCCCACTGCTCTACCTCATTCGTCACACGCCATCGAACACTGCCGTCCGCATTGTAAGCAGTAAGCGTGTTGCTGTCTCGTAGCGTTGTCGATAGATAGGCGGTACCGTCACGACCCAGAGCCAGTGGGTTGTCAATAACATCGATGGGAACCGTCCACTTCAACTCCCCTGTTTGGCTGTAGACGCTAAGGGAGTTCTGGCCATCTCTCCGACCCTCGAGATACAAGGCTCCGTCTTCGCCGATCGCACTGCGTAGAACTTTGATATCGGAGAGGAAAGTGCGGCAGCCACCTGGATCGTCGCTGACGACAAAATCTCCGCTGTCGAAATAATCCCCTTGAACGAGTGGCGCCGCGCAAACAGGAATCTGTTGAACCGGCTGCGGGGGCCCCGGATGCATTTCTGGAGCCGCTTCCAGCGCCGCCTCGGAATTGACATGCATCGCCTGTCGCCACCCCGCGTCGACAGCGCGCAGAGCAAACGGCGAGCCAATCGCAGCCGCCGTCGATATCAGGTAGACGACGAATAGGCTTTCGAGGCGCATTCGTTCTTCAGTGTAAGCTCAGCCCCGCGCTTGAACCAGAAACTGCAACCGAGCCGAGATAACCTGGGTAATCGAAAGAGCCACCAGTCTTTATCCGCCCAATGCCAGCAGATCCGCTTCCGTCAGCAGTTCCAGGTCGATCCAGCCCTCCACAGGCAAAGCGTCGACCGGCAGATTGCTCTGCCACAAGCTGAAGCGCAGGCGCAGCCGCGTGGTCAACAGATCCGAGCCTTTTGTCCCCCGCACTTTTTCAATCTCCAGCGGAGCCGCCAGCAGCCAGGTAAGCGGCAGGCGAAATTCAAAATTCCGGACGAGCGCCACCCGCGCATCTTTCGCATCCGCCGAATCTGCCACCGTCTTGTCTTTTCCCTGCGTTACTTTCCACGATCGCATGCGGCCTCCATCCACTGCCGCACCCAACCGAAGTTCGCGCCGGGGCTTGGCTGCATGGTTGGCCCACGACTCCAGATTCACCACCACTTCGAACGCCTCTTCCGGCACTTTGCCGGCGAAATCCAGCCGGCCGTAAACATACTGCTCGTCGATCCCGGCAAACACTTCATCCATCAGAAACTGCTTGCCGTGCATGGCGCCCGAACGCTGGTCAGCCGTGTAGCATGCCGCCCCCATCCACTCGAAGTAGCGCACCATGTCGCCTGCAACCCTGGGACGGATGTAGGCGCTCTGCGGCGTGAATGAAGGCCGAGCTACTCCCCTGATGATCGGCTGCGCCAGATAATCCGGCGGCGTCCCGCCTAACGCCTGGTAAACATTCGACAAGTGTTTGCGGTAGAGTTCGTCGAAGTCGCGATCGTTCGCCGAGTGGTGCTCCGGTCCGTACCACCAGTTCCAGTCGCTGCCCTCGGCGATCAAGATCTCTTCAAACGCCAGCTTGCGCTGTGGCTCGGTTGCGCCCGCCGCCGCTTGCGCATAGAAATTGCGCGCGTGATAAAGGTAGTCCCAAGCCTTGTTGTCCTCCGGCGCTCCTATCCAAACGTTGAAGTTCGCGCCGATCCACGACCCCGGTACCAGCGACTTCAATGGGGCGGGGTTCTTGTGGCGAGTCATCGCCTCCGTCACCGTCACCGCTTCCATCCCCGGATCCTTCTGCAAACCGTCGTAGAACCTCCGCAGAAATTCTCGCCCTGACTGCGGGTAGTATTCCCATGCATTCTCACCGTCCAGAATGATGGGGACCACGGCATCTTGCCCGCTCGCCAGAACTGGCTTCGCCGATTCCCGAATCTTCTGGATCAGATTCGCGGCAGCCTCTTGTGGCGGCATTCCCGAATAGACGAACCCGATCAGGTCCGACAGGGTGTGGTCGCGGAAAAGCAGATTCATCCTTGTATCGGAATTTTCATAGCGATAAGTTGTATAGAGCCGCCGCGCTCCATCCGCATTCAGATAGCCGCTGCCGTCGCGTGAGAAATTTATCCCCAGGCTTCGTCCCAGCACGCCTTCATCAGTCGCCATCCACTGCACGCCAAGCTGGTGTGCAATTGCCAACGTCTCTTCGGAAACGCTGCCCTCCGACGGCCACACCCCTCGCGGCCGTACCCCAAACACTTTCTCGTGAAGATCCAGTCCGCGCTGCAGTTGCTCGCGGGCATCCTCGGGATGACGATAGGGATTCTGCGGCAACGCCAGCCCGGGAGACGAAACCGCCCCCATCTGCGTGTCACAGATCAGCGGCAGAATGGGATGATAATAAGGCGAAGTCGAAATCTCGATCAGGCCTTTCTTTGCAGCCTCCGCATGTACCGGCAGCACCCGGCCGAGCAGTTCGCGTTCCCGCGCAACCACGAACCGCTGGTCTTCGAGAGTAAAGTTCCGGCCTTTGCGGATCACTTCCGCAACCTCCTTCTCCGCCAGAAAATACTCGTCGAACCATCCAATCTGCGAAAGCACCTGCAAGTCGGTGTAATCCTGAGCCTGGAAATATTTTTCCGCCCGCTCGGGCACCCCTCCCGCTCCGTGAAATTTCTCCCACAGTTCGCGGTACCGCGGATAGCGCCCGATTACGTTCACCGGATTCGCCTGAAATAGATATTGCAGCGCAAACAGCCGCTCCTTCTCCGTCAGGTCTTTCGCCGGCTTGCTCGCCACTAGCAGAAAAGGATCCTGCGCGTCGCCCGAAACATAATCCTGAAGCTGCATGATCAGCGAAGGCACCAGATTGAACGTCTGATGCACCTGCGGAAACTCGTCCAGCAGCTTCACCATCCCGTAGTAGTCCTTCAACCCGTGGAGGCGCGTCCAAGGCAGACGATACTGCCCCGTCACCAGGTCTTTATAGAACGGCTGGTGCTGGTGCCACAGGACGACAACGCGCAGTTGAGCCATAACTCCCGATTCCACCTAATACACTCGGTGATTTTTCAGTCTAATTCATCTGGCAGGTGTGGTGACGAGGCGGAGCCTGCCCTGAGCGGAGCCGAAGGGCCTCGACAATCGGCTCTAATTTAGGGTAGAGACGCGGCTCGCCGCGTCTAGGCAGCGAAACGAATTCCGCGGTCGTTCACTGCACTTCAATCACTTGGTGATCGTGACAATCGGGATGGATATTCTGATAGAGGTTCGCGAGCAGTTCCGTCCCATACCGAGCCACGAAACTCACGCCTGCGACCTCGCGCTCCTGCAGCGACTTGTGGGGAAACAGCGTATTGGACAACGCATCCGCGTGCCGTGCGATGACTTCATTCCGCTGCTGTTCCGCCCGTGCCACGCGCGCCCGCAGGCGATCGATTTGCTGCGCCATGCTGGTCCGTGTACCGTCAGCCGTATCGATCAGGGTGGAATCCAGCCTGCCGATTGATTCGCGAAGCTCAACCATCGACTGCTCAACACTTGCATAGGCTTCCGAAAAGCGCGTCTGCAAGTCCGGTGGCAGCGAACGAGCGGCAATAGCTTCTCGAACTTTCTCCGGGCCTTGGAAAACGTCGGGCAAGCCCAGCTGATAGCGCGTCAGAATGCGCTCTGCCTTGGCTTCCAGCAGCGTCGCCGAAAAACGAGGTAAGATCGGCGTCACTCGTCCCAGCAGTTTCTCGTAGACGACGGCGACCTGCGCAAAGTATGCGACTTCCGCCGCTCCGCCCGTATAAACCAGCGTCGGCAGCAGGTAGTCCTGCACCACCGGACGCAAAAGCACGTTCGGGTTGAACTTCTCCGGAGCCGCTTCAATCCGGTCAACCAGCTCTGCAGACGAGATACGCTCCTCGCCCACTGCAAACTCACCACTGGCACCATTATTCTTGCGCCGCACCACGGTGCGCGCGCCGTCCCTCACTTCAAAAAGCAAAGTTGTCGCCGAGGTGACCTTCACTTGCTGGTGATATCCCGCCGCCTCCAGCGCCTTGCCCCGCGCCAGCAGCGCCTCATCGAGTTCGGAGGCTCGTTCGATTGCGGATCGGAACAGAGGCTTCGCAAGATCATGAAAATCCTTCTCCGCCGGATCGAGCAGAATGACGCCCCAATCCGCAAACAGCCGTGCAAACAGCAGGGCAAACGCGCTGCCCAGACTTTCTCCCGCGCGATACGCCTGGCGCAACCAAGTCGCGACCCCGGAATCTCCCAACAGCGCGGCCGCGCGTTCGACCACCGGCTCAATCCCAGGCCCGAACTTGACAGTTCCCACCGGCGCATCGGCCACCGCATTACTTTCAAACGCCTGACTTTCCAGCGTGAATGGTTCTGGAAGTCCATGGTCCGAGAGCAGCGCGACATGGTTAACCTCGGCTAAATCGTGATCCTCGGTTGCCAGCCAGAAGACGGGGACGCAGTCCACTCCGGCGGCCGTCGCCTGCTCCGCCAGTTTGACCGCCGTCAGCGCCTTGAAAATCGAAAACAGCGGCCCGCCGAAGAGACCAACTTGCTGTCCCGTAACCGCCGCCAGCGCGCCTCGCCGGAACCGCTCAATATTGGCCAGAGCCTTTGCAGAGGCGCCCCAGGCGCGATTCTGCCGCTCGAGAATCTCGCTCACCTTGCCGCGGCGCGCGGCATCGTAAACGACGCGCTGCGCTTCTTCTTTCACCCACTCGGAAAACATCGGTGATCGTGGATACAGCCCGCGAACGGAAGGAGTATAGGAAAGATAATCAAGGAAGAGACGTGTACTGTGCGGAATCTGCTGGAACGGCAAGCACTGCGATTTCATCGGCAGTTCTCCCGACATCTCCCGGCACATCTCTCGATACACCGGCACATTATTGCAATCCGCATAGGTTCTCAGTCTCTCGGAAGCCTGCGCACGGCAACTCGCGCGTTCAAAAGTAGCACTTCCGAGGCGTCCAGCGCCAAACTTCAACTACATCTGATGATGCAGAAGCGCGCAAGGTGCAGAGAGTGTGGAGGAATTCGGGGAAGACTAGACAATCCAGGGGGCGGCGGATTCAACCGCAGATTCGCCGCCCCTTCAGCACACTCCCCGGGCGTTGAGGAATTCGCTGTATTCCATGTCGGTTTTGAGGATGTGGTCCCGCAACCAGCTTTGCAGGAAAACCAGGAACGCAGATGCAATGTCGGGCCTGCCCGCCATGTTTGACAGGTTGAACTGGGCGAGTTTTTGGGCGAGCTCCTTGTGCTCGTTGCGATGCGCGGCCAAGCCGGGGAACCCGTGCTGCTGCATCAGGTCTTCCTCAGCGGCGAAGTGGTCGATCGTGTGCTCGACGACCTTCTCCAGGACGTCATCGAGAACGGAGTCTGCGCGGCCAATGCTGAGTGCGTATTCCAGTTCGGCAACGGTACGGAACAGTCGTTGGTGCTGATGATCAAGCTCAGCGATGTTGACGCTGTAGCTATGGTCCCAGCGAAAGGGTCGGTCCATGCGTGCAACTCCCGAGGCGTTCAAATCGGCAGTAACTTCTTACGCTAGCGCCCTGCTTCATGACGCGAAAGTGCCCTTAGTCACTCGCCGTGGTGACCACCATCACAATCGGTCGGTTACGATCCGGGGATCCGTCAAACTCAAAAAGGTCGGATGCTGTGGAAGCGCGCTCGGGATGCGGAGAGTGGGGAGGATTCGAGCGGGGCGACACGGATAGCCAAAATGATCCGACTCGGGTTGTTGGTGAAATGGGGATGTTTCGCCGACAACCCGGTGATGCAAACTGTTTCACATTGACGTGAATAGGGATTGAGGGGACAATGGCAGCCGTTTTGAATCAAGAGAAATTGTGGTGTACCAGGAGATGTCACTTTATGTTCCAAGAGAAACGTAGGATCTTTTCCGCTGTGGTGTTTGCCAGTCTTGCGGTTTTGCTGATCGCCGTTCCGACACTCTCGCAGGCGGCGAATGGCGGCCGCCAATCGAATGCTCAGATCCTTGGCACCGAAGATCAGTCCAAGCAGATAGCCGTCACGTTCTGGCTCAATCAGCACGACAAAGCCGGATTCGATGAACTGGTCCGACAGATGTATGACCGGAATTCGCCCAACTACCATCATTGGCTTACGGCGAAGGAGTATGCGGCTCGCTTTGCGCCCAGCGCCGCCGAGATGGCCATTGTTCGGCAGCATCTCGCAGCGAATAATCTCAAGGTGGTTTACACCGACAAACTGAATCTGGTCGTGACTGCCCGGGGTACCGTAGCCGACGTGCAACGTGCGACCGGCGTGCAACTCAACCGCGTGTTAATCAATGGCGAGACGCATCGCATGCCCAGTGCTGAGCTGGCAATCCCCGGTATTGCGGGCAAGCTCGTAGCTGCCGTGCAGGGCCTCACCGATACCAGCTTCAAGAGTCATGCGAAGCTCGCGAAGGACCTGGATACAGGGAAACCGTATAAGATACCGCTGTCTAAGATCACTCCGTTGTCCAAGGTGGGTCCCGCGGTGAAGTACTTTAACGCCAACTGTCTCGGCAATGCGCAGACACACGGCTTCACGGACGGTCTCAAACCTCCAGTCCAATCCGCCGACTACACCGGCACGCGCTACGGAACCAACATCAACAACGGTCCGCCCAATCTTCCGCCATGCGGCTACGATGCGCCGCAGGTGGATACGGCCTACGGCCTCACTTCCCTGTATAAGGATGGTCTCGATGGTACCGGCGAAACCGTGGTCATCGTCGACGCCTATGGTTCGGATACGATTGCGGGCCCCTCGGGCGACGCTAATATTTTCGCGGCGATCAACGGGCTTCCGCCTTTGGTCCTGGGCACCAACTTCAACATCTTCTATCCCGGGGGCCCCACAAATTGCGGAGGTAATACCTGTGGCTGGGATGTGGAAACCAGCCTCGACGTGGAGTGGTCACACTCGGTTGCACCAGGAGCCACCATTGACCTCGTTCTGGGTCTCACCAACAACAGCGGCGACCTTGACGTCGCGGTCCTTACTGCCGTCGAGGACGGGCTTGGTCCGGTGATCTCCAACAGCTATGGCATCGAAGAGGCCTATCTCGCAACGTACGATCCGGCCGAACTTACAGTTGAGGATGCTATCAACGAGTTGGGCGCCTCGTTCGGAATCTCGGTTAATTTCTCTAGCGGCGACGATGGAGACTTTTCGTATGTTTACCCTGAGATCACCGTCTCCATGCCAGCGTCTTCTCCCTATGCGACCAGCGTCGGTGGAACCAGTTTGTTCCTCAACCCCGACAAATCTATCAAATTGCAGACTGGTTGGGGCAACAACATAACCAGGATCGCGTCCTATGCTCCCAATCCGCCAGTAATCCCACCTCTCTTCGAGGGCTTCATTTTTGGCGCGGGCGGTGGCACCAGCGGTGTTTGGCCGCTGCCGTCGTACCAGTCCAGCTTGGGCGGTAGCTATCGGCTCGTTCCTGACATCGGAATGGTGGCTGATCCCTACACCGGCGTCGAGTTTATCGACACCGAAGGCGGAGAGACCTTCATCTCAGTCGTCGGCGGAACCAGCCTTGCCTGTCCCACGTTCTCAGGTATCTGGGCGATTGCGACTCAGGCTGCCGGAACATGGCTCGGCCAGGCTGCTCCGATTCTTTACAGTCTGCCTGCCGGTGCCATCACCGACGTAGTCGCCGTAAACGGGCCTGACAACGTCACGGGCCATACTCACATTGCGCACACTCCGGTGGTTTACTACACGGCTCCGGAGTTGGTGCCTCCATTGGAAAACACCACCGATTTCGTGAGCACGTTGTATAACGGAACTTCCACTCGTTGGTACGTTCTCGGCTTCGGCCTCGACACTTCGCTGACGACCGGACCGGGATGGGACAACGTCACCGGACTGGGCACGCCGAACGGCGCGAACTTCGTCTCGGCCGTTAGCGCAGCAGTGGAGTAACTCAATCTCGAAACCGGGCAGGCCGGAGAAATTCCGGCCTGTTTTTTTGTTTGACTCCAAAGTCGAAGTCGGCGCTGTCGGCCAACCTTTAACGCCTCTCAAACACCACCGCAACCTTGTCCTCGTACGCCACCCGCCAATCCCGTGGCACTTCGCGGAGCAGGCTGGCTAATGTCGAGTCGACAGGCAAGAGCGCGGCCCGAACCTTCCACTCTTCGAGTACACTCTGCCATCCCGGCTCTGCCCCGGTCAGGATCAGGTACTCGCGAATCCGGCCCGCCCCATAGAGATCGTGACGATCATCGATCACGACCTTGCGATCGGGATACATCACGTAGATCAGATAGCCTCCCCAGGCGTCGGTCGAGAAAACGGGCTCTGTGACCGGTGGTTCTCCCACATTCTCTTGCTGCAGGAAATTCACCGCCGCGACCGGCATTTTCCGCAGATCGAACTGCGCCTGAAGCAGTTGCCGCGAGCCGAGCCGTCCGCCTTGCAGACAAATCGCAAATGCCAGGGCCGCGGCGACAACCGGCCACAGATGCCCCCGACGCTCAATTTCCTGCGCGCCCATGCGATCGGAGAAATCTGAAATTCGAGTCGCGCCCTCACGCAGCCATAGCCAGGCGCCCGGCCTGTCGGCCAATGCAACGAAGTTCTCCCACAGCATCGGCCCGGCAATCAGCACCAGCAGCATCGACGAAACCGGAAGATTGCGCGAAGAATAGAATCCCGCATACACCGCCAGCAGCACGACCAGCAGGTGGCTGAGGCACATCTTCTTACGATTTTTCGCAAACGCGATCAGCACCAGCATCAGGATGACCGCAAAACAGCGCTCGGCCCAGCCGTGAAAATCCGGTGAGCGGAATTCGTCGATCCGGTTCATCAGGTAGCGATCGCCCAGATAGCGATAGATGTGCGCATGCAGCCGCCAGCCGTACGGATTCACCAGCGTTGTCAGCGCCGACGCCACAAAAGCCGCAGCCATGGCGCGAGCTCGATGCGCGGCGCGAATTGCGGCAAACGCATCAGGAGTACGCCAGCTCTCGACGAATGCGGCGAACGTATAAATTCCGAGCAGCGCGATTCCAAACAGCCATCCACCATGCAGGTTTACCCAAAGCAACATCGACGCGGGAAAGAACCAGCGTATCCAGCCCGGCGGGCGCCCGTGTTCCCAATGTTCCCAATGTTCCAGAGCAACAAACCAGAGCAGCGAAAACAGCCAACTCACAATATGCGGACGCGCATAAAGATGAATCAGCGAAGCGGCTTCGGCCAGCAGCATGAGCACAACCGCCAGGAACAGGCCTGTGCCGCGCCGCAGCAGTTGCGAAAACAGCAGCGCGAAAACCGCAGCGACCAGCAAGGCGCACAGCCAAACCACTCCGTTCAGTCCGCAAGCCCGATGCAGAATCCCGAGCAGTATGTCGTACAGCCATTCCCAGGCATACCAGGGCTGCCCCTGCATGGTGGAAGAAAACGGATCCGTGCGAGGAAGCGAGTGCGTCGCCAGAATCTGCTCGCCGGTGCGGATATGCCATCCGATATCGGCATCCGCCAGCGGCCGATTCGATAAAGGACCCGCCAGCAACGACCAGAAAAGAAAGACAAAAACGAGGTCGCGGACCGAAGGCAGAAGAAAACGCAGGGCAAACGGACTGGGCTGCGCCGGGGTCATCAAAGTATGAAGAAGCAAAGCATGAAAAAGCAAAGCATGAAGAAGCAGTGTATGCGGAGGCCGGTCGCCGAAGCCAGCAGAATGGTGTACGGCCGATCTACGCCGAGGCTGCAAAGGTTTTCGACTAAACGGCCAATCCGCCAATATCGCTACGATTGCGGTAACGCGAATATGACTTGGACAATCTCAGTGGTTTCCTTGGATGCAGCTTCAAACCTCCACTTGCGCACCGCATCGATGGCCGATGGGATCAGAACCGGGGCCCCACCCAAGGGCTTCGTAGATTTAACCGTCCCATTTGCTCCGACCACAATTTCCAGTCTGACCACACCTCGAATATGGTCACGCTTCGCAAGTTCCGGATAAACAGCCGCCACTTTGTAAACCACTTTCCGCTCCGGATGGCCCGGCGTCTGGGCCGTGCTGGTCCGTGCGGACAGAGCGGCAAGTAGTGCCGCGGCGGCGAAGATGCCTGCTCGACGCATAGAAATGAAAGAAGATAGACCCTTTTGCTTACTCTATCGGCAGTTGCTGCGAAGTAGGAAGTGTCGAAGGTAATGGGCGGTCTAATCTGGGAGTTTCACGCTATCAAGGGGCTCGGGCACGCTGGCGACACTCCGAGCCGGGTCAGTTGGTGAAACGGCGATTTAACATCAACCACAAGCTAGGGACCGCCGGTCTAGCGATGCAATCGCTTGCTAAGAAACCAGAAGCCGGCGCTGCAACCAAGGCCGAAGATGAGTAGTGGAATGCCGATCACCCATCGTCCGAAAATCGAAACAGGGTCCCAACCGACCGACCCGTTTGAGGCAATTCCCAGAACATACCTGACGTATAAAGAGAGCGACAGGAGCAGTAAGGCCAGCGCCAGCACAATCGCCAACACTCCAGCGGCGAGACTCCCGGAAAATAGCAGTACCCAGCGCATAAAGGCATTCTAAGCCTGAAAGCTGGTCAACAAGTGTAATGGCGGTCTTTCGCCAGTTATCCGAGAGACTGCGTCAGTAGATGCTCCATACACCCGGTGTGACCACCTCCAGCAGATGACCATCGGGGTC
>Ga0209415_10002726_pt1 | contig 33031 bp, 31 predicted proteins | sample PeaSoiSIISIP2007_FD_187696 | JGI IMG/M metagenome (GOLD analysis project Ga0209415, IMG submission 187696) | Peat soil microbial communities from Weissenstadt, Germany - SII-SIP-2007 (SPAdes) (version 2) | ecosystem: Environmental > Terrestrial > Soil > Wetlands > Peat | place: Germany... | reverse complement strand
CAGTGCCACGGCAAGCGCTACAACCGCGAGACGCTCGAGGTGCGCTTCAAGGGCAAGAGCATCGCCGACGTGCTCGAACTGCCGGTCGAGGAGGCGTTGAAGTTCTTCGAGCACATCCCCAAGATCCGCAGGCGCCTGGAGACGCTCGACGCGGTCGGCCTCGGCTACATCCGCCTCGGCCAGCCCGCCACGACGCTCTCCGGCGGGGAGGCCCAGCGCGTCAAGCTCGCGACCGAGCTCTCCAAGATCGCCACCGGCAGGACGCTCTACATCCTCGACGAGCCGACCACCGGCCTGCACTTCGCCGACGTTCAGCGGCTGCTCGAGGTATTGCAGCGGCTGGTCGACGCCGGCAACAGCGTGGTCGTGATCGAGCACAACCTCGACGTGATCAAGTCCGCCGATCGCCTGATCGACATGGGGCCCGAGGGCGGCGAGGAGGGGGGGATGGCGGTCGCGGTGGGCACGCCGGAGGAGGTTGCCGCCGAGCCCGCGTCGCATACAGGTCGCTTCCTGGCCGAGCTGCTGACTCCGGCCGTGCCGCCCGCCGGCACGAAGGCCACGGGGCGGCGCGGCCGCGCGAAGCTCGCCGCCGCAGCCTAGGCGTCGGCCTCGAGGCCGTGGTTCGCCGTCGCGGTGGCCAGGCCGCCTAGGGTCCGTGCTGGAGCTAGGGCCGCCACGTCAGGTGGAAGGTCGTCGGGCCCGCCACGCACGTCTGCGGTGCTTCGATCCACTTTTCTTCGGTGGTGAAGATCTTCGCCAGCGCGAGCCCGGTGACCCGTGCGGTGAGCGTCGCCGCGGTGCTGCTCGCGAAGCTGCCGCTGACCTGAACGGTGCCTGCGGTGGCTTCGGTGAAGAGTTCGTACTGGCCGATGACCGGGGTGGCGCTCGAGAAGTTCCTCCCCGAGATGCGTATCCGCTGTTGGGAGATGCCGCCCGTCAGCATCGTCTGCGCGCCGCTCGGCTGGCAGGTGAAGAGCAGGAGCATCTCGGCGTCGGCGATGATCGGTCCGGCCGTCGCGAACCGCGCGCCGGGTTCGGCCAACGGCGCGGTGGGTGGCACGTTGGGCGCGATCGTGCTGAATTCCCCTTCCCGGGGTTCGAACGGCCGGTGCCTGGCCGCCGGACAGCGGTGGTGCGCGCGCTTGTGGCAGCGTGCGGTCGCCGCCGGCCCTCCGGCGCCGGCAGCCGCCGCCGCGGACGGCTGCCACAGCGCGGCCGCGGCCAGCGCGCTCGCCGCGAGGCATGCCGCTGCCGCCAACATCGCGTGTCGATCAGCGCCCACCATGCCACCAGAATACGCTCGCCCGGCGTCTGGGCGCGAGGCGAGCCCCACCTGCCAAGCTAGCGCCGATGAGCGATCACCCCTATTCGGGGCACAGGCTGGCGGGCGAGGCGAGGCTCTGGCTGCAGAAGTGGCGCTGGTACGAGCGCAACTCGCTGCCGTGGAACCGCGCGCGCATCCACTGGGAGCTCATGCGCCGCGGGGCGTTCGCGCGCTGGCCGCTTGAGGGCAACGTGCTGGAGGCGCTGCGCGAGGGCCGGCTGACGCTGGGCGCGGGCGTGCTGCTGGAGCCGGGCGTGTGGATCACCGCGCCCGGGCAGGCGCGCGTGCGCATCGGCGCGGGCACGTTCCTGAACAAAGGCGTGATGGTCGCCGCCCAGGAGCTGGTCGAGATCGGCGAGCACTGCATGCTGGCCAACGGCTGCTTCGTCTCGGACGCCAACCACCGCTTCGACGACCCCGAGAAGCCGATCACCTGGCAGGGGTTCGATAGCAAGGGCCCGACCCGCATCGACGACAACTGCTGGCTGGGGGCGGGCGTGGTGGTGACGAGCGGCGTGAGCATCGGCGAGCGCTGCGTGATCGGCGCGAACAGCGTCGTGACGAGCGACATCGAGCCGTTCTCGATCGCGGCTGGCGCGCCCGCGCGCGTGCTGCGGCGGGTGGACTATCCGAAGCGGGATCAGGGGTCATAGCGGCGGCGGACATCCGTCCTCCCGGTGGGCTAGGTTCTGCGCCGCCGGCCTCAACCAGGTCCGCTTCCAGGGCCGCATCTCGCGATCTAAGAAGCTGCACGCGGGCGCCTACACGTTGAGCATCACGGCGACCAACGCCGCCGGGCAGAAATCGCAGCCAAGGACGCTGCACTTCACGATCGTCAAATAGGCTTCGCGGCGTGGACCTCTACGAGGCGATGCGCTCCGCGCCCACCTCGCGCCGCTTCAAGACCGATCCGGTCCCGCGCGAGCTGCTCGAGAACGCGCTGGAGAACGCGCGCTTCGCCCCCAGCGGGGGCAACCGCCAGGGCTGGCGTGTGGTGGTGGTGCAGGACGCCAAGCGCCGCCGGGCGCTGCGCGACCTCTACCTGCCGCGCTGGCGCGCCTACACCGAGCTGACCGGCGCGGCGCGCATGCTCGCCGCGCCGGACGCCTTCGACGCCGCGCGCGTACGCATGGTGCGCCGGGCCGACGAATACGCCGAGCGGCTCGACGAGGTGCCGGTGCATCTGGTCGTGTGCGTGTGCCTGGAGGACCTCGCCGTGACCGACGCCGAGCTTCCGCGCCAGAGCATCGTCGGCGGCGCGTCGATCTACCCGTTTGTGCAGAACCTGCTGCTAGCGCTACGCGCCGAGGGGCTGGCGGCGGCGATGACCACGCTGCTGGTGCCCGCCGAGGCTGAGGTCAAGCGGCTGCTGGACATACCCGAGGATGTGGCGATCGCCGCCCACGTGGGCGTGGGCTACCGCGCCGATCCCTGGCCGGCGCGGCTGTCGCGGCGGCCGGTTGAGGAGTTCGCCTTCGCCGAGCGCTACGGCGAGCCGCTGGACTAGCAGCTAGAAAGGGCCTTCGCCGGGCGGTCCGCCCAGAGTCACTGGGCTTTGCTGGATGCACTGGCCGCTGCGCAGACCGCCAACCCGGTTGGGCTGGGGCAGGCGCGGGAAGAGACTGCCGAAGTGTTCCTCGACGGTGTCCCAGACGTTGCTGTCGCCGCTGCAGGCGAGGTTGCCAGTGATGTTGTTGGCGAGGATCTCGACGGCGTCCGGATCGGCAAGCTGGTCGTTGTTGACGGTCAGGTTCCCTTTCACGTGGAGCCGGGCGAGCCCGAGCCAGCACGAGCTCAGGCCGCTGATGGACACCTTGCCTGTGATCGTGCTGTCCTCGTAGGCGCTGAAGACCGCGCTTCCTTCAGGCCCGCAGAACGCGCCGCCGCCGCCCGCGAGCTGCGCGACGCCGCCCGTGATCGCGTCGTTGTGAACGATCACGGAGAGCGCTCCGTTGGCGGAGATGCCGTGTCCCACCTGGCTGCGGCTCGAGAGGAACGGCGGTTCCTCGGGCCGTTTGAGTGACGGGTCGTCGGCGCATGGATAGCTCGCCGCATCGCAGCCCAGCACGAGCGTGGCTCCGCTGCCCACGCTGATCTTGCCGACGACCTGCAGATGCGAGCCCACGCGGCCGCGGCGATTGCGTGCGTTGAGTGCGAAGTCCGCGTACAGGGCGCTGTTCGGCCGGATCGTGAGGTCTCCCTTCACGATGGCGGGGCCGGCGTCGACCACGCACCTGCCTTCCACGACCACGTTCGAGCTGTACGTCCCGGAGAGCACCCCTGGCGCGTGTGCCGTGCCGAAGCAGATCGGAGGGGAGGCGAGCGCGCCGCCCGGGCCTGCCAGCGCGATCGCCGCCGCCGCGCCCGCGATCGCACCTGTGCACCACCGCCCGAGCCTCAGCATCGTGCCTCCCCGTCGTAGCTCCGGCCGCCACCCTTGTCCTGGGGTGGTGCCGTCCGTTGAGCGGAACCGTAGCGCTGAACGGGATTCGGGGCGTTGTCCCCGGGCGGCTTGCACGCCGGGACGGGTGCGCGCCTCGATTTGCCCGTTCGTGCAGGACTCGGAGGAGCTCGCCTTCGCCGAGCGCTACGGCCAGCCGCTGACCTAGCCGCACGTCTGCCCCCGCCCCGAGTAAGGTGTCCGCCGTGGCACGGGGGGTGCGTCTAGGAGCGGCACTGGCGCTTGTAGCGGCGCTGCTGGCCGCGCTGGCCGCGGCCGCGGGTGCGAGCACGGTCGCCAACACGAACGACAGCGGCCCCGGCTCGCTGCGCCAGGCGATCAGCGAAGCGTCGCCCGGGGAAACGATCGTCGTGCCGGCGGGCACCTACACGCTGACGAGCGGCGAACTGGCGATCACCAAGAGCCTCACGATCACGGGCGCGGGCGCCGCCGAAACGATCGTGCGCTCCGGCGGCGCGTTCCGCGTCGTGAGCGTCACCGGCGCGAAAACCCGGGTGAAGCTCGCCGGCTTGACGATCCGCGACGGCAAGACCGGAGAACCCGGCGAAGAAGCCCAGGGCGGCGGCATCTTCAGCAAGGAAGCGGAACTCACGCTGGAAGCCGTGGTCGTCACGAACAACGTCGCCGACGCGAGCGGCGCACCGACAGAACCTGGCGGCACGGCCGAAGGCGGCGGCATCTACAGCTCCGGGGGCACGCTGACGCTGACCGCGAGCACGATCAGCTCGAACACCGCCAAGGCGGTCGGCGGCGACGACGCCGGCGGAGGCATCGCCGAAGGCGGCGGCGTGAAGAGGAAAGGCCCGCTCACGGCGACGGACACCGCGTTCACCGGCAACGTCGCCGACGCGCGCGGCGGCCAGGCGGCGTCGGGCAAAACGGAACTGCAGTCCGGTGGCGTGGCCGAAGGCGGGGGCCTGTACCTCGAAGCGGAAGGGTCGGAATCGAGCATCAACGGCGTGGCCTTGAGCGCCAACACGGCGACGGCGGCCGGTGGACCGGGCGAAACCTTCGGCGGCGTTGCCGAAGCCGGGGGGGCTTTCCTGCACACCGCAGGCCCGTCCGTGGCGGTCTCGGCGACCACGGTCTCGGGCAACAAGGCCCTCGCGCCCGGCGGCACCGGCGCCGGCGCGCTGGACGGCGTCGCCGAAGCCGGCGGGCTGTACCTCGAAGACGCGAAAGGGACGATGACCCTCACGAACGACACGGTCACGGGGAACGCCGCGCTGGCCAACGCGGGCAAAGGCGGCGTCGTCTTGGGAGGCGGCCTCGTCGCGGAAGCCTCGAAAGGAACGCTCGCGATCGCGAGCACGACGATCGACGCGAATACCGCGGAAGCCACAACCGGCCACGGCGGCGACCTGTTTGCGACCGGTGCGGGTATCACGCTCCAGAACACGATCGTGTCGGGCGGCCAAGGGCCTGCCGGCAGCGAGAACTGCTCGGGGACCGTCGAATCGCTGGGCCACAACATCGACAGCCGCGACCAGTGCGGCTTCCATGCGAGCGGCGACAAGGTCAACGCCAATTCGCTGCTCGGGCCGCTGCAGGGGAACGGGGGACCGGTCCAGACGGAGGCGCTCACCGCCGGCAGCCCGGCGATCGACAGCGGTACGAACGTGGGCTGCCCGGCGACGGACGCCCGCGGCGTCGTGCGCCCGCAGGGGGCGGCATGCGACATCGGTGCCTTCGAGCTCGCGCCGCCGTCGGCGAGCACCAGCCCGGCCACGGGGGTGGGGCCGACGAGCGCGACGCTGCAAGGGACGGCCGTCAACCCGGCGGCCCTGCCCGGATCGGTGTTCTTCCAGCTCGGCACCACGACCGCCTACGGGCTGCAAGTCGCGCCGCTGGCGCCCGTGCTGCCCACCGGCGCGGCCGGGCAGGCGTTCTCGGCGGCCGTCGCGGTCCTGGCGCCTGGCACGCTCTACCACTTCCGCGCGCTCGCGACGAACTCGGACGGCGCCGCCGCCGGCGGCGACCAGACGTTCACGACCGCGGTGGTGCCGCCCCGCTCGGTGCCGGTGCCGCCGGTGCTGTCGCGGCTGGCCGTCAGCCCGTCGAGCTTGCGCGCCACGCCAGGCAAAGGGGCGAGCATCGCCGCGGCCAAACGCCGTGGCGCCACCGTGAGCTACCTCGACAGCGAGGCGGCGAAGGCGACGTTCACGGTGCTCAGCCCGAAGCGCGGCTACCGCGTGGGGCGCCGCTGCGGCAGCCGGCGGCCGACGCACGGCGCGATCCATCGCTGCACCCGCTACGTGTCGCTCGGCAGCTTCGCCCACACCGACGTCGCCGGAACGAACAAGTTCCGCTTCACCGGAAGGGTCGCCGGCCGGCCGCTGGCGGCGGGCAGCTACCGCCTGTCGGCGGTCGCTCGCAACGCCGCCGGCCAGACGAGCACGGCGGCCATCGCCGGCTTCAAGATCACCCGCTGACGCGCCGGGCGGGCGCGCGCGGACGCGCGCTAGCTCTGCCGCAGCAGCTCGCTCAGGTCGGCCAGCTCCCGCGGGTCGATCGAGTAGGTGTGCTCGGGGCCGGGGTAGCGGCGCGCGCGCACGTCCTCGGCGTAGGCGGCCACACCGTCGTTCATCTCCTGCTGGAGGTTGGCGTAGCGCTTGACGAAGCGCGGCCCGAGCCCGTCGCGGATGCCGAGCAGGTCGTGGAAGACGAGCACCTGCCCGTCGGTGGCGGGACCCGCGCCGATCCCGATCACGGGGATCTCCAGCAGCGGCATGAGCTCCTCGGTGACGGCACTGGGGATCGCCTCGAAGACGATCGCGAAGCATCCGGCCTCCTGCAGGGCGAGCGCCTCGGCGGCGATGCGCGCCGCCTTCGCGGCGGTGCGCCCCTGTGCCTTCCAGCCGCCTAGCGCGGTGGAGGTCTGCGGCGTCAGCCCGACATGCCCCATCACGGGGATGCCCGCGCCGACGATCGCGCGCGCGCGCCTGACCGACGCCTCGCCGCCGCCCTCCAGCTTGACCGCCTCGCAGCCGGCCTCCTTGACCATCCGCAGCGCCGTGGCGATCGCCTGCTCGTCGGAGACCTCGTAGGACCCGAACGGCAGGTCGCCGATCATCAACGGCATATGCAGGCCGCGGCGCACCGCGCGGGCCAGCACGAGCATGTCGTCGAGGTCGACGGGCGTGGTGGCGTTGTAGCCGAGCACGGTGGTCGCGGCCGAGTCGCCGACCAGCACCAGGTCGACGCCCGCGGCCTCGGCCGCGCGCGCGCTCGGGTAGTCGTATGCGGTGACCATCACGATCGGGTCGCCCAGGCGCTTGTTCTCCGCCAGCTGCGGCAGCGTCGTGGGCAGGCGGCCGGGGTCGGTGGGTGCCTGCAGTGGGGGTTGGCTTGACATGGTGCTTCCTCTCTGACGTGCGGTTGACGCCCGCTCAGGAGAGCAGGGTCGCCACCTCGTCGTCGATCGTGATGATGCGGTTGGTGTCGGCCTCGACGTGGACCACGCGAGGCGTGTAGGTGTGCAGGTCGCCCTCCTGGTAGGAGCCGTAGGAGATCACGATGATCGTGTCGCCGCGGTGGACCAGGCGGGCGGCCGCGCCGTTGACGCGCATCGCGCCCGCGCCGCGCTCGCCGGCGATCGTGTAGGTCTCGAAGCGGGCGCCGTTGTCGATGTCGACGACGTGCACCTGCTCGTGCTCGAGGATGTCGGCCGCCTCCAACAGGTCGGGGTCGATCGTGATCGAGCCGACGTAGTGCAGGTCGCAGTCGGTGACCGTGGCCCGGTGGATCTTTGACTTGAGCATCACGCGCTGCATGTGGTGATCGCCTCTCCTTGGAGCGTTTGACGTTGGTCCGGCGCCGGCGTCGGCGTCGGCGCGAGGATCGCGTTGTCGATCAGTCGCACCTCGCCGATGCGCGCGGCGAGCGCGAGCAGCGCCTCGTCGTGCAGGCACTCCACCGGCTCGAGCGTATGCGGGTCGACGAGCACCACGTACTCGGGCTCGACGCCCAGCGAGCGCATCGCGGCGAGCGCCGCCGCGATGATCGTCTCGGCGGAGCGCTCGCCGGCGCTCGCGAGCCCGTCGGCGGCGTTCAGCGCGGCCGGCAGCGCGAGCGCGCGCTCGCGCTCCGCGGGCGAGAGCAGCGCGTTGCGGCTCGACATCGCCAGGCCGTCCGGCTCGCGCACGGTGGGCAGCGCCTGCACCCGCACGGGCAGGTTCAGGTCGCCGACCAGGCGGCGGATGACCACCACCTGCTGGGCGTCCTTCTGGCCGAAGTAGGCCACGTCGGGCGCCACCATGCAGAGTAGCTTGGCGACCACCGTGGTAACCCCGCGGAAGTGCTCGCTGCCGCGTGCCGCGCCCTCCAGCCGCTCGGTCACGCCGAGCACCTCGACGGTCGTGGCGAAGCCCGGCGGGTAGACCTCCTCGACCGACGGCGCGAACAGCAGGCCGGCGCCTGCCGCCGCGGCGAGCTCGGCGTCGCGGCGCTCGCTGCGCGGGTAGCGCTCGAGGTCGGCGCGCTCGTTGAACTGGGCCGGGTTGACGAACAGGCTGACGACCACCAGGTCGCAGTGCTCGCGGGCGTGGCGGATCAGCGAGAGGTGGCCCTCGTGCAGCGCGCCCATCGTCGGCACGAGGCCGACCGAGCGGCCTTCGCGCCGCGCCTGCGAGACGGTTTGGCGCAGCTCTGCCACCGTGCGCACGGTGTTCATGCGCAGCGAAGGGTGGGGTGGATGGGAATCATCGTTTCGGGTCCAGTTCCCTGCGGGATACCGGCGCGAGTTGTGCTGTGAAGCGGTCCTGGGCCTTCGGGTCCATCACGAGCATGCTCGTTGACGGCCTGGGCGGATCATACCGACCTGTCGGCCGGTCCGGAAGGGCGCCCGGGCGCGAGCCCCAACGCGCGCGCTACCAGGCGTCGATGTTCGGCCTGCGCTTGCCCGTTGCTCGCCGCCACTGGCCGCTGTGCTCGTCGAACAGGGTCGCGATCCAGCGGCGCGTGTCGGCGGGGTCGATCACGTCGTCGATCTCGCCGTAGGCGGCCATGTTCAGGCCCCTGCCGCGCGCGTAGGCGCCCGCGACCATCTGCTCGAACACGCGGTCGCGCTCGCCGGGGTCCTCGATCGCGTCGAGCTCGCGCCGCATCCCCAGGCGCACCGCGCCCTCGAGGCCCATCGCCCCGAACTCCGCGGTGGGCCACGCGACCGTGAACTGCGGCGCCTTGAAGCCGCCGCCCGCCATCGCCTGCGCACCGAGGCCGTAGCCCTTGCGCAACACGACGGTGCCGGTGGGCACCGACAGGTTGGCGCCGGTGAGGAACATCCGCGCGAAGTGGCGCACGGTGGCCGTGCGCTCGGCGGCCGGCCCGACCATGAAGCCGGGCGTGTCGCAGAGGAACACCACCGGCAATGCGAACGCGTCGCAGAGCTGCAGGAAGCGGGCCGCCTTGTCGGCTCCGTCCGCGTCGATCGCCCCGCCCAGATGTGTGGGGTCGTTCGCCACCACCCCCAGCGCTCGCCCGTCGCAGCGGGCCAGCGCGGTCAGCATGCCGGGCGCGAACCCGTCGCGCAGCTCCAGCACCGAGCCCTCGTCGAACAGCGTGTGCACGACCGGGCGCACCTGGTAGACGCGCTTGCGCTGCTCGGGGATCAGCGTGCGCAGCAGCTCCTGGTCGGGCGTCGCGGCGGACCGGTCCGCGCCGTCGCCGCCGCTGAAGTAGGACAGGTAGCGCCTGGCGGCGGCGACGGCCCCGCGGTCGTCGGCCACGCGCACGTCGACCACGCCGTTTGCATGCTGCACGTCGATCGGGCCGACCTCCATCGCCTCGAACACGCCGAGCCCGCCGCCCTCGATCATCGCCGGGCCGCCCATGCCGATGCTCGAGTCCTCGCTGGCGATCACCACGTCGCAGCATCCGAGCAGCGCGGCGTTGCCCGCGAAGCAGTAGCCCGAGGCGATCCCCACGAGCGGGACCAGCCCGCTGAGGCTTGCGAACAGCTCGAACGCGCGACAGTCCAGGCCGGCGACGATCGGCATGTCCACGTCGCCGGGACGGCCGCCGCCGCCCTCGGCGAACAGCACCACCGGCAGCCTGCGCTGCTCGGCGATCTCGAACAGGCGGTCCTTCTTCATGTGGTTGCGCATTCCCTGCGTGCCGGCGAGGACCATGTAGTCGTAGGACATCGCCACGCAGCGCGTGCCGTCCACCTCGCCGATCCCGCCCACCAGCCCGTCGGCGGGGGTGCGGGCGATCAGCTCCTCGCGCGAGCGGCGCTGCTCCTGGGCGGCGAACAGCAGCGGCCCGTACTCCACGAAGGTGCCCTCGTCGAGCAGGTCGGCGAGGTTCTCGCGCGCGGTGCGCCGGCCGGCCTCGTGGCGTCGCGCGACGGCCTCGGTGCGGGCGGCGTCGAGCCCGATCGCATGGCGCTCGTGCACGGCCGCCAGGTCGGCGCGCTCGCCGGCCGGCCCGCGCTCGGCGGCCGCGCCCCCGCCGTCGGCGCGATCGGACTCGCCGGGCGCGAGCATCAGCAGCAGCTGCCCCTCCTCGACGGAGTCGCCGACCGCCACGGCGAGCGTGCGCACGACGCCGGCCGTCTCCGCGAGCACCTCGTGCTCCATCTTCATCGCCTCCAGCACGACCACCGCGGTTCCCGCTCGGACCTGCTCCTCGTGGCCGTGGGGGATCGCGACGACCACGCCGGCGAACGGCGCGGTGACAGCCATCTCCCGCGAGTCGGACATCGCCAGATCATCCCCGAAGCGGGCGCCCGCGTGGCGCCCGCCCGCGGCGGCCATCCGGCCGCGGGCAGCGACTACGATGCCTGCGGTGTCCGGCCAGCACAGCGAGCCCACCGCCGGCGAGCGGCGCGAGGCCCTGAAGGAGGTGCTCGTCCAGGCGCGCGCGTGCGTGCGCTGCCCCGAGCTGGCGGCCACGCGCAGGACGGTCGTCTTCGGCGCGGGCAACGCGGACGCGGAGCTGATGTTCGTGGGCGAGGCCCCGGGCGCGAGCGAGGACGAGCAGGGCATCCCGTTCGTGGGGCGGGCGGGCAAGCTGCTGGAGCAGTTGCTCGGCGAGATCGGCATCGAGCGCTCGCAGGTGTTCATCGGGAACGTTCTGATGTGCCGACCTCCGGCCAATCGCGACCCGCTCCCCGGCGAGATCGAGAACTGCCAGGAGTACCTGTTCCGCAAGGTCGAGCTGATCCGCCCGAGCGTGATCTGCACGCTCGGAAACTTCTCGACCAAGCTGCTGCGCGGCGACCCCACCGGGATCACGCGGCTGCATGGACGCGCCGAGGTGATCACGCTCGGCGCGCGCGCGGTGCGCCTGTACCCGATATTCCATCCGGCGGCCGCGCTGTACACGCCGCGCATGCTCGCAACGCTGCGCGAGGACTTCGCGCGGCTGCCCGAGCTGCTGGCGCTCGGCGCGCCCGCCCAGCCGGAGCTGGAGGAGGTTCCCGAAGCCGTCGCCGAGCCATCCGAGGCCGCCGTCCCGGTCGACCCGGGGCGCTCCGCGGACGTGGACCGCGACGCCGACGCGACGCCGTCGCCGCCGCCGGCCGACCAGCTCGGGCTGTTCTAGTGCCGGGCGCCGTCGTCCACCATCCGTCCATCGCGCGCGCCCAGAAATTCTCCCTGCAAAACAGGGGTTTCCGCGGGAATGTCGAAAAAAAGTGTCCAGGTCCTAAAGTCAGCCGCGTTTGTGGCCGATGAAGAACCTGTCTCCATCCCTCCAGGAGTAACGACCGGCCCGCGCCCCATTCTCCCGCGGGCCGGTCATCTTTAACGCCCTGCCGCACCTCCCGCGGGGCGGGAGCGGGCGCGCCGCCGGCCTTCGCCGCGAGGCGGGGCAGGCTCTAAAGTCTCCGGGTGGCCCTTCGCAGCATCGACACAGCCGCTCCCGAGGAGACCGAATCGCTTGGCGAGGAGCTCGCGGGCGTGCTCGGCGACGGTGACGTGGTGCTCGTCCGAGGCGAGCTCGGCAGCGGCAAGACGACGCTCGTGCGGGGCGCCGCGAGGGCTCTCGGTGTGACCGATCCAGTCACCAGCCCGACCTTCAGCATCGGCCACCGCTACCGGGGCCGCGGGCTCGCCGTCTGCCACCTGGACCTCTACCGCCTGGCCGGGCTCTCGCAGGAGGAGCCGGCGCTGCTGGCGGACTACCTCGGCCCCGGCCGGATCGCCTTCGTGGAGTGGCCCGAGGACGGTGCGGGCGAGCTGGCCGGAGCGCGCTTGCAGGTCACGCTCAGCCATCGCGGCGGCGACCGGCGCCATATCGAGGTGCGCGAGCTGCAGCCGGCGGACGCCCCGGAGCGCGGGCGTTGATCGTGCTCGGATTCGACACCGCCACCCCTTCCACGGCGGTGGCGCTGCGCCTGGCCGACGGCAGCACCCAGGAGCGCCGCGACGATCCACCGCCGGGAGCCCATCCCGGGCACGCCACGCGCCTGCTTGCGATTGCGGCCGGGCTGCTGGCGGACGCGGCCCTGCCCTGGTCTGCGCTCGAGCGCATCGCCGTGGGGGTCGGGCCCGGCACGTTCACGGGCCTGCGCGTCGGCATCGCGACCGCGCGCGGCCTCGCGCAGTCGCTGTCGCTCGGGCTGGTGGGCGTCTCGAGCCTGGCGGCGCTGGCCGAGGGGGCCGCCGGCGAGGACGATCAGGGCGCCTGGGATGCGCTGCTCGCGGTCATCGACGCCCGCCGCGGCGAGGCGTTCGCGGCGGCCTACGCTCCGGACCCGGGACCCGATGGGGCCCTCGCGGAGCTCGCTGCCGCGCGCGCGCTCGCCCCGCAGGAGCTCGCCGGCCTGCTGAGCGAGGCGGCGAGCGGCGCCGGCGCGCCGCGCCGGCGCTGGCTCGCGGTCGGCGACGGGGCGATCCGCTTCCGCGCGCCGCTCGCGCAGGCCGGCGCTGCGGTGCCTGCGGACAGCTCGCCGATGCACCGGGTGAGCGCGCGCGCGATCTGTGTCGCGGGCGCCCGCGCAGCGGAGGTGCGAGGCTATGGCGAGATCGTGCCCGACTACCGTCGCCGGCCCGATGCAGAGATAGCCCTGGAGGCCGCCGCGGGCGCACGGCCTCCCCGACGATGAGCGAGAGGCCCGTGGCCCACCAAGCAGGCATCGAGCAACGGCAGGACACCTCACCGCCCGCGGAGATCCGCCGGCTCAGCTACCCGGACCTGCCGCAGGTGATCGCGATCGAGCGGCGCGTGTTCCCCACGCCGTGGTCGCTGGCGATGTTCGTGCTGGAGATGTCCAAGCAGACCGGCATCTGCCTGGCCGCGGTCAGCGAGGGACGCCTCGTGGGCTACATGATCTGCTCGCGCTACGACACCGTCTGGCACGTGATGAACATCGCCGTCGATCTGCCGCATCAGCGCCGCGGGCTGGCCTCGGCGCTGCTCGCCGAGCTGTATGCGCGGGTGGACGACGAGCAGGCGCGCTTCACGCTCGAGGTGCGCCGCTCCAACCACGTGGCGATCCACCTGTACGAGCGCGAGGGCTTTCGCGCGGCCGGCATGCGCCGCCGCTACTACCAGGACAACGGGGAGGATGCGCTGGTGATGTGGCGCACGCCGGCGACGCTGCAGGGTTCGCTCGCCGACGTGCCCAACCCCGGGCGAACGGGACCGCTGTGACGATCCTCGCGCTGGAGACCAGCTGCGACGACACCTGTGCGGCCGTCGTGGACGGCGACGGGCGCGTGCGCTCCAACGTGATCTCCTCCCAGCAGGCCCACGAGCGCTTCGGCGGTGTCGTCCCGGAGATCGCCTCGCGCCACCACCTGGAGCTGGTCAACCTGGTCGTCGAGCGGGCACTGGAGCAAGGGGGCGTCACGCTGCAGGACGTAAAGCTGGTGGCGGCCACCCAGGGGCCCGGCCTGGTGGGCGCGCTCCTGGTCGGGCTCTCGACCGCCAAGGCGCTCGCCGCCGCCAGGCAGCTCCCGTTCGCGGCGGTCGACCACCTGCAGGGCCACGTCGCCGCGAACTTCCTGCGCGTCGCGGCCACCGAGAGCGCCGCCGCGGACGGTTGCGACGGCGCCGCGCAGGCGCCGTTCGAGCCGCCGTTCGTGTGCCTGATCGCCAGCGGCGGGCACACGCTGCTGGCGCGTGTGCGCGAGCACGACGGCTACGAGCTGATGGGGCGAACGCTCGACGACGCCGCCGGTGAGGCCTTCGACAAGGGCGCGCGGATGCTCGGCCTCGGCTACCCCGGCGGGGCCGCGCTGGAGCGCCTGGCAGAGGGCGGCGACCCACACGCGTACGCCTTCCCGGGTGCCGGACGCGAGCGTGCGCGGGGCGGCCGCGGCCCGCGCCACCGCAGCTTCGCGGCGGGCCTCGACTTCAGCTTCGCGGGCCTGAAGACCGCGCTGCTCTACAAGCTGCGCGAGCTCGGCGAGCAGCAGGCCGCCGAGCGCGCCCGCGATCTCGCCGCCTCCTACCAGGCGGCGATCGTGCAGACGCTGCTGATGCGCGCCGAGCGGGCGCTCGAGCAGGCCGGCTCGGAGCGCCTGGCGGTGGGTGGCGGCGTGGCGGCCAACGGCGAGCTGCGCCGGCGCCTGGCCGATCTGGGCGCGGTCGTGCACGTGCCCGCCCGCGCGCTGTGCACCGACAACGCCGCGATGATCGCCAGCGCAGCCCGCCACGGCCGCCAGCTCGCGTTCCCGGACTACCTGGCGCTCGACGCCTACGCCACGGGCGAGCTGCCGGCCTGAGCGCGGCCGCGGCGCGCGCCAGGCGCTCGCCCCAGCGCCGCCCTCGCTACTCTCGGAGAGCCATGGACGGTCCTCGCGAGGTGGCCACGGTCACCGTGTTCTCCAAGCCCGACTGCCACCTGTGCGCCGAGGCGATGGGCGTGCTGCGCCAGCTGCAGGACGAGCTCGGCTTCGAGCTGCAGGAGCGCGACATCACGGCCGAGGAGGCGCTCCACCGTGCCTACTTCGAGCGCATCCCCGTGATCGCGCTCGACGGCGAGGAGCTCTGCGAATACTTCGTGCAGGAGACACTCGTGCGCGAGCGTCTAGAGTCCCGCCGATGAGCTACGGAGAACCCACCACCGCCGACTCGGTGGGCGCGGCCTCGGGCAGCGAGCGGCTGTCGCTCGGCGTGGCAGCGCGCCTGTCGCGCTATTTGCAGGTGCTCACGCAGGCCAAGAAGATGGGCAAGGAGACGATCTCCTCGCAGGAGCTCTCGGACTACACGCACGTCAACTCCACCCAGATCCGCCGCGACCTCTCGGGCTTCGGCAAGTTCGGCAAGCGCGGCGTCGGATACAACGTCGAGGCGCTCGTCTCGCAGATCCGCAAGATCCTGCGCACGGCCGGCCAGCACAACATCGCGCTGATCGGCGCCGGCCACCTCGGCAAGGCGATCGCCTCCTCGGAAATATTCGCCGACCACGGCTTCCGCGTGGTGGCGATCTTCGACGTCGACTCGGTGAAGGTGGGCACGCAGGTGGGCAACCAGGCGGTGCGCCACATCGGCGAGCTCGGTCAGGTCGTGGAGGAGGAGGACATCGTGGTCGGCGTCCTGGCGGTGCCGGGGATCGCCGCCCAGGGGCTCGCCGACGAGCTCGTGGAGGCGGGCGTGAAGATCATCTTCAACTACTCGGAGTCGCTGCTGGACGTGCCGCCGGAGGTGACCGTCCACACCTCCAGCCCGGCCGTCGATCTGCTCTACGCGCTGTACTTCTATCTGACCTAGCACCGGTATCGGCCCCGTGGCGCGTCAGACTGGACGGCTGGCACCCTCGGCAAGACCGTTTGATGGCACCCCAGCGATGAACAGCAGCGATCTAGACCGGGCGGAGGAGCGCTTCGCCGCTTCAGCGGACTTCACGGTCGGCGTCGAGGAGGAGTTCTCGATACTCGATCCCGACACGCTGGAACTGCTGCCCCGTTTCGAGGAGCTGCGCGACGCCGCCTCCGCCGACGCGGTCCTGCGCGAGGCCGTCGCGGGCGAGCTGATCTCCTCCGAGATCGAGATCATCTCCGGCGTCGGCGACGATCTGCGCCACGCGCTGGCGCGCCAGCGCGAGCGCCGCGCGCGGCTGTTCGCCCTCGCCGGCGCCCAGGGCGTCGCGCTCGGCGCCACGGGCACCCACCCCTGGGCCGACTACCGCGCCCAGCCGATCATCGACACCGAGCACTACCACCGCGTCGAGGAGGGCCTCAAATACGTCGCCTGGCGCAACAACACGTTCAGCACGCACGTGCATCTCGGCGTCAGCGGCATCGACCGCGCGGTGCGCGCCTGCGATCGGCTGCGGCCGGTGCTGCCGCTGCTGCTGGCGATCTCGGCCAACTCGCCCTTTCTCGACGGCCGCGACAGCGGCCTGCACTCGGCGCGCACGCAGAGCTTCACCAAGAGCTTCCCCCGCTGTGGCATCCCGGACGCCTTCGGCGGCTGGCGGGCCTACCGCGACTACATCGAGTTCCTGCTGCGTACCCGCTCGATCGTCGAGTTCACCCAGGTGTGGTGGTCGGTGCGCCCGCACTTCAGCTTCGGCACCGTGGAGGTGCGCATCTGCGACGCGCAGGCCACCGCCCAGGAGTCAGACGCGCTCGCCTCGCTGATGGTCGCCTGCGCCGCCCAGGCCGTGCGCGACGTCGACGAGGGCGTGCCCTTCGACGATCCCACGCCGCGGATGATCGAGGAGAACATGTGGCGGGCGATCCGCTTCGGGTTGGACGGCCGCCTGATCGACCTCGAGCGCGCCCGCGAGTACCCTGCGCGCGAGGCGATCGAGCGGCTGCTCGCGTGGACCGCGCCGGTGCGCGCCGAGCTCGGCATCGAAGTCGCCTTTCCCGAGCTCAACGGCGCCCAGCGCCAGCGCCGGATGATCGAGGCGGGGGCCACGCGCGAGGCCGTGTTCGCGGCCAGCGTCGCCGAGACCAGGCAGACCTATTCCCAGGAGGTGACCGTATGAGCGCAGGGCAGGACCGAGGCGCCGAGAGCGCCGTGCCCGGAGCGGGTGCGCAGGCGCCGAGCGAGGCGGAGCTGCGCGCGGCCTACGAGGCCGAACTGAGCCGCATCACGGTGGTCGACATGATGAGCCAGGCGGCGGTGTCGCTGCTGAACATCGCCGCGCGCCGGCTGGGGCCGCGGCCGGGCGCCGAGCAGGACCCAGGCGCGGGCGCGGCCGGCGTCGCGCGGGACCTCGAGCAGGTGCGCGACGGGATCGACGGCGTGCGCGCGCTGCTGGAGATCCTCGAGCGCCGCATCCCCCAGGAGGTGCGGCCGCTGCGGGACGCGCTCTCGCAACTGCAGATGGCCTACGCGGCGGAGGTACGCGGCGCCGAGGGGCGCCCGCAGGCGACCGCTGACGCCGAGCCCGCCCAGGCTGCGGGGGAGAGCGGGCAGCCCGGCGCCGAGGGACAGCAGCCGGACGCGGCCGCGCAGGGGCCCGGGCCGGGACCGGCCGAGGCCAGCGGCCGGCTGTGGGTGCCCGACCGCTGAGGCCGGGCCCTGAGGGGCGGCGCGCGGGGGCAAGTTGGGGGCAGGCACGATAGACTGCGCCCGCGTTTGCACCGGATGGACGCTCGCGCCGAGCGATCCGGGCGTCAAATGTGCGCGCGAACATCCTCGCGCGGCACGCAAATCAGACCGCGGAGGATTTCTGTTGAGCAGCTTTCTGACGAACCACGGGGTCGTCGTCGCCCTCGTATGCGCCGCTTGTGCAGTCGTGTACGGGCTGCTGACGGCGCGATCCCTGCTCGCGCTCTCGCCGGGCAACGAGCGGATGCAGTCGATCTCGCTCGCCGTCCAGCAGGGCGCGCGCGCCTACCTGAACCGCCAGTACACGACGATTGCCGTGGCGGGCGTGGTGGTGTTCGTCGCGCTGATCTTCATCCAGAACATCGCCGTGGCGTGCGGCTTCCTGATCGGGGCGCTGCTCTCGGGCTCGACCGGCTACATCGGCATGAACGTCTCCGTCCGCGCCAACGCGCGCGTTGCCGAGGCCGCTCGCGGGGGCGTCTCCCCGGCCCTCACGGTGGCCTTCCGCGGCGGCGCGATCACCGGCCTGCTGGTCGTAGGCCTGGCGCTGATCGGCGTCGCCGGCTATTACGGCGCGCTGACCTCGATCTTCAACGACAGCCCCAAGACGGCTGTCGACGCGCTGATCGGGCTCGGCTTCGGAGGCTCGCTGATCTCCGTCTTCGCCCGACTCGGCGGCGGCATCTTCACGAAGGCGGCCGACGTGGGCGCTGATCTCGTCGGCAAGGTCGAGGCGGGCATCCCCGAGGATGACCCCCGCAACCCCGCCACGATCGCGGACAACGTCGGCGACAACGTGGGCGACTGTGCGGGCATGGCCGCCGACCTGTTCGAGACCTACGCGGTCACCTCCGTCGCGGTGATGCTGCTCGGCGTGCTCACCTTCCACGAGTCCACCAAAGTGATCATCTACCCGCTTGTGCTTGGCGGTGCGGCGATCATCGCCTCGATCATCGGGACCTTCGCGGTGCGCACGACCACCGGCAACGTGGAGCGCGCGCTCTACCAGGGCCTCGCGCTGTCCGGGATCGTCGCCGCGGCAGCGTTCGCGCCGATCACCTACTGGCTGATGCGCGGCCTCAGCTTCTCCGCCGTGGGCGCCCCGGTGAACACGCCCGAGTGGTGGAAGTTCTACCTCTGCTCGTTGATCGGGATCGCCGTGACGGCGTTCCTGTTCGTGATCACCGACTACTACACCTCGACCCGCTTCTCGCCCGTCAAGAAGACCGCCAAAGCGTCGATCACCGGTCACGCGACGAACATCATCCAGGGGTTCGGCTCCGGCCTGCAGGCGACCGCCCTGCCGGCGATCGTGATCGTGCTCGGCATCCTCGGCGCCTGGAAGCTCGCGGGCGGCGGTGTCACGGGCATCTACGGCATCGGCGTGGCCGTCGTGGGGCTGCTGTCGCTGACCGGCCTGATCGTCGCGCTCGACGCCTTCGGGCCGATCACAGACAACGCGGGCGGGATCGCCGAGATGGCCGACCTGCCCGAAGAGGTCCGCAACGTGACCGACCCGCTCGACGCGGTGGGCAACACCACGAAGGCCGTCACCAAGGGGTATGCGATCGGCTCGGCGGTGCTCGCCGCGGTGGTGCTGTTCGCAGGGTTCCAGAAAGAACTCGAAACGAAGCTCTCGCACGCGATCTCCTTCGGCATCAACGAACCTCCCGTGCTGATCGGACTGCTGATCGGCGGCCTGATGGTCACGCTGTTCGCCTCACTCTCGATTGAGGCGGTGGGCCGCGCGGGCGGCGCCGTGGTCGAGGAGGTGCGCCGCCAGTTCCGCGAGCACCCCGGGATCATGGAGGGGACCGAAGACCCCGACTACGCGGCCTGCGTGGACATCGTCACGAAGACCGCACAGCGCGAGATGATCCTGCCCTCGCTGCTGCCGATCGGCCTGACGGTGATCGTCGGCCTGATCGACACCCAGGCGCTCGGCGGCCTGCTGATCGGGGTGATCGTCGTGGGCTTCTTCTTCGCCGTGCTGATGACCGCCGGCGGAGGCGCGTGGGACAACGCGAAGAAGCTCATCGAGGACGGCGCGTTCGGCGGCAAGGGCTCGGACGCCCACGCGGCCTCGGTGACGGGCGACACGGTCGGCGACCCCTTCAAGGACACCGCCGGGCCGGCAATCAACCCGATGATCAAGGTCGCCAACATCGTGGCCATCCTGATCATCCCGATCATCACCTGATCGGGCTCTGCGATCGCAGACCGGCGCGCGCGGCGGTCCCCGCGCGCGCTCCGAGCACGTAAGCTCAGGATGAGATGAACGGCCGCCAGGCGCACCGGACGGCGACCTTCGCGCTGTCGGCGCTGATGGTCGTGATCGGCCTCGCGCTGATCGTGCAGGCGATCGTCCTTCAGGCCAGCGTGGTCTCGCCGCGCCTGTTGCTGGGCGTCCTGTTCATCGCAGCGGGCGCCATGCGCAGCTACCTGGAGGTCAGGAGGCGCAGGGGGGCATGAGCGGCCCCGGCGACGATCCCCCGGGCGCAAAGGAGCCCGCCGGCGCATCCGCGGCCGGCGGCGACGGGCGCGCCGGTGCCGGCGGCGGCGATCGCGCGGATGCAGCGACCCACGCCGGCGAGCGCGCCTCCGAGCTTGCCGCGCGCTCGCGCGTGATCGCGCGGCGCAGCATCGGCTCGCCGATCCTCTTCACGATCGTCTACTCCTCGCTGGCGAGCGCGATCTACTTCTCGCTCGGGGTGATCGCCGGCCACGCGCTCGGCCTCACGCCGCTGGTGTTCCTGATCGCGGCGTTGCTGTTCTCGCTGACCGCGATGACCTACGTCGAGGGCGCCTCGCTGCACCAGGACCGGGGCGGCGCGACGGTGTTCGCGCGCTACGCGTTCAACGAGCTCGTGAGCTTCATCGCGGGCTGGGCGATCCTGCTGGACTACATCATCCTGATCGCGGTCACGGCCTACTCGGCCACGCAGTACCTGCGCGTGTTCTGGAGCCCGCTCGGCCACAGCCGCGAGGCGCTGGGGCTGGCGCTCGCGTTCATCGCTCTGGTCGTGCTCAGCAACATCCGCGGCTTCAGCCAGCGCCGCGCGCGCCGCGTGGGCATCCTCGTCGTGGGCGACCTCGTGGTGCAGGGGCTGATCGTCGTGATCGGGCTCGCGGAGTTCTTCAACCCGCACACGCTGCTCGACCCGATCCACCTCGGCAGCAGCCCGTCGTGGTCGAGCCTCGTGTTCGCGCTGACGATCGCCGTGATCGCGTTCACCAGCCTGGAGTCGGCCTCTGGCCTCTCCGGCGAGGTGCGGATCAGCCGTGCAGGCCTCAAGCGCCTGGTGTGGAGCACCACGGCGACCGTCGGCTTCCTGTACGTGGGGATCGCGCTCGTGGCGGTCACCGCGCTTCCGGTCCACGCCGGCCACACGCAGCTGGCCACGCGCTATGTGGACGCGCCCGTGATCGGCGTGGTCGAGAAGATGCACCCGCACTGGCTCGCGCAGGGGCTGATGTACCTCGTCGGCGCGCTCGCCACCGTGACGCTGCTGGCGGCGGCGAACTCGGCGATGCTCGGCCTCTCGCGGCTGGCCTACTCGCTCTCCACCAACCGCCAGATCCCCAGCGGCCTCGGGCGCCTGCATCCGGTGCGCTCCACGCCGTACGTGCTGATCATCGGGGCGGGCGTGATCGCGGCCGGCCTGGTCGTTCCCGAGAACCTCGAATTCCTGGTCGGCATATACGCGTTCGGCGCGATGCTCGCGTTCACGATCGCCCACCTGTCGATCTGCCGCCTGCGCTACACCGAGCCCGAGCGCGACCGCCCCTACAAGATCCCGCTGTCGGTCCGGGTGCGCGGCGGCGAGCTGCCGCTGCCGGCCGTCGCCGGGGCGCTCGCGTCGGCCGGCGGCTTCGTGGCGGTGATGATCCTGCACGAACCCGCCCGCTACGTCGGCGTCGGCTGGATGGCGCTGGGCCTGGTGATGTACGTCGTCTACCGTCGCGCCGACGAGACCTCGCTGCTGCGCCGCGTGACGGTCTCGCCGGTCGTGCTGCGCTCCGAGCAGCAGCCCGAGCGCGACTACGGCTCGATCCTCGTGCCGCTGTTCGGGACCGATCTCGACGACGACATCGTCCAGACCGCGGCGCTGCTGGTCGCGGGCGAGCAGACCGACGAGGCCGCGATCGACACGGCCACGATCGAGGCGCTGTGGGTGTTCGTGATCCCGATGGCGCTGCCGCTGGACGCGAGCCTGCCGGAAGCCCAGATCAAGCACGCGCGCCAGGTGCTCGCGCGCGCCAAGGTGGTGGGGGAGGAGTACACCGGCGTGCACGTGGCCACCGCCACCGTGCGTACGCGCCGGGCGGGCTTTGCGATCGTCGACGAGGCGCGTCGCCGCGGCGTGGAGGCGATCGTGCTCGGCGCCGAGGAACCCTCGCTGGTGCGGGGCGGCTCGGTCCTGGGCGGCCTCGGCGGCACCCGCGAGGCGTTCGTGGGAGACGTCACGAAGTACGTCGTCAGCAAGGCGAGCTGCCGCGTGATCGTGACCGCGCCCGGCTCGCGCGACTCGCCTGTGGAGCAGGCCCGGCGCGCGCGCCGGGAGAGCGCCCCCATCGTCTAACCTCCCGGCTATGGCTAACTCGGGTGCGGCATGTTCGTGCTGATCGTGGGCGCGGGACGCGTGGGGGCGGCGGTCGCCAAGAAGGCGCTGGCCGCCGGCCACGAAGTGTCGGTGCTCGACCAGGATCCGCTCTCGCACGAGCGGCTGGACGCCGGCCAGAGCCAGTCCTGGGAGGACGCGCGCGGCCAGTTCACGGTGGGCACCGCGCTGGAGATGGACGCGCTGATCCAGGCGGGCATCGAGCGCGCAGACGTGTTCATCGCCTCGACCGCCGGCGACAACACCAACCTGGTCATCGCCCAGATCGCCCAGAAGCGCTTCGGCGTCGGGAAGGCGATCGTGCGCGTGATGGACCCTGCGCGCGCAGACTGGTACGGCGACCAGGGTCTGCACACGATCTCGCCGACCAAGCACGCGATCGAGATGTTCGAGAGCGCGCTCGCGCCGGAGCCCGTCTAGTGCCCCGAGGGGAGAGCTCGCGACCGTGTACGTGATCATCGCCGGCGCCGGCAAGGTCGGGCGCAACCTCGCGCGCGAGCTGATCTCCAAGGACCACGAGGTCACGCTGATCGAGTCCTACCGGCCGCGCTACCTGGTCATGGAGGAGGAGTTCGAGCACGCCGTCCAGTACGGCGACGCGACCGAGCTGTGGGTGCTCGAGCGCGCGGGCATCCAGCGCGCCGACCTCGTGATCGCGGTCACCGGCGACGACGAGGACAACATCCTCGTCTGCCAGGTCGCCAAGGAGAAGTACCTCTGCGACCGCATCATCGCGCGCGTGAACAACCCCCGCAACCACGACCACTTCCGCCTGCTGGGGATTCAGCCGGCGGTCTCGGCCACCGACCTGATCCTGCGCCTGATCGAGCACGAGGTCCCGCGCTACGGGCTCGTGCACCTGCTCGCGCTCGAAGAGGAGCGCTTGGAGATCATCGAGCTGGAGGTGACCGCGGGCGCGCCGGTGGTGGGCGAGAAGATCTCGGGCATCTCCTTGCCCGAGGGGAGCCTGATCATCTCCGTCCTGCGCGGCGGCTCGGGCTTCGTACCGAAGGCCGACACGGTGATCGAGGAGGGCGACGAGGTCCTGCTCGTGCTCGACCCCGGCCTCGAGGAAGCGATCACCACGTTCTTCGCCCCCGACGGGCACGCGGCCACGCTGTAGGCGCAGGCACTGCGATCGCTGCGGCGGCCGCCCTCCGCGAAGGCGCCCGGCTGCGGCGGAGTCCGTTGACTATCCTTGGAGGCTCGGTCCGGGATGGTGTAATTGGCAACACGCGTGCCTCTGGAGCACGAATTTGGGGTTCGAGTCCCTGTCCCGGAGTGGCCGCAAGCCCTGCTTGTCGTAGGGTTTTCGTCGTTCTAGGGCGGGTGCGCGCCAGTATCTGCGTCAGTCCGGTGCGGGAGGATCGCGCGGAAGGTCGTGCTGCACCCCGCTCAATCGGCCGCTGTCAGCTTGTCCAGTTCTCTCGCCTTCGTGCGGAACCCGACGGGCGTGCGTGGTTCCCGCATCGCCTCTGCGGCCTTGTCCGGTCGCCGGCTGGAGAGGACGGGCGTAGGGTCGAGGCAACCCCGCATATGGAAGGAGGCGTATCGATGTCCGTCGCTCCCGCACCCATTCCGCCGCGGATGCAGACGCGATCCCCCCGAGCGAGCAGGAGGCTGACAGAGGCGGGCGCCTCGCGAGCGGCGGACCGCTCGGCTAGCGGCCGCGCCGCGCTCGTCGTGCTCGTCGTGAGGGCGGTGGGGCGCGCGCTAGTGGCGGCGGCGCTGCTGTCGCCCCTGCTCGGCGCGGCCCTTCTCGACGGATCGGCCAGCGCGGCGGTGGCGGCGCCCACGGTCGCGATAGTCACACCGAATCTTGGCCGGGGCACCGGCGGCAACCACGTGACCATAAAAGGCACCAACTTCACGGGAGCTTCGGCGGTCGAGTTCGGCGCGACCCCGGCCACGAGCTTCAGGGTCCTACGGGCGACCGCGATCACCGCCATCGCCCCGCCGGGAAGCGGCGCGGTGGACGTGACCGTGACCACGCCGGAAGGCGGAACCAGCTCGACCAGCTCGCTCGACCAGTTCCACTACCTGCCGGTCGTGACCGGGGTATCGCCGATTGGAGGTTCTGTCGCTGGTGGTACGACCGTGACGATCAAGGGTGTCGACTTCACCGGGGCCACTGCGGTCAGGTTCGGCTCGACGGAAGCCAGCGGATTCGCGGTCAACTCGAGCGAATCGATCACTGCGATCTCACCGCCCGCCGCGGCGCTCGGACCAGTACGCGTCACCGTCACTACGCCGCAGGGCACGAGCCGGCTCACGTCGACCGACAGCTTCAAGTACCGGCCTACGATCACCAGTGTCAGTCCCAACCAGGGTCCAGCGAGTGGAGGCACGGAAGTGACCATCAAGGGAAGCGGCTTTGAATTGGGGCCGACGACTATCACATTTGGGCCGGCGCGGGCTGCAGACGTGTTCTGTCCGACGACGACCGAATGCACCGTCATTTCGCCAGCGGCCCCACCGGCAGTGAGGGAAAAGGCAGAATATGCAGGAACAGCTCCCGTGGATGTAAAAGCGAAGGTCGGCATTGTGGCGAGCGCGACGACTGCGGCCGATGTATTCACCTATACCTCACCACCACCCGGGGTGTACCTCAAGACCAGATTCGGGGGACGGCTGCAAGGGGGCAGGGTCACATTGGAGGATGCGATCTTTGGACGAAGCCTCGAGACCTGCTTCACGGATGGCGAAGGGGTGATAGAGGCAAACAGCGGCGAACCCGTTATTGCTGCGGAGGGTGCCGCTATCGAAGTCGGCTGCGAACCCAACGAGTTCTCCGGTGCGTTGCCCGCCGACTTCACGCTGAGAATTGACCGCAACGGGCATGGCACCGTCGACGGCGGCACCGCACGCACATACGATGGCTGTGTGTACGAAGGCGGCGAACTGTCGGGTGAAGGCTTTCAGGTATCGGGAGAATTCACGTTGGTCAGGAACGAAGAACAGCAACGTTTGCAGAAAGAACTTGAACCGGTTCTCGGCGAAATCGAACGGCTGGAAGAAACAGCGGAAAAGACGCCCGAAGAACTAGAAGCACTTGCCACCCTGCGGGTGCACAAGGGCGAACTGGAACACGAAATCGCGGAGTGGGAAGAATCCTGCCCCAAGACCAATCGGATTTCCCTCAGCATCGGAGCCGTTAGCGAAAACGACGAAGAAGTCTATGTCGGGCGTTGAGTCAGCGAGCAGACGGCTTTCTCTGAACGAGGGCGGGCGTTGCTGCGCCCGCGGCCGGCGCCGCGCGGCGCTGATCGCGCTCGTCGCGGTGGCCGTCGAACTGGTCGGGCTGCGCAGGCGTGGCTATGCCTTCGGGGGCAAAGTCGTCGTTCGCTGCCGCGAGGGGCATCTGTTCACGACGATCTGGATTCCCGGAGCGAGCGTGAAAGCGGCGCGCCTGGGCTGGTGGCGGCTGCAGCGCTGCCCGGTCGGCCGGCACTGGTCGCTGGTGGCGCCCGTGCGCAGGTCGGACCTGGGCGCGGAGGACCTGCGCCGGGCGGGCGAGAGCCGGGATATCCGGGTTCCCTGAGCTCGCCCGGCCCGGCTCGCCGTGGCGCTTGCGTGATACTGCCCTGAGGATGTCGCAGGAGAACGTGGAGCTCGTCCGCAGCATCTACGGGCTGTGGAGCGAGGACCGCTCGGCCCGCCATCTGATCGACCCGCAGCTCGAGTACGTCAACCCGCCCAACGCGGTGGAGTCCGGCACGCGCCGCAACCGCAGCGCGCTCGGCAAGGTGCGCGAGGTCTATCCGGACTTTCACGTGGAGCCCGAGCGCTTCGTGGACGCCGGCGAGGAGGTGGTCGTGATCGGCGTCGCGCGCGGAACATCGGCCAGCGGCGTGGAGGCGCAATGGCGCCAGGGCTACGTGTGGACCGTTCGCGGCGGCAGGGCCGTGCGCTTCTGCTGGTTCAACGATCCCAGGGAGGCCCTTGAAGCCGTCGGGCTCGCGGAGTAGGCGGCGAGAGGCCTCCCCGCCGGCGCGCGCTCAGCTCGCCGACTGCGCGGCCCAGTCCCTGTACAGCTCGAAGTAGCGGCCCTCGGCCGCGATCAGCTCGTCGTGGGTGCCGTGCTCGGCGATGCGCCCGTGTTCGAGCACCACGATCTTGCCGGCCTGGCGGATCGTGGAGAGGCGGTGGGCGATCACGATCGCGGTGCGCCCGGAGAGCAGGCGCCTGAGCCCCTGCTCGATGCGGCCCTCGGTGTGCAGGTCCACGTTGGAGGTTGCCTCGTCGAGCACGAGGATGCGGGGGTCGGCGATCAGCGCGCGGGCGAAGGCGATCAGCTGGCGCTGTCCGGCCGACAGCTGGGCGCCGCGCTCGCCCACTTCGGTGTCGTAGCCGTCGGGCAGCTCGGCGATGAAGTCATCTACGCCCACCGCGGCCGCGGCCGCGCGGATCTCCTCCTGGCTGGCGTCGGGGCGCCCGAAGGCGATGTTGTCCCCGATCGTGCCCGAGAACAGGAACGCCTCCTGGGGCACGATCCCCATCTGCGAGCGCAGCGAGGCGGCGGAGATCTCGCGCAGGTCGTGCCCGTCCACGAGCACACGCCCGCCGGTGGGGTCGTAGAAGCGCGCGACGAGCTTCGCCATCGTGGACTTGCCCGCCCCGGTCGCACCGACGAGCGCCACGGTCTCGCCGGCCGGCACGTGCAGGCTCACCCCGTCGAGGGCCATCGCGGCCGGCGCGCTGCCGTTCGAGCCACGCCGGCGCGGGTAGGCGAAGGAGATCTCCTGGAAGTCGATCTCGCCGCTGATCCGCGGCAGCTCGCGCGCGTCCGGCAGGTCCTGCAGGTCGGGGCGAACGTCGAGCAGCTGGAAGATCTTCTCCAGCGCCGCCATCCCCGACTGGTAGGTGGTGTAGAGCTGAGAGAGCTGCTGTATCGGATCGAACAGGTTCGACAGCGCGCCGACGAACGCCACGATCGTGCCGAGCGTGATCGCTCCTTCGATCGCCTGGTAGCCGCCGTAGAGGATGATGCCCGCGATCGCGACCCCCGAGAGCATTTCCACCGCAGGGAAGTAGGTGGCGTTCAGGCGCACCGTGGTCATGTTCGCGTCGCGGTTCTCGGCGTTGAGCTCGGCGAAGCGGGACTCGTGGAAGGCCTCCTGGCCGAAGCTGCGCACCACGCGAATGCCCGACAGCGTCTCCTGCAGGTAGGCGGTGATCGCGCCGATCGTCTCGCGCGTGCGCCTGAAGGCGCCGACGGAGGCCAGACGGAACCAGATCGAGCCGCCCGCGAGCAGGGGGAAGACGGCGAAGGTGATCAGCGCGAGCTTGACGTCGAGCACCAGCAGGATCACGATCGTGCCGATCAGCGTCAGGCCCGCCTGGAACAGCGTGACGACCGAGTCCGTCACGAGGCTGTCGAGCGCCTCCACGTCGTTGGTCATGCGCGAGATCAGCACGCCCGCGGGACGGCTCTCGTAGAAGCCGACGGGCAGCGACTGAAGGTGCGTGAAGATCTGGATTCTCAGGTCGGCGAGCACGCGCTGGCCGACCCAGCCGACGAGGTAGGTCTGCACGTAGGTCATCACCCACACGAGCCCGGCCGCGATCAGGAAGGCCACCACGACGAGCGCCAGCACGGTCGTGTCGTGCTGTTCGATCCCGCGGTCGATCGCGACTTTCGCCAGCAGGGGCGGCGCCAGCGAGGCGGCCGTGCCGACGAGCAGCGCGGCGAGCGCGGCAGCGGCGCGCAGCTTGTAGGGACCCAGCAGAGCGAGCAGGCCCCTGAGGTTGCGGCCGCGGCTGCCCCGCGAGGCGCGCTCGCCGGCCCACTGCGCGCGCCCGAGGCCCGGGCCGGAGGGTCCGCGTCCGACGGCGGGGCTCACAGGCCGCTCACCTCCGGCTCGCGCTGCTCGCGCGTGAGGAACACCTGGTCGGGCAGCCCCTTCTCCACGATTTCGCGGTACAGCTCCGAGGCGTCGAGTAGCTCCTCGTGGTCGCCGTGGGCGATCACCCGGCCGTGGTCGAGCACGACGATCTCGTCGGCGAGCGCGATCGTGGAGAGCCGGTGGGCGATGATGAACGTGGTGCGCCCCGCCATCGCCTCGTCGAGCGCGAGCTTGATCAGGCGCTCGGTGGAGGAGTCCACAGAGGAGGTGGCGTCGTCGAGGATCAGCACGCGCGGGTCGGCAACCAGCGCGCGGGCGATCGCCAGCCGCTGGCGCTGGCCTCCGGAGAGCGTCAGCCCGCGCTCGCCCACGCGCGTGTCGTAGCCGTTGGGCAGCTGCGAGACGAACTCATGCGCCTGGGCGCGCCGCGCGGCCGCTTCGATCTCCTGCGGCGTGGCCTGCGGGCGGGCGTAGGCGATGTTCTCGGCGACCGACGCGGAGAACAGGAACGGGTCGTCGCTCACCACCGCCACGGCGCGGCGCAGCGAGCGCAGGTCCACCTCGCGCACGTCGGCGCCGTCGATGCTGACGCTGCCGCCGCTGGCGTCGTACAGGCGCGAGATCAGCGAGACGAGGCTGGTCTTGCCCGAGCCGGTCGCGCCGACCAGCGCGACCGTGCGTCCGGCGGGCACGTCGAGGTCCACGTCGCTGAGCACCATGCGCCCCACACGCCGGCCGCGGGGCGGCGCGCCCGGGCCCGCCGGGTCACCGCCGCCAGCGCCCGCGTTGCGGGCCGCGGAGTACGTGGCGCCGAACTCGTCGACGTCGTCGTAGCGCAGGCTGACGCCGCGCAGCTGCACGTGCCCGCTGCCCGGCGGCAGCTGCGGAGCTCCGGCCGGGGAGGTCAGGCGCGGCTCGCGGTCGAGCACCTGGAAGATGCGGGCGCCGGAGGCCGTGGCGCGCTGGGCGAGGCCGAGCGTCACGCCGAGCGAGCGCATCGGCGAGATCAGCATGTTCAGGTAGAAGTAGAACGCGGTGAACTGGCCGAGGGAGAGTTGGGAGTGGATCACGCTGCGCCCGCCCACGAGCAGCACGGCCGCCAGCCCGAGCTGGGGCAGGAAGCCGATCATCGGGTTGTAGCGCGCCTCCAGGCGCGTGGAGACCATCGCCTGCTCGAACACGCGCGCGACGCTGTGGCGGAAGCGCTGTAGCTGCAGCGGCTCGCGGGCGAAGGACTTCACCACGCGCACGCCGGAGATGTTCTCCTCGGCGTTGGCGGTGAGCTCGGCGATGCGCTGCTGGACCTCCTGGATGGCTGGGCGCGCACGGCGCCCGTAGCGCTGGGAGATCACCACCACGAACGGCACCGGCGCCATCGCGATCAGCCCGAGGCGCGGGTTGATGAGGACCATCGCGATCCCCGCCAGCACCAGCGTGAGCGCTGACTGCAGGATGAACACCAGCCCGTAGCCGAGGAAGAAGCGGACGGCCTGCAGGTCGACCGTCGCGCGCGACATCAGCTGACCGGTCTGCTGGTGGTCGAAGAACCCGAGCTCCAGGCGCTGCATGTGACCGTAGAGGCGCTCGCGCAGGTCGAACTCGATGCCCAGCGAGACGCGCCCGGCGATCATGCGCCGCCAGAAGGTGAGCACCCAGCGCACGAGCACCACGGCGAGGATCGCCAGCGCGAGCATCAGCAGCGTGTGACGGTCATGGTTGCTCTGGGCCGGCTGGTGGTGCTGGGTGTGTTCGGCGCCGGACTTGATCGCGTCCACCGCCCGTCCGCTCAGATAGGGGATGGCTACCGCCATCACCATCGCCGCGCTCGCCAGCAGCCAGGAGATCGTGAGGCCGCGCTTGTAGGGAACAAGGAAGGCCAGCAGTCGGTAGAAAGTCCTCATAGTTGTACGGGCAACGATTATGGCAGGCGGCCCGGGGGCAGTGCTCTGGCCGGTCGGCACGGCGGCGCTCCTAAGCTGCCTGCATGCCACTCCCGCCCGCCTCGCCGCCCGCGCCCGGCGCGCCCGGCGCCGGCCTGTGCGCCGGCTGCGAGCACCAGCAGCTCGTGCGCAACACGCGCGGCTCGACCTTCTCGCTGTGCAGGCTCTCGCGCGGCGATCCGAGCTACCCGCGCTATCCGCGACTGCCGGTGCTCCGCTGCGACGGCTACGAGCCCGCGCGCTCGCCGCGGGCGTAGGCGCCGGCCGTGCTCAGGAGGCCCCGGCGTGCAGCGGCTCGCCATGCGCCTGGGCGCCCTCGGAGGGTTCCGGGGCCTCGTGCTCGCTGCTGATGAAGTCGCGGCCGCGCACGAGCGCGAACCCGAGCACCGCTCCGGTCAGAGCGATCGCCGAGGCGATCACGAGGATCGTGCTGAGGGCGCTCGTAAAGCCCACGTGGTAGGCCTGCACGAGCGCGGCGCGCCCCGTCCCGGGGAGCGCGTGCGCGATGCCCTTCACTTCGCCCGAGACCAGCGCGCCGGCGAGGCTCGAGTGCATCTCTGTGATCACGTGGCGACCGGGCACGCTGGCGGCGAGCGCGGCGGTCGTGTTGTGGGTGACGTCGTGCTGGAAGATCGCGCCGAGCCCGGCGATGCCGGTGGCGATGCCCACCTGGCGGAAGGTGTTGTTGATCCCGGAGGCCATGCCGCTGCGCGACACGTGCACGACCCCGACCGCGGTCGATGCGAGCGGCGGGTTGATCATGCCGATGCCCGCGCCCGCCAGCAGGAAGCCGGGCACGAGCGTGGTCCAGCCGGAGCTGGCGTTCACGGCGCTCATCGCGAGCAGCCCGCCGCTGACCAGCAGCAGACCGCATCCGAGCAGCAGCCGAATCGGCACGCGCACGCTGAGGCGGCCCGACAGGGGCGCAACGACGAACGACACGAGCGTCACCGGCAGGAAGCGCAGCCCGGCCTGCAGCGGGCTGTAGCCGAGCACGTCCTGGATGTAGAGCGTGAGGTACAGGAACATCGAGAACATCGACGCGGACACCGTGAACGCGACGATGCTCGCGCCCGCGAACGCGGGCCGGCGGAACAGCGTGAGGTCGAGCATCGGGCGCCGCTGGCGCAGCTCGGCGATCACGAACAGCACGATCAGCAGCGCCGAGCCCGTGAGGTAGGTGACGATCCGGGTGGAGCCCCAGCCGAGTTCGTTGCCCTGGACCAGCGCGAACACGAGCAGGAACAGCGAGCCGGAGAAGGTCACGAGGCCGATCCAGTCGACGCCCGTCGCGTCCGGGTCGCGCGACTCCTCGACCTGCCGGCGCGTGACGAGCACGGCCAGCACGCCGATCGGCACGTTGACGAAGAAGATCCACTCCCAGCCGATGCCGGAGGTGATCACGCCGCCGATCACCGGCCCGACGGCGACCGCCGCGCCGATCACGCCGCCGTACACGCCGAACGCGATCCCTCGCTCCTTGCCCTGGAAGGCCTGTGCGATCAGCGCCAGCGAGGTGGCGAACATCATCGCGCCGCCGACGCCCTGCACCGCGCGCGCGAGGTTCAGCACGAGCGAACTGCCCGCAAGCCCGCAGGCGGCGGAGGAGAGCGTGAAGACGACGAGACCCGCGACGAACACGCGCCTGCGCCCGAGCAGGTCGGCGAGCGAGCCCGCCGTCAGCAGGAACGCGGCGAGCGTGAGCGCGTAGGCGTTGATGACCCACTGCAGGTCGCGGAAGCTCGCGTGCAGCGAGCGCTGGATGTCCGGCAGCGCGACGTTCACGACCGTGATGTCGAGCAGCAGCATGAACATCGCCACCGACACGGCGATCAGCGTCCACCACTTGCGCTCCATCGCTACCTCCCTGCGCTCGCTTACGCTCCCACGCACTATATGAACGGCCGGCGGGGCCTCCGTCGGCAGGCGCGCGGTGCCTGCGCGGGCGGCGCTCGCGCCGCGCGCGGGGGGCTCAGCCCTGCTGCAGGTGGCGCTCCAGGAAGGGCACCACGCGCTCCCACAGCAGCGCCGCCGGTCGCTCCCGGTAGCTCGGCCGGTAGTCGGCGAAGAAGGCGTGACCCGCGCCCTCGTAGACGTCCACCGTGACCTCCTTGCCGCTCTCGCCGGCGCGCTGGCGCAGCTGCGCGCCGATCTCCGGCGAGGGGTTCTGGTCCTCGGCGCCGATCGCGGCGAGCAGCGGGCAGCACAGCTCCCCGGCAAGCTCCAGCGGCGCACGCGGACGCTCGGGCGTGGAGCGCTCGTCGGGTGTGGCGCGGTCGACGAAGCCGCCCCAGCAGTCCACCGCGGCGTCCAGTCGGTCGCTCGCGCAGGCGAACAGCAGCGTGTAGCGCCCGCCCATGCAGAAGCCGATGCAGCCGATCCGGCCGCTGCAGTCCTCGCGCGCGCGCAGCTCCGCGGCGGCCCCCTCGAGGTCGCCGAGGACCGTCTCGTCGGACATCGCGAAGAGCCGCGCGAACAGCGCCTGCAGGTCGTCCATCGGCGGCGGCCCGCCTTCGCGCGTGTAGAGATCCACGGCGAGCGTCAGGTAGCCGATGTTGGCCAGGCGGTTGGCCACGTCGCGGATGTGCTCGCCGAGACCGCCGGCCTCGTGGATGACGATCATGCCGGGATGGCGCCCGGCGGCGGGCCTGACCAGGTAGCCGTTGACCTGCTCGCCGCGTGCGCCCGGGAAGGTGCGGTCCTCGGCGCTGAGGCCGGAGGGGTCGGCGACGGCCCCTGGCACCCCTGCGGGGCTGGGCTTGATCTGGGCTGCGCTCATCGCGGCGATCCTAACCGGCGCGCGGCGCGCCTCACAGGATCGCCTTCGGGTAGGCGCGCGTGGCGGCGATCAGCATCACCGCGAAGAATGCGCCGACGACGAGGAAGTCGAGCCATACCTCGCCTGCGCCGCCGATCCCGACGAGCATCTGGCGCAGACCCTGCACCTCGTAGGTCAGCGGGTTCGCTCGCGCGACCGCGCGCAGCCACGCAGGCATGATCGCGAGTGGGTAGAGGGCGCTCGAGGCGAAGAACAGCGGCATCATGATCAGCTGGCCGATGCCCATGAAGCGCTCGCGCTCCTTGACCGCGGCGGCGAGCAGCATCGACATGCAAGCGAAGGCGGCCGTTCCGAGCATCAGCATCGCGAGCGTGCCGAGGACGCCGAGGACGCTCCAGCGCACGTCGATCCCGGCGGCGGCGAGCACGGCGAGCAGCAGCAGCGCCTGGACGAGCGCACGCACGCACGCGCCGGCGGCCTTGCCAAGCACGATCGAGCTGCGCGGGAGGGGGGTGGCCAGGAGCCGCTGCAGCTGGCCGACGTCGCGTTCCCAGATGACCGCCAGGCCGAAGAAGATCGCGATGAACATCGCCGCCTGGGC
>Ga0209415_10002725_pt1 | contig 33036 bp, 25 predicted proteins | sample PeaSoiSIISIP2007_FD_187696 | JGI IMG/M metagenome (GOLD analysis project Ga0209415, IMG submission 187696) | Peat soil microbial communities from Weissenstadt, Germany - SII-SIP-2007 (SPAdes) (version 2) | ecosystem: Environmental > Terrestrial > Soil > Wetlands > Peat | place: Germany... | reverse complement strand
GTCCGTTTGACCAATCTGTTTCCGTATGCAAGAACACTGTTTGCTTGAACCTGCGGGCACTATGCGGCCCGCCTGGATGCTCATCATGAGCCGTCTCCCTCGGAAGAAGCCTTCCTGACTGATGCAACGCGTCCTCGTCCCCGCGCGCACGCTGTTGGCCCACCGCGATCTCACCGTCGTGCTGGTGTGCAACCTTCTTCTCGGTCTGGCGTTCTCGTTCGTCGCACCATTCTATTCCATGTTCGGCACCATCGAGGTGGGGATGTCGAATTGGACGTTTGGCGTGTTCATGACCATCACGTCGGTCGCAGGCATCGTATTTAGCTCGGTGCTTGCCCGGTGGTCCGACACCAGGTTCAGCCGGAGGGCCATTCTGCTGCTGGGCTGTGCGTCCGGCGCGGCGGGCTACGCGGGTTTTGCCTACGTTCGCGACGTCTTGTGGCTGACCGTGATCGGCTCGGTGGCGCTTGGCATCGCCTCGATCACATTCTCGCAGCTCTTCGCCTACGCCCGCGAGGCCATCGACCGGCATGGGGTGCCGCCGGAGGAGGCGCCTCTCTACATGAATATCTACCGGCTGGCACTTTCGCTGGCCTGGACCACGGGGCCAGCCGTCGCGGCCTGGGTCATGATCCGCTATTCCTTTAAGGGCACGTTCCTGGTCTGTGCGGCCCTCTTCTTCCTTCTGCTGTTGATCGTGTGGCGCTTCATACCTTCCAGACCTCCCGCGGCCCCGACGTCGGCCGCCCGCGTGCCCCTGCTCCGCTTGCTGCGGCAGCCGGACCTGCTTTGCTACTTCTCGGCCTTCGCGCTGGTGTTCGTCTGCGGCACGATGGGCATTATGAACCTGCCCCTCATGATCTTGCACACGCTGGGCGGGTCGCAGCAGCAGGTGGGCATCGCCTACACCGTGGCGCCGTTCTTCGAACTGCCTTTCATGCTCCTTTTCGGGCTGCTCGCCTCGAATGGCAGACTCGTACCGCTTATCCGCCTTGGTGTCGTCATTGCGGTTGCTTACTACGCGCTCCTGTCACAGGTGCGGGCGCCTTGGCATATCTACCTGGTTCAGATTCTAAGTGCCGCGATGGTTGCCATCGTCTCAGGCATAGCCATCACGTTCTTCCAGAGCTACATTCCAAACCAGCCCGGCACCGCAACGAATCTCTACGCCAACGCCAACCGGGTTGGCTCCACGGTGGGCTATCTCTGCTTCGGATCGCTTGCCACCTGCCTGGGCTACCGGGCGGTCTTCCTGGTGTGCGCGGGCGTCTGCACTGCAGCGTTCTTCCTGCTGTGGCTCGCCCGTGAAAAGCATGAAGCAGTGGCCGTCGCGGCGGCGGGCCCAGCCGTGCCGGCAGGAAGATGAGCGCGTCGCCCAAAGGTTCCGGACCCCCTCCTGAGCCGCCGTGGCCGTGGCCCGACAAGCTGGACGCGGTCCTCGCGGCCCCACGGCACCACCGAGTCTTGTTTGAAAACGAGCGCGTCCGTGTGCTTGATACGCGGATCGCGCCGGGCGACACCGTGCCGATTCACACCCACCGCTGGCCGGCGGCACACCAGATTAACAGCTGGAGCGACTTCGTGCGCCGCGATGCCGAAGGCAAAGTGCTTGTGGATACGCGCGGCAGACCGCCTCCGGCGAGCCTTCCGACCGTGGTATGGGGGGAGGCGCTGGCGCCGCACACCCTGCATAATGTCGGTAACGCAGAACTGCATGTAGTCTCGGTGGAGACTAAGGCTGCCCCCTAGGGCCATACTTGGAGCTGCACCCCGCTCCCCTCGTCACCCGCTTCTAAGGGGATTCCGAGGCAAAACCTTGGCTTCTCTGAACCAGATATTCATCCTCCCCGGCTCTGGCCGCAAGGCCGTACCAGTGAAGATTGGGCACCACCAATATCGAGCAGAGAAAAATTGCGCCCCGAAAGGATGCAATCCAAGCGACTCATCGAGTTCCAGCTCACTCATTCATCCCAACAACACATGACCTCGAATTCTGAGCCTGCAGAGGGAAGCACCAAGTCCTCGCCTTCCCCGTGTTCCAAGCCCTTAGGCGCCCTGTCCGGCGATCAGCGCGAGTACGTCATCACGCACCCGGAGACGCCGACGCCCTGGATGAACTACATCTCCAATCCCCTGGGCTTCTGCGGCATCGTCAGCCAGACCGCCGGGGGATTCTGTTTCTATCGCGACCCCCGGGACTACCGCATAACCAAGTACCGCTACAATGGCGTGCCAGTGGACCGGCCGGGCAGATATTTCTACATTCGAAATCGCCGCACCAAGAAGACATGGTCCCCCACCTGGCAGCCCACCCAAGTACCCCTCGACGGCTATCAATGCCGCCACGGTCAGGGCTACACGATCATCGACAGCCGCCTTGGAAGCGTAGCCACCCGGTCGACCTTCCTTGTTCCCCTGGATGCCAACTGCGAGGTGTGGAGTCTTCGGGTCGAGAATCTGTCGGATCAGAAACTTGAATTGGATATCTTCGAGTACTGCGAATTCACCCTCTGGTGTGAGCCCGAAAGCCGGAATATCCAGTGGTCCCTGCACCTGCCAAAGGCCGAATTTGACGACGCAAGCCGGCTGATCATCTACCACCGCGTCGAGAAACACCCCGCATTCGATCCCGCAGCCAACGCCGACTACCGCCCCGAGGATGATTCCTTCGCGTTCCTGGGCGCCTCCCTGCCTGTCGCCGGCTTCGATTGCGATCGGGACCGGTTCCTGGGCCTCTACCGCAGCGAAACCAATCCGGTGGGCGTCGAGCGAGGAAGACTCTCCGGCAGCATCTTGCGCGGAGGCGTCCCCTGCGCCGCCCTTCAGCACGAGATGATCCTGAAGGCAGGCGATTCGGCCACTCTGAATGTGGTGCTAGGATACGCCGAGAAGCCCGCCGATGCCGCCGCGCTCCGGGATCGATTCAAGGACTCCTCGCAGGTGGAGGCGGCCCGCTTGGAGATCCGGAAGTACTGGGATCAGTATCTCTCGGCCTATCACGTTGAGAGCCCGGACCCGACCCTTGACGCGATGGTCAACGTGTGGAACGCCTACCAGTGCAAGACCACCTTTGATTGGTCCCGCTACATAAGCTTCTACGAGAACGGCGAAGGGCGCGGCATGGGCACCCGGGATAGCGCCCAGGACCTGTTGGCCGTGGTCTGCCAGCTTGGGAAACGCTCCAAGAACCGCATCCGGGAACTCGTCTCCGCGGTCCATTTCCCTGAGGGGGACTGCCACCACATCTACTATCCCATCACGGGCTCCGGCCACATGAGGGGTTTCAGTGACGATCATCTTTGGCTGATTCCCATGGTGGCCTCCTGGGTGGAGGAGACGGGCGATCTCTCCTTCCTGGACGAGTCCATCGCCTACGTGGGCGGCAAACGTGAGCCGCTCTTCGACCATTTGCGCCGTGCCGTGGACTTCACCGCCGGGAAGCTGGGAGAGCACGGCTTCCCCTTGATCGGCGTGGCGGACTGGAACGACACCCTTCACCTCTGGATGGAGTACCCCAGGGGCGAATCCATCCTTACCGCCGAGTTCTATGTCTATGCCTTGCGCCGCCTGGCGGCGCTTGCCCGGGCCATGGGGCGCGCGGCGGACGCGGCTGGATTCAACCAACGAGCCCAGGCCATGGCGGATCGCATCAACGCCGACGCTTGGGACGGGCAGTGGTACCTGCGCGCCTTCTCTCCCGGGCCCATGGGAAGCCATCGCGACGAGGTCGCCCGCATCTTCCTCAATACCCAGACCTGGGCCATTCTCTCCGGGGTCGCCGCACCGGAGCGGGCGGAGATGATCCTGGATCAGGTCGATTGCCAACTTGGCAGCCCCTTTGGCTGCAAGGTCGAATACCCTCCCTTCACCAAGTACAACAATCGCTACGGCCTCATCAGCCGCTACAACGTGGGGCACAAGGAGAACGGTGTCTTCTCCCATGCAAATGCTTGGGCCGTGGCGGCCAACGCCATTCTGGGGCGCGGGGACCGGGCCATGGAGATCTACCGCCAGGTGTGCCCCCTGTACCGCAACGACAATCCGGAAATCGCCGGCACCGAGCCGTATGTCTTCTGCCAGACCCTGAACAGCGACGACGCCCATACGCCGGGACAGGGCGCCAACAGCTGGCTGACGGGCACTGCGAGCTGGATGTTCGTGGCCATCACCCAGTACGTCCTGGGCATCCGCTCTTCCATGGACGGCCTGATCATCGATCCCAAGATCCCCGCTTCCTGGAGCGGCTTCACATTTTCGCGGATGTTCCGGGAAACACGCTACGACATCACCGTGGGGCGCGGCGGCCAACCGGGGCTGCGGGTGGATGGCCTGGCCACGGCCGGGAATCTCGTCAGGCCGGCTCCGGGCCCAGTTTGCAGGGTCGAGTTGCGGATCTCCTGACTCAATGTCCTCCGCGTCGGTGATGACCGTGCGGACTTGGCGGTATCCCGGCCCTTTGGAAGCGGGAACTCCAGAAGCTAGGGCACGTTCGAATTGGAAACAGGCGTGGCGTGGGATGAAGCAATTCCCCGCACGAGGAGAGGACTTGGGGCCGTTGGCGCCGAGGTGCGGACTCCGGCCAATGCTCTTGGGCCGTGGGGCTGGCATCCATGCTGGCGACAGCCCGGTATCTCTCCGCGCAAGCTCGCTCATCGCGCGATCGTGCCCAGGGCGGCCCGGGACTCCGGCTTGAGGGCGCATTGGTTCTGGCTCTTATCCGATTGTCCGCCTTTGATCTCAGTGATAACCGAAGAAACTCCTGCGCATGAGATCACCCAAGAGCGTTCGAGCCCTCTTGTTCCTCGGGGCCACTGCTCTGTCCATCTCGGGGTGCGGGACACAGCCGGCCACGATTCCGCAGACCGCCTACGGCAAGCCGGAGATAGTCATTGCCTCGCGGGACGTTGACACGATGAAATCGAGCCTGATCCGGGAAATGGCCAGGTTCGGCTACCAGGTCGACAAGGATACGCCGTACCTGCTCGAGATGTCGCGGACGGCCACGGACTTGATCACCGCACATTCTGTCGGCAGCGCCGACAGCACGCACCAGCGCGTGGTCGCGTACACGATCATCAAGCAGGGGGCATCCACCAGAATCGTCGCCGATTATTCCATGAGGGCGCAGCTGCCCGGAGGGCAGGTCGACACGATGTCCCTCAGCGACAACGGAACGGTGAGCAGCCTGATCCAGCAGCTGCTCAACAGGCTCAAAGAGACGATAGAATCCGGGAAGAGTGCGCAGGAGTGAGACTGGAAAGTGGCAGCCAGACCGGCAGGCCCCGGGGGGGTCGTTCTGCAGGGACACCCCCATTGGCATCCGCCGGGCTGCGCGAGCGACATGCCCGGGCCGGAAGGCTGGCAACAGCCAGAGATTTCACCAAAGCAAATGATGCCCGCTTTCAGCATCGGGAGTCGCCTGATGCCACCTCAGGCGGTTAACTCGCTTGAAGAGTCGGCCTGGTCCTGAGAAAGATAATCCCATGCGCCCGCCCAATCCGCCCCCGCCGTTTGCCGCTGCCGCCACGGTCCCGGAAGTGATTCAGGCCATGGCCGGATTTGTCACGTGGTGCGAGGCCAACACAAGCCGGCTCGGGTATTTTGCCGCGCTTTATATGCGAATTACAAAGGCGGTCGAGGCCGCGCTCGTCCAAGGCACGGTGTTTCGAGACAACGATCGGATGGCACAGTTGGATGTCACCTTCGCCAACCGCTACCTCACCGCGCTCAACGGCTATTTCCATCCGGAGCTGTTTCCCGTCATCTCGGGATGCTGGCTTGCGGCGTTCGCCGGATCCGAGACCGCAGGCGACACCGTCGTGCAGCACATGCTGAGCGGCGTTGCCGCGCATATCGGACTCGACCTCGGTGTCGCCACGCAGCAGGTCTGCGGCTCACCGGCAAACCTGCAGCAATTTCAGGGCGATTTTGACCAGATCAACACGGTGCTCGCCCAACAGGTGCAGACCGTCCTCGCCGAAATTGACGCAGTGTCTCCCCTTCTGGCGGATCTCTACCTGGTCCTCGGCAAGCACGAAATGGCCCTGATCGACGACGGCCTGGGCGGCTCGCGCACGGTCGCGTGGGCTCTCGCGACCACGCTGGCAGGCCAGCCGCCCGGACAACAGGCGCTGACGATCGCGGCGCAGGACGCTCTTGTGGCCGGGTTGATCCCGAAGCTCTTCACCCCGCCCGAGCCGCTCGAGGCCGTCGCGCAGATCGTCGCCCGGCAGGAAAATCCAAACATCGCCCAGGTCATCGCCGAGCTGCTGCCGTAGACCAGGCCAAAGGGACCGGGCCGTCAGGCGAGGAAACGGGAACCTCTTCCTCCGGCCGACCCCATGCCCATCGGATCCACCCCTCCTCCTTCATTTGACAGAGCAAGGGACAGGGCGAGGACTTCCGCGACGGTCAGCGCCTCCCTCGAAATGACGCGAATACTTCCGGCTGGGTGCATCTCCCTGGGCATAGTTCATCTTCCCCAAGGAAGCCGTCTGTGACACCGTTGTTGCGGGTGAAGTGCCACATGCGGACGATCTTCCCGGTCCATTCGGAGAGGAACATGGCAAGGGAGCGGGCGCACCCGTGGGCCGTATTTCAGTCCGGAGCCCTCCCTTGAGCGTGGGTGAACGGCCGCAGGCAGAGGCTGGGCCCGTCCGATTCGATCTCGTTTCTGCCGGCGGGGCGCGGTAAGGTCAATTCTTACACCCATGCACTCCAGATTCTCCCTGTTGATGGCGGCGGTCTTCGCATCGGCAGCACTTTGGGTCGTTCCGGGAAGCCTCGCCGCGCCGCCCGACTCCCCGCCGTCAATCAATCCGGAGATCCTGACCAAGCGCTGGAAGGCCGTCTGGATCGTTCCCGAGGGCACCAAGCCGCTGGACTACGGCGTCTTCCACCTGAGGCGCCACATTAGGCTCGCGTCGCGCCCCGAGCGTTTTGTCGTCCACCTCGCCGCCGACGACCGCTACAGGCTCTACGTGAACGGCGTCCCCGTGTGTTTCGGCCCGCAACACAACGACACCCATTTCGTGCGCTTCGACTCCGTTGACATTGCGCCCCAGCTCTTGGCCGGCGACAACGTTCTCGCGGTAGCCGTCTGGCATTTCGGGCCGGAACGCCCCTTCAACTCGATGACGATCGCAGCCGGCTTCATCCTTCAAGGCGACGGTCCGGTCGAGCAGGCGGCCGACACCGGCCCGGACTGGCTCGCGATGCGCGATGAGTCGTATTCGCCCGTAGTGGTCCCGCCGGAGCGCCTGCGCACCTTCATTGTCTCGGGCCCGACCGATGCGGTCGACGGGCGCATCTACCCCTGGGGCTGGGAGAGGCCCGACTATGACGACCGCGCCTGGCGGCCGCCGTCGGCTCACCCCATCGGGGCCTCGGCCAACGAGGCGGGGACCCCTGAGAAGGTCGGTGTCGACTACGAGCGCCTGCTGCGGCCCCGCAACATTCCCTTCCTTCCCGAGAAACCCCAGCGTCTCAAGTCCGTGCGCCGGTCCGAGGGCATCGCCCCCGGGGACGGCTTTCTGGCGGGCACGGCCCCGCTACGGGTGCCGGCAAATTCGGAGGCGACGGTGCTCCTGGACCAGGGGTTTGAGACGGACGCGTTTCCCTTGCTCGTCGTAAGCGGAGGCCGAGACGCCGTCGTCACCCTCGCCTACGCCGAGGCCCTCATGGACGACGCATTGAGGAAGGGAAACCGCAACTCGATCGACGGTAGGAAGCTCGTGGGAATCGAGGACACGTTCACCCTGGACGGCGGCACCCGGCGGGCGTACTCCACGCTCGAGTTCCGCTGCTACCGTTATCTGGAGATCCGCGTCAGGACCGGCCCGGAACCGGTGACGATCGACGACATCAGCGGCAGCGCCACGGGCTACCCGTTCGTTGAGAACGGGTCGTTTGCCTGCGACGACCCGTCGTTCTCGGCGGTCTGGGACGTCGGCTGGCGCACGGCGCGCATGTGCGCCTTCGACACGTACATGGACTGCCCCTACTACGAGCGCCTGCAGTACGTGGGGGACACGCGGATTCAGGCGCTCATCTCGCTGTATGTCTCGGGCGACGACCGCCTAGCGCGAAACGCCATACAGCTCTTCGACGAGTCGCGCATACCGGAGGGACTGACACAAAGCCGATATCCCACGACGGACCCCCAGATCATCGACACCTTCTCCCTACTTTGGATAGGCATGCTGCACGATTACTGGATGCTCCGGGATGACCCCGTCTTCGTGGGCGCCCGCCTTGACGGGGTCCAGAGCGTGCTCGAGTGGTTCGGGCACCGCGTCAACCCGAATACCGGCATCCTTGGCCCGACGCCCTACTGGAGTTTCGTGGACTGGCCGGATGAGTGGCCCTGGGACAACGATGCGTCAATCGGCGGTGAGCCGTCCGGAGTCCACACCCTCGGATCGTCCATTGTCTCGCTCCAGTACGTCATCGCGCTCGACCAGGCGGCGGACCTTTTCCGCTCGGCGGGACGCGCCGATCTCGCCGACCGATATGCGTCGGAGGCGTCCAGGGTGCGCGCCGCCGTGCGCCGGCTGTGCTGGGATCCAGACCGCCGCCTGATTGCCGATACGCCCGAGAGAAAGCAGTTCAGCCAGCACGCGAATGCGCTGGCCGTGCTCGCGGGCTGCGTTGCGGGCGGTGAGGCTGCGGAGCTCATCGGCCGCGTCGCCCATGACCCCAGGCTCGTCCAGTGCACGGTCTACTTCCGCTTCTACCTGCTCCGCGCCATGAAGGCGGCGGGCTTGGGCGACGCCTACGTCGACGAGCTGGGCCCATGGAAGGCCATGATCTCCGAGGGCCTCACGACCTTTGCCGAAAGGCCGGGCGAAACCCGCAGCGACTGCCACGCCTGGAGCGCCTCGCCCCTCTACGAACTGCTTGCGACCGTGTGCGGCATCGAGCCGGGTGGCCCCGGATTCAGGTCCGTGCGCATCGAGCCGCACCTCGGGCGCCTCCGCGAAGTGAAGGGCGTCGTCCCGCACCCCGCCGGCCCCATCGAAGTGGAGATAACGCGGACCAATTCGCGTCTCCGCGCCGCCGTCGCGTTGCCCGCCGGCCTGGGCGGCGAGTTTGTGTGGAGGGGAGTCGCCACCGCCCTCCCGGCCGCCACGACCAGGACCGTACGCTCCATCGACCTCCCGATCGCTGGCGGCGCGGGCCCTTGATCCCGGAGACGCGCCGTGGCAATTACTGGCGGCGCGGCCGGCGGGTCCCCCTGTTCACAATGATAACGTTCCCCGCCAGCCGGGCTTCGCCGCTTGCCTCGTCTGGCGAGGCGCTGCGGGTTTAAGGAATTTAGAACGCGCAGAAACACCTTCCCGACCGATGCAACGCGTCCTCGTCCCCGCACGCACTCTATTGGCCCACCGCGATCTCACTGTAGTGCTGGTGTGCAACCTTCTGCTCGGCCTGGCCTTCTCGTTCGTCGCACCGTTCTACTCGATGTTCGGCACCATCGAGGTCGGGATGTCGAACTGGACGTTTGGTGTGTTCATGACCACCACGTCGGTCGCCGGAATCGTCTTTAGCTCGGTACTTGCCCGGTGGTCCGACACACGGTTCAGTCGAAAAGCCATACTGCTGCTGGGCTGCGCGTTCGGCACGGCAGGCTACGCGGGTTTCGCCTATGTGCGCGACGTATTGTGGCTGACCGTCATCGGCTCCGTCGCGCTTGGCATCGCCTCGATCACGTTCTCCCAGCTATTCGCCTACGCCCGCGAAGCGATCGACCGGCATGGAGTGCCGCCAGAGGAGGCACCGCTTTACATGAATATCTACCGGCTGGCATTGTCGCTGGCTTGGACTACGGGACCAGCCGTGGCTGCCTGGGTCATGATCCGCTACTCCTTCAAGGGCACGTTCCTAATCTGTGCGGCCCTGTTCTTTCTTCTGCTTCTGATTGTGTGGATCTTTGTTCCGGCCAGACCCCCGGCGGCCTTCGCATTGGCCGCCAGGGTGCCCCTGGCCCGGCTGCTGCGGCGGCCCGACCTGCTTTGCTACTTCTCAGCCTTCGTGCTGGTCTTCGTCTGTGCCACAATGGGCATAATGAACCTGCCTCTCATGATCTTGCACGACCTTGGCGGGTCGCAACAGCAGGTGGGCATCGCCTACAGCGTGGCGCCGTTCTTCGAGCTTCCCTTCATGCTCCTTTTCGGGCTGCTCGCTTCCAATGGCAGACTCGTACCGATCATCCGCCTAGGAGTAGTTATTGCGGTTGCCTACTACCTTCTCCTGTCACAAGTGCGGGCACCTTGGCATATCTACCCGGTTCAAATTCTGAGTGCCGCGATGGCGGCTATTATCTCAGGTATCGCCATCACGTTTTTCCAGAGCTACATTCCGAATCAACCAGGCACTGCGACTAATCTCTACAGCAATGCCAACCGGATTGGCTCCACGGTTGGTTATCTGTTCTTCGGATCGCTCGCCACCTTCCTCGGCTACCGGGCGGTCTTCGTCGTGTGTGCGGGGGCCTGCTCGGCAGCGTTCTTTCTGCTCTGGCTCGCCCGTGAACAGCACGAGACACCAGACGTCGAGGCGGCGGGATCAGCCTTGCCCGCGGGACAATGAGCGAAGGGCCGAAAGTTTCCGTGTCTCCTCGCGAACCGCCGTGGCCATGGTCCGGGAAACTCGATGCGGTCCTCGCGGCCCCGCGCCAAGACCGAGTCTTGTTCGAAGACGAGCGTGTACGCGTGCTCGATACCCGGATCGCGCCGGGCGGCACCGTGCCGAATCACACCCATCGCCGGCCTGCGGCGCAGCAGATCAACGGCCGGAGCGACCTCGTGCGCCGCGATGCCGAAGGCAAAGTGTTGGTGGATACCCGCGGCCGGCCGCCGCCGGCAAGCCTGCCGGCCGTGGCCTGGGGGGAGGCACTGCCGCCGCATACCCTGGAAAATGTCGGTAATGCCGAACTGCGCGTAGTCTCGATTGAGTTCAGGTGACGCGGAGCGGAGACTGAAATCCCCTGGATTCCGCGGCAAAGTATGGGGTGACATCGTAACCGGGGGGTCTCTAACTTGGGCACAAGCATGCCCGGTCGAAAGAGTGCCCGCCGCTCAGCCGCGCCGATTCCGGTGCGGGGCATCGATTTTGTGATGTATTGCGCGAGAGACGTCGGCAAGACCCGGTCATGGTATCAGGCACTCTTCGGCCTGACGAAGGGCGGGGAATGGACCAAGTTTTGGTCCGAGTTCGCGACCCAACCGGTAGCTCTTTGCCTCAACGGTCCGAATCGCAGCCGGAACGATAAATGGACGTGGTCGGGGCCAGCGGCGGTTGCCCTGGCTGTTGACGATATTCATGCGGCCGCCGAGGCTTGCCGCCGGCGCCGGGTTAAGATCCTGAAGGGTCCGGTCGAAACAAGGGTTTGCTGGATGCTTTTTGTCGCCGACCCCGACGGCAATCGCCTTGTGCTCCACCAGCGCAAGGACGGTACGGCGGGATGACCTGCTAGCCCACGCTATGAGATGTTCGCTGCGCGACCAGGGTACGGTCGGGTTCGCCGACCGACTGATCGGACGCAATTTGCCTCGCCGGCCCGGGCGCCCGACCGCAGGCCGCATCTCTGTCGTTTGACTCCCAAGTGGATCTACTATAGACGTAAACGGTGACCGTAAGACCGATAGCCGCAGCCGAGAAGGAAATCCTCCGCCCGCTTTGGAAGGTTCACATCCTGCACCATGCAAGCGAGGCCCCCGTCGTGGGCAATTGGATGCTGGAGGAGCTCAGGGAACATGGATATCGCGTCAGCCCGGGAACCCTTTATCCCCTGTTGGCGCGCATGGTCCGGCTGGGCTGGCTGGCGCAGAATACGGGCGGAAGGTACCGCATCACCGCTGCTGGAAGGCGGGCTTTGGCCGGAGTGCGGGCGCGGCTCCTGGAGCTGCAGCACGAGGTATTCGGCAGGCATCAGAGCGGCCATCGATGACGAAAGCTCAATTCCGAGGCGTTCTTCGAGTCCTCCGCCCCCGGCGGCTCACGGCGGCCCTTCTCGCTTTGGGTCTGGCCGTTGTCTTGAATGCCGGCCCCCCATTCCTCACGGACGATCCCGAGCCCGTGGATTTGAACCACTGGGAATTCTATGTTTTTGGCCAGGGTGATCATTCGACCGATTACGACGCTATTTCGGGCCCGGCCATCGAGGTCAATTATGGCATTGCGCCCAATACCCAGCTTCATCTGATCGCACCTGTCGCGAACTTTTCGAGCGCAGGATCCAGCTGGGCAACGGGTTACGGAGACACCGAAGTTGGCATCAAGTACCGCTTTCTCGATGAGACGGATTCGTTCCCTCAGGTCGGCATTTTCCCTTTGGCCCAGCTGGATACAGGCAACAGCAGCAAGGGGCTCGGCAACGGGCGCACCTGGTATCAACTCCCTTTGTGGCTTCAGAAGAGCTGGGGGCACTGGACTTCGTATGGGGGAGGAGGCGTCGCCCTTAATTCAGCGCCCGGAGAGCGCAACTCAGGGTTCGCGGGGTGGCTCATTCAGCGGGACATCGGCAAGTACCTGACCCTCGGCACGGAGCTTTACTGGCAGGGCGCTGATGCGATCGGCGGACCAAGCTCAATTCTCGCCAATATTGGAGGCTCTCTCAATTTCACGGACAAATTTAATCTTCTTTTTTCGGCCGGGCACTCCGTCTCCGGCGAGCGCAGGACCATCTGGTATCTGGGCCTTTACTGGACCGGCGGACCGGAGAAGGCCGATAAAAAATAGGAGGCCCAAGATTGTGGTTGAGAAAGGATCCCCTGTCCCGGCTTGCCTCTGTTCGACGGCGCCTGTGGGACGCTCTGATTTCTGCATATTGATGGGCCTTTGGTTCCTGCTCGCCAGGAGCGCCGGAAACTGGTCGGTGGATGCCGTACGAGCAGGAGGCGACACCTGATTCCGAACCTGAAGCAAAGAACGGGCGAATATCTGTCATGCAAATGTCATTTCGTGAGCTTGTCACCGCCCTGCATGGCATGGGCTTCGGAGCGTTCTTTTTGCTCACCTTCTCCGGAGCCTTAATCGAGATTGGACGCGTTTGCACATCGAATGGCCCTTCCGCTGTAGGCACTTCCGGGCGCAAGCTCTTGCGTGTCTATTTGATCGGCATGTGCGTCCTTGGCTGGGCCACAGTTTTCTCGGGCGCCTACATTGTGTACCCTTGGTATCGGGCGAATCCGCCTTCGGGAGCCACCGACTACGGTGAATACCCCCAAAGGAAGCTGTTATCGAGCCCAACGACAGCTGGCTGGCACAACTTCGGGATGGAGTGGAAGGAACATGTGGCGTGGTTCGCCCCTATTGCCATGACAATGGTTGCGTATGTCGTCATCAAATACGGCTCCGATCTGTCCAGGCATCGACGGGTGCGTAATGCCGTCTTTGCCTTTGCCGCCGCAGCCTTCTTCGCTGCGGGAATCGCGGGGGCCCTCGGGGCTCTAATCAACAAGAGCGCCCCTGTTCGAGGCGGGCCGAGGGCGACCTTGGTGGGCGAAACAAAGTGAATACCGCTCGGACATGAAAGACCCTTCCTCGGAGATTGAAGAAATGCCCGGGGCTGCGATCCCAAACGGGGCCGCTGCTGCTGCCATTTTCTCCGCCGGAGTCGGATGCTTCTCACTCGGTATTTGCGCCTGGCTGGGAGACGCATTCCCAGTCTTCGCGAGATTCTTTGATTTTTATGGTCCCACCGGGCCCCTTTCGGGCGTCACGACGACATCCATCGTTATCTGGCTGGTCTTGTGGTTCATTCTATCGAAGGCCTGGCGAGGAAGATCACTCCCGATGGGAATGATCAATTTGGTCACCTTCCTCTTGTTGGGAGCGGGATTTCTTCTGACGTTCCCACCCTTCGGGGACCTTTTGCGAGGTTCATGACCCTGACCCCGTTTTCTTGCCGCAGCCAGGAGCGTTTAGGTCACGGCCTATTTATCCGTTGGCGGGAGGTTCTTTAAGCCACAACGCCTTCGGTTGGACGCATGACGCCTGAATTCACCCGTCGAGCGACGCATTCGAACCCGATTCCGGCGGGGCCAGCGCCGTCGCGGCGGCAAACTAATTGTTTTCCGGGAGTCCCGAGGGCCAAGTCAGGTTTTGGACAGGGGCCAGGATTCGTTGCACAGACAAGAGCAGCTCCTGGTCGATTGGTTCGCCAACTTCGCGTATATTCTGGAGGATTCGCCCCGGACTGGCCGTTCCGACCACGTTCGTGGCGATTTCGGGGCGGGCAACCGCGAATTGCAGTGCGAGCCTGCTCAGGTCGCCTCCGCGCTCGGCACAGAATCTTGCGGCCTCGGCGCACTTAGCTCGCAGGGGCTCCGGCGCAGGATGCCAGGCCGGGGGCCCGTCGGTGGTCAGCAAACGCATGGCCATGGGAGCGGAATTGATTATCCCGACGCCCTTTTCCTTCAGATAGGGCAGCAGGGAGGTCAGCGAAGTGTCGTTCAGGCAGTAGCGGCAGTAGGACTGGATCTGATCAACCTGAACACGGTCCATCACGGACCGAAAGAGACGCAGAGGCAGGCAAGTGATTCCGACGTAACGAGCCTTCCCCGCGGACTGGACCGACCGCAAAGCGGGAATGGTCTCTGTGACTATTTGTTCGATGCTGCCGAACTCCATGTCGTGGACCTGAATAAAGTCCACATAGTCCACTCCCAGGCGCAAAAGGCTCTCGTCCACGCTGCGGGCCACGCGTTTCGCCGAGAAATCGAAGTCCCTCTGGTGGTAACCATAGCGACCCACCTTCGTGGCCAGAATGTAGCGCTCGCGCGGGATTTCCCGGAGCGCCTTCCCCAATACTGTCTCGGCCCTGGTCATCCCATAAAAGGGGGCGGTATCAATTATGTTTATCCCATTCTCAAGAGCGACATGCACCGCACGAATTCCCTCCGTTTCGTCGACCTCACGGAATACAGACCCAAGCGATGACCCGCCTAGGCCGAGAACCGAGACCTTAAGGCCGGTATTTCCCAGGATTCTATATTCCATGATCGTTATGACTCACCTCGCTGGCGCACGCATCAAGTCACGGGCAAGTGCAAACGGCTGAACGGACCCGGCCCGGGCTGCGATCAACTGGATCATCGCTATGTGCAAAGCATGTGAGGAGTGGGGCTTCAAGCCGGACCTCCGCAAGCAGAGATCGAGCCAGAGTGCCGCGCTGACACCATCTCCCTGGGGTGGAACGGGGCTCATTCGATCAAGGGGTCCCGCGCCCAGCATGAATCGATGAGCTACCGCGCGGGCGCGCCCGCAAAGTGCATCCCCCAACCGGTCTCCCCGGGGTCCCCGGGGAAAAGGGACAATGCGGGCAAGGGCATCGGACAGTTCCGGCAAAAAGGCGCCAAGGACGGCTGATATGATTGACTTTGATCATATAAAAGCGCCCACATCTCACCATGCGTGTGCCGAGGCATCTGGTCGATCGCCGCCGGGAGGAACTTCGTGGCTTGATTCGCAACGACGGCTTCCTGCCCGTAAACGAGATCTGCCGCCGGCTGCGAATTTCGGAGGCTACCGCCCGGCGCGATCTAATCGCGATCGAGAGGAACGGCCACATCACCCGCACATACGGCGGAGCCCTGGCCGATTACAATAGCGCATTCGCTTCGTTGGACGAGCGGTCAGGCCGAGCCCGGCTGGCCAAGGCGCGCATGGCGGAGAAGGCCGCGGCCAGGATTCCCCGCTCGGGCACGATCTTTCTCGACGCCGGCACCACGATCCAGGCGTTGGCCAAGGCACTTAGTTGCCGGCGCGATCTGACGCATCTGGTCGTCGCCACAAACAGTCTTGCGGCCGCGTCAGTTCTCTCGGGCTCGCCCGGGGTCGAGCTGCATGTGGTTGGCGGCATGTTTCTAAACCGCCAGTCGGCACTCATGGGGGAGCGCGCGATAAGCGCCCTGCGGTCCTGGGCTTTTGACGCGGCATTTCTGGGCGCCGCGGGGATGGATGCCTCGGGTCTTTGCAATTCCCACAAGAGCATTGCCGACTTCCAAAGGGCCGTCCTGCGCCAAACCGCACGGGCCTATTTCTGCTTGGACGCGTCCAAACTAGGCCGGACTACCCCCTATCGGGTGACTCCCTGGACGCGAGTGACCGGGCTCATTACGGACGCGACGCCCAGGCGCCTCGCCGCACTCGGCATCACCCTCGCGACCGCGAGGCTACTGCGCGCATGACGCTCGATCACAGTTGATTTCCGGAAATTCAAGAAACATCCCATGAAAGAAACTCCCCGTAAGACCGTCGTGCTCGTGGCCAACGGCGACCTGCGCCAATCCGCCAACGAGAAATGCTGGCCGGCACAGGCCGCCATGGAGAGGAAGCTCACCGCGGTGCTGGCCTCCCGCGGATGGAAACTCGTGCGCGCCCATGATTATGACCCGAGGAAAAAGCATGGATTCATAGGCTCGCAGAGAGAGGGGATGGCGGTCTTTGCTCAAATCGATCCGGCCGCCAGACTGATCGTCGCCGAGTCCGTCTGGCAATATTCGCACCATCTCCTGCCGGGGCTCATCAGCCACCGCGGGCCGATTCTCACCGTGGCCAACTGGTCGGGCACCTGGCCGGGCCTGGTGGGCATGCTAAACCTCAACGCCTCCCTGACCAAGGCGGGCGTTGATTACTCGACGCTTTGGAGCGAGGATTTTGACGACGAATTCTTCCGCGCCGGCCTCGCGACCTGGCTAAGGACCGGCGTTGTCCGCCACAGGACCACCCACGTCAAACCGCTCGCCAGGGCCTCCGTGCCGCGAAGGGCACGAATAGTTGCGAAGAGGATTGCCTCGGATCTTCGCCGCCGGAAGTCCATCATGGGTGTGTTCGACGAGGGCTGCATGGGCATGTACAACGCCATCATCCCCGACGAGTTGCTCTTCCCGATGGGCGTCTACAAGGAGCGCCTGTCGCAATCGGCCCTCTACCACAGCGCCTTGCAGGTGACCGATGCAGAGGCTCATGCCGTGTTCAGATGGTATCGAAGAAAGGGGCTGAAGTTCCATCTGGGCGCCGACGAGGCGACCGAATTGACCAAGCGCCAAGTGATCCTCCAGTGCAAGACCTACGTCGCCGCCTGCCGCATCGCCGACGAGTTTGGGTGCGAAGCAATCGGCATCCAGTACCAGCAGGGCCTGAAGGATCTGCTGCCCGCTTCAGACCTCGCGGAGGGAACACTCAATTCGACAGATCGCCCCCCGGTCAGGGACGGCGCAGGACGGTTGATCCGGCCCGGCCAAGCCATAACCCATTTCAACGAGGTCGACGAATGCGCCGGCCTCGACGGCCTCTTGACCAACAGGGTCCATTCCGCGCTTGGCCAGCCGGCGGCCAACACGCTGCACGACCTGCGCTGGGGCGACTGGGACCGGTCCGGCACGACGCGCGACTACGTCTGGGTCCTTTTGATCTCCGGCAGCGCGCCCGCCGACCACCATATCGGGGGCTGGGCCGGATCAGATTCGCACAGGCAGCCCCCGATGTACTTCAGGCTCGGCGGCGGCACGCTGCGCGGCATCGCCAAGCCGGGCGAGATTGTCTGGAGCCGGATATTCGTTGAGGGAGGGAGACTCAAGATGGATCTCGGCCGGGCCAAGGCCATTGCGCTGCCCATGGCAGAGACCCAGCGGCGGTGGAATGAAACCACGTGGCAATGGCCCATCATGCACGCCGTCACCTATGGCGTCACCCGCGACCAGATGATGGCCCGCCACAAGGCCAATCATATCCAGGTGGCCTACGCACGCTCGGCCCGGGGGGCCGATCTCGCCCTCTACGCCAAGGCTGCCTTGGCCGCCGAGCTCGGCATCGAAGTCAGCGTCTGCGGGACCAAGGCCGACGGCTCGCCGCTCTAGCTGTGTCTGCCCCGAGATTGACGATGCGAGACCCGAGGCGCGCCATGATCGCGTTGTCCCATGAATTGGGTCGCGGCGAGCGCAATCTCGCCGTCTTGGGGGAGGGGAATGCCTCCGCTCGCCTTTCCGGCCGGACGTTCGTCGTGAAGGCCAGCGGTTCCAGCCTCGCGACCCTGGGCAAGACTGGCGTTGCCGAGTGCCGTTTCGACAGGTTGCTGCCGCTGCTCGACGGCGGGCCCAGGGGTGACGCGGCCGTCGATGAAGCCCTCCTAGCCGCGCGGGTGGACCGGGCGGCAAGGAAGCCCTCGGTCGAGGCCGTTTTCCACGCCTACCTGCTGACGTTACCCGGCGTGAATTTTGTCGGCCACACGCATCCCGTCGCCGTGAACAAACTGCTGTGCTCAAGGCACGCCCGCACCTTTGCCAGTCGGCGGCTGTTCCCCGACGAGATCGTCTGCTGCGGGACGGAAAGCGTCTTCGTGCCCTACACGGATCCCGGCATAAGGCTGGCGCAGGTCATCCGATCGTCGGTTGTCGCCTATATCGGGCGTCTTGGCCGGATTCCCAGGGTCATCCTGCTGGCGAATCACGGGTTCATCGCCCTTGGAGCCACGCCGGAGTCCGTGCTCGCCGCCACACTCATGGGTGCCAAGGCCGCGGAGATCTTCGCGGGTGCCGCCGCAATCGGGGGCGCGCCGCGCTTTCTTACGCGTGCGCAGGTTCTCCGAATCGCCGGCCGCCCGGACGAGCATTACCGCCAAAGAATCCTGGGGATTTGACCGGCGCTCATCCGAATGAGTTGAACCGCTCTGTTCACGCCCGCACATGAATTCGGCGACTATCTCTGGGGCGGCGTCAAAGCCGCCGCGGTCGATCCCGCGGGCCGCCCCGCCTGCCGGTTCAATTCGCCGCGCGGCCATCCAATCCTCCTCGACGAAGGCGTCCAATATGGCTTCGGCTGAGACCATTCACTGCGCGGCGGTCGATCTCGGAGCGACAAGCGGGCGCGTCATCGTCGGCACCTGGACCGGCCGGAAGCTGGGCCTGACGGAGGTGCACCGCTTTCCCAACCGGTTCCACTCGCTCGGGGGCTATGATTACCTGGACCTGCCGGGCCTTTGGGCGGAAATCACTCGCGGCCTGCGCGAGGCGAGAAGGTCGTTCCCAAAGCTTGCCTCCGTCGGCGTGGATACCTGGGGGGTGGACTACGCGCTCGTCAATGACGCCGGCCGCCTGGTCTTCCCCGCGCATGCCTACCGGGACAACCGCACTCAGCCGGGCCTGCGGCGCCTGGCCAATACCCGCGCGGCCCTGGTGCGCATCTATGCCGCCACCGGCATCCCGAACATCTTCTACAACAGCAGCCTGCAGCTTGAGGAAACGATATCCCGCTGCCCCGCTGTGGCGGACCTCGCCACGCGCTGCCTGCTGCTGCCTGACTACTTCAACTATCTCCTCTCGGGCCGGATGGAGAACGAGGTATCCATTGCGAGCACGACGCAACTACTCGAGGTCAATGGCGCGAATTGGTCGCGTCCGGCTCTGGACCATTTCCACATCCCTCCCACGTGGTTCACCAAGCCCATCCTTGCAAACACCGTGCTCGGCACGGTGCGGGGCATTCCGGAGCTGAAGGGAGTCAAGGTGATAGCCGTGCCGGGTCACGACACGGCCTGCGCCTATGACGCCATGCCCGCCAATCCTGCAGGCGGCGACCTCTTCGTCAGCTCGGGCACGTGGTCACTCGTCGGGTTCGAGAGCGATCAGCCCGCATTGGGGCCCGAGGCGCTTGCCGCATGCATCTCAAACGAGCGCACCGGCGACGGTCGCTACCGACCGCTGACCAATGTCATCGGCCTCTGGCTGCTGGAGCAGACCCTGAAGGAGTTTACAGCCCGGCCGACGAACGATCGCGCGTGGAGCAAACTCATCGCCGGTTCCGGAAGGCTGCCGGCGCCGGCCAGCCTGCTCGACGTCGCAGATCCGGCATTCGTCAACCCGGCCTCGATGCGCTCAGCCATTGCCGCGCAGCTCAAGAGACGGAAGCTGCCCGTGCCCAGAGATATTGCCGCCTACACCCGGCTAATCTGCGACTCCGTTGGTAAGGGCCACGCTGATGCGCTCCTCACGTTTGAGCGGCTCGTCGGCCGAAAGTTCCATCGCGTCCTGATCGTCGGCGGCGGTTCCAGGAACAGCCTGATCTGCCAGGCGACGGCCGACCACTGCGGGGTTCCGGTCCACGCCTTCACCCTGGAGGGTTCGGCCGTCGGCAACATTGCCAGCCAGCTTGTCGGGCTGCGTTCCGTTCGCAGCCTTGCAGCCTTCCGCGAGCTCCACACGCGGCAACTCTCCCCCGTCATATATACCGCCCGCGCGAGATGATGCCCTCCCGCGCTTCCTGACTGCCCGCCGTAGCACAGGGGAAAGGTCCAAGCGTCCCAAACCCTCGTTTCCTTGCCTCCGGCAGCGGCGATTCCGGCCTCGACGAAACGGGGTCCGCCTGCCCGACGGCGGCAGATTCCGCCGCGGCAAATGTCCATCCCGCGAAACTTCATCCCAGATAGGGCGAAAGCACGCGCAGCTGTCGGGCGACCCATACAAGCGCGGAGCGGCTCACGGCGCCTTGGGAAAAGGTTGCGGACCCCGGGGAACGGGCTGCTTGAGCTCCGCCGCCAGCCAGTCGAGGCCCACGAGATAATTCCGAAGCGTGATTTCTGCGTCACCGCCCTTCTCGGCAATCACCCCTATCGGCCCCCTCCATCCGCTGTCCTGGATGGCCCTCATCATGTCCAATTCACTGTCGCCCTGCGACGGGTAGACCTCATGCCCGTCCCAGCGCATCCCGGTGATATTGACCGCGACGACATGCTCCCTCATCTTTCCCCACAGCTCCGGGAAGTTCCTGCTGTCGTCATGAAGGGCATCGCGGGCATGGCTGAAGTTGTAGACCAGCCCGACATCCGTCACGCCAAGCCCCTTCAACCGGTCAATGACCGCCAGCTGATTCTCGACGACCCCGAACCATCCGTTGTGGTTATAGAGCTCGACCTTGCATCCATACGGGGCCGCCAGGTTCACAAGGGCCCTGATCCGATCCGCATCCTGCCTCACTTGCTGCTCCTGCTCTTCCACGGTTTTGCCCAGGTGCTTCGCACTCGGCTGCGCAATCACATCGTAATATTCTGCCCTTTCTCCCTGCGAAAGCCTGCCCAGGTCCTCCTAGGTCTTCGGAATTGGAAAGCCCCCGGGGAACAGCTTCGCCCACCCCTCTGGGCTTCTTGGCATTTCGGTCGGGACCAGAGCGACCCAGAGCTGGGGATGGGCGTTGTGGCGTTTGAAGACTTCGAGGGTGGCCTTTGCCAACGGATTGCCGGCATCAAACGGAAACCACCAGGCCAGGAGGTCAATGCCGTGTCTCCCAAGCGCCTCGATCTCCGCGTCAAACGTCGGAATATCCTTTTCGCGCCAATCGTAGGCGAAATGTTTGAGGCCAAGCTTTTCCAGCATCTGAGCCCGCTCCTCGGGCCCGCGCTTCTTGGCATCGAACGGCACCACGCACCATGCGGCCAGGTTATCGTGACTCCAAAGGCCCCCGGCCGCAGCGTCTTCCATCCGGTGGCCGGCCGGCGGGCCTGAGGATTCAAAGGCAAGAAGTCCCGCCGCCAGCGCGGCAATCCAACCATATCCATTGGTAGCAGTCATGGCTGTTTCTCAGGTTGTCTCTGCGGCGTTGAGGCGGAGCGGGCGCCTGATCGGCGGCCCCGTTCCCGGTGGCGCCCCTGGAGTCGGGTTTATCGCAAAATCCAGCTCAGGCGCGCTGCACCGCCGCCTCGGCGATGCCGACCGGCTTCATGGTCCTCCAAAGTCCCCTTGTGAAATCGGGGAAGGCGGCCGGCATGCCGCCGGTGGCGACCGAGCGCGCGGAGAGTTCGATGACGCTGCTCCACGCGGCGCCATCGTACACGACGTAATCGGGCGTGACGCCCCGGCAGACGCAGTCCAGATGACGCCAGTTCATCACGTAGTCCATGCCGCCGTGGCCGGAGCCGGCGGCCCGCCCCGCGAGCTTTGCCCAGAGCGGGTGCGTGAATTTCTGGCGCATCGTCGCCATGTCCTTCTCGCCCAGCCAATCGTGGGAGCCGGTCGCCTCGAGGCCGAATGGCGCCGGGTTGTTGATCGCCAGGCGAGCCGGGTAGTCAAAGAAGGTGCCGCCAGTGCCGTAAAGGGCGTTGATCCGGCTGTAGGGGCGCGGGCTGACCACGCCGTGCTGGATCATGATTGTGCGGCCAAGCTCGGTCTTGATGATCGAGGTGTTCATGTCGCCGCACACATACTTCTCGGCCGCGTGCTGGCCGCCGTTTGGCTGCTTCTCGTCGCGATAACGCGTGAGGCCGGCCTCGTTCGAGCTCATCGAGACCAGATGCTTGAACTGGTCCCCGCGGCAGATCCCCAGGTACTGCGCGACGGGACCGAGCCCGTGCGTGGGATAGAGGTTGCCGTCCAGCTGGCTGTGGTAGGAGCGCCGCCAGTCGCCTTCGGCGCCCAGCTGGAAGAGGACCTCCCTCAGGTCGTGGATATAGCCGCACTCGGCGTGGGTGAGCTCGCCGAACACGCCCTGGCGGACCATGTTGAGGACGAACAGCTCGTTCTCCCCGTAGCAGCAATTCTCGAGCATGATGCAGTGGCGCCGGGTGCGCTCGCTGGCGTTCACCAGCCGCCAGCAGTCCTCTATCGTCATCGCCGCGGAGACCTCGACAAACGCGTGCTTGCCACGCTCCATCGTGCGTAGGCCCATCGGCACATGCCATGCCCAGGGCGTGGCGATGTAGACGACATCGATGTCGTCTCGATCAACCATCTTCTCCCATGCCGTCTCCGTTCCGCTGTAGACGGCGGGCCGGCGACCGCGTTGCTTGGAGCACATCTCGGCGGCGGCCTGCGCGCGGTCGTCCTTCAGATCGCAGACCGCGACGACCTCCGCGAAGTCGATGCCCAGGCAATCGTGCACGTGCCCCAGGCCCCGGTGGAGGCCGATGACGGCCACTCGCACGCGCTCGAGCGGCTCGGAGGTGAGCGCGTGCACGGGCAACTGGCCGTCGGGGCGCGGGGCAAAGCGCCCCGGACCAGCAGGGGCCGTGCCTGCGGTGGAGGACGAATCCAGCTCGGCGGCCCGGCTCGTGCCGGCGCCGGCAAGGCCGACGAGGGAGGCCCCAAGGCCGGTCAAAGCCGAGGACCTCAGGAAACTGCGGCGGGACATGTCTTGGTGAGTCATGGTTTCGAGTGGGCTAAGGATCGCATGCGGGGGCGGGGAAGGCAATGCGCCAGGCCATACTGCCACGAAGCCTTCGCGTTTCGCGAGCTGATTGCCGCCCATCCGCGGGCCGGAAACGATGTCCGGGGCTGCGGGGCGCGCGTGCGCGCAAGACGTCGCCGGGGGGGTGGCGCCATGCGAGGCCCGCCAAAATGTCCGCCGGGCCGCACCGACTGGCGGCTCGGAATTGCAAACCGCCAGTTATGGCTTGAAGTCTGGTTTCGCCGAGGGTCGAATGTTGGGCTGAATTAGGGACTCAAAACAGTCGGCTCGAGGCAGCCCGTTGTCATACCGGCCCGCCTCGCTCCGGCGCAACCATTGGAGGGAGCATGGCGACAGTCGACTTTGCGGTGGGGATCGGGGGTGAGAATGGCCAGGGCATCGCCTCCACGGGCGACATCCTCGCGCGCATCTTCGCGCGGCGCGGATTGCATCTGAACGCCTACAATGCCTACCAGTCCATCATCCGCGGCGGCCACACATTCCTCACCGTTCGCGCCAGCGACGGCCCGGTGCGCAGCATGGGCGACAAGATCGACGTGTTCATACCGCTGAACCAGGACACGATGGACCGTCACCTCCACCTGCTCGAAGCCGGCGCTTGCGCCATCTATGACCGCGACAAGATCAAGCCCGGCGCCGCGGCCGCCGGCGTGCAACTTTGCCCGATGCCGATGAAGGAACTGGCCAAGGGCAACCCGCTTGCCGCAAACACGGCCGCACTCGGCGCCACGCTGCAGCTGCTCGGCATCGAGGCGGAGCCGCTCGAGGCGGTCGTCTCGCGCCAGTTCAAGAAGAAGGGCGACGCGGCCGTGGCCCAGAATATCGCCATCGCCCGCGCCGGTTACGAATACGCGGCGCAGAACTTCAAGGCGTTCCCATGGCGGGCGCCGCGCGGGCCGAAGCCCCTGGGGGTCGTCACCGGCAATCAGGCCACCGCGCTCGGCGGCGCGGCGGCCGGGGTTAAGTTTTACGCCGCGTATCCCATGAGTCCCTCGACCGGCGTGCTTATGTGGATGGCCTCGCACGCCCGCCAGCTCGGGATCATGGTCCGCCAGGTCGAGGACGAGATCGGCGTGATGAACATGGTGATCGGCGCGGCCAGCACCGGCTGCCGGGCGATGTGCGCGACGTCCGGCGGCGGCTTCGCGCTCATGAGCGAGGCAATCGGCATGGGGGGCATGATCGAGGTGCCCCTGGTGTGCGTCGACGTCCAGCGCGCCGGGCCGGCCACGGGCGTGCCGACCAAGACCGAGCAGGGCGACCTCTGGCAGGTGCTCGGCGCCGGCCAGGGCGACTATCCGCGCATCATAGTCGCGCCGGCGAACCAGCTCGACCTGTTCAGGACCATCCCGGAGCTGTTCAACATCTGCGACAAGTATCAGTGCCCCGGCCTCGTGCTGTCCGACCTGCTGATCTCCGAGGGCACGGCGAGCGTCGACCCCGCCGAGCTCGACTTCAACGTGCGGATCGAGCGGGGCGAGCTGATACTGGCGGACGGCAACGGAGCGGCCGCCGAGCCCTTCAGCGGCTACAACAATGGCGCGTACCTGCGCTTCAAGAACACCGAGAGCGGCATTTCACCCCGCGCCGTGCCCGGCGTGCCCGGCCACATCTTCGTCGCCGCCACCGACGAGCACGACGAGGACGGCACGCTCATCAGCGATGAATTCACGAACCCGCACAAGCGCCGCATGATGGTGGAGAAGCGCGCCCGCAAGATGCAGGGCGCCATTCTTGAGCTCGCGCCGCCGAAGCTCGTGGGCCCGGAGAGCGCAACCGTGACCCTGGTCGGCTGGGGCTCGACCGAGGGCGTCATCCGCGAGGCCGTCGAGAAGCTTGCCGGCGAGGAGGGCATCGTGGCGAGCCAGCTTCACATAAAGTGGATCGTCCCGCTCCACGCAGCCGAGATCGCCCGCATTCTCGCGCGCAGCCGCAATGTCATCGTCGTCGAAAACAATTATAGCGGCCAGTTTGCCCGCTATCTGCGAAGCGAGACTGGAATCGAGGCCCACGGCCACATTCGCAAGTATGACGGCGAGCCGTTCATGCCGCACCACATCGTCGCATCCGTCAAAGCACAGCTGGCCGGCGAGACCCGGCTGTCGGTGCCCGTCCACGAAGTCATCGCCTGAGCAGCACCCATGAGCACGACCACCGCCACCCCGTCAACCGCCCCGATCAGCACCCCAGCCGCCCTAAGCAAGGAGACGTACAAGGGCCGAATCCATCCCGACTGGTGCCCGGGATGCGGCGATTTCTCCGTGATCGCGGCCCTGCAGGCCGCGCTGTTTGAACTCGGCCTCAAGCCCCACCAGGTCCTGGTCGTCAGCGGGATCGGCTGCTCGTCAAACCTCCCCGGGTACATGAACACCTACGGCATGCACACGCTGCATGGGCGCTCCCTGGCCGTCGCCACGGGCGCCAAGCTCGGCAACCACGAGCTGAAGGTCATCTGCACAGGCGGCGACGGCGACGGCTACGGGATCGGCTGCAACCACTTCGTCCACTCGATGCGCCGCAACGTGGACCTGACCTATATCGTCATGGACAACCAGATCTATGGCCTGACCACCGGCCAGGTCTCGCCGACCAGCGTCAAGGGGATGAAGACCAAGAGCACCCCGAACGGAAACGTGGAGAATCCCATCAATCCCATCCCCATGGCCATCGTCGGCGGCGCGACCTATGTTGCGCGCGCGTTCAGCGGGAAACAGAAGCACATGATCGAGATCTTCAAGGGCGCCATTCAGCACAAGGGCTTCGCGCTGGTGGACGTGTTCAGCCCGTGCGTCACGTACAACAAGGACAATACCTACCAATGGTTCAATCCGCGGGTGAAGATCCTCGAGGAGCAGGGCCACGATCCGACTGATTTCCACAAGGCGATCGACCGCGGCTATCAGTGGGGCGACGAGATACCCATCGGCCTGTTCTGGAAGCGCACCGAGCTGCCCGCGCTCGAGGACCTGGAGCCGGTGCTGCACGACGGGCAGGGTCCCCTCGCATGGCGCAAGCTGGGCCTGAGCAGCGAGCAGGCGAAGGTGCTGGTCGAGGAATTGCTCTAGCCCGGGCGCGTTGCCATCCGCGGCGCGCCTGAGACGCCGATTCGGCGCGGGCGCCTCCCTCGCGCCCGCGGGCACCGCCAACGAGCTCGTCGCCGGCATCGCGTCAGACTTTGACGACAAGCGCGCCCTTGGTAGAAAGGCGGATACCACCGGCCCAGGCCGGGCGGGCGCCAAACCCCCTCCAAGAAAGGAACCCACTATGAACGCCCCTTGCCGACAACAGAAGAGAATGCCCGGGTACCCGCCGAGCCCCAAAGCCCTTTGCTGGCCGCTCTTCGCCTGCATGGCCGCCCTGGCGAACTGGGCCTGCGGGCAGCCCGCCGACGCCGATGCGCCCTTCCGAATCAGCGCGAACAACCGTTACCTGGTCGACCGCCACGACGTCCCGTTCCTCCTCCAGGGCGACGCCGCGTGGTCCCTGATCGCGAATGTCACGAGGGAGGACGCGTCCGTGTACCTCCGCAACCGCCATGCCAAGGGCTTCAACGCGGTACTGGTCAACCTGATCGAGCACAAGTTCGCCAAGAACGCGCCGCGCAACGCCTACGGCGAGGCCCCGTTCGCCGATCCGTCCGACTTCGCGGCGCCGAACGAGAAATACTTCGCGCACGCCGACTGGGTCATCCGCGAGGCCGCCGAGAACGGCCTCGTGGTGCTGCTCGCCCCGGTGTACCTCGGATTCCCCGGACTCGACGAGGGCTTTTACGACGAGGTCATGGCGGCCGGTCCGGAAAAATGCCTGGCTTACGGGCGGTTCCTCGGCCAGCGGTACAGGGGATTCGACAATATCATCTGGGTGATGGGCGGCGACCGCGATCCCGGCCCGGCCCGCGAGAGCGTGGACATGGTCGCGTACGGAATACGGGAGTCCGACCGGCGCCACCTGATGACGGCCCACTGCCACTCCGAATCCGCCCCGGTGGAGCAGTACCCGGGGTCGTGGCTCCAGATCGGCAGCTCATACGCCTATGAGATCGTCCACCTCCGCCTGACCTGGGACTACGAGCGCAAGCCGGCGATGCCGCTCTTCCTGATCGAGTCGGTCTACGAGGGCGAACACAACTCCTCGCAGGTGCAGGTCCGCCGCCAGGCCTACTGGGCCGTCCTCTGCGGCGAGTTTGGCCACGTGATGGGCAATTATCCCATCTGGCCGTTCAATCCCGGCTGGCAGGCGGCAATGGACGCGCCCGGATCGATGGCGCTCATGCACTGGGGCAGGCTGTTCCGCTCGCGCCCCTGGTACGATCTTGTGCCCGACAAGGACCACAAGGTGGTCACCGGCGGAGTCGGGGAATACTGGGGCCTCGACTACCTTGCCGCGGCGGCCACGCCCGACGGCAGCACGGTGGTCGCGTACATGCCGACCGCGCGCACGATCACGGTCGACCTCTCAAGGCTCGCGCGGGGCCGGGCAACCGGCTGGTGGTTCGACCCGCGCACGGGAAGGGCGACCGAGGCGGGGAGCTTCGCCACGGACGGGGCGAGGGAATTCAAGCCTCCGGCGGAGGGCGACTGGGTGCTCGTGCTGGACGACGCCTCGAAGCAGCTTCGCGCCCCGGGCCTGTAGCCGCGCGCAGCCGCAATCCCGGGCGGGCGCGCCCGCGCCGCTCACGGATACAGCCACTGCGCATGCCAGCGGCCATCCTCCCTCACGTGGAGGATGCGCTCATGCCGGCGGAAGGGCTTCTGCAGCCAGAATTCGACCTGGTCGGGCACGACGCGGTACCCGGACCAGAACGGCGGCCGCGGCACCGCGCCGAAGGGATAGCGCAGCGCGTAGGCCGCGCAGGCCTGCTCGAGGTCGTAGTAGCCCTTCATGGGCCGCGACTGCTTCGACGCCCACGCGCCCAGCTGGCTCAGGCGGGGCCGGGTCGCGAAGTAGGCGTCGGCCTCGGCGTCCGACACGGGCTCGACCAGGCCGCTGATCCGCACCTGGCGGCCGGTCCGGTTCCAGTAGAAGCACAGGGCCGCCCTGGGGTTGGCGCCGAGGTCGGCGGCCTTGGGGCTCTCCAGATTCGTGTAGAAGACGAATCCCCGGGCATCGGCGTGCTTGAGCAGCACCATGCGCACCGAGGGCCTTCCCTTTGCGTCGGTGGTGGCGAGCGCCATCGCCGTCGGCTCGGGCTCGCCGCTGCGGGCGGCTTCATCGAGCCAGGTGGTGAATTGCTCAACGGGATGGGTCATGGCGGGGCGCGAGGACGTGCGGGCGGCCGGCGCCTCAATCGCCCAGGCACGTGCCCACCGAGCGCGACGAAAAGACCCAGGGATGATCCAGCGGAACCAGCTTGAGCCTGCCAGCCACGGACGCGATCGGCACGGGCCGCACGCCATGGCCGACCGCGGCGACCATGATCCCGTTGGCGCCCTTGGCGAGCAGGTCGACGCAGGCTGTGCCCAGCCGGGTAGCGAGAAGGCGGTCGTTGTACGACGGCGTGCCGCCGCGCTGCACATAGCCGAGTATGGTCACGCGGGCCTCGAGGCCGGTGAGCCCTTCCAGCTGCTTGGCAAGGCGCAGGGTGTTGCCGGCATGCTCGGACTCGAGTTCGGAGAGCCGCAGCTTCGCGAAGTCCTTCTCCTCGAGCGTGCGGGCCTTCGCGCGGCGCCGCTCCGCGGCTGCAAACGAGGCGGCATCCTCCTGCGTCTTGGCGCCCTCCGCCACCGCCACGATGCTGAACTTGGTGTCGAGCTTCGACCGCCTGCGTATCGCCGCCGCTATCTTCTCGAGATCGTAGGGGATTTCCGGGACCAGGATGACGTCGGCGCCGCCCGCAAGGCCCGCGCCGAGCGTCAGCCAGCCGGCCTTGTGGCCCATGATCTCGGCGATGATGATGCGGTGGTGGCTGTGCGCCGTGCTGTGCAGGCGGTCGATGGCCTCGGTGGCGATGCCGAGGGCCGTGTCAAAGCCGATCGTCGCATCCGTGAGGGGCACGTCGTTGTCGATCGTCTTGGGCAGGGTGACAATCCTGAGTCCGCGCCCGGCGAGGCGCAGCGCATTCTTCTGCGTGCCGCCGCCGCCTATGCAGACCAACGCATCGAGGCGGTGCCTCTTGTAGTTGCTCACGATCGCCTTCGTCATGTCGCGCTCCCGGCCGTCGATCACCATGCGGTGGACCTTGTCCCTGCTGGTGCCCAGGATCGTGCCGCCGACCGTGAGGATGCCGCTCAGGTCCCTCTTGCCGAAGAGAAGGAAGTCATTCTGGGCAAGCCCGAGAAAGCCGTCGCGAAACCCGATGATCTCCCAGTCATGCATGCCTATCGCCGCCTTGCCGACGGCGCGGATGGCCGCGTTGAGCCCGGGGCTGTCGCCGCCTGCCGTGAGGATGCCGATGCGTCTTATTTGCTTTGCGGACACGGGAGGATGTTCCGGCGAGTCTAGGGCGGACGGGCACGGGGATCAATCACTGAGCGCCGGGAAATTTCCCCGCCCCGGCCCCATGCGCCGGGAACGCCCCGCGGAAGGTGGCGGTCTAGAAACCCACGCTTATTCCGCCGTCGACCGGGAGAATGACACCGGTGACAAATCGGGCCGCGGGCGACGAGAGGTACACGGCCGCCCAGCCGATGTCCGAAGGGACGCCGAGCCTGCCCATCGGGGTGCGCGTGAGAATCCTGTCCCGGCGGGCCGGATCGCCCGCAAGCGCCTTGCGCGACATTTCCGTCTCGATCCATCCCGGCGCGACCGCGTTCACCCGGACCCCATGCGGCGAAAACTCCGTGGCGTAGGCCTTGACCATCCCCGCATACGCCGACTTGGCCGCCGTGTAGGCGATCAGGAGCGGGATGCCGAAGAGCGACGCCATCGAGGCGGTGAACAGAATGCTGCCGGCCTTGCGCTCGATCATGCCCCTGGCGGCGGCCGACGTGAGGGCGTGCGCTCCCAGGACGTGCGTCCTCAAGACGGATTCCATCTCGGCGGGAGTCGTGTCGACGGCCGGCTTCTTGAGGTGGATGCCCGCGTTGTTCACGAGGCAGGTGACCGGGCCCACGTCCGCGGCCACGCGCTCGACGAGCGCCGGAGCCGCGTCCAGTTGGGTGACGTCGTGCACAATGTAGCTCGAGCCGGCGCCGAGCGCCCCTGCCGCCGCGGCCAGTTCGCTCTCGCGGCGCCCGACGAGAACGACGCGCGCGCCGGCTCCGTGCATGGCCCGGGCTATCGCCAGGCCGATTCCGGTGCCGCCGCCGGTGACGACGGCAACCTCGCCCTTGAGCGAGAAAGCCTCGGGAAAGCCGGGGGTGCTCATCCGTTGCCCGGCGATTGCGTGTCCGCTCTCATGTAGCCCATCGCGTAGGCCATAGCCGTGTGCCGGGGCGCCGCGCAAGCCATTTGAGGCGCCTCACACCGGATGGGAACCCCGCCAAGCGGGCTGCGCCCCCGGGATCTCGGGGCTTGCCCCCTTGCGCCCCATCTTCGCCGCACCGCGTTCCTCCGGCGTCACTTGGGTCGCGCGGCGTCCTGGGGTTGCGCATTGTCCCCGCCCATCTTCCCTGCATGGGCCAGGACGATGCCAAGGTTCCTGCGCGCCTCCGAGTAGCCGGGATCTATGCTGAGCGCCAACCTGAATTGGGCCTCGGCTTCCTGCGCGCGTCCGCCCTCGATCAGGGCTATGCCGAGGTTGTTGTGGACCCGGGCGTTGTTGGGCTCGATGTCCAGCGCCTTCCTGTACTCGTCGGCGGCCTGAGCCGGGCGTCCGTGCTTCAACGAAAAATTGCCTAGGTTGATGAGGGCGGAGGCGAAGTCCGGCTTTATCTCCAATGCCCTCCGATATTGGGCGACGGCCTCGTCGCTCCTGCCCTCCTCCGTCAGGACGGCGCCTAGGTCGTTATGGACCTGCGCGTTGTCGGGCTCCAGCTCCAGGGCCCTTTGATAGTGGGATGCGGCCTCCTCCAACCGCCCCTCCTGCACCAGGGTGCCGGCGAGGTTGTTGTGGGCCCCGGCAAAGTCCGGCTTGAGCTCCACCGCCCTCCTGTACTGGGCGACCGCCTCGTCAACCCGTCCGCCCTCCAGGAGCGCGTTTGCGAGGTTGAAATGGGCCTCGGCATGATCGCCGTCAAATTCCAACGCCCTCTTGAAATGGGCGATCGCCTCGTCGGTCGCCCCTTTCTTCAGCAGGGCGTTGGCGAGATTGTTGTGGGCCTGGGCATAGTCGGGGCTGATCTCCAGGGCCCTCTTGAAATGGGCGATGGCCTCGTCGGTCGACCCCTTTTTCAGCAGGGCGTTGGCGAGGTTGAGATGGGCCTCCGCCCGGTCGCCGTCGATCGCGACGGCCCGCTCAAACTCGGCAATGGCCTGATCCACCCGGCCCTCCTTCATCATGGCGGATCCCAGGCTGCTGCGGACCTCGGCGTCGCCGGGTCGGATTTCCGCGGCAGCTTTGAGCTGGGCGATCGCCTCGTCACCCCTCCCCTCCTGCAGGAGGGCCGCGGCCAGATTCTCGCGGGCCAGGGGGTTGTTGGGCTCTACCTTCAGCGCCCGCTGGAAATGGGAGGCGGCTTCCTCCGCCTTTTGCTGCTGCAGGAATGCGACGCCGAGGTTGATGTGGGTTTCGGCCTTGTCGGGTGCGATTTCCAGCGCCCTTCGGAATTGCGAGGCGGCCTGGTCAACCCGCCCCTCGCGCAGCATCGCGACGCCGAGCTCGTTGAGCGCCTCGACGTCCCTGGGATTGATCTCCAGCGCCTTTTCGAATTGCCCCTCGGCCTGTTCCGCGCGCCCCTCCTTCAGAAGGACGCCGCCAAGGTTCTCATAGGCCATCCAGCACCCCGGATTCCTCGCGATCGTCGTCCGCCAGAGCGTCTCGGCGTCGGCGTACATCGCGCATTGCCGCGCCGTGAGCCACCCCAGCGCGGCCACAAGGCACACAGCCGCGGCCGAGGCGCCGAGACGCCCGTTTATTGGCAGGCGAGCCGCGGCGGCGGCGAGCCCCGCCGCCGCCGCCGAAACGGCGATGGCGGCCGCGAGGTACTGGAAGTGGTCCGCGACATAGGAGTAGACGAAGGGATAGACATTGATGAATCCCAAGGCGGGGAAGAGCGTGCCGGCAAAGAGCAGCGCGGCCGCCAGCGGGCCGCGCATGCGGCCGCGCAGGGCGTACAGCGCGGCCAGCGCGGCGGCGGCCGCGGCCGGGAACAGGTACTGCCAGCCCGCGCGGGCATCCACGTTCCAGCGCGGATAGATGAAGACCAGGTCGGTCGGCCAGAAGACCTTTCCCAGGTAGAACCACAGGGCCCGGCCGGCCACGAGGAAGCGTTCCGCAAGGCCGAGGTTGAAGGCGGCTCCGCTCGCGCCGATGTACGTCCTTTCCACCCAGGCCGTCACGGCTCCGGCAGCCGCGCCGGCGCACAGCCACGGCGCCAGGGGCAGCGCGTCGCCCTTCCAGGACAGCCGTCCCCGCTTCCACCAGAGAACGACAAGGAGGGCGGCCGGAAGGGTCGCGGCGACGCTCTTGGTCGCCAGCGCCATGCCGAACAGGCCGAAGCCGAGGACGTACCACCCGGCCCGGCGCTCCCCGTCGAACCGAAGATAGGCCAGCGCGGCCGCCAGGCAGAACACGGCCGAAAGCGTGTTCTTCTGTTCGGAAATCCACGCGACGGACTCCACGCAGACCGGATGAAGCGCGAATGCCGATGCGGCCAGGAGCGCTCCGGGGACTGAAAGGCGCCGCAGAAGGCGGTAAAGGAGGAAGGCCGCGGCCGCGTGAAGCAGGACGTTGGCCAAATGGTATCCGAGCGCCGAATCCGCCCACAGCCTGTGCTCCAGCCAAAAGGCGCTGTGCAGGAGCGGATAGTACTGCTGGGT
>Ga0209415_10002724_pt1 | contig 33037 bp, 35 predicted proteins | sample PeaSoiSIISIP2007_FD_187696 | JGI IMG/M metagenome (GOLD analysis project Ga0209415, IMG submission 187696) | Peat soil microbial communities from Weissenstadt, Germany - SII-SIP-2007 (SPAdes) (version 2) | ecosystem: Environmental > Terrestrial > Soil > Wetlands > Peat | place: Germany... | reverse complement strand
GATCAAGGAGAAGCGGGCAGTCCGCCCGTAGGGCGATGAGTGAAGAGGACCTCGAACGCTACGAGGCCGACATCGAGCTGGCGCTTGTCCAGGAGTACCGCACGGTGCTCCCTCTCTTCAACTACGTGGTCGAGACGGAGAGACGGTTCTATCTCGCCAACGAGGTGAAGGTCTCGGTGGGCAACAGCTCGGCCCCCACGTGCATCGAGGTCGAGCTGACCGATGCGTGGGTGTGGGACATGTACCGGCCAGCCCGGTTCGTCCCGAGCGTGAAGGTCCTGACCTTCCGGGACGTGAACGTGGAGAGACTTCCCGAACGCGACACCTGAGGGGCCGGTGTGACCGGGCCCCGGCGACCCCGATGGGGCCGGGGATACGGCTCCGTCACAGCCACCGGGAACACTGGTGGCATGTCGAGGTCCCGGCTCGGAACCCCGTCGGCGCCCGACAGTCGTCGTGACCTCGGTCGCCGTGGCGAGGATGCCGCTGCCCGCTGGTACGTCCGTGCCGGCTACCACGTCGAGGCCCGCAACTGGCGGTGTTCGGACGGGGAGATCGACCTGATCGCCACCGACCGGGGCGTCGTCGTCATCTGCGAGGTCAAGACACGGTCCTCCAAGGCCTTCGGATCTCCCGAGGAAGCGGTGACGATGGCCAAGCAGCGGCGGCTCCGGCGTCTGGCGGCACGGTGGCTCTCCCATCAACGGGCTCGTGGGTCGCCGATGCGATCGGTGCGGTTCGACGTCGCCGCCGTCTGGGACGACCGGTCGGGAGGGCTCGTCGTCGACGTGCTGCAGGACGCGTTCTGACCGCCCGACCTTGGCCCGATCCTCCGTTCTGTGGCTAGGGTGTCGCAGTGGGCGGCGAGACCATCATCGTGGAGCGTGACTCGGGTGTCGTCACCGTCACCCTCAACCGACCGGAACGCAAGAACGCCGCCAACGGGGCGATGTGGCAGGAGCTGTACGCGACCGTGCAGGACGTCGCCCGCCGTCGCGACGACCGCGTCCTGGTTCTGACCGGGGCCGGAGGGGCATTCTGCTCGGGAGCGGACATCGGGGATCCCAAGGGGATCAGCGGCGACTCCGAGGATCCCCCCCTCACCCGGATGCGCTTTCTCGGTTCGGTCATGCTGGCCCTGTTCGATCTGCCGAAGCCCTCGATCGCCAAGATCCGTGGGATCGCCGCCGGTGCCGGCCTGAGCCTGGCCCTGTGCTGTGATCTCACCGTCGTGTCGTCGACGGCCCGGCTCTCGGAGATCTTCACCCGTCGGGGACTCTCCGTCGACGGGGGGTCGTCGTGGTTGTTGCCGAGGCTCATCGGGCTGCACCGGGCCAAGGAGCTCGCGTACTTTGCCGACACCCTGTCGGCCGAGGAGGCCGTGTCCCTGGGCCTCGTGAACCGGCTGGTGGCCGACGACGGGATCGACGCCTTCGTCGACGACTGGGCCAAGAGGCTGGCTGCCGGTCCGCCGATCGCCCTGTCGATGACGAAGAAGCTTCTGAACGCCAGCGCCTCGGTCTCGATGGCTCAGGCCCTGGAGGACGAGGCCCGCAGCCAGACCATCAACTTCACAACCGAGGACACGCGTGAGGCCATGCGTGCCTTCGCCGAGAAGCGGGACCCCAACTTCATCGGACGCTGACCGACCAGCTGACCTACCACTTGCGCGGCAGGAGGTGACGAGCACCCCCGCCCTCGGTGCCGTCGAGGTCAGCCGGCGGCCGCCAGCTTCAGCAGCTGGGCGATTCCGTCTTCGATGCCGTGGGCGAGGACATCGATATCGGGCGCCGAGTCATAGTCCCCCGTCACGCCGAACGCGATCTTGCCGTTGTAGGAGACGATCGCGACGCCGACCCGCACGCCATGGGCGATCGGGACGAACGGCAGGTACTCGAGCATCTTCCGGCCCGCCAGATAGAGCGGGTACTGAGGCCCCGGCACGTTTGTCGTCACAGTGTTGACACTGTGCTGCGGAAGACGCCGCAGGACCCGCATCACCGTCCGCTCGCCCAGCGCGATGGGGGCGAAGGGAGTGATCGCACCCATCGCGGTCAAGACTTCACCGGCGACCGCTTGGTGCGAGGCCTTCAATGCCTCCATCTGCTCCCGTACAGCCTCCAACCGTGACCGCGGATCAGCGATGGAGACCGGTAGATCGGCGAACATCGCCGATACCCGGTTGTTGTACTCGCCATGCTCGGAGTCTGACCGGACCGACACCGGAACCAGGCTGCGCACGACGAGTCGTTCGACGGGCTCGCCGCGAGCGAGCAGCTGCTCGCGCAGCCCGCCCGTGATCAAGGCGAGGATGACGTCGTTGACCGTTCCACCAAACGACTTCCTGATCGCCTTCACGTCATCGAGCTCCGCGCTGGCCCACGTCCACCGCCGATTGGGGCCGATGGCACCGACCAAGGACATCGGGGCGGTGGGCCGCAACCGGCCGGCGTAGGACCACATCCCGCCGACCGCCTCGCGCAGCTCGGTGAGCGCGCGGTGGGGCCCGTGTAGGAGTCGGCTCGCCGCCTGGAACTGCTCATAGGGGCTCGCCAGGAGATGCCAGGCCGCGCCCACCGCCAGGTGCAGGCTTGATGGCTCGGCTGCCGGCCGCCAGGTGTCGACCGGTGCAATTGCCGCCGGGCGGGGCTCGAGATCCAGGATCACGGCGAGCAGGTCGGTCCCGGCCACGCCGTCAGCCATGCAGTGGTGGATCTTGGTGATGAGCGCCCAATGTCCATCCTCGAGGTTCTCGACCATCCACACCTCCCACAAGGGCCGGTGGCGGTCGAGCTCTTGGGACATCAGGCGACCCATCAATTCCCGGAGCTCGGTCCGTCCTCCGGGCTTCGGCAACGCGGTATGTCGGACGTGGTACTCCAGGTGGAAATGCGGATCATCCACCCAAACGGGTCGGCCCAGCTGCATCGGCATGAAGCGCACGACTTGGCGGTACCGGGGTACCTGGGGGATCTTGGAGGCGATGGCATTCACAACGCTTCGGAAGTCGGGTGGCGGACCTTCGAACAATGCGCACGACGCGATGTGCATGTGGGTGATCCCGTCCTCGAAGTACAGGAAGGAAGCATCGAGCGGGCTGAGGCGTTCCATCAGGCCCTTCTCCTGACGGTCTCGCGCATCGGTAAGCGCACGGGGCTGTGGTCGCCACCGAGGTCGAGTACCTCCTCGAATCCGCCGAGGAGGCAGTCGGCCAGCACGGCGGCGTCGGGAGCGGCGGCAGTGTCGATCGTGATGCCGACAGAGCAGGTGCCGTTATAGGAGAGCAAAGTCAGATTGAGGGCCGAGCCGATGGTCGGTCCGAAAGCGACATACCGTTCCAGTCGGGCGCCTGCCAGGTACACGGGGAACGCGAAGCCCGGAACGTCGCTCGCCACGAAGTCGATGTGCTTGAGCATGCTGCTTACCGTCCCCCGGGGCAGCAGGTTGAGGGCTCCGGCGATGGCGTTGGTCAGCGGGAGCGAACGCTCTTCTTGTGCGGCCTGGCACAGGTGGCTCATGGACCTGATTCGAGACGCCGGATCCGGATCGGAGACAGGGACGGCGAAACGGATGAGCGTGATCCGATTGCCACCCAGCGGGTCCTCGGGCGTCCGGATGCTGATGGGCAGCGTCACCCGCAGCTTCTCGACCACCGCTCCGTGCTGTTCGTGGTAACGACGCAAGCCCCCGGCTACGGCCGCCATGAAAGCGTCGTTCACAGTCCCGCCTGCCACACCGGCGGCTCTCTTGAGGTCGCTGAGACTCACCTCGAGGATGTCCAGGCGACGGTCCAAGCCCCGTTCGGTCATTACCGGTGACAGCGTGGCGCGGACCGGCGCGACCGTGCGGGCGATCGAGCGCGCCGTGCTGACGAACCCGGTCAGGCTGGCCAAAGGATGGCGAGCCGTGCGCGCTGCCAACGGCGCGGCGAGCTCTGCCCCGTGGCCGACCACCTCGGCGAGCCGCTCCCAATCATGGGTCAGACTCTGGCGCAGAAGCTCGCCAGTCCCGACGTGCTCACTGGCGGGTCCGTCGGCCTTCAGAGGCGACGCCGTCGCCACGCGATCGACGTCGAACAGCAGCAGCGCCAACTGCATGCCCCCAAGACCGTCGGTCAGCGAGTGGTGCACCTTCATGACCAGAGCGGCCCCACCATCCTCCAAGTGCTCTACCAGCGTGAACTCCCAGAGCGGGCGGGATCGGTCGAACCCCGTCATTGCCGCGAGGCGTGCCAGGGCGACCACGGTATCGGGCGTGTGGGGCACCGGGGAGTCCATCCGGCGGAGATGCCAGGTCAGGTCGAAGCCGTCGTCCATGGTCCAACGGGGAGTGGCAAGGCGCGCCGGCGGTTCGAGCACCCGCTGGCGGAACATCGGCACCAGGCGAGTGGCCCGGTCGAGCTTGGCCACGAGCACATCCCAATCGGGGCTGAATTCCAGCCACGCCACGGCGACCACGGTCGCCCGCAGGACCGGGTCCCGCTCCATGTACCAGGAGAAGGCGTCGCTGTCCCGCATGAACACGTCCATCCCCACCCCTTTTTGGTGGATCCGCTGTTCCCAGCGTGGACGGACAGCGCACCAAAGGGAAGAGTCGAACGTCACCTTGATGCCACGAGAACGCAGAGCCGTAGGACTCTACCCGGGCGGGAGCGGTGGACGGACAATAAGACACATGCTCGGGACCGTGATCGACGTGTTTCGCCTCCGCCAGTATTTCAATGTCATCACCAGAACCAGGGAATTCGTGGACGGGGTACGCGAGGACGCCGGTCTGCTCGACGATGCCCGGCGTGCGCTCGTGACGTTCCCACTCGAGCGGCGCCCTCAGCCAGAGCTTCACCCGTTTCCCCCGGCTCGGCCCCTTCGGGTCGCCGACCTGAAGGGGCGCAGGCTGGCCCTGATGGCCACCGGGGGCAGTGGTGCCCTGGCCTCGGTGGTGGGAGCGGCGAGGGCGCTCGAGGAGGCGGGCGTCCGCCCTGCCGTCATCTCGCTGTGCTCGGGATCCGCACTCTTCGGGTTCCCCCTCGCCGCCGGCATCCCCGCCGACGAGGTGGCGGCCTTCACGCTCGGCCTGCGCCCCGACGACTACGTGGACGTGGACTGGCGTCTGTTGGCTTCCCTCATTCCCCGGGGGGCGAAGGGCTTTGCCGGAGTTGTCCGAGGCGAGCGGATCGAGGCGTCGTGCCGGCGGCTGCTGGGCGACATGACCCTCGGCGAGTTGCCCATCCCCGCGTACGCACCGATTTGGAACATCGAGCGCAACCGTCTCGAGTACATCGGTCCTCGCACCTATCCCGACATGCCTGTTGCCCGGGCGATCCACATGGCGATCGCCCTGCCCCTGTTCATCGAGCCGGTCAGGTTGGGCAGCGGGTACTGGTGCGATGGAGGCGTCGTGGACATCTTCCCGGTGCGGCCGGTGTTGGACATTGAGGAACCGCCCGACGTGGCGTTGGCGATCAACGGCTTCTACCCGCCGGGGTTCGTCGGTGAGGACGCATCCGGCTGGCAGGACCGGCGCGGCAGCATCCTCTATGTCGCCGGCCAGGTCCGTACCTGCCAGCAAGTGGAGCTGGCGAGGACCAACCTGGCGAGGCTCGCGCACCAGACCGACGTCATGATGATTGAGCCCGTGCCCTATACCAAGGTACGCGGGGCGGGTTTCTACCGGCAGTTCCTGAACAATGCTGAGTGGCCTGACTTCATGCGCGCCGGCCGGCGCGAGACGCGCAGTGTGCTCGCCACCCGGGCACGTCGGATCCGGGCATCCGCGTGATCAGATCGATCTTGGGGTTCGCAATGGAAGGTCCGCAGATCCCGCTCTCATGGGCGACTTCTCTCCACAGAGGGGACGGGGCGCTGCGATGGGCTTCCGGGCGCCGGGTCCGACCAAGCGCGACCCCCGAGGGACACGAGCAGCCGGCAGCCTTCCCGAGCCGTAGGGATGGAACGAGCGGCCAGGCGTGGGATTCGGTGGCCCGCCGGACATTCCCTCACCACCCCGATCGGGACGTTCGCCCCTGGTCGGCCCAGTGGGGAAGGAGTTGGATGGTGTTGAAAGACGCCTCCCGGAACGCCGATTGGAGGAAAGGTGAGGTTCGATGACCAGTTCTTCGATCCCGAGATTGGCGTCGGAGGTCTCCGTCTCCCTGATGGGCGTCGGTTCCTTCCTGCCTGAACACCGAGTGTCCAACGCGGAGATCCTCGAATACCTTCGCCCCGTTCGGCCCGACGGCCGTCCTCTCGAGCCCGAGTGGGTCGTCAAACACCTGGGAATCCATGAGCGGCGCTTGGACTATGAATTCGGAGGCCGTCACAAGCGGAGCCGGTCCGACGGTGGCCTCTTCGACGGCGATCTGGCGCTCCGTGCCGGGCGCGCCGCCCTGGCCGACGCCGGACTTGATGCCGCCGACGTCGACGTCATGATCCACGTCACCACCACGCCCGACCTCATCGCGTGCCAGGATCACTTCCGCTTCCTGGCGCCCGAGCTCGGACTCCGTCGGGACGCAGACCTCATCCACCACAACCTTGGGTGCGCCGGGCTGACGGCCGGCTTCCGCTCTGTCGCCTGCTCACTCGTCTCGATGGCACCCGCCACTGCCCTTGTGGTGGCCAGCAATTGCCCGTCGGGTTACTTCGGACCCGAAGTGCACGACTACTACTACAAACACGAGACCGGCCTGGGATGGCTGGCCCCGCTCATGTTTGCCGACGGTGCGGGTGCGTCGGTCTGGCGTTCGGTGCCTCGCGACCGCAGCCACGGTCGCACCGGCTTGCTGTCGGTGCGCAGCGAGACCAGCCCGGACATCGGTCTCGTGACATATCCCGGGGGAGGCTGTCTACACCACACCTCTGCCAGCAACTTGGCTGACCATGTGTTCCTGATGGACGGCGTCAAGGTAGCTGAGGTCTTCCCATCACTGATGGCGCGCAATTTCCAGATGTTGCAGGAGGACTGGCCGACCACCGTCAAGCCCGTCACCGGCGCCGACTTCGACGTTGAGGCCGTGGCCCGCTGGTACCTGCACCAGGCCAATGGGGTCGTGGTCCGTCAGGCCATCGAGATGCTCGGTCTGCCCCCTGAGCGGGTACCTATCAGCGTCGACCACTATGGCAACACGTCGGCCGCCAGCACTCTGATCCTGCTGGACGAGGACCGTCGGGCCGGTCGCGTCAACGATGGTGACCTCGTAGCCTTCTTGTGGATCGGGGCCGGAAACGGTGCCATGAACGGGTACGCAGCGGTGGTGTTGTGACCGAGGATGACGTGTTGCCCGACCGGATTCGACCGATGCCGGTCTCCTCCTTTCTTGAACTCGGGAAGAGATGACGTGAGTGCGGACGGCCACCGGACCGTGCTGACCACCGGGGCGAACTCGGGCGTCGGTCTGGCGACCGTTGTGCATCTCGCTCGTCTCGGATACCGCTCGGTGGGCTCGGTCCGTTCGAAGGCCAAGGCGACACCCGTGATCGAAGCGGCCACCAGGGCTTCCGTCACCGTGGAGACGGTCATCCTCGATGTCACCAACGCCGAACGTTGCCGAGTGGTGGTCGACCGACTGCGACCCTGGGCGCTTGTCAATAACGCCGGATACGCGGGTGTGGGCGCTATCGAGGATGTCACCGACAGTGAGGCGCGCCAACAGCTCGAGACGATGGTAGTGGCGCCTATGCGCCTCGCCCGGCTGGCCCTGCCGTACATGCGCGCCAACGGCCAGGGTCGGGTGGTCAACGTCTCGTCGATCTACGGGCTGACCACGACGCCATTCAGCGGTTGGTACCAGGCATCCAAACATGCCCTGGAGGCCGCCTCCGACGCCCTGCGCGTCGAGATCGCCCGCGACGGCATCAAGGTCATCCTGATCGAGCCGGGTGGCGTGAGGACCCACATCTGGAAGGAGATGGAGGTCGAACTGGCCAGTCGTGTCGGCTCGAGCTACGAGACCCAATACCGTCGGGCCCTCACCCTCCTCGCTCCGTACATGGCTCTGATGGCCGATCCCGAAGCGGTAGCCAGGGTCATCGGCAAGGCGCTCACGACAACCTCGCCACGAGCGCGCTACCTCGTCGGCTGGGACGCCCAGGGCATCGCCGCCGCCCAGGGCCTGATTCCAACAGGCGTGAGGGACCGCATCACCCGGCTGTTTGCGGGTCTTTGAGGGGCGCCCACACCCCCCTCGTCGAAGATCGGCGAGACAGCAGGCCGAACGAGAAGGAAGGTCGGCGATCTGGTGCGATCATCCCACAGTGCGCACCTGCCCACCCGCGCTCCGCGAGTGGTCGAAAGCCTCTGTTCGTGTTGTGGCGGGCTTGCCAGAGTGGAGTAGGAGAAGTTGGAACAGTCCAGCCGGAACGGAGAGGTATTGCCATGACTCCCACCCAGACCAAAGACAATGGCACGAAGCGTCTTGTCGAAACGATCGATCATGCTGAGCACGTGTCGCTCGAAGCGGTTCGGAACTTCCTCGACACGGTAGACAGTGTGTTTCCCGATCTGGCCGGCGACGAACGACCGCGTCGCAAGATCATCGACTCGGCCTTCAAGATGACTGAGCAGCTGGTCGCCTCTTCGACTCGGCTCGCCCAGAACATCCTTGATGTGACGGAAAAGGCCCTGACCGAGTCCGATCGCAAATCCACTTCGTCTACGAAGTAGGAGACAGTCGTCACCAGGGTGATGGTCGGGCCTGCGAAGACCGTGCGTTCCACCAGCTCATCGGCCATTGCGGCTCGCCGCGGTGGCACAGGAGCGGATTCTTCAACAACAGCCGTTCGACGCCAGCCTGCTCGTGTGGTCACTGAACCAGCGCCGATAGAGGCCGGTCCGTTCCATCCGCGCACAGTCCGGATCCATGGCCACGACGTCAGTTACCGGATGGCGGGGGAGGGGCCGACGATCCTGCTCATCCACGGGATAGCGGGGAGTTCGACGACGTGGCGGTCGGTGATGCCCGCCCTGGCCGAGCACTACACGGTGATCGCCCCCGACCTCCTGGGCCACGGGCAGTCGGCCAAGCCCCGTGGCGACTACTCGCTGGGTGCCTATGCGAGCGGCATTCGGGACCTGCTGGTTGTGCTCGGCAAGGAACGCGTCACGCTGGTCGGTCACTCACTCGGGGGTGGGGTGGCCATGCAGTTCGCCTACCAATTCCCGGATTGGGCCCAACGGTTGGTGCTGGTTGCGTCCGGCGGGCTCGGCAAAGAGGTTAGCCCGTTGCTCAAAGCGGTGACTCTTCCCGGAGCCGAGTACGTGCTCCCGCTCCTCCTCCACCGTCGGATACGGGAAATTGGTGAGTGGCCGGGCGTGATGGCCCGCCGGGTGGGCTGGCGTCCGAGCGACACGCTGTCCGAGGTGTGGCGCAGCTACACCACCTTGACCGACCGACACGGCCAGATGGCCTTCATCCACACCGTTCGTTCGGTGATCGACATCGCCGGTCAGCGTGTCAGTGCCCATGACCGGCTGTACCTGGCTGCAGCGGTTCCGACCCTCATCGTCTGGGGCGACCACGACCACGTCATCCCCGTGGCCCACGCCTACCGGACGGCCGAGGCCATTCCGAGCGCCCGGCTCGAGGTCTTCGAAGGCGCCGGGCACTTCCTGCCATGGCAGGACGCCGAGCGTTTCCTGGCCGTCCTTGAGGACTTCCTCGAGACGACGACACCCTCCCAGGTGTCCGAAAAGCGCTGGCGGGAGCTCCTTGTCAGCGCTCCGCCGGATGCCGAGGAGGAGTAGTAGCAACGCGCCCCGCTCTCGTCCATCGGAGCCACTTCGCCGGTCAGTGATGCGGTGTCAATGACCCCAGGGTGAAGACCCCCACCAGGCAAGAAGTGGAGATCCCGAAGGGTGTCGAGGTTGTCACCTCGATGTCCTGCCGTAGGCGAAGGGTCAGGCCATCCTCACGCTGCTCCACACCTCGGAGCGCTTGCTGCTCCGTGCGCAAGAGACGGGACCAGCCGCGCCGTACGGGCTGAGGGTTTTCGGCATGCAAGCGGTCGAGGGTCTTCTGTATAGCCCGGATGCGAAGTGGTGGTGCAGGGGTCGAGGTCTCGGGATGCTTGAATTGCCAGCAACGTTGCACCTCCAAGGACGCATCGTGCCGCCGCGGGGCGAAGGAACAAGAGACCGGCTCGGCGTACCAGCGTTACACCCTTGCCGTACTGTTCGACTCAGCGTCTCGTGCGGCCGGCGTCTCAGGGATATGGCCCTCACCGAAGAGATGGCGTTGGTCTTACCCTCGCCAGTTTCGTGGGAGTCTTCGTGCTCGCCTCCATACCATCCGCCACGCTTCACGGGGTCGACGGTCGTCCTGTCGCCGTGGAGGTCCATGTCTCAGGAGGCCTGCCCGGATTTACGGTGGTCGGTCTTCCTGACGCGGCCGTCCGCGAGTCGCGTGATCGCGTCAGGGCTGCCATGTCATCGAGCGGACTGGCGTGGCCGAAGCACCGGATAACGGTGAATCTGGCACCCTCGGGGACGCGAAAGGGTGGATCAGGATTGGACCTGCCGATCGCCGTGGGCGTCCTCGTGGCCGGTGGGACGCTGCCGGGAGCCCGTGTCGAGGGTACCGCGTGCATCGGAGAGCTCGGCCTCGACGGTTCGCTCCGCCCGGTTCCCGGTATCGTGCCCATGGTTGCCGCCCTGGGATGCCGGCGCGTGGTGGTGCCTGTCGAGTGCGCCGCCGACGCACGCCTGGTCGGGGGTCACGAGGTCCGGGGCGTGGCCAGCCTGGGTGAGCTCGTCGGCGCTTTGACAGGCAAGGGACCGTGGGCCGACAGGGTGGAACTCCCCGCCGAACGGAGGGTGTTGCCGCCGATGCCAGACCTGGCCGACGTCCGGGGTCAGACCGTGGGACGGCGTGCCCTCGAGGTGGCCGCTGCCGGTGGCCACCACCTCCTCCTGGTGGGACCTCCCGGTTCGGGGAAGACGATGCTCGCCACCCGGCTGCCCGGCCTCCTGCCGCCTCTGCGACAGCAGGAGGCTCTGGAGGTCACGCGCATCCACTCCGCCGCCGGGTTGGCTCTCGTCGGCGGAGCCCTGGTCGAGCGACCCCCGTTCCGGGCTCCACATCACAGCGCCACCGAGGTCTCGCTGATCGGCGGCGGCACGGCCTGGTTGCGACCCGGTGAGATCTCCCTTGCACATGGCGGGGTGCTGTTTCTCGACGAGCTCGGCGAATTTCCCGCCGTCGCCCTCGACATGTTGCGCCAGCCCCTCGAGGAAGGTGTCGTCCGGATCCGCCGTGCCCGACGGGCCGTCGATCTTCCCGCTCGTTTCCTGCTGGTGGGGGCCATGAATCCGTGCCCGTGCGGCGAGGGGAGCACCCCGGGGGCGTGCCGGTGCACCGACGCCGCACGCGCCCGGTACGCGCGTCGCCTCTCGGCTCCTCTGCTCGACCGGTTCGACCTCGCCCTCTCCCTCGGTCGTCCTGAGGTCGACGACCTTCTCGGCGGGCCTCGCGGCGAGAGCTCGGGCAGCGTGGCCGAGCGCGTGCGCTTCGCCCGTGTCGTGGCCGCCACCCGCGGCGTGCGATGCAACGCCGAGATCCCGCCGGAATCCCTCGACCAGTTCGGTCCGCTGTCCGCCGATGCGGCGGCCTTGCTCGAACGCCGTCTACGAGCGGGGGCACTGTCGGCGCGGGGTTTGCACCGGGTGCGGCGGGTGGCCCGCACGATCGGTGATCTCGACGGAACCGGTCCGGTGGTCGGCGCCCGTCAGATGGCCGAGGCTCTCCACCTGCGCGACGCCGGTTGCGCCCGGGCACCGGGTGCATCGTCATGACGACCGTCGGGTACCTCCCCGACGACGAGCGCTACGCCGCCGCCGCTGCTGCCCTCGGCGCCGGCCCGGTGCGGACGCGCCGCTTCCTCGAGGGGTGGGAGCCGGCCGAGGCCTGGGCGGCGCTGGTCGCCGGGCGCCACCCTGCCGACCCTGACGGGGCGTACCGGACGAAGGCCCGGCCCCCGCTCGTCGACGCCGTCGAGGCCCGCTGTGCCCGTGCCGGGGTGGCCGTCCACATTCTCGGTCGGCCCGGTTACCCGGCCTCCCTGGCCGCCGACCACGAGGCCCCGGGAGTCCTGTTCAGCCTGGGCGATCCGACCGCGGCCGATCAGCGGCCCCGGGCGGCCGTCATCGGCACCCGGAGCGCCACCCCCTACGGGCTCGGTGTGGCCGCCGAGCTGGGCCGGGGACTGGCCGAAGCAGGCGTGGCGGTGGTGTCGGGTCTGGCTCCTGGTATCGACTCGGCGGCCCACGCCGGGGCCGTGGCGGCGGCCGGGGCGGGCCCGCCGGTGGCGGTGCTGGGCACGGCGCTCGACGCTGCCGTGCGTCTGTCCGACGTCCAGCTCCAGCAAGCGATCGCCGACACCGGCGTTGTCCTCTCCCAACGGGCGCCGGGGTCCGCCGGCGCCCCCGCCTGGTGCTTCGTCGTGAGGAACCGCCTGATGGCGGCGCTGGCCCATGTGGTGGTGGTCGTCGAGTGCCACCGTACGGGGGGATCGCTGCACACGGTGAAGGCGGCGGCGGACCGTGGTGTCGCTGTCCTGGCCGTGCCCGGCTCGGTCCGGAGCTCGGCGTCGGCCGGATGCAACGCGCTGCTGGTGGACGGCGCCGCCCCGGTGCGCGACGTCCAGGACGTCCTCGCCGCCGTGGAGTTGGCCATCACCGGTCGACCCGGGATCGTGGCACCTCGAGCGACGGCCCCGACGCCGGCTCAGGGTGGACCCGTCCCGGACACGCCGGGCCCGGCGGCGACCCGGACCCTCGAGGCCCTGGACCAGGATCCGGCCAGCTTGGACACCGTCGTCCGTCGCAGCGGGCTTCCCCTCTCCGATGTCGCCACCGCCCTCGAGGAACTGGCGGCCGCCGGGTTGGCCGCTGGAACGGGCGGTTGGTGGAGACGGAACCGTGCGTGACAGAGGGGCAGCGCCGCCGCCGCGGCGCTGCCCCTGGTTCGACATCGCTTCCCCCCGGTGCGACGTCGAAAACTAGATCTGTGCCTCGAGGGCGGGTCCGACCGAGGCGATGACCTCGAGGATCTCCGCCCCGACGAGCTCGTCGCGCTCGAGCAGGGCATCGCGCAGGCCCTCCACCACGCACTGATTCCTCTCGAGCAGGTCCCGGACCGCGGACTTGGCGTTGCGGAGGACGTCCTCGACCTCGTCGTGCCCGTCCTCCGTGGAGAGGACCTTGGCCACGATGTTGCCGCCCCCGCCCATCTCGAGGGCCGCTCGGGAGATCAGGGTGCTACCCATGCCCAGGCTGCCGATCATCTGGCAGGCGGCGAGGGTGGCGGCCTTGAGGTCGCTCGCCACCCCGGAACTGGCTTCGCCGAAGAAGATCTCCTCGGCCACCATCCCACCGAAGGCGATGGCGATGAGGGCCTCCATCTCGGTGCGGGTCTTGAGGAAGCGCTCCTCCTCCTCGGAGTGGGCCAGCAGACCGAGGGCGTCTTTGCGCTTGATGATGGAGAGCACGTCGAGCTTGCGACCCTTGCCGACGAGCCAGGCCACGACGGCGTGGCCCGATTCGTGGGTGGCGATGGTCCGTCGCTCGGCCTCGGCGTACTCGACGGGCTGGGCCAGGCCGATCTCCTCGGTCATCTTGGCGTTCTGGATGTCGGCCCACGAGAGGCGGTCGCCCTGACGCCGGAGGGCCCAGATGAGGGCTTCGTCCAACAGGTGCTCGATCATCACCGGTGAGTATCCGAACGTCACCGCCGCCAGCGTGTCGCGCTGGGCCGGATCGTCGAGCTCGGGTTCGTGCGCCTTCTTCCCCAGGTAGTAGTCGATGATCTCGCGACGACCGGACCGGGTGGGCAGGTCGAAGTAGATGGTGCGGTCGAAGCGCCCCGGACGGACGAGGGCGGGGTCGAGATCGGCGGCCCGGTTGGTGGCGCCGATCACCAGGATGTTGGCCGGCGTCGCAGGCTTCTTCTGCAGTTGCCGACGGGCGGGCATCCACCCGTTCACCATGTCCCGCAGGGCGGCACCGAGGCGGGCCATCACCGGCGGCTGGTCGAAGGACTGGAGTTGGACGAGGAGCTCGTTGACGACGCCGGAGACGCCTTCCGCCTTCCCGACGCCCATGCCCCCGCGTGCACCACCGATGGCGTCGATCTCCTCGATGAAGCCGATGGCCCCGCCTTCGCGGCGGGCGTACTTGCGCAGGGCCTTGAAATAGGACCGGATCTTGCGGTTGGTCTGGCCGTAGTACATCGACTGGAAGGCAGACGAGGATACGAAGAGGAAGGGGACCCCTGCTTCGGCGGCCATGGCCTTGGCCATGTACGTCTTCCCCGTTCCCGGCGGTCCCTCGAAGAGGAGCGCCCGCCGGGGCGAGCCACCCATGTGCTCGGTGAACTTGCGGTGGCCGAGGAAGAGGTTGAGGGTCTTCACGACCTCGTCGACGACCAACCCGGCGCCGCGGACGTCTTCGAAGCGGACGTCGATCTCACTTGGCCGGTAGAGGATGTGTGGTGACCGGCCGGCACCGAGCAGGGGCACGAGGATGGCGACCGACAGCAATGCGATGAGGGCCATGGCCGGGAGGTAGGGCGTGAGGGCGTGAGGGAAATGGGGCACGGCAAGGGCGCCTCCCCCCCAGAAGACGGCACGCGCCACGAGGAGCAGGGCGATCGGGAGCAGGACGAGACCGAGCCGCAAGAGCCTCCGCTGACGGACCCGCTCACGGGTCTTTCCCACATCGGCCGTGGTGGCGCCGATCACATGGGTCTGTCCGAGGGTCCGAAGGTCGGCCGAGGCTTCCGTCGACCCCGCCAAGGATTGGCCGGAGTACGACTCACGACCTACGCGCCTTGTCATTTGGTTCGTCCCTTCCACCGCTCTTGCCATCCGTGCCGGGAACCTGTCGTGCCGCATCCTCGGCGAAGGCTGATGCGACGGGCCCAGGTCTCAGGTGGCAACGCTGGCCTTGTCCGTGGGCCCACTGTGCGGGGTCGATGTCATCCTCCCCGCAACCATTGATCAAATGTCCCCCAATACGGCACCGGTCGGACACACCGGTCGGACCCGCCGGTCAGCCGTTCGAGGTGGCCCCGACACCGGGCCGGGCGCCCCACCTGGTCTCCTCTCGGGGCCACCCCGGCCCCTCGGAGGCGGCAGGGCGGATGGACCGCCACGATGTCCAGAGGCCAGGCTGGGGCATGCCCTTCATCGTGGACGGGATGAACGTCATCGGCTCGGAGCCCGACGGGTGGTGGCGGGACCGGGGAGCGGCGCGCCGTCGTCTGGTCGCTCACCTCGCTGCTTGGGGCGACGATGCCGAGATCACCGTCGTCTTCGACGGTCGTCCCACGGCCGGGGAGGTGGAGGAGGCGGCGGTCACCACCGTGCAGGTCTCCTTCGCCCCGGGGGGACCGAACGCAGCCGACGACGCCATCGTCGCCATGGTCAGCGGTCTGGCCCGCCCCGCCGAGACCGTCGTGGTCACCTCCGATCGCGCTCTGGTGGAGCGGGTTCGGCGGCTCGGGGCCGCCGTCGAGAGCGCGAAGGTGTTCCGGGCGCGGCTGTCGATCGCACCGGGGACGAGGTGACCGCAGCCGGGAGCAGGCTGTGGGCACCCGGGGCCGGAGGTAGTCTGCGCCCCCGATGACACCCGTGACGCGATTCGGTCTGCAGATCCCGAGCTTCTCCGCCGCCGCCGGCGACGGCGGGTTGTTCGAACGGGTGGCATCGACCGCCACCACGGCCGAATCGGCCGGCTTCGATTCGGTGTGGGTGATGGACCACCTCTTCCAGATCCCGGGGATCGGCCAGGTCGACGAGCCCATGTTCGAGGCCTACACGCTCCTGGGCGGCCTGGCCGCCCGTACCCGCAGCGCCCGGCTGGGCGCCATGGTGACGGGGGTGACCTACCGCAACCCCGCCCTCCTGGCCAAGGAGGTGACGGCGCTCGACGTCCTGTCGGGCGGACGAGCCGTCCTCGGCATCGGTGCGGCGTGGTTCGAGGCCGAGCACCGTGGCCTGGGCTTCGACTTCCCTCCGCTCGGGGAACGCTTCGACCGGCTCGAAGAGGCGCTGATCATCTGCCGCGCCATGTTCACGGAGGACGCCCCGAGCTTCGAGGGGCGCTTCTACCGGATCCACGGTGCCGTCAACCGACCCCGCCCCGTGCGCGGCGACGGCCCGCCTATCCTGATCGGGGGCGGGGGAGAGCGTCGGACGTTGCGCCTGGTGGCGGAGCATGCCGACGCCTGCAATCTCTTCGGCGACGTCGACACCATCCGGCACAAGCTCGACGTCCTGGCCCGTCACTGCGACGAGGTGGGTCGTGACCCCGCCACCGTGACGAAGACGAGGCTCGGTACCCTGGTCATCGGCGAGACGACAGCGGACGCCGAACGGAAGATGGAAGCGCTGCGGAGGCAACGGGGCATGGACGATGCCACGGTCCGTTCCACGGTCACGGCTGGCGATCCCGTCTCGGTGGTCGAGCAGGTGGCCTCCCTCTTCGACGCCGGTCTGGACGGTCTCGTCTTCAACATGCCCGACGCCGACGATCTGGCCGCCGTGTCCCTGGCCGGGCAGACGCTCACCGGAGCGTTCGGTGCTCTCGCCGCCGACCGCTGAGTCCGGTCGGTCGGGGCCGATCCCGAGGGGGGAGCCGCGGGCGACGTCCGGAGGTGCGATGTGCACGTGACCGTGGATCTGGGGACGGTCCCGCCGGCGGTGTCCCTGGTGGAGCCCGATGACTGCGCCCGCTTCGACGTCATCGTCCACGGCACCGGCGGCCGCGACGACGTGGACCGGGCCCTGGTCGGCGCCTCGGTGGGCCGGACCGAGGGGAGCGACGCCCTGGTGGATGTGGACGGCGTCCGGCGCATGGCCGCCGGCCGGGTGGGCGAGTCGTGGGAAGCGGACTTCCTGGCCATGCTGGACTATGCGCGGGGCCGGGGCTGGCTGACCGACGACGGCGAACGGATCCGGGCGCACCTGGAGTGGCGGTAACGTCGACGGCGGCGAGCCGTCGTCGGCGGTCTCGACAGCGGATCGCTCCCGGGCGGCCCCCATCCAGACGGAAAGCCACGGCGAGAGGAAAGGCACGAGGTGGGCGCAACGCGCATCGAGACTGACTCCATGGGACCGATCGAGGTCCCGGCCGACCGCTACTGGGGTGCGCAGACGGCACGGTCGCTCGTTCACTTCCCCATCGGCGACGACATCATGCCCCGTCCCCTCCTGCGCGCCATCGGCATCCTCAAGGAGGCGTCGGCGTCGACCAATGCCGACCTCGGGAAGCTCGACCGTCCCCTGGCGGACCTCATCGCCCGGGCGGCCAGAGAGGTCACCTCGGGAGCTCTCGATGGCCATTTCCCGCTGCGGATCTGGCAGACGGGAAGCGGGACGCAGACCAACATGAATGCCAACGAGGTCATCTCCAACCGGGCCATCGAACTGGCCGGGGGGGAGATGGGATCGAAGGTGCCGGTCCACCCGAACGACCACGTGAACATGTCGCAGTCGTCGAACGACACGTTCCCGACGGCGATGCACATCGCCGCCGCCGAACAGCTGGTCCATGCGCTGCTGCCCTCGGTGCGGGCTCTGCGTGAGGCACTGGCGGCCAAGGAACGCGATTTCGCCGACATCGTGAAGATCGGCCGGACGCACCTGATGGATGCCGTTCCCTTGACGCTGGGACAGGAGTTCTCCGGGTATGTCGCTCAATTGGATGCCGACCTCACCCGTCTCGACGCCTGCCTGCCGGATCTCTTCGAGCTGGCTCTGGGAGGGACGGCCGTGGGCACCGGCTTGAACACCCATCCCGAGTTCGGCGACCGCGTCGCCGCCCACATCGCCGCCCTGACCGGACTGCCCTTCGTTTCGGCCCCGAACAAGTTCAGCGCCCTGGCCGCCCACGACGCCCTCGTCCAGGCGAGCGGTGTCCTTCGCACCCTGGCCGTCTCCCTCACCAAGATCGCCGATGACATCCGGTGGCTCGGATCGGGGCCCCGGGCCGGGCTGGCCGAGCTCGTTCTCCCGCCCAACGAGCCGGGATCGAGCATCATGCCCGGCAAGGTCAACCCCACCCAGTGCGAGGCCATGATCATGGTGTGCATCCAGGTGATGGGCAACGACGCCGCCGTCGCCGTGGCCGGCAGCCGGGGCAATCTCGAGCTCAACGTGTGCAAGCCGGTCATCATCCACAACGTCCTGCACGCGGTCCGTCTGTTGACCGACGCCTGCGCCACCTTCCGGCAATTCGCGGTGGAGGGACTCGAGCCCGACCGCGCCCGGATCAGGCAGAACCTCGACACATCGCTCATGCTCGTGACCGCCCTGAACCCGCTGATCGGGTACGACAAGGCGGCCGATGTGGCCAAGAAGGCACACGCCGAGGGGACCACACTGCGCGACGCCTGCCTGGCACTCGGATATCTGTCGGGGGAGGAATTCGACCGGGCCGTCCGGCCCGAGGACATGATCCACCCGTGACGGCAGCCCACCCGGGCGCCGGCGGGCGGCGGTAGCCTGACGGTCCATGGAGGTCCTCGACCCCGCCGCCGTGGACGCCTCACTGGCCCGAGGCATGGCCTGGGAGCGTGCCGGCCACCAGTTGGTCAAGGTGCACACCGGCCGGGCCTTCGCCGACGCGCTGGCTTACGTCAATGCCGTCGGCGCGCTGGCCGAGGAGATGGATCACCACCCCGACATCGACATTCGGTGGAACCGCGTCACTCTGCGGCTGTCGACCCATTCGGCCGGTGGGATCACCGAGGCCGATCTGGAATTGGGCCGTCGGATCGACGCCCTGCCCGTGACACCGGCCTGACCGGTTCGGTCTGGTCCCGGCTCTTGTCCTGCCCACCGGCGTAGAGCGTCCGGACCGACGTGTCGATCTTCCGCTACGTTCCGCCCCATCTGTTGGGCGGCCGGGCCCATGTGATCGTCGACGGTGCCCCGCGCCGGGGGACCGTCTCCACGTTGTCGCACTGGCCCCATACACCCACCCCCCCGGGACTGAGAGCCGACCTGTCGGCCGAGATCGCCCGCCGCGCCATGGCCCGGTCCGACCTGCTCCCGGCGGACGTGGAGGTGGCTTCGGTCGACCACTTCGACGTCGACGGCGCGGTGGCGTTGGCTCTTCTCGTCGTGGACGGCTTGGACGCCGAACACGGCCCGCTCCTGGTGGAGGCGGCCCGCGTCGGTGATTTCGACATCGTGACCGACCGCCGCGCGGCGCTCATCGCCTTCGCACTGAACGGACTCGCCGCCGCCGCCCCGGAAAGCGCGGTCCGAGCCTCGACGCCGTCCGGATCCTGCGACCCGTTGGAGCGCTGCGCCGTTCTCACCGGTGAGGCGCTCCGCATCGTCTCGGACCTGGCTGCCGATCCCGAACGCTTCGAGTCGTTGTGGGGCGCCGAATGGGACGCCTACGACGCGTCGGCGCGGGCCCTGGAGGAGGGATGGGTCACCATCGAGGAGTTTCTCGAGAACGATCTGGCCGTCGTCCGCGTCGACTCGAGCCACCTCGGTGCGGCCAGGGCGGCCTGGGAATCGGCGCCGCTGCACCCCGCCGCCGTCCACAGCGTCACCCCCTGTCTGCGGGTGGTGACGCTGGCCGGCGACGCCATGGCGTTTCACTACCGCTACGAATCGTGGGTCCGCTTGGCGAGCCGCCGGCCCCGTCGGCGGGTCGATCTGGAACGGCTGGCCCACGACCTCACCGCCGTCGAGGGGGCGGCCGGCCGCTGGGTGTTCGACGGTGCCGGATCCATCACCGGTGGGCTCCATCTGGTCGGTGACGCCGCCAGCACCATCGAGCCGGGACGGTTCCTCGAGTCGGTCCGTGGAGAGCTGGCGACATTGGACGGCGGCCCGGCCGCCTGGGACCCCTACGAACCCGACTGAAGCGTTCTCAGAAGGCCGTCAGCGGTCCCGTCAGGTCACCGGCAGATCCCAGATGGGGAACCAACGACTCAGATCCGTCTCGACCGGCAGGTCCGTTCCCAGAACGCCCCGTAGGCGCAACTCGAGCTCGGTGTCGCGCTGCTCGTTCCCGGTGGGGGCGAAGGGGTAGAAGGTGCCCTGTTTGGCCAGGTAGACGAGGAAGACGGGCCGGGTCACGGCGGCCGATCCGTCCGCTCCGACCCCGGAGGCGTCGCCCGTGCTGGTGCCCGCCTGGGGATCCGGTGCGAACCCGAAGACCGAGCACAGCAGCTGGGGACTCCATCCGGCGTCCTCGAGCGACGAGTGCACCATGTGGACGCGGGTCACGAGGTCTTCGAGATCGCCTCCTTCGAGCAGGATCCAGCGGTAGCCGAAGCGGTCCCCGACGTGGCGCACGGTCAGGGTGCTCGCCGCTGGGGTATCCCCCGACGGGGTGGCGCCCGGGGTGGTGGTCGACGGGGGGGAATCGCCGGCGGGAGCGGCCGGCGTGGCGTCGCCCAGTTCGAGGAGCTTCTCGAGCTCGGTCTGCATGTCGGTGAAGGGCTGCCCGGCGGGGGGCTTGAAGCAGACCCCCGCCTTCCCCGTCGACACGAGGCCCGACGACACCTGGAGGGTGACCGCCGCCGAGGGCAGGGCGAAGAGGGCGTCGAGGTTGGCCCGTACCGGTTTGGTCCGCCCGAGGAGGGTGTCGAACAGCCCCATCAACGTACCCCGTCACCGTCGGAGAGGGTCACGGGGCCTCGTTCATCTCGGCCTCGAGCTTGGCCAGTGCGTCGAGCCGGGTCTGCAGGGGGGGGTGGGTGGAGAACAACGACGACAGGCTCGCTCCGTTGGAGATGGCGGGCGTGAAGTAGAAGGCGTTGAAGTGCTCGGCCGATCGCAGGTCGCGCGTCGGGATCCGGCTCATCTCTCCGGTCACCTTCACGAGGGCGGCGGCGAGCACCGAGGGACGACCGATCAGGATGGCCCCGGACCGGTCGGCCGCCAGCTCGCGGTAGCGGGACAAGGCCATGGTCAGGAGGAAGCTGATGGCGTAGACGAGGGCGGAGACGACGAGCACACCCATCTCGATCAGGGCGACCTGGCTCCCGCTCTGGTTGTTGCGCCCCCCACCGCCGCCACCGAAGCCGCCGAAGAGTCCCGCATACAACATCACGCGGGTGAGGAGACCGGCGATCATGCCCAGGAAGCTGGCGATGGTCATCACGGCCACGTCACGATGAGCCACGTGCGACAGCTCGTGGGCCAGGACGGCCTCGAGCTCCGGCTCGTCCAGACGCCGGAGAATGCCCCGGGTGGCGCAGACCACGGCGTTGTTCGGGCTCCGGCCGGTGGCGAAGGCATTGGGCATGTCGACCTCGGCGATGGCCACCCGTGGCTTCTTCATGTCGGCCAGGGCGCAGAGCCGGTCGACGACCCCGTGGAGCTCGGGCTCCTGCTCCGGCGTCACGATGTGGCCGTGCATGCCCCAGAGGGCGATCTTGTCGGAGAACCAGTACTGGCAGAACGCCAGGGCCACGGCGATGAACACGATGAGGCCGATGTTGTGGAGGAACGTGAACAGCAGCCCGACGACCACGGCGTAGAGAACGACGATGAAGAAGCCGGTGAGAAACATCCGGAACGTGAGCTCACGGTCGGCGGGGATGCGACGAGTGGTCGCCATCAGATAGTCACCTCGGGTTGGTTTGTGGTCGGGTCGGGCGTTCCCGGCGCCGGTGCCGGCGGTGCGTCAGCGTGGCCCGGTGATCCCGGGGCCCGTTCCGCCGCGTCGGACGAAGCGACCGGTGTGGTCGGTCCGGCCGGCAGTCCGGCCACGGGGGCGGCTGCGATCTCGCTCTTGAGTGCGGCCAGCTCGGCATCGACCTGTGAGGTGGCCGCCACCTTGTTCAGCTGCGCCTGGATGTCGTCGGTGCTCGAGCTCAGGTCGGTGAGTGCGCCCGAGGCCAGCAACTCGTCGATGGCGCCGGCGCGCGCCTGCATGGTGGCGATCTTGTCCTGAGCCCGCTGGATCGTCATCCCGGCGTCACCCATCGAGTCCGAGATCCCCGCCGCCGCCTCGCCGATGCGGGCCTGGGCCTGGGCGGCGGTGTACGTCGCCTTCATCGTCTCCTTGCGCGTCCGGAACGTGGCCACCTGCGACTGCAGGCGCTGGGCTGTCAGGACGAGTTTCTCCTCCTGATCGGCGATCTGTGCCTGCTGGGCCTGGAGATCGGTCAACTCGGCACCGATGGCGGCCCGTCGGGCCAGGGCTTCGCGGGCCAGGTCTTCCCGGTCCTGCCCCAGAGCCTGCCGGGCCTGGTCCTGCAGCTTCGCCCCCTGCTGCGCGAGCTGGGAGGCCTGGATCTCGATCCGTTTGCGGGCGGTCCCCACCTCGGCGACGCTCCGGCGGATCTTCTGGAGGTTCTCGAGCTGCTTCTCGTAGGAGAGGTCGAGTGAGTCACGGGGATCCTCGACCCGGTCCAGAACCTTGTTCGCCTTGGCCCGGAAGATGTTCAAGAAGCGCTGCATCACGCCCATGGCGTGCCGTCCCTTTCCTGGCGTGAGCCACCGTTTGGCGCCTCGGATTCCAGGTACGAGCATAGGGGAGGTCACGTTGGGGGTTGCCGCGGTGACCGCCGTCGCAGGGGGCGCCGGGGGCACCGCCAGGGGGGCCGTCCCGGGTCCGTCCAGGCACGCCGGAAGTCGATCAGGCGCGTCGGTCGCCGGGTACCGTGTGGTCATGACGCCGCCGCTGTGCCTCCTCACCGTGCACGCCCACCCCGACGACGAGGCCTCCAAAGGGCCCGGCACGGTGGCCCGCTACCACGCCGAAGGCGTGCGGACGGTGTTGGTCTGCTGCACCGGCGGCGAGGAGGGCGACATCCTGAATCCGGCGCTCGACACCCCCGAGGTCCGGGCCGACCTGGCCGCGGTCCGCATGGTCGAACTGGCGGCCGCCGCCGCCATGATCGGCTACGACGAGGTGGTCATGCTCGGCTATCGGGACTCGGGGATGCCCGAGACACCGGCCAATGCCCGGCCCGACTGCTTCGCCCGCGCCCACCTGGAGGAGGCGGTGGGCCGCCTGGTGGCCGTGATCCGACGGGAGCGACCCCAGGTGATCGTCACCTACGGGGACGATCAGAAGGGGTACCCCCATCCCGACCATCTCCGCGTCCACGAGATCTCCGTCATCGCCTTCGACGCGGCCGGCGATCCGTCCGCCTACCCGGACGCCGGCGAGGCGTGGACCCCGCTCAAGCTGTACTACGTGGGCTGGTCGGGGGCCCGGATCCTGGCCATGCACGAGAAGTTCGTGGAACTGGGGCTCGAGTCGCCCTTCGACGACGGCTGGTTGGAAAGAGCCACCTCGAACAACGCCTCCTACACGACCATGATCGACATCTCCGGGTACGCCGACGTCCGCCGCGAGGCCCTCCTGGCCCACGCCACCCAGGTCGATCCCACCTCGCCGTTCTGGTTCGGGCTCCCGCCCGAGGTGGCCCGCAGCGTCCATCCCGTCGACGAGTACGTCCTGGCCCGGACTCGGGTGGGGGGTCCCGACGGGTCGGGCGCCCCGGCGGCCACGCCAGCGGACCCGACGGTGCCGGGACCTCCCGAGGAGGATCTCTTTGCCGGTGTGCGGGACCTCGCCACTCGGTAGCATGCCGTGACGATGTGGCGATCGGTGGGCCCACCGGGCCCGGTGATGACGTCGCGCACACCGACGACCCAGGAGGGACGAGATGTCGAAGTGGCTTACCCAGGACTGGCTCGATGAGACGAGGAAGATGTCCGAGGGCCAGCCCGAGCGCGTCGGAGCGTCGGCCCGGATGCAGTACGTGGTGACGGGTGCACCCGATGGTGACATCGAGTACTTCTGGGTGCTCGAGAACGGCAAGCTGATCGAGAGCAAGCTGGGCCACCTTGATGACGCCGAAGTGACCCTCACCACCGGCTACGCCGACGCCGTGAAGATCCAGAAGGGCGAGCTCGACGCCAATGCGGCCTTCATGCAGGGAAAGGTGAAGGTCACCGGGAACATGGCCAAGGTCATGGCCCTGCTCCCGATCACGAACGCGCCCGAGTACAAGCAACTTCAGACGGAGATCGCCGCCATCACCGAGTTCTGATCGTCAGCCGGGCCCGCCACCGGCCGGGGAGTGTCTCCGCATCAGCGTCGTGCCGTCCGCCCCGCCGCCGGCGCCCGCATCAGGTCGCGTAACTGGCGGTAGCCGATGAGGGTGATCCCGGCCTCTTCGAGGGCGTCGCGCAGCTGCGGGTCGGAGACCAGGAGCCGATGGTCGTCGACCCGGTCCTCCCAGTCGGCGGCCATGGCCTGGAGCTCGGGGCTGGCCACGGCGGGGTGGAGGTAGGCCTCGGTCACACCGGGGCCTATCCGGGGAATGGCGTCGAGGAGGATCTGCCGGCTCCCCACGCCGGGGACGTAGACGAATTCGTCGGGAAAGACCACCTCGGCGTCGGCGGCCAGGGCTCGGAAGGGGAAGCCGATGAGGCTCTCCGTCTCGGGCCCCGAGAGCCGCAGCGGGAGGCGGAATTCGACGGCCAGATCGAGGTAGACGTCGAAGAACTCCGACTTGATCTGCATCGTTCCCATGTGGGCGTCGAGGTGGCTGACGTCGAATCCCCACAGGATGGCCCGCTCGATCTGGGCCCGGCACTCGCGGCGGACCTCGTCGAGATCGGCGTGGTCCCAGACGTCGGCCACCGTCCGGGGAAAGCCACCGTCACCGTCGAGAAGCGAGGGGGCATGGGTGATGGGGCCCCACCGGTAGAGGTCGTGCTCGGCGTTCACGGTCAGGTGTACGCCGACGTCCTCACCCCGGTACCCGGCCGCCGCCCCTCTGGCCCACGGACAGGGGACCATCAAGCTGGCGCTGGTGGCCAACCCCTGCCGGAGGGCTTCGTAGGTGCCGACGTTGGCAGCGTGGCAGAAGCCGAGATCGTCGCAGTTGAGAATCAGGAGCTTGGCGTCGGAGCGGTGTCCCAGGCGTTCAGCGAGCGACGGCATGTCTTGACGGTAGTGGGTACGACGGTCCCACCGGGCCGCCCGCACCACCCGGGAGGTCGCCGCCGATCAGGCGGCGTTCGCCTCCCGCCGATCCCCGGACGGCGCCGTACCGGCCAGGGCGGCTCGAGCGGCGGCCACGCCCCGGCGCCCGGCCAGACGGGTCTTCTCGTCGAGACGCCAGCTCGGGGCTCCGACCGGCGATGACCGGTGGGGAGCGGGGACGGGTCGCGGGTCGGCGCGACCACCAGCGGTGCTCCGACGCCGCTTCGTGGTCGGCCTCCGGACGTCTGTGCCGACGCGGCGGTCCGCCGCCGCCGCCGGGAGACCCGGGGCGGCCGTCCCGGGCAGCGGGGGCTGGTACTGCCCCTGGCCCCGGCGCTCGTTGGTGGTGACTGGCACAGCTCCAGGGTCGCAGGAGGGTGTAACACTTCTGGATCGTGGATCGATACGGAATCACCGTCCCCTTCGACGACGTTCCCCTGTCCGAGCACGGGCCCCTCTTCGCGCGTCTGGCCGAACTGGGCTACACCGACGTCTGGACGGGCGAAGCCAACGGCGCCGACGGGTTCACCCCGTTGGCCCTGGCTGCCGTGGCCGCCCCCGGCCTTCAGCTGGGGACGGCCGTGGTCCCCGTCTACACCCGGGGTCCGGGACTGCTGGCCATGCAGGCCGCCACCATGGCCGAGCTGGCGCCCGGTCGCTTCGCCTTGGGGGTGGGGTCGTCCTCCGACGTCATCGTCGAACGTTGGAACGCGGTCGCCTTCGACGAGCCCTACAAGCGTGTCCGCGACACGGTGCGGTTCCTCCGCAAGGCGCTCGCCGGCGAGAAGGTGGACGAGGAATTCGAGACCTTCGCGGTGCGGGGATTCCGCCTCGGGCGCCCGCCGGCCCAGGTGCCCCCCGTCTACGTGGCCGCCCTGCGGCCGGGCATGCTGCGGCTGGCCGGCCGGGAGTCCGACGGCGCCATCATCAACTGGCTCTCGGCCGACGACGTCCGCACCGTCGTCGGCGAGGTCGGCCCCGGGAAGGAGATCGTGGCCCGGATCTTCGTCTGTCCGACCGAGGACGCCGATCGCGCCCGTTTCGTCGGTCGCATGGGTATCGCCGCCTATCTCAACGTGGCTGTCTATGCCGCCTTCCATCGGTGGCTGGGCCGCGGTCCGCTCCTGGAGGGGATGTGGTCGGCGTGGACGGCGGGGGACCGCAAGGCGGCGCTGGCCGCCATCCCCGACGAGGTGGTCGACGCCCTCGTGGTCCACGGGTCGTCCGAGGAGTGCCGCGCCCACATCCGTCGCTACGTCGACAACGGCGTCACGGTGCCCGTCCTGGCCCTGCTTCCCGGGGGCGACGACCTGACCACGAGCATCCAGGCGTTGGCACCGTCGGCCGGTTGAGACGACAGGCGCCCGCCCGGGCCCTTACCGTCCGACCGCTTCGCCCAGGGCACCGGCGAGCGCCGGGTCCTGGAATCGGTAGCCGGTGGCGGTCAGGCGGGCCGGGACGACGCGCAGGCTTCCGAGAAGGAGCTCATCGGCCAATTGGCGCCCCAGCGCCAGGCGCAGGGCGAACGGCGGAGCGGTCAGCACGGCCGGACGGTGCAGGACCCGTCCCAGCTGGCTGGTGAACTCCCGGTTCGTCACCGGCGAGGGGGCCGACGCGTTCAGAGGTCCACCGAGTGACGGCTCGTCGATGGCATGAAGGATGGCCCCCACCTCGTCGCGCAGTGAGATCCAGCTGAGCCACTGGTCCCCGCTTCCGAGCCTCCCGCCCAGACCGGCCCGGAACAGCGGAAGCTGTTTGGCCAGTGCCCCGCCCTGACGGGACAGGACGACGGCCGACCGCAGGTGGACGACGCGGATCCCCGCCGACTCGGCTTCGCTCGTCGCCCCCTCCCAGGCCCGGCACACGTCGGCTTGGAAGCCCGTTCCCGGCCCACTGCCCTCCGTGAGCTCCTCGTCGCCCCTGTCGCCGTAGTACCCGATGGCCGACGCGCTCACCAGGACGGAGGGAGGCCGTGCCAGAGAGGCGAGGGTGTGGCTCAGGAGCGTCGTCGAGTCCACCCGGCTGCGGAGGATGACGTCCTTGCGTGCCGGCGACCAGCGCTTGTCGCCGATCCCGGCGCCCGCCAGATGGACGACGGCGTCGGCCCCATCGAGCGCCTCCGCCTCGATGCGGCCTTCCGACGGATCCCACCGTGCCTGCCCGGGACCCGGCGGCCGGCGGACGAGGACACAGACGTCGTGCCCGTCGGCGGTGATCCGGGACACCAGAGCCTGGCCGATCAGACCACTGCCACCCGTGACGACGATGCGCATGGAGACGATCCTGCTACATCGAGAAGCGGGTCCGGACCTCGTCGTCGGCCTGCCGCACCTTCGCCGCCATCTCCTCGCGGTGACGCGCCACGGCGTCGGCCAACCGGGCGTCGGAGAGAGCCAGGATCCGGACGGCCAGCAGCCCGGCGTTCCCGGCCCCGTTGATGGCGACCGTGGCCACCGGCACCCCTTTCGGCATCTGCACCATGGCCAGGAGCGAATCGAGACCCCCGAGCTCGCCCACGGCGATGGGCACAGCGATCACCGGCAGGGGAGTCACCGCCGCCAGCACGCCGGCCAGGTGGGCGGCACCACCCGCCCCTGCGATCAGGACGCGCCTCCCGTTCGTCGCCGCCTTCCGGGCGAAGTCGAGGGCATCGTCGGGGGTCCGGTGTGCGGAGAGGACCCGGACCTCGAAGGGCACGTCGAAGTCCCGCAACACCTCGACGGCACCCTCCATCACCGGAACGTCCGACGCGCTCCCCATCACCACGGCCACGCTCATCGGGATACCTCCGCCTCTCGTCTGTTCCCGCCGGCCCCCCGGACGGAGGACCTCGCATTCTGGCCTGTCTGTCGGCGACCGATCATCTCATCGCCGTTCCCGCTCCCGATCATCTGAGTCCGGCCCGCCGGGACGCCGAGGAGCGCCCCGTCGGGGTCACCGGGACGGGCCGGCATGTCGCGAACGGTACTGCCAGGATGGTAGGCCGGGTCGCCGCGTGGGCCCCGTCGAGGAGGCGATCGTGCGCATCGGGCTGGGACTCGAGATGAACGGAACCATCGATGACGTCGTGGCCCGGGCGAAGTCGCTCGGCTCCACCGGTGTCTCGTCGTTGTGGTCGTCCCAGATCTTCGGATGGGACACCCTGACGGCGTTGGCCGTCGTCGGCCGGGAGGTGCCGACGGTGACACTGGGGACGGCGGTCGTCCCTGTCCATCCCCGTCACCCGACGATGCTGGCGGCCCAGGCGCTCACCGTCCAGGCGGCGACCGGCGGCCGCCTCGCTCTCGGGATCGGGCTCTCCCACCAGATGGTGGTGGAGGGCATGTGGGGACTCTCGTTCGACCATCCGGCCCGCTATATGGAGGAATACCTCTCGATCCTCATGCCGATGCTGGCCGGGGAGCAGGTCTCGTTCCAGGGAGAAGTCCTCCGGGCCACCACGCTCGGTCCGCCCGAGACCGACGGGGCGACGCCGCCGCCCGTTCTGGTGGCGGCCCTGGGCACCACCATGCTGGGCATCGCCGCCCGGCAGGCGTCGGGCACGATCACCTGGATGGTCGGCCTGAATACGCTGGCCGACCACATCGTCCCCACCATCACCGCCGCCGCCGCCAAAGCCGGTCGCCCCCGGCCGCAGGTGGTGGTCACGTTGCCTGTCTGTGTCACCGCCGACACCGACGGGGCCCGAGAGCGGGCGGGTCGGATCTTCTCCGTCTACGGCCAGCTTCCGTCGTACCGCGCCATGCTCGACCGGGAGGGGGTGGCCGGTCCGCCCGACGTGGCCATCGTCGGCGGCGAGGAGGAGGTCTCGGCCGCCGTCAGTCGTTTCTCCGACGCCGGGGCCACCGAGTTCTCGGCCGCCGCCTATGGCACGCCGGAAGAGGTTCAGAGGACACATGCGCTCCTGGCCACGCTGGCCTGAGGCACGATCAGCGCGAGATGGTGGTGTGTTTGAACTCGTTGATCTCCGGATGGCCGACCAGCATCTCGAGCAGGTGCTCGATGGTGGCGCGTGCCAGCCCGGTGTCGCCCCCCGGTCTCGTCATGACCCGGACGAAGGCCGAGGTCTCACCGGAGATGAAGGTGGGGACGCCGAAGACCTGGTGATCGTTCACCGAAGCCTCGTGCACCTTGCGGAATTCCTGGCGAGGCCAACCATCGCTGATGGCGGCGAAGACCTCGTCCGCGTCGACGCCGTTCTTCTCGAGGACGTCGCGCACCACGGCGTCCTCGCGCAGGTCCCTTCCTTCGTCGTGACGAGCACCGAACAGAGCGAGGTGGACGTCGAGGAACCGGTCGGGGTGCCGGTCGCGGACCACCATCCCGGCCTCGATGGCCGTCAGATCCGACGCCTTGTCCGGTGCGTCCCAGACGGGAGCCCCGCCTTCTTCGACATGGGCCTGGGTCAGCGAAAAGGGGAGGAAGTCGACGATCCAGTCGGCACCACCGCGGACGGCGACGACCAGGTGCTCATGGACGTTGCGGGCGAACGGGCACCGGTAGTCGTAGGTGACGCCAAACGAAGGAGGGCTCACGGTACCTCCAACGCCTTCCCGGCGGACCTCATTCCACGGGGGGTCGATCTCCACCGCCACGGACGGGCCATCCGCCGCCCGGCATGTCCGAGAGTGATCCCGAGCACCGCTCCGGCCGCCACATCGCTGGCATGGTGCTGTCGCAGATGGACCCGGCTGACCGACACCGCCGCCGCCACGAGGTAATAGGCCGGACCCAGAGGATCGTCCTCGGCCAGGAGGGTGGCCGCGCACCATGCGGCGAGGGCGTGGCCCGACGGAAAGCTGGTCGACGTCGGCACCCGGACCGGTGGTGGATCGTCGTGCCTCGGGTCCGGCCGTCCCCGTCCCACCGCCGATTTCACGGCGGCGTTCACGACGGGGGTGACGATACCGCTGAAGATGACGGCCCAAGCGGCGCCGAACCGCCTCCCCGGTCGCCGCCCGCGGGCCAGCCCGATCAGGAACCAGACGAGGCCGTGATCACCGAGGGCCGATGCGCCGTAAGCCAGTCCGTCGGCCACCGGTCGGCCCCGCCAACGCCCGAACACCGCGTCCACCCGTTCATCGATGGCGTCGACGACGGCCCGGGACATCCCCCGAGGTTACGCGGACGCCGCCCCGGCCTGAACGCCCAGAGCCGACGCCCGAGCGGGGTCACCGCCGAAAGCGGGGCAGAAGGCCTGAAAGCTGCACCAGTTGCACAACGGCGAGGGCTTCGGCCGGAAGTCCTCGTCCTCGCACGCCCGCTCGATGGCCGACCACACCGCCGACGTCCTCTGTCGTAGACCGCGCAGGGCCTGCTCCGACGGCTCCGCCTCGATGACGACCGGGTCCTTCAGATACAGAAGCCGCACGCTGACGGGCCGCCGTCCGAGAACCTGCTCGCACAGCAGGGCGTAGAACTGCACGCCACCCAATCGACTGTGCTCCTGCATTTCGCTCGGGGTCCGGCCCGTCTTGTAGTCGACGACGATGAACTCCCCGTCGGGGGTCACATCGAGCCGGTCGATGATCCCCCGCAACCGGAGCCCGCCGACGTCGGCCTCGAGGAGGAGCTCGACGCCGACGGCGTCGACGGCGTCGGGATCCTCGAGGCGGAGGTAACCGGCGACGAGCTTCTCGGCATCGGCGAGGAAGGCGTCACGTTCGGGGGCGGACAGCCCCAGCTCCGTGAATTCGGGGTCGTCCTGGAGCGCTCGCCACGCCTCGTCCAGCGATGTCCTCGCCGCGTCCGGGGTCCGCGCCCCGCGCCGGTGATTCCAGAAGAGTCCCTCGAGAGCGCTGTGCACCAGGGTGCCCTTCACCATGTGGGGTGCGGGCGGCTCGGGCAGGCGATCGATGACCGAGAACCGGAAGGCCAGCGCGCAGTCCTTGAAGGTGCTCACCTTCGACGGTGACAGGGAGCGGGGGACCGGGAGAGCCATCGGCCCCGAGGCTACGCCGTCGGTGTACCGGTACCTCGACTCAACGCCTGCGCCAACGTTCGGGCCAGCCCATCGGGGTCGGCGAGGGGTCCGAAGTGGTCGAGGTCGGCGAACACCTCGACGCGTGAGGCGGGTAGCCGTCCGGCCACGAGCTCGAGGAAGGCGGGACCGATGGCGTCGGTCCCGGCGCCACAGGCCAGAGTCACCGGGCATCGGACCTCGTCCAGACGGGAGAACGCATCGTGGGCGAACCCGTGCGCGTACACCTGGGCCTCGTCGTGGGGTCGGCACCGCAACCGGATCCCGCCGCCGTCGGGCGCGAAGCCGTTGTCAACATACGCCGCCAGGACATCGGGGTGGAGCCGATCGAAGGGCGCCTTGGACGAGAAGTTGGCCAGCGCATCCCGGCGAGAGGCGAATCTCTCCCGCCGGCGTAGGGCACCGGCCGCCAGAGGATTGACCCCGAAGCTCGGCACCAGTGGGGTGTCCTCCGGGTACAGGACCGGCTCGTAGCAGAACAGGGTGCCAAACGTCCCCGGGCGCGCCTGCTCGGCCAGGAGAAGGGCAGCGGCTCCGCAGGAATGACCGAAGGCGGCTGGCCGGTCGAGTCCGAGATGGTCGACCACCGCCAGCACGTCGGCGGCGAATCCGTGCCAGCCGAAATCGTCTCCCGGCGGACGATCCGAGGCCCCGTGGGCCCGCTCGTCGAAGGCGATGCACCGGTAGCGCCCGCTCAACCGGCGGGCCAGGGGTCCGAGCACGGCCCCGCAGAAGCCGGTGGCGTGGGCGAGGAGGAGGACCGGTCCCCGCCCTCCGAAGTCGTAGTAGGCGATCCCGACACCATCGGACGTCGTGGCCCGGCCGGTCGGGTCGACGACCGGCTCAGCGGGTCCGGTGGCGACCGACGGCATGGTCGTCGAGGCTACCGGCCTCCAGCATGACCGGGCGGCTCACGCCGCCGGGGCGTGGCGACTAGAAAAGACGGATGGCGCACTTCCTCCACCACTGGGGTTACCTGGCCTTGCTCGTCCTCACCGTGGCCGAGGCGGCGTGTATCCCGATCCCCTCGGAAGTGACGGTGGGATACGCCGGCTATCTGGCCTCGACCGGGCGCCTCAACCTGGCGGCCATCATCGTTCTCGCCACCGCCGGTGAGACCGTGGGTGCGTACATCGCCTACGTCGTCGGTCGGACCGGCGGGAGGGCCTTCGTCGACCGCTTCGGGCGCTATGTCCTGTTGAGTCATGCCGACCTCGACCGCGCCGAACACTGGTTCGATCAACGGGGCGAGTGGAGCGTGGCCGTCGGCCGCGTCGTGCCACTGATCCGCACCTTCATCGCCTTCCCGGCGGGCGTCGCCGAGATGGCGCCGGTGCGTTTCGGTCTCCTCACCGCCGGTGGCAGCCTGGTGTGGATCGGTGCGCTGGCGGGAACCGGTTACGCCCTCGGGAACCGGTGGAACAAGCTCACGCACGGGTTCAACACCGCCGGCTACGTGATCGGCGGACTCGTCGTCGTCGCCGTCGCCGCCTTCCTCTACCACCGTTGGCGGCGGATGCGGGCCGAGCGGCGCCGGGAGCCGTTGGTCGAAGGAAGCTGACACCGGTGTCCGCGGGGACCCAGCGACTCGTCCGGCGCCGGGGACTGTCATTCGAGGGAGAGGACTCCCGGGGCTTCCGTCTGGTCATCAGCGGTGACCCCGAGATCGAAGGGGCCAAGCCCTCGGACCTCCTCCCTCTGGCCCTCGCCTCGTGTCTCGCCTACGACGTCGTCGTCGTCCTCGAGAAGAAGCGTCAAGTTCTCCGTTCCCTCGTGGTCCAGATCGAATCGGAACAGGAGGACGTGGCCCCCTCCCGATTCGTCCGGATCACCGTACGGTTCGACGTGAGCGGCATCATCGAGACGGCGGCCGCCGACCGGGCCCTCGAGCTGGCCCGGAAGAACTGCCCGGTCCTGGCCAGCATCGCGCCGGTCGTCGACGTCGTCACGTCGATCGGCGTCGGATCACCCTGACCCGGCCCCGTACGACTCGGGCCCGGGTCCGGTCAGCTGCCGGTGGTCGTTCACGCTGCTGGCACTGACGTGGCTCTCGACCGGGAGCGGGCGACGGTGAGCGGGCGACGG
>Ga0209415_10002723_pt1 | contig 33041 bp, 30 predicted proteins | sample PeaSoiSIISIP2007_FD_187696 | JGI IMG/M metagenome (GOLD analysis project Ga0209415, IMG submission 187696) | Peat soil microbial communities from Weissenstadt, Germany - SII-SIP-2007 (SPAdes) (version 2) | ecosystem: Environmental > Terrestrial > Soil > Wetlands > Peat | place: Germany... | reverse complement strand
GCGAAAGCCATCCCCAGCGTGCCAGCCACGAACCGCAGCGCCCATCTCGCCGGTTGCGCATACCGGAAGACCGCCCGTCCGCGCGTGTCAACGGTCCGCGATATCACTCCGCACACGAGCATCTCGCTGTCCAGTGACCTCAGTGGACATTCTCGGCTGGAGCACGTTCCCATGGGGTCAATCGCCGTGCCAGCCACGGTCATCCCGTGAGCACGAACCGGGACTATCGACGTCCCGGCAAGGACGTCCGCCTCTGCAGAGACGGGCCTGCGCCGTGCTTGGCTGGCAACGGAAGGCAAGCCCAGGAGCTGAGGGTCATGAAGCTGAAGCTGTGGCACACCGGCACGGCGAGTTCGCCGGCGCTCTCGAAGCCGAGCAGCAGATACTCCGGGCCGAGCTTGCTCAAGTTCAAAACGAAAGTTACGGTCCGACGGTGAGGTAACCTAATGTCATTTCTTCAGCAGATGTTTCGACGGGACAAGGCGTCAGCGAAGGTGCAGCATGCTGCATCAGTGTCCGCCCCAGGATTGGTCACGTTCTCTTCCGTAGAGGCGGACCGGGTCGCCAAGCAAATGGGCGAGAAGTATTATCGGTGCCCGAAGTGCGGCACGTGCGAGCGGATTAACAACGTCGGTAAGATGATGCTGACGGTTGATCCGACCTATCTGACGGGCGAAGAATGCGCCAAATGCCATCATGCATTCAATGCGCGTGTCGCCCTCAAGAGTGGTCTTTGCCCGGGTTACGAGTACGATGAGGACGGCGACATTCGTCGGGCGAGCTAACCTCTCTGATTCCGCTGCGCTGCCCTTCCCGTGCCCGTCTTCGGGCTCGTGTTCGGGCGGGAGCAGTTCGCCTAGCCCGGCACGCCGCCGACCATGAACAGCACCGGTATCCTGCGGGCCGAGCCGCCCAGGCCCCCGGTTAAGGGCCGTCAGCACCACACCGAACACGGGCGCGCGCTCGGCACGACATCCAGCCCAGAGCGGCCGTCACCAGTCAGATAGCAACGGGAGCATTCCGGGCGCGCGGGTGACCGACTTGGCCGGCCGCCATGTCCCGCTGGATCTGGGAGCTGTGAGGCGGGCGGCGGCCCGCAGGTCTCCAGCCGCCCGCCCTGGCCAGTCTGCTGGCGGCGTGAAGTCTCGCCCCTTGTCAATGATCGTTTGTAGAATAACGGTCATCGACTTGGAGGTATGGGTCTATGGCCGTACAAGTCCTGAACGGAGTGGCCCCGCAATGGTCGGACCACGTGGGCGATAACGTGCCTGTCCACGCGGGGGAGCCGTGGATCAACGCGACCTCACACCGGCTGACCCGCAGAAGACTGACTTTCCTGGTTACCGAGAATGGCCAGAACGGCGGCCTGCAGGCGGCCGTGGTGGACGATCCGGCGGCAGACGAGATGATCAACCTGTACCGGATGCTGCTCGCCGAGCCTAAGGTCTGGAAGTTCCCGGCTGCCAGCGTCGAGGCCCGCGGTGACCTGCGCGCACGGGTGGCGCCCATCGAGGACTGGTTGCCACACCTTGCGGTGCTTTACCCGGGGTTTGACAGCTTCGTCGCGGCAAGCGGCGGGCCCACGCCCGCGCTGGCGGGAGCTGCCGTCGACGCCGTGACAACCTGGGCGGCGGAACACGCGATGAAAGCGGTCTCGTTCCACTACGTGCGCACGGACACGGCGCTCCCGCAGGTGCTCGCTGAGCGCGGGTTCCGGGCGATTCCGCTGACGTTCCGCTCCAAGCTGACGCTTGGCGGGAGTCTTGAAGACTACTTCGCGTCCTTGTCGAGAAATGCGCGCTCCCAGGTGACAAGGGAGCGGCGGCGGCTAGCCGAGGCGGGCATCCGGACCAAGCGCTGCTCATTCGACGACATGTGGCCAGAGATGCTCGCCCTGCGCTGCCACCTCGTCGAGCGCTACGGGCAAAAGGCTGACGAGGATCTCGAAACGACGAACATGCGCCAGCTGCTCACCTGCTTCGGGGAAGACCGGATACGCCTGTACTGCTCGTTCCTCGACGACCGCGTCGTCGGCTTCACGCTCTTTGTGGTCTGGCACGATAGCTGGTACCTCGCCTACACCGGCACGTACGTGGCCCCGGAGACCCGGAGCGTGTACTTCGACCACGTCTTTTACTCCCCTGTTGCCGACGCCATCGCCGAAGGCGCGCGGATCGTCGACATGGGCATCGGCGCCTGGGAAGGCAAGCGTCGCCGCGGCTGCGATCTTACGCCAGTTGATTTGTGGGTGCGTGCCTTGGACCCGGTCACCGAGCGGGCCATCGGCCTGGCGGCTTCGGTGATGCGCAGGGAAGTCGGCTGGTGAAACCTAGGCGATCCCAGCTGGCTTGACCTCGCCCAGCTGTCCGCGCCCGGGCACGGCCCGCCAGCGCGCACCGAGAGCCACAAAGCCGGCTCCGGTCGCCACGATGGCGGCCAGGACGGCGAATCCGGTCCGCCCGGCCCAGGCGACGGCGGACGTGCACAGCGCCGGACCCAGCACGAAGGCCGCCGCCTGGCCCGTGTTGAACAAGGCCAGAGAGCGTGTCGTATCCTCCGGCGGGCTCAGTCCAAAGGACAACGTCCAGGCGGCGGATCCCTGGTTCATTTCGCCGAGCGTCAGCAGCAGCGCCGCGAGCACGAACCCCCCGGTGGCAGCCCAGGTGACCAGACTAGGCAGAGCTGCGAGCAGTCCGCAGCAGCAAATGATGCACACCCCGGCCACGGCGCCGGCCCGGACGCCGCTTCTGATGCCGGTCGTCCACCGGGTCAGCCGGGCCTGGAATGCGACCACCAGGACAGTGTTGAGCATGTACAGGGCGCTCACGGTGACGGCGGGCACCTTGGTGCGCGTGGTGAGCCAGAGCGGAATCTCCACGTTGAACAGCGGGAAGAGCAGGGCAAGTGCCGCGCAGCCGAAGGTGACAGACAGGAATTGCCAGTTGAGCCAGCCCGCCCTGGCCGCGGGTGCGCTGCCCCGGCTGGCGGCGACCGCGGCTTCCTGGCCGGACGCGGCTCGCCCTACCTGCCAGGCGGCCACAAGAAAGGACAGGCTATTTGCCGTCACCACGATGTCCAGGCTCGCCCGGCTGGGCAGTAGCAGCGCCGCTGAGGCGAACAGCGCCCCGATCATCATCCCGGCGTTACTGGCGACGTGCATGACGGCGAGGGCTGCCGTGCGCTGCTCGTCTGGCACACAACGGCTCACCAGAATCTGGTTGACGCTCGTGGCTGGCCTGTCGACGATCGCCACGAGCGCCGCCGCCAGATAGTACGCCGGCGCGGAATGGACGGCGAGGAAGCTGAGGAAGAACAGGCCGCGCAAGACATGCAAAGTCATTGCCACCCGGCGTACGCGCCAGCGCCGGGTGGCCGTGGTCACCGGCCAGACGGCTGCCAGCCCCAGCATGCCTCCCGCCGTCAAGCCGAAACCGACCTGTGTCGGGCTCAGGTGCACGACACGGACCATGAGGACCGTCGACGTGGTGAGCCACACCCCGGTCCCGCTCCAGTCGATGAACGTCGCCAGCGCCAGCTGGCCGGCCCTTCCGCTGGGCAGCGCCGCCAGACGGCGCGTCGGGGAGAACCAGGTCAAGCGGCGGCCTAGGCCCATTTGATCGCGATCGTGTCCTCGAGCCAGGTGTGATAGTCCTTGCAGTCCCGGTAGCTCGCGTGCGACGAGAGCACAAACGCCGGGTAGCCGACGAACTTCGGCCAGGCCGGGACCGCAGTGCCAGGACGCATCAGCTCAAGCAGCATGCCGGTGGCCGGATGCCGCCGTACCTCATCGGCGCCGGCGAGTCCCGCGTACATCCCATGGCCGGTGACCGGGACGATCCAGTCCGCCGCGAAGCGCTGCTTGGTAGCGTGCAGGGCCGGCAGCACTCCGCGGGTGGCCTGGTGCAGCACGGCGCCGAGGAAATCGATGCCGGTAGCCGTTTCGACCAGGTAGTGCACGGTGCCTGAGCCGCCCATCCTGGCGCCAATCTCCAGCAGCACCGGCGTCCCGTCAGCGCGCAAGCGGAGTTCGGTGTGGCTCGCGCCAAAGTCAATTCCGATCTGGCAATGGGCCACGCGTACGGCATCGGTGATCCGCGCCGAAGTGCCTGGATCGAGCGGTGCCGGGGTAATGAACGTGCGCTCCTCGAAATACGGTCCCTGGAGATTGCCCTTGTCGGTTATGGCGAGCACCATGGTTCCTTCTGGGCTCGAGACCGCCTCGACGCAATACTCTGGACCGTCGATGAATTCTTCGGCGAGCACGCCGGTCTGCTCTGCGCGGCTCGCATCGGCGTAGGAGGCAAGCTGTTCTGAGTTGATGATCTGCACCAGGTCGACGGCGGCCTTCAGGTCGGCAAGGTTGTCGGCCCTGGACACTCCTTGACTCGACAGGCCGTTGACCGGTTTGACCACCAGCGGAAAGCGCAGGCCTGCTATCTGGCTGCCGATGTCGGCCACCGGGTCGATGAGCCGATAGCCTGGCACGTCAAGCTCCGCTCGGCGCATGGCGTCACGCTGGCGGTACTTGTCCCGGCAGATCCGGGCAGCCTCAGGGTCGACCCCGCGCAGTCCCAGGTGCTGTGCCGCCTCGGCGGTGAACGGCCCGGCGGCTTCGTAAAGGGTGATGATGGCGTCGAATGGCGCTCTGGCGTGCCGACCCTCCAGCCACTCGTGCGCGCCACCGGGATCGCCGAAGATATCCAGCTCTACCACGCTTTCGACGTTGGGCAGGCCGGCCGGAACGGGAACACCGGGGATGGCGACAAGCGTGACCAGGCAACCGGCCCTGCCCGCGGCCTCGAAGACGAAAGGCAGGCCGGGATTCTGGGCCACCAGGGCTACCCGGTGCGTCATGTAGCAGGCTCCGCACCGCCGGCTGCCGCGAAACCGCCCGCTTGATGCACCGTGTAGACCATCGGGACGGGGCCGAAGTTCCTCCGGACTGCCAGCCCTTGGTCAGCTGCGGCCTTGCTCGTGGTTATGCACCCGTCGGCGGCGCCGCGTGCGCACTCCCTGGCCGCCTGTGAATTGCTTAAGACGAGCGTGAGCGCGCACCCTGGGCTCGCCAGCCGCACCAGTGATTGCGGTGCGGGATGGGAGACGACGGTGGTCACCTCCGTGGTCTCCGGACGGGTGGCGAAGACCATGTCGTAGGTGGGCAGGATGAAGCTGTCCACCATCGCGAGCCGCCCAAGGTTGCCAAACACCAGGGAATGAAGCTCCGGGTACACAGCACATGCCAGCAGAGCTTCGTGTCCGTCGTCCGACAGCCCGGGTATCGCCGACTCTAGGCTGGGGTGCAGGCGCACGTCCGGGGGGCGACCACGAGCGGTGAGCCAGTGGTACGCGGCCATCTCGAGATTAGTGCCCGATGGCCCGAGCGTGTGAATGACGGAGATGTCGTCCAGGGCACGCGGGTCAGTCATCGATGCCTCCCGCGTCAGCGAGGCCGCCTGGCGCACCTGCGAACACCGATGACAGCCAGTCCGCGGGCTTGGCGTAATACTCGCCAGTCTCGGCGGGAGGATCGAGCACCGACAGGGTGAAGTCCTCCGCCGCCTTCGTGTACGCGGCCTCGTCCAGTTCCTCCAAGGCCAGGATCTCGCCAACAAGCGCGTCGAGCGCGCGCACGGTCTCAGCCCGTGAGGCGAGCTGCGCCTGGCCACTGCCGGTCGTGAGCGCTCCGTGCCGCAGCAGCCAGGTGCCAAGCAGAACCCCGGCGCCCGCGTCAGCGTTGCACAGGGCGTCGCTGGCACACGGGTACCGGAACAGCCGGTCGAAGAGCACGAACTCGAAGACCTCCCAGCGGTAGGGGATGGCGGTGTCCCGCAGGCATGCCTGCACGGTCTGGCAGTCCACCTTCAGCTCATCGAGGAGCCCGGTGTACCGCTGCGTCTTGAGAGCCAGGTTGCTGGCGAGCGGGCGGGGTCCCACCTGATGGTGGTGCTCGTGCAGGTGAGCCCAGCAGCACCGCGTGTCGTACATTCCCTCAGCGTCGAGCTGAGGTGAGGCGAGCGGATCCCCTTCGGCGAAGAGGCTGTCGCCGCAGCGCTGGTGGATCTGGGCCAGCGTCCACTGGTAAGTGCGAATGTGCTTGTTCATGAAGAACCAGGCGAACTTCTGCCGGGTGACCTTGCTCGACGCCGGGATGTTCTCCGGGAACAGTACGACGCACTGGCCTTGCGTGGCCTGGCGTGACCCTGTCAGCACCCTGGTCGACTGGCAGGCGCTCTCCATGTGCGGGTAATTCTCCCGGACGCTGCGCAGGGTGTCCGGCTCATCGCGCATGATGAGCACAAGCTGGAACAATGGTGCCCTGGTGTCGCTGTTGGGCATGAACGCTGGCCCCGCGAACATGGCGAGTTCCTTGTCATCAGGGCCCTCAATAGCATCACGGGAAGCATCGAATCGCGGCGGATATTCCAGGCCGACCGCACGCCAGGCCGCTAGGTCGTGGTCAAATGCGTCCCGGGAGCGCTCAGGGAACAGGGGGCTGCGGCTCAGCTCATCGCGCAGCGCGGACAGCGCTGCGGCCGCGGCGGCGCAGTGCCGCGGCTCGGCCGAGCCGTCGGCGCGCTGATAGCGCTGCAACTCGTGGACTAGCGATAAGGCCCTGCCTTCGAGGCGTGCCACCTCACCGAGTAGGTCTGTCTTAGCCGTGGGGAGCTTGACTGCCTCAAGCAGCCGCCGCGAGTACGTCGAGTCCACGACCATCGGAGCCTCCTCGATGCGGACTGTGCAAGCAGCACAGCATGCGCCAATCAGCCCGTAATGGTACTACTTATAGCTGAATTTGGCGGCTGGACGCAAATGTGCTCTCAATCGTCGGGGTCGTGTACACCGGCGGCTCACTGCTGCGAACCGAAGCTGAGCGCATACCAGACGGTACCGGCCCGGCGGCTGGCGCTGGTGGCGATCGACCCTATAGCCCAGCGGGAGGTTGCGATTGACCGCTATGACCAGGTTGGTGAGGGCGTGGCGGAGGTCGCCGTCGCGGTCAGTCCTGAATGGCGGCGTGCGTTCGCGCCACGCTTGCACCCTGGGCGCGGCGGATACTCCGCCGGGTGCCGCCCGCGCACCCACCAGTACTTCGACTGTCGCATTAGGCAGCGTCGTCGTGAGCGGCTGGTCTTGAGCCTTGCCCGGGCGGAACCTTGGCGGCGCTCCGAGGCGTCAGGTAGCCGGAGAGCAGTGTGACGGCGATGCCGCCTGCGTAGATCGCCAGGATCGCGACCGGCGGGTGGCCGCCCGGGGCGAATCCGCCGATGGCCAGCCTGGCAAGGGCCAGCACGGTGGCGGCGATGCCGCACCCGAGCAGCAAGGCGGGCCAGAGCCCGGGGGCTGCTGCCCGGCCCGGCGGTAGCCGCCGGAGCGGCCGTTCGAGCCGCATCACGGTCGCCGTGAGCGGTACCAGGATGACGGCGAGGATGGCGATCCAGGCTGGCCGCAGTTCCCACCACCGCAGCGATCCGATGTCAGGCTGCGGGATCACCCTGAGCGGGTAGGCGGCTGCTGCCAGGAGGACCACGGGCGCCATGTGCCACAGGTAGACGGTCATGGCCGTGGCGTTGAGCCGGGTGACTACCCGCCACCGGCGGGCCGTGGCCAGCAGCCGCGACCCGGCGGGCTCCGCCGCGACGAGCAGCCCGGTCTGGGCGGCCGCCAGCGCGAGCAGCGCCACGGACGGCGGGCTGGCGTTGACCGCCGCGATCATGTCGACCGGGAAGGGTCCCCAGGCCAGCAGCCCGGCCAAGATGACGGCACCGGCCGCGGCCAGCACCCAGGGGAGCCACCTGGGACGGTTCAGGCCACCGTCCCGCCAGGCGAACCCGCACTGGTGAATCGAGCCCCAGACCAGCAGGTAGTTCGCGAAGCCGATCAGCGGCAGGCGCGGGCCGGTGACGGCGATGTCGACCCCTGCCGCCCCGGCCGCCATGACGGCTGGCACAGCCAGTCCCCACCGCCGGTGCGCGGCCAGCATGACCGGCGTGAGGGCGATCAGCAGCAGGTACACCGGCAGAAACCACAGGTGCAGCGCGACGAACCAGCCGACCTCAGCCAGCTCGCTCGCGCTGACGCCGCCGATCCCCGCCGCGGTAACGGCCAGCACCGCCGCCGCGACGTAGACGGTGGCCGGCCACAGCAGCCGCAGTGCCCGGCCACGGATCCAGACCGACCAGTGCTCGCCCCGGGCGTGGTGCGCCGTCCAGGAGACCGCGTTGACGTATCCGCCGACCAGGAAGAAGACCGGCATCACCTGGAAGAACAAGGTGAGCCAGCGCCCCCAGCTGACGTAGTACAGAGCGTCCAGCCCCGAGAGCTGCCCGCCCTGGTAGGTGACATCGGTTACCAGCCAGTGACCCAGCACCACCGCTCCGACGGCGCAGACCCGCAGCAAGTCCGCATACCGGTTCCGCTCCACCGTCGCTCCGAGGGCTGTGATGCCTGGAGTCATCATCCGCTCGTTCCCTGGCATCCGGCAAAGACCAAGGTCCCTGGCGATGCCGGCCGAGGATCCGGCAGCTCAGCGCCACCGGGCTAGGCCCGGCTAGGCCGTCACTGGTTCGCCAGCCAACCTCGCCGCCAGTCCGCACGAGTGAGCACCCAAGGAACGCGATGCCCGATATTCATTGGGGCTACCGTTTCCGATCGGCGGAGTAGCCACCGATATATCGCTGCGGGGGATGATCTCGCCCGCGGCGGTCAGGCCCCCGACGTTCTGCGAGGGCAAGCCTGAGGATGCCAGCTATGGTTCTCCGTCTGGCTCGTGGTTCCGATGCAGGCTCTACGGCTGCCGTGAGCCGGGAGCGGTGTAGAGCGTCTCGATGTCGGCTGCCAGGTCCTTGGTGATGACGTCCCTGCGGACCTTGGCCGATGGTGTGAGCTGGCCGCTGGCCTCGGTGAAGTCAGAGCCGAGGATGCGGAACCGGCGGATCGACTCGGCGCGGGAGACCGCCTTGTTCGCCTCGTCCACGGCCCGCTGGATCTCCGCGACCAGGTCAGGGTCGTCGGTGAGGTCGGCAGGCCCGGCAGCGGCGGCCTTGCCGTGCTGCTGCTTCCAGAACGTCAGCGCCTCGGGGTCCAGCGTCACCAGGCAGGCGATGTAGGGACGCTGGTCGCCGACCACCAGGCACTGGCTGACCAGCGGGTGCGTGCGGAGCCTGTCCTCGAGCACGGCGGGCGCGACGTTCTTGCCGCCTGCGGTGATGATGATGTCCTTCTTCCGCCCGGTGACCCGCAGGAAGCCCTCCTCGTCCAGCTCGCCGATATCGCCGCTGTGCAGCCAGCCCGCGCCGTCGAGCACCTCGGCCGACGCCGCCTCGTCGCGCCAGTACCCCGGGAAGACATTCGGCCCCCGGAGCAGGATCTCCCCGTCGCCGGCGATCTGGACAGCGACGCCGGGCAGCGGCAGGCCGACCGTCCCGATCTTGTTGCGGCCCGGCCAGTTCACGGTCGCCGCAGCCGCGGTCTCGGTCAGCCCGTAGCCCTCAAGAACCGTGACCCCGGCGCCGCGGAAGAAATGGCCGAGCCGCTCGCTGAGCGGCGCGCCGCCGGAGATCGCGTACTGCACTCTGCCGCCGAGTGCCGCCCGCAGCCTCGCGTAGACGAGATGGCTGAACACGGCGTGCCGCAGCCGCAGGCCAGGACCCGCCCTGCCGCCGCCCGCCGCGCCGTCAGTCGCCTCGCTCCACGCGATCGCCGTCTCGACGGCGGCGGCGAAGATCCTGGTCGCAGTCTTGCTCGCCGAGGCCTGCCGCTGGGCGCTGCTGTAGACGTTCTCGAACACCCGCGGCACCGACAGCAAGAACGTGGGGCGGAACTCGGGAAGGCCCGCAGCCAGGGTGGTGATATCGGGCCAGTGCCCCAGGATCGCGCCGGACTCCAGGCAGGCGATCTGAATGACGCGCGCGAAAGAGTGCGCGAGCGGCAGGAACAGCAGTGTCGACGCGCCCGCGGTATCGAAAATCCCCCGGAGCGGGCCTTCGACCGCGTTGCGCACGTCGGCCAGGAGGTTGCCGTGGGTAAGCTCGCAGCCCTTCGGCCGGCCGGTCGTGCCCGAGGTGTAGACGATGGTCGCCAGGTCCGCGGCTCTCCGCCCGGTCCTCCGCCGGTCCAGCTGCTCCTCGCCGACCTGGGCGCCGCCAGAAGCCAGCGCGCCCAGACCGTCGATCATCCATAGCTGCTCGAGGTCCGGAAGCCGATCCCGGACACTGCTGATGATCTTCTCGTGGCCATTCGTCTCGGCGAATACGGCGCGCGCAGCCGAGTCGCCGAGTATCCACTCGACCTGCCCGGCCGACGAGGTCTCGTACACCGGCACCGTCACGGCACCAGCGGCCCAGATGGCGTAATCGACCACAGACCACTCATAACGGGTGCGCGACATCAGCCCGATCCGGTCACCCGGCTCGATGCCGACGGCGATAAGTCCTTTAGCCAGGGCGGCTACCTCAGCGCGGAACCGGGCTGCCGTCACGTCCTGCCAGCTGCCCGCGCCGACCCGCCTGCGCAGCATGATCACGCCCGGCTCCGCCTCGGCCCGGCGGAAGACCACGTCCGAGAGGCTGGCGGACGCAGGGACATCCACCACTGCGGGGATGCGGCATTCGCGCACGGGCCCTCCTCGGCCGGCCGCGTTCCGGCCAGATACCCCGGACCATACAATGCCGAGTCCGCCGACGGACGATCCCGATCGCGCGAAGGCGAAATCGCCGACGTCACCATGAGAGGAGAAGAACACATCGGAGACGAGCGCGAGCGGCAGCATCGTGCCGAACGCTACGAGGAGCGCAGTGTCGGTCGTGGGGATCACCACTGTGACCGCAGCATTGAGCTGACCTGCCTTGCGGCGGCAGGTTCCTGGCCGGTGATGATCGACGGGGAATTGGCCGCACGGATCAGCCGCGGTCAGACGCTGGAGCTGCCCGTCGCACCCGGAAGCCACATTCTGCAGCTGGGGAGCGGGTGGCTGAAGAGCCCCGAAGTCTCCTTCACGGTGGCCTCGGGCGGACAGGCGCGATTCAGGGCGCGGTACATGTACCGGCGGCGGAGTGCGCCGGGCGGGACAGGATCGCGTGCAGGCGGCGGATCTCGCTGACGGTGAGGCAGATCATCAGCTGGCTGTTGCCGCCGGTGACCACCTGGTTACGGCCGCCCGCCGGCCCGGGAAGTTGCCCGCGGGCAGCCGGCCCCCTCCCTGGCCCGGCCGCCAGCACCGGGCCCGCCGCCGGGCGCTGCCCCGGGCGGGGCGGCTTGCGGCGACGGTGACGGCGAGCCAGGCATGAGCGCACATGGCCAGGGTGACATGCCGGTACCACGCGCTGTGCTTGCGGACCTGGTACTGGTCCAGGGCGGTCGGACCGCTCCTACAGCATGACCGATCTGGCCAAGCGGTTCGGCGCTCCGCTCAGCACGGTCCATGACGAAGCCCAGCGGCTCACCGATGCCGGACTCCTGACCCGGCGCGACGCGGGCCGGTCTGCGATGCTCCAGGCCGCCGCGCTCGTTACCGAAGAGACGCCCGTCGTCAGCGGTGCCGAACTCGTCGATGTGCAGCCGCAATATGTGAACCAGCCGGGGCTGGTATCGGTACGACTCGGACGGCGTCGGAATCGCGCTTCCTGAGTCCGCGCCGGTCGTGGCGTTCGCCGTGGTCGGTCCACTTCTTGGTCGTGACTGGGAGACTTCGCGCGAGGACGAGCCGGATCGGCGACGCCATGCCGCGCCCCGGAAACGGTTCGGATCAGGTGGCCTGTCCGGACGCTCACCTCGGCGAGCCAGCCGCGCTGCTCGTTACTGAGTCGAAGAGCCGCAGCCGGTGTGCGGTGGCCGCCGCTTCGCCGCGGCTCCTCCGGATGTTCAAGACAATCGAGACGATTGCCCTCAAAGGGGGTATTCTTGCGAGCAGACGACTGGTGCCCGTATCCGCAACGGGCCTAGGTGGCGCTCACTGCGTGTGCGATAATCGCACTGTGGGGACCAGCGAGTCGGATCCGGCCATCGCGCTCGGCCGGCGAATCAGCCAGGCGCGTCTAGACGCGGACCTGACACAGGCCGACCTGGGCCGTGCCATCAATTTGGACCGGACTGCGGTTGCCAAGGTGGAAACCGGCGCGAGGAAGGTCTCGGCCGCCGAGTTGGTTGCTATCGCCTCAGCTCTGGATCGGCCGATTGACTGGTTCGTAGCCGAATCACCCCCGTCGGTTGTGAGCCGCCGGACTGATGAGGCTGTCGGGGGGCGCTCCCGGGTACTTGACATCAAGATTGAGCGGCTCGCCCGCGACGTGTCCTTCCTGGTCGAGCAGGGCATCGTCACTGATGCCACACAACGGCGCACGCTCAAGCTCCCCTCGGACGCCGCTGCCGCTGAGAGCGTGGCCAACCGCGCCCGCCGACTCATGCGCGTGCCTGCGGGGCCGCTTCTGGACTTGCAGCGCGCCTGCGAGCGTGTCGGCCTTCTGGCGTTCTCGCTGGATGCCGCAGAAGGAAGCGACGCGGCATACGTCGAGGTGGGGAACTTGGGCGTCGCGCTGGTAAACGGGCGGACGGACCCGGGGCGGCGCCGCTTCAGCCTTGCCCACGAGCTTGGGCATCATCTCTTCGGTGACGCCTACGCCCCGGAGGTCTCGATCGGCGGCGGTGGCGACGCCGAGCGACTGATCAACGCCTTTGCCATCCACCTTCTGCTTCCCCGCAGGGAAGTCGCCAAGACCTGGGGTGCCACCTCCGAACACGGCACGCGACTGGCAGCCGTGGGCATATCGGTCAAGTTCCGCGCAAGCTGGACGACCACGTGCAGTCAGCTATGTACTCTTGGCCTGATCGACGAGGCCGAGCGCTTGCGGCTCGCATCGGCATCTCCCACCGGAGCGGACTTCATTGCCCTCGGGGAGCGCTGGGAAGCGGAACTGGATGCCCCGGCGGTTCCGCCGGAATACGGCAAGCGAGTACTCGGCGCCTATCAAGCAGGCAAGCTCACGGCGGCGCGAACGAGCGAGTTGCTATGGGGAACCGTGACCATCGAGGACCTGCCCGAGCAGCGCGCCGTTCCGCTGGAGTCGTTGCGCCCGGAATTTGACCACCTGCTGTGACCGTGCTCGTACTCGACGCATCCAGCGCTGGCAGCCGCAGTCAGCCTGCCCTGGATCGAGATCGCTGAACTGAGCGAAATCGGAGAAATCGTCGCCTTCGCCCGCTACAAGGCAGAACTCGGCGGCGGAACCACCCGCAACAACGGCGAAGCAGCAGTCCTTGCCTGGGCGAGCGTCCACGGTGGCACCGCGATCATCGACGAGCGAGCCGGGACACGTGCCGCACACCGCGATCACATCGCTGTCCACGGCACCCTCTGGCTGATCACGAATGCCATCCGCGACGGCAAGCTATCAGAGCCGACGGCGGCGGCCATGGTGGACCAGCTCGCCGCAACGGACATGGCCCTGCCAACGGACGGCAACGGCCTGCTCCGCTGGGCCTACGAGGAGGGCCTCCTCCTGTAGGAACGACCCAGAGGCCGCAGGTCAAGACAGCCAAGCGCGACCCGCACGACTCAAGGCGCCTCAGCCACCGGAGGGCGAAACCGCTGCGCGGAAAGCCGCGCTAATGCAGGCGCTCGATCAGCCCGCCCGCATCGCGGTCGGTAGCGCTTTTCGCCGACGACCGGGAACGCGGATCAAGGGCATCGCGCAGTGCGCAGCCCCGGGTGAGCTCCGGCACCCGGACGTCAAGCTGGCGCGCGTCTTCCCAGCCAGACACATAACGGGTAATCGGGGCGCCGCCAGCGCGACGATCTGCTCCGCGCCTACTTCGGCGACCCCGCCTGGTTCGCCGAACGATCGGCCGTGCCCGGCCGCGCGTCGACGTGCGGAACTTCCCGCGGGTGGCGCTCGTCGATCCGGATCTCACGCTGTCCTGCCCGGCCTGTGTGACCGTGTCTTCCGGGCTGGACGCGCTGTCGCACGCCGTGGACGCGCCGCACTGTCTGCTGGCCACGCCCGCGTCGGACACGCTAGCCCTGGAGGGAGCGAGGCTGGTCGCGCACTGGCTCTAAGGCACTTTCAGTACCAGCACGACTGTGTCGTCAGTTAGGTTCCCGCCGCTGAAGGATCTGGCGCTTTTCAGGATCGCTTCAGCCATCCGGGCCGCGGGAATGTCGCCCAGGCCCGCGACCAGGTCCTGCAGCCGGCGCTCGCCGTAGAACTGCCGGTCGAGGTGGCTGCGGGCCTCCGTCAGGCCGTCGGTGTACAGGACCAGGCTGTCGCCGGGCCGCAGCAGCCGGCGTGTGTCATGCAGCTCAGGCTCGGCCACTAGCCCCAGCAGTGTTCCGGGCCGTCCGAGCGCGCGAACGGTGCCGTCCGCGCGGCGCAGCAGCGCGAGCGGATGACCCGCGGCGCTGACCTGAACCAGGGCGCCGGCCAGGATCGGCCGGACGGTGGCGTAGATCGCGGTGAGGAACCGCCGGTCGTCGGTGTCCCAGTCCAGCAGCGCCTGATTCAGGTCGGCCAGGATGACGCTCGGCCGGGATCCCCGGTGCGCTTGCGCGCGCAGGGTGTACCGCGCCAGCGCGGTGCTCTTCGCGGCCGGCGCGCCCTTGCCACAGACGTCACCGACTACCAGCCCCCAGCCGCCCCGGACCGAGGGGAAGACGTCGTAGAAGTCGCCGAGCACTTCCGCCCCGGTCCCGCCGGCCGCGTAGCTGGCGGCGACCTGCAAGCCGGGGATGCCCGGCAGCCTCGGCGGCAGCAGGCTCTCCTGCAACGTCCGGGCCAGCTCGGCACGCTCGGCCCCGAGCTCCTCGACGGCCTGCAGCGCGGCCTCCCGCGAGGCGACCGCAGCCAGCAGGGTCAGGACCTCGATGTCGTCGGCGGTCCATACCCGCGGCAGCCGGCCGGTCACGCTCAGCGCGCCGATAGCGCAGCCGAACGGGTCGCGAACCGGGAAGCCGGCCCAGGCGATGACGCTGTCCTGCCCGGCCGGGACGCCGGCAATGACCGGCTGATCTCGCCGAGCATCATCGATGAGCAGCGGCTCATTGGAATCGATCACGTAGCGGCACAGCGACTCCCCGGTCAAGTTCCCTGGGTCAGAAGCCGTCCCGACGGCGACACGCCATCCTCCGGCCGAGGGACGCACGGCGGCGATGACTATCGAAGCTGACGATCCGGCCGCCGCCATGACGGCCAGCCGCGCGACCCGGCCGAACGGCTCCCCGGCGAACACATCCCGCCGTATCGAGGCGACATCAGGCTCGGAGCGGGCATCCGGGAAGAGCAGAGCCACATTCCCTGACCGATCCGGCGCAGGACGGGCCGCCCTGCCCAGACCCTTCATTTTTCCTGCTTCCGCCGGTAAGCGGATGCCGCAGCCAGCACCCGGCGAGCAGCGGGGTCCAGGCCGTCACGCATGAGCAAACCACAAAGACCGTCATCGCACGCGCCATCTGCCAGATCTCCGGCCGACCGGGATGTGTCAGGCAGGAACTGCCCGGCCGCTTGCGCCACCTCGCAACCTGGCCAGGACGCAATCCGGCTCTTCCGAGCTGGCGGCCATCGGCTAGCCGTTGGTTCGCTGGTGCCGGGCTAGGCCGGCGCGCCATAGGATGGACGCATGCCGCCGGCCGCAGGGCCTGAGGACCCGGTACCGCAGCGGGCAGGGCTGCCGCGCGGGTACCCGGCGGCGCTTGTCCGGCAGGTGGTGCTGCGCGATGGTCGGCGCGTGCTGCTGCGGCCTGTCCTGCCCGGTGATGCGGCGGAGCTGGGAGAAGCGATCAGGACCGCGGATGCGGACACGCTGCGGCGCCGGTTTCTGGGCGGCGCGCCGCGGATCACATCGGCGCTGCTGGCCTATCTGACGACCGTTGACTACGTGCGGCGCCTGGCGCTGGTGGCGATCGACCCGGTTACCCAGCGGGGGGTAGCGATCGGCCGGTATGACCAGGTTGATGAGGGCGTGGCAGAAGTCGCCGTGGCGGTGAGCCCTGCCTGGCGGCGTGCGGGCCTGGCGGCGGCGCTGATCTCGCTGCTGGCCGAGGCAGCGGCCAGCCGGGGCATCCGCACGTTCACGGCGTCGTACATCGCCGAGAACCAGCCGGTCGCCGCCCTGGTGGAAGACGCCGGCGGGCTCAGCGGGCAGGTGATCGAGCAAGGCATCGCCGAGTTCTCGGTCGCACTCGACCATCGACGGGACGGAGTCGCCGACGAGGCGGCGGACAGGGCAGGACCGCTACCCGCGACCAGGGCCGCGGGTGATATCTGACCGCAGGTGATGCCTGACCGCAGGTGAGCACCCGGCCGCGGCCGCCGGAAAGCATCCGGCCAGGTCGCGGACCGACCGTCGCAGGCGCCGGCTGGTGGTAGTCCGTTGCGGTGTCGTTCGGGACTGATGAATCCTGCGGAGGCGGCTGTGTTATGCGGGCGGTCGATCCTGGCTGTGCCTGCGGAGCCGATGCCTGCGCCGGCGGACCGGTCCTGGTGATGCGCCTGCCGCCGCTGCGCTGGCTGCCGGCTCTGACCGTGCTGACGTCTCAAGCCCGCGGAGCTGTTCGTAGAGCTGGCGCTGGCGCGGGCCGAGCCGGGCGGGGATGTCGACGGTGATGCTGACGTTCAGGTCTCCCCGGCCGTGCCCGCGGTACCGCGGCAGGCCAGTGCCGCTGAGTCGCAGGATCGTGCCGGACTGGACCCCGGGCGGGATCACGACCCGGGCAGGCCCGTCGAGCGCGGGAACAGTGGCAGTCGTGCCGAGCACGGCGTCGGGCACCTGGATGTGCAGGTCGCGCCAGAGGTCGGCTCCCCGCCGGGTGAAGGCGGGATCGGCCTGGGTGCGGATGACCACGTAGGCATCGCCGGGCTGACCGCCGGCGGCGGCACTTGGCATTCCGCGCCTAGCCAGCCGCAAGGCCGCGCCTTCAGCGATGCCTGGAGTGATGCGGACCGTCACGGTGTCCTGCACGGTCGTCTGGCCGGTGCCGTGACAGCCCGGGCACGGCTGGTCGATAATGCTGCCCCGGCCCAGGCAGGTCTGGCACCCGGTCACCTGGCGGACCATCAAGGTGCCGCGCTGGCTGGATGTGGCCCGCTGGCCGGTTCCGGCGCAGTCCGGGCAGGTACGCGGGGCGGTGCCCGGGCGGGCGCCGCGGCCCGCGCACGGCGGGCACGGTCCGGGCCGGGTGATCGTGATCGCCTGCCTCCCGCCGGTCAGGACCTCGCGCAGCGGGATGGTCAGCGGGACCTCGATGTCGGCGCCGCGCGGCGGCCCGGCGCTGGCGGGATGCCCGAACAGCTGCTCGAACAGGCCGCCGCCGAATCCCGGCGCTCCGGCGCCGAAGATGTCCGCGAAGTCGATACCACCCCAGAGGTCCTCCGGCGTTGCCCCGGCAAGGCCGGCGAGGTCGCCGGCGTCGTATCTGGCCCGCCTGGCCGGGTCAGACAGCACGCCGTAGGCTTCGGCGATCTCCTTGAACCGCTCTTCCGCATCCGGCTCGGCGCTGGTGTCCGGGTGGTAGCGGCGGGCCAGGCGCCGGAACGCGTTCTTGATCGTCCTGCCATCGGCGTCCCGCGCTACGCCGAGCAGCTGGTAGTAGTCAGCCCGCGCGGCCATCGCTCACCGCCAGGTTCCCGGCACCGGTGGCAACCCACCGCGCCCCGCCGGGCGCGGGCGGCCTCCCGGTTTCCGAGCCTGAACCGGCTCGAAGGCGGCGCAGGACCGGCCGCCCGGGCATGATCCCATCCCTCCGTGATGGGCCAGGGTCAGGCGGACCAGGCCGCTCTCCAGATCACGGACATCCAGGCCCGACGCTGCCGCGAGCCCGGCAAGGCCAGGCAGCCCGGACGAGCAGCCGTGCAAGCCAAGATGTCGCGCGGCCTCGGCGGCACGCTCTGCCAGCGGCGGTTCCGCGCCAGGCCACACTCCGCGAAGCTCGCGCAGGAACAGGCCGATCGTCACCGGACCCCAGCCGGGCAGCGCATCCAGGGCCGCGCACAGTTCCGGGTAACTCGTGAACCGCCGGCCGATCACCGCGACCTGCCCATCGAATCGCTCGCTGATCGTCTCCGACAGTTCCACCAGCCGGGCGGCCGTGCGGAAGTCGTAGCGGGCGTAGCCGCCCTGATCCAGCAGGCCGATCAGGTCGGCCGATGGCACCTGGCGTGCCTGGGCGATCCGCGCCAGGCCCGCGCCCGCGAGCACGCCGAACGTGCGCTCGGCGACCTGCGCCGAAATGCGCGTGCCGAACAGCGTCGCGGCCAGGAACCACCGCTCGACCTCACGATCCCCGCCGTCGGCATCGATGCCCAGACCGGCCGAGTAACGCCCGCCGAGCACCTCCACGACCCGACAGGCCAGCCGCAGCTCGCCTGGCTGAAACCCGCTCGCAGCAGTCCCCGGCGGGCCATCGGACCGGAACACCGGATAGACCTGCACAGCGCGCGCCAGGGCATGCCTCGTCATGCCTCCAGTGTCGAACACACCGCCCGTCCCGCGCAGCGGCCGATCGGGCCAGCCCACCGGGACCTTCGCCCTGGCCCGGGCCGGCTAGCGCACACCCGCGATCTCAGACGGCCTCAGGTGAGCAGCACAGGCTCGCGTCAGTGCCTCAGCAGTGAGCTGACTCCCCGGGCCATGTCCGACGAGAGGCCGACCCCGCCGGGCGACATGACCCGCTCGCCGACCGAGCTCCCAGATTTCACCGTGCGCGCCAGCAACACGCGACAATCCGGCCGGGATCCGGGGCCTTTCGTCCTGCCTGACTGGGAGCTACGACCCTGCCGGCCAGTCTGAGCCACGCGCGAGGATCTGTTCATGACCACGCAGTTCTCAGAGCACCCCACGAGGCTGACAGAGCCGCTGGAACGCCCAGGAACCGCTTGGCCCGCGATCGACTGGCGCGCGATCGGGAACGCCAGCCGCGCCTGCTGCTGCCCAGCCAAGCCAGTAGTTGTCGCCGTGATGCCCCCGGCAGCGGGCCGGGACCACCCCACGGAACTGCTGCTGTGCGGTCACCATTACCGCGTGTCCCGGGCTGCGCTCGGCACGGCCAGTGCGGCAGTCTTCGACCACCGCGCCCGCCCGCCAGTGATCCAAAGGCCGCGACCGCGACCCTGACTCGCATGCCCCGGCGACGGCCGGGAGCAGCTGGCGCTGGTCACGCCACGGGGTGCCACTCCGCGCCATCCCACCACCATCTGCCGTCGGCTGAGCGAGGCGCGTTCGGCGGGGGTTCCATTGTGACGCTGCGCCACGCGGTTCCGTCCCACCAGTGCGCCCCGTCCTGGGATAGCTGCACAGCAGGCCTGGCCTGGGGCGATGACAGGCGGGTCGTCTGAAGCAGGGATGACCGGCGGGTCGTCTGAAGCAGGATGGTGCCAGCGATCGTCGCGCCGAGGCCGATGATGCCGATATAGAAGCCTGACGCTGGCGTCACGGTTCCGAGTGTCTGGTTGCCCAGGTCCTTCGCCGAGACGAAGAGTCCCACAGCGACGAACGCGGAGACGGCGGCCAGTACCCACAGGGTCACCATGATCGCGCGCGTCGCCCGGTCCATCAGTGCCCGGATGCCGAAATACGCGAGGAGGGCACCGACGGCCCCGACCGCGAGGAAGTACGCAGTCGGGAGGTGGGCACCCACGAACCCCAGGAAGGTGAACCATGGCAGGACCGCTGACAGCAGCAGCGCGGCACCTCCGCCGAGCACGAGCCAGCCGGCAATCCTGGCGCGTCCCGCGACGATGACGAACTGCCTGACCTGTGCCCCCGTCGCTGGCCGTCGCTCCTGGCTGCCGGAAACAGGTGTCGCGGTGCCGATGCCACCGGGAGGCCCACCGGATACCGGCTGGCCGCACGTCTGGCAGAAGGCGGCGTTCGCGGCGAGGTGTGCCGCGCATCGTGCGCAGGTCGCGGGGCCCGGGGTGAATCCACCGCCGGCCGGCGACAGTGTCCGGTCGGCCCGCGCGGCGCCGTCCCCGCCTCCTGATCCTGCCATATCCCGCATTTCTCCGGTGTTAGGCCATTCTGCCTTTCCGAGTGATGAGTCTGACATTGGTCCCCTCCTAAAATACCGACGAACTTTGGAGCTGAACTTCATAAAAAGACTAAGGGGAAGTCGCCGAAATAGCGATGGATGTGAGCACATCGGTGGTCCGCTCCTGTCATGCGTAACCACGGCAGCTCCTGGAAATCTGCGGCGTTCCGCCGGATGGGCGTACGACCGCGACGGAAAGCGCCTGCTCAGTAAGCCCAGCACTCAAGCGCAAGCAACGGCCGGCCAGACCGTATGCATAGGCACGGCAGTCACTTAACGTAATCAGCATCCGATGTAGCGGGCATTACCAGCCTTGACGACGTCATGCGGGACCTGCGCCTCCTCGGCCAGCTGGCGTGTTCGGCCAGGCCAGGCACCACGGGCGAGTTCGGTACCATAGTTCTTCATGGAGTACCTGGCGCTGCATGACGGGATGTTGCAGCCAGTCACGGCGACTGCCGACGACCTGGTGCCGCATGGGCAGCCGTTCCGGGAGCGCCCCGATGTCCTGGTCCGCTCCGGGGTTCCCCGTGGCCTGGTCACCACCGATCGCGTACCCGGCCGTTGCACCTGCTCGTGGACATACACGATGGGCAAGCTGACGCTCAAGTACGCCAACACTGCATGCCCTCTCCTAAGCGACCATCAGCCTGCGTAATCAGTCCTAGGCCACGGCTGCTGCTCGCCATCCGCACTCACCAAGACGTGACCAGGGCGGACGACGCTGCGCGCCTCCCGGCGCGGCACTGACGATGGCCGCCGTGGCCCTGGTGGGAACTGGCGATCGTCGCGCTGCGGGCTGGACAGTGCGTCCTGGCGGGCGTATCTTCGACCTGCGCTGCTGCTCAAGCGCATCCTCTGAGCCGACGCTCGGCCCACGCGCGAGCCGGCGATGACGGAGCAAGGGACATCGTCTCGGGCGTGTCATCCCTGAGCATGGCCGGGCGCGTGGGGTCTGGCCAGAGCAGGGGTTTGACATGACTCAGAACCGGCGGGCAAAGCGTGGGATCCGGTCGCGCATGAGGCAGACCGGCGAGAAGTACACCGAAGCACGACGGGCGCGTCTGGCCTCGGGCAGTAAGGGCGGCGGCGCTGGCGAGGGTCCTGGCGTCGCGATCACATGGCCGGAGGACTCGCTGGGCTGGTTTACCGACCAGGCATTCAACGCGATCCTGCTGGCCGATGACGAGGCGCGCATGCTGAGTCAGCCCAGGGTCGACCCCGAGTATCTGCTGCTCGCGGCCGCTCGTTGCGGGAACGTTGCGCATCTGCTCGCCGGCGAGGGCATCGACGCTCGCGCGATCCACGAGGTGATCGCGCGGATCAACGGTTTCGGCGGCAAGCTCGAGCTCCGGCCCCAGCGGTCGCCAGCCAGCGAGGAGGTGCTGCGCCGAGCGGTCGCCGCAGCCGCAGCCCGGGGTGTTCTCGGGCCGAGCACAGAGCATCTGCTGATCGCGCTCGGCGAGCATGAGCTCACGGCTCGGATCCTCGGGGAGCTCGGGGTCAGAAGCGCCCAGGCGCTCGTCGATGCCGCCTATCCAGTCACACGACCTCCGGTTGATCACGCCATCATCGAGCGGCGCGCCGCCCAGCTTGCCGGCAGCGGCAGCGCAGCACCGAGCCCAGGGCCGATCCCGCCCATCTTCGAACGCTTCACCTCCGAGGCTCGCGACGCCATCAACGCCGGAGTCGATTATGCGCGCAACGTCGATGATCCCCGGGTCGAGCCCGCCCACCTCCTCTTCGGGGTCCTCAACGCGAAGGCCGGCGTGGTCGCCAGCGTGCGCGCCAGGTGCGGCTGGCACATCCCGCCTGCCCAGTTCGTCCAGCCACGCTATCCCCGTGCCACCGGCATATTCAGCCCGGCCGCGAGGCGCATCGTGGCCCAGGACGTGCTCGTAATCGCTGAGCGCCTCGACCACGCAGCGCTAACCACGGGCCATGTCCTCATCGCCATCCTCGAACGCCCCGACGAATACACCAGCGAGATCGCCAGCTCGCTGCCCGGCATCCGCGAGATAACCGCAGCGGTCACCGACGCTCTGCCCGGCGAGGAGGACACCTGACACGAGCTACGCGCCTGGCGCTCGGCCAGGCCAGACGAACTCGGGCCGAGATCAGCTCCCAGCACACGGCCATCGCCCGTGGTCGACAGCGGCGTCCGGGCCAGTCTCACCCCCGTCAAGGGCGGTGATCACGGCAGCTCCTCGATGATCCGGATCAGGTCCTCCCGCCGGTACCCGCTGCGCCGCGCAAGCTGGAGCAGGTCCCGCGCTTGCACCACGATCACCCTCGTGCGGGGAGCCGGGCCAGCCACCGTTATCCCGCGCCCGCGGCGGAACTCCAGAAGCCCGTCGTCCCGCAGCTGCCGAAGCGCGCGCAGCACCGTGTTCGCATTCACCCCGAGCACAGCTGCCAGCTCCCGCGCCGGTGGCAGCCGGTCACCCGGCCCGGCCTCACCTTCGGCGATCGCCCGCCTGATCGCGCCCGCCACCTGCTCGTGCAAGGGCACCGGGAGACCCGGATCGATCTCAAGACCGTCCATGGTACTACTTACGCTAGCATCAGTCATCTCCGGGGACAACCGCGAATGCCCGGCGGGCACCACGGTGGCATCGCGATTTCAGGCTGGGCTGGCTCACCGGCCCGCCCGGAGCGGCTGGCTGGTGGCCAGCCGGGCGCGTAGCATGGCCAGGCGCAGCTCATCGGTGGTCACCAGGCCGGTGACCTGCTGGTCGTCGATGACCACGGCGAGCAGCTGGCCGTGCAGCGGCGGGCGGCCCATCAGCGACTCAGCCGGGGCGTCCGGGTCGGCGAGGTAGTCCGGGGGCAGCGGCGTGGCCGCCTGGCTGAGCCGTGTGGTTGCCCGGGCTGCTGGCGGGACCCTGGCCAGCGCTTCGGCGAAGACAACGCCGGCGAGATTGCCGTCGAAGCTGACCAAGGGAAACACGGTCTGGCGTGAGTGCGGGACGACCCGCTGTGTGAAGTCAGTGACGTAGCTCCATGCGGCGGCGGTGTCCGGGTGAGCGAGCATGATGTCGCGTACGCGGAGCCCGGCAAGCGCGCTGCGGGCCAGATCCGATTGCTGTTCCGCGCGGGCCGCGGTGACCAGGAACCAGCCGATCAGCATCAGCCACAGGCCGCCGATGTCCTGCCAGGCGAACAGCTCTAGCAGGCCGATCATGCCAAGGGCGAAGCCGAGGACCTGCCCGGATCGGGTCGCGGCCTGGCTCGCACGCTGCCGGTCGCCGTAGTGCTTCCACAGCAGCCCTCGCAGGATCCGCCCGCCGTCCAGGGGCGCGCCGGGTAGCAGGTTGAAAACGGCCAGCACCACGTTCATCAGCGCGAGCCAGGCCAGGGCCGCGGTGAACACGGCCGGGCCGTGCACGGAACGGGCCAGGACAGCGGCGCCACCGAAGAGGATGCCCGCAGCGAGGCTCGTCGCCGGGCCCGCGACGGCGATCTGCAGATCGGCCCTCGCGGTCGGCGGGTCTCCCTCCAGCTCGGCGATCCCGCCAAGCATCCACAAGGTGATCGAGCGAACCTTGACACCGCAGTGCCTGGCCACGATCGCGTGCGCGATCTCATGGGCCGCGAGGGCCGCGACGAACAGGACCGCCCCGGCCGCGGCTGCGGTCCAGTACAGGCCGGCGGACTGGTGCGGGATGACCGATGGCAGCACGCTGGCAGCCAGGATGTCGGTGATCAGGGCGGCAATTATCACGACGGTCCAGTGCATCCCGACCGGGATGCCAGCTATCCGCCCGAGCCGCATATTCTGCCTCATCTGCCGATCCCTGTCCGCACCGCTCCAGCTCCAGCTCCAGCTCCAGCTTGCGCGGGGAAGCCGCTCCTGTGCAGGGGCGTTTTCCCCGGCCTCGCGGGACCTTCGGTCTGCCAGCGGCCGGATCGCTGCCGTGACATTGGGCCTAGCAGCCGTCTCACCGCGGGGATGGCAGGGCCGTGGCTGGCCGCCCGGATCGCCGAGCTGAAGCCGCCGCGGCGCAGCACGCTCGGCGGAATCCAGCCCCGCCTGCTTCGGGCGGCAGGCTCATCGCTAGCTGCCTGGCCGTCTGCACTCCGAGTCCGCCGCGGGCTGCGGATGCCGCCGGGGCTTAGCTGGCCGCTGGGGTGATGAGACCGTAGTGACCGTCGTAGCGGTGGTAGATGAGGTTGCCGCGGGTGGTCTGGCTGTCGATGAAGAACAGGAATGGCCAGCCGAGAGCCTCCAGCCGTGCTTCAGCCTGAGCCAGGTCGATCCTCGGCGCGGAGTGCTCGCTGACCGTGATCGAGGTGCTGACCGGGCCGAGGCGCCGCGGCCGCGGATGGGCCTGAGCCAGCCGGTACCCGGAGCCCGTACGGTAGACGACGCTGTCCTCTCCGGTTGCCTTCTCCGTGAAGAGGTGAAAATCGTAGTCGAGCAGTTCCAGGTCGGCGACGGCTTCCTCGGGGGTCAGGCGGGAGAGCGTGTACGACTTGTGCCTGACTACGCTGCGCTCCTCGGCCGGCCGGGGCCAGTAGGGCAGGCGCGATGCGGGCAGGCTCTGGTGCCGCCACTCGTGCGGCTGGGCGAGCGGCTGCCGGCCGCGGATCGCGGCCCAGTTCCTAGCTGCGCGTTCCAGCTGGACGCTGACGCGGTCGCACATCCGTTCGATCGCCTCGCGCATCGTCCCGGCAACTGCCTGGGCGCGGATCAGCCGACCGTTCAGGTCGATGTTGGCCTGCGCCATCGCCGGGCGCTCTGCGGCCGGATCGGCGGCGACGGTCAGCTTGATGCGGGCGAGCAGGACGGGCTCGGGGGCCTGCCCCAGCAGCGACCGGATCCGCGAGACTGCCAAGTCCATCGCGTCTTCGGGCACCGCGCCGTGCGCATAGGTCTGCACAGGCAACGTCTGCGTGCCAGGCATGGCAGCTACCTCCCTTCGACGTGGGTCAGCGGAAAGCGGAGACGTGCCGCGACGTCTCCCGGCGGATCGCGGACCGCCTCCACCTGCCCGCCCCCGTCGATGGTCCGGGTGGCCATCTCCTCGAGGAGATCGGGCACCCAGCGAGATTCGGCCTGCCCGTCGGTGCACCCGGAGCCGGTGCTGCTGAGCGCGCCGCATCGCTGGCAGGCGTATCCGGGGATCAGTCCGCCCACGGGAACCATCAGGAGCTGGACCGCGCCGGAGTTGACCGCGACCAGGCACGGGTTCAGGCCCACCGCGGTCAGCCGGTCCGGTGGTTCCTGGCGGATCTGCGTGGCCAGGCGCTGCTCACGGGCGCTGACCCAGTCAGCGATGATCGGGCTGGCAAGTGCGCGTACCCGGGATGGCGTCATAGTGTGCGGATCGACGATGAAGCTGCCGGCGAAGCGGTCACGCAGGTCTGGCGGCAGGACCGCGAGGAATTGCGGGATGCTGTCCTCGTGTCCCCCGACGACAAGTAGCTCGTGCCCGCCGGGCGGCAGGGCCCGCCCGAGCATGGCCGCCGTGTCCTGGAAGTGACGGCGGGAGAGTTCCATGATCCTTTCATCGATCCGATAGGACTCCAGGCCGTACCAGCCGCCGAAGCCCGGGCTGCGCACGTGCTCCGCGGCCTCCCGTGCCGCTGCCGTCTCGATGCGTTCTCCCGTCACCTTGAACACCCACGCGTGGCCCCGGTCCACGATCGCGACGCCGTAGGCGGGGCAACGCTGCAGCGCTACCAGCAGGGGCCGCACGTGCGGACGGGTCGCGAGCACTGCCCGGTCCGGGACCTCGCACGGAAGCGTCATCACCTCGGACAGGCCCAGCTTGCCGCAGACGAAGATCGCCGCGGTATGACCTAGCCAGTCACGGCCGTGGGTCTCCAGCAGGCCACGGACTCGCTGCCGGTCCCTGTCCGGCACTGCGACCACCGCATCCGGGCCACTGGCCCCACGTACGGCCAGCGCGAGCAGTTCTCCGGCCCTGGCCGGCAGGCCGCGGAGCTCGGTCGGGTCAGCGGGCACCCGCAGGTAAAGCGACAGCACCGATGACTCAGCGGCGCTGATGCCCAGAAGCTTTTCCACGTCTGCGTAGGTGATCACCGTGTGCCTCCGGTAACGGGCTGAGGCGCGTCCGCTTCGAGCAGACGGCGGATGTCGGCGGGAAGCAGCCCGAATGCCTCATCGACGGCCCCGGCGGACAGGTGCTTCCTGACCACGGCGGTTACAGCGCGCGCCGCCTTGGCCACGTCCGAGGCATGTACCCGGGCGTCGCGGGCGAATCGGGTCACATACTCACCGCGGTCGTACTTGTGCGGAATCCGGCTCGGATTCCAGCCGTCATAGAAAACTCCCCGGAGCAGCTCGGGTAGCTGCGCGGCGAAATGCGCGGCGACGTCCACGGTGAGGCGGTCCCGCAGGATCTGCAGCCAGGCCCGGGTCACGCGGTACGCCAGGCGCCGGTCATGAGTATCGAACTCTTTCTCGACATCTGAAAGCCAGGCATTGACCTTGTCAATGCTGCGATCGAGGCTGTCGACTCCGGTGAATGACATGACGATCCCCTTCTCCAGATCAATTCGCTCGCGTCAGCTGTCCCGTGCATAGAGGCGAAGGTCCCCGGGTGGCCGTCAGATGTTCCATGGCGAGCTGCGGCTTGGTGCCCATGGCGGCAGGTGGACGTTTACGCGTTCGCATGCTGGCCGTGGGAATCCGGCGAGCAGCGAAGCTTGCGCGCAGATCCGCTGAGCCTGCTCTGCGGATCGGACCGATGCCCAGGGTGAAGAGGACGTACGGCCCTGGCTGCGCCGGGTGGCGGGAGCTAGCGTCCCTTGATAACGGGTTTGTCGCCTTGCCGTCGGCGACCGCTCCCGAAGCGGTAGAGCGAAGTAGGGGTAGCCGATGCGGTTCACGGACCGGGCTGACGCCGGCCGGCGCCTCGCGCGGCGGCTGGGCTACCTTCGAGACGGCGATGTGGTGGTACCTGGCTTGCCGCGGGGCGGCGTGCCGGTTGCTGCGGCCGGCGGCCAGCAGCCGCTGGCCGCTGGAACACCCGACCCACCCGTGCGCGACGAGGATGTCGAGGTCGAGGCTGGGCCGGTGACCCTGGCCGGGCACCTGATGGTCCCCGAGTCAGCTACCGGCTTCGTCGTCTTCGTGCACGGAAGCGGGAGCAGCCGGCACAGCCCGCGGAACCGGTACGTGGCCGGGCGGCTCAACGAGGCTGGACTGGGCACCTTGCTGTTCGATCTGCTCACCCCGGCAGAGGAAGTCGACCGGGCCAACGTGTTCGACATCGGGATGCTCGCCGGCCGGCTGGCCGAGGTCACCCGGTGGCTGCGCGGCCAGCCGGAAGCCCGCCGAATCCGGGTGGGCTACTTCGGCGCGAGCACCGGCGCAGCCGCCGCGCTCTGGGCAGCGGCGGATCGCGGCGTGGATATCGCCGCCGTAGTCTCCCGCGGCGGCCGCCCTGACCTGGCCGGCCCCCGGCTCGCCACTGTGCGCGCGGCCACGCTACTCATCGTGGGCGGCTGCGATGACGTTGTCCTTGACCTCAACCGCCGGGCGCAGCAGCGGCTGCGGTGCGAGAACAGGCTGGAGATCGTCCCCGGTGCCACCCACCTGTTCGAGGAGCCTGGAGCGCTGCCGGCCGTTACCGGCCTGGCCAGCGACTGGTTCACCACTCACCTCGGCGGGCAGTGAGGCAATCATGCCCGGCGGGCTGCTGACGGATCTGTATGAGCTGAATATGGCCGCGAGCTATCTGCGCCGGGCGATGGCAGGCGAGGCCACGTTCAGCTTGTTCGTGCGGCAGCTCCCGGCCAGCCGCGGGTTCCTCGTCGCCGCCGGCCTGGAGGACTGCCTGGGTTTCCTGGAGCATTTCTCGTTCACCAGCAACGACCTGGACTACCTGCGGCAGGTCCAGGGATTCGACGACGGAACCCTGCGGGGGTTCGCTGGGCTGCGGTTCACCGGAGAGGTGCGGGCAGTGCCCGAAGGACGCGTGGTGTTCGCCGGCGAGCCGCTCCTGGAGGTGACCGCCCCGGTGGCCGAGGCGCAGCTGGTCGAGACGGTGCTGCTGAATCACGTGACATTCCAGACCAGCGTGGCCACGAAGGCTGCCAGGTGCGTGCTGGCCGCTGGCGGCGCGGAGCTGGTCGACTTCGCGTTCCGCCGCACCCAGGGAATCGGCGCGGGCCTGGCGGTGGCCCGCGCATCGGCGATCGCGGGGTTCACGGCCACCAGCAACACCGAGGCAGCGCGCCGCTACGGGCTGACCGCGGCGGGCACGATGGCGCACTCCTTCATTGAGGCGTTCGGTAGCGAGCAGGAGGCATTCACCGCCTTCGCGGAGGACTTCCCGGGGAAGACGACGTTCCTGGTCGACACCTACGACACCGAGCGTGGCGTGCGCGCAGCCATCGGCGTAGCGCGGCGGCTCCGGCTGCCGGGACCGCTCGGGGTACGCCTGGACTCGGGGGATCTCGCGGCACTGGCGCGGTCGGCGCGGTGCCTGCTCGACGAGGCGGGACTGGCTGGTGCCCGTATCTTCGCCAGTGGTGGCCTGGATGAGTACGCGATCGCTGACCTGGTAGCGCGCGGGGCCCCGATCGACGCCTACGGCGTGGGCACCAAGATGGGCGTTTCGGCGGACGCGCCCTACCTGGACAGCGCCTACAAGCTGGTCGCCTACGCCGGCCGGCCGGTAATGAAGCTCTCGCCCGGCAAGGCCACCCAGCCCGGCGCCAAGCAGGTCCACCGCGGCCCCGACGGTGACGTCCTCGCGCTGCGCGAAGAGCCCGCGCCGCCCGGCCACGAGCCCCTGCTCGTCCCGGTGATGCGCGGGGGCCGGCTGCTCACCGCGCCCGAGCCTCTCGCTGCCGCCCGGCGGCGGTGCGCGGCCGACCTGGACTGGCTGCCGCCCGGCGCCAAGGATCTGCACGCCCCCGAGCCGGTGCCGGTGACGATCAGCCCGCGGCTGGAAAGGCTCCGCGGCCGCCTCGAGCGCAACCTGAGGCGCCGCGCTACGGCCGGCCAGACCACCCACGATGACTACGCGCCCCGGTAAACACGCGGTAACCCCGGCTGTGATAGGCATTCCCGGGCCATTCGTCCCTGCTGACGGGGAGCTACGACCCTGCCGGTCGGCAGCGACCACGCGTCAGTGTCTGTTCATGAGCTCGCACTTCCTGGAGCACCTCACCGGGCGGACAGGGCCGCCAGAACGCCAGGGCGCTGCCAGGCCCGCCATCGACTGGCGCGCGATGAGGAACGGCGCGCGATGCCCACACTGATCCCGTCCTCCCATCGCTAGCTCCACGATCCCCGCCGTCGCGCGGAAAGGACAGGTCCCGGCACCGGGGCATCGCCATCATGCGCTGCTTTCAGACGGGCAGAACATGCCGGCCGGCCCGTGACGGGGGACGAAGGACCCTATCACTGACGGTTTCCCACCGGGAGCATCGGGTCCATCGAAGGAGATGGCACCATGGGCGGATTTGTGGAGTACGCCCCGGCCGGCGGGAGGAAACGAGCGCAGGCTATTCCAGGCACTCGTGCAGGAGTCGTTCACGTGCACCCTCGTGGAGCTGTCCTGGCAGCCCGGCCAGGCACCGCCAGGTCTGTGGCGTTGGTGGGCACGTATCCGCCGACGGTGTGCGGGCTTGCGACGTTCACCTGGAACCTGCGGGCTGCGATCGCCGGGTCCGGCTGGCTGACCGGCGTCGTGCGCGTCGTTGACGGCCGGGATTCCGCATCCGGCAAGGACGTGATCGGTCAGTGGGTGGCTGGTGACGCATCGTCACTTCGGCGATCGCTGGCCGCGCTGGCATCGTTCGATGTGGTCCTGCTGCAGCACGAGTACGGACTGTTTGGTGGTCGCGACGGAGAGGAGGTGCTTGGGCTGGTGGATGGGCTCGAGAAACCGCTCATCGCCGTGCTCCACACGGTCCTTCGGGAGCCCAGCCCGCATCAGAGGAAGATCTTCGATCGCGTGCTAGCGGTCGCATCACTCATCGTCGTGCCGAGCCGCGCGGCGCGGCAGCGGGTCATCTCGGTGAACGGAGTGGCCCCAGGCCGCGTGGTGGCCGTTCCGCACGGCGCCGAGCGGAACTTCACCGGGCCTGTTCTGGCAGGCGTGCCCCGCCCGGCCGTGCTGACCTGGGGCCTGCTGAGCCCGGGCAAGGGCATCGAATACGGAATCGCAGCCTTCACCCGGCTGCGTCTGCACTCGCCGCCAGCGTGGTACATCGTCGCCGGGCAGACCCACCCCAAGGTCCGGGCGGTGGAAGGTGAGCGCTACCGTATGCGGCTGCAGGCGCTGGCCCGGTCGCTGGGCGCCGCCGATCGGATCCGCTTCGACGATAGGTACCGGGACTGGGACTCCCTGCGAGCGCTGGTGCGCAGCGCCGACGTCGTGCTGCTGCCGTACGAGTCCCGCGACCAGGTGAGTTCCGGTGTGCTGGCCGAGGCGCTGGCGTCCGGCAAGCCGGTGGTGGCAACCAGGTTCCCGCACGCGGTGGAGTTGCTCGCTGGCGGGGCAGGCCTGGTCGTGGCCCACGGGGACGTCGACGCGATGGCAGCGGCGCTCGATCGGGTGCTGTACGAACCTGGCCTGGCAGCACGGATGGCGGCTGCCGCCGGGCGAGCGGCCGCGCCGTTGCTGTGGCCTGCAGTCGGAGGCTCCTACCGCGCTCTCATCGACCGCGTCGTCGCGACCCGGGCAGTGGCATGACCGGCTTTCCGCAGCCGTCGCTGCGACACCTGGGCCGCATGACGGACGAGGTCGGCATGGTTGAGCACGCCTGCCTCGGCATACCTCGGCTCGATCTCGGCTACTGCACCGACGACGCAGGGCGGGGGCTGGCGGTAGCGTCGGACCTGGGGTCGGACCCCGATGCTTACCGGCTGGCGGCCGTCTCCGTGAGGTTCCTCGCCCGTGCGTACGACGGCGGCGGGCAGTTCCGGCTGCGACTCGGCCCCGGCTGCCGGTGGACCGACGATCCGCCCAGCGACGACGCCGCCGGCCGAGCGCTACTTGGGCTCGGCACGGCTGCGGCGACGGCTCCATGGCCGGAGATCCGGGCGGAGGCGCTCGACCTGTTCGGCCTGGCCGCCGCGTTTCGGTCGGGGCATCCTCGGGCTATGGGGTACGCCGTGCTGGGCGCCGCGGAGGTCGCGCGAGCCCACCACGAGCACGTCGGCGCTCGCCGGCTTATCGCCGACGCACTGGACCTGCTGTCACACCCGGCAGGAGATCCCGGGTGGCCATGGCCTGAGCCGCACCTCACCTACGCCAACGCACTTATTCCCGGTGCCTGTCTAGCCGCTGCGTCCGCGGCCGGCCGGCCCGATCTTGCCGGCAGCGCCCTGTCGTTGCTGGACTGGCTGGTAGCTGAGGAGACCCGCGCAGACCGGTTCAGCTTCACCCCGGTCGGTGGCCGCGGGCCCGGCGGGCCGAAGCCCGCGTTCGACCAGCAGCCGATCGAGGCGGCGTCGATGGTAAGCGCATGCGCCCGCGCGTTCCGGTACACCGGCGCAGCTGCCTGGGCGGAGGCCGCCAGCAGGGCTGCGAGCTGGTTCCTCGGCCGCAACGATGTCGGCATCGCGATGTTCGATCCCTGCACGGGTGGCGGGTTCGACGGCCTCAGGCCGGACGGCGTGAACGGCAACCAGGGGGCGGAGTCGACCCTGGCGTTCGTGGCAGCGATGACACAGATGCACAAACTCGGGCTCGCGCCCATCTTGGACGGTCAGGCGGCGTGCGACGGGGGTCGCGCGGTCGTCAGGGCGTCGAGAAGATGACTCACCGACGCGACTGCCGCACCGACGCATCGGTCCGCCGCGCCGTAGGTGAGGTACACCTCGTCACCATCGAGATGGGCGCCCTGGACGAACACGACCTCGTTTACGTCGCCATGTCGCTCCCAGCTAAGTTCCGGCTCAAGCAGGGGCTCGGGCAGGCGGCTGCGGGCACGTCCTGTCGTCTGGTCCAGCAGGGCCAGGTTCATGGTGTAAGAACCGTCCGCGCGGCGCTCATGAAAGAAGAGCAGGAACCCCGCCTCGGTCAGCACTGGCGGCGCCCCGGCTCCGACCCCGAGCGCCCCGGATGCTGGCCGCAGGAGTGTGTGCCTGTCGAGATCGCGCAGATGAGCGCTCCAGTAGCTGCCTGGGGCGTGCCACAGATGGTCCAGGTCATCGAATACGGCGAGCTGCATGTTGGGGTGGATCCGGTGGATGAGCGCCACCCGGCCGTCGGCCAGTGTGAACACGACCGCGTCCTTGTTCTCCACGCCGCTCGGCCCGAGCAGCAGCGGAGTAGACGATTCCAGACTGAAGCGCTCGCCGTCCCAGCAGAGACGGCGGGCCCCGATGCGCCAGGGCATGCCACTTTCGGGCGCCGGCAGGTCGGTGTAGGTCATCACCAGGTGCTGGCTGCCCGCGCTGCTGACCCATTGCACGCGGGGATCCTCGAGGCTGTGCGTTCCGCCGCCGCCGCCGCGTGCCAGCACGTAAGCGAAATCGTAGCTGTGGCCGTCTTCGGAGGTGAGGACCACGATGTCCGAGACGTAGTCGAGGAAGCGCGCACCAGATCCGTCGCCAGGCCGGTAGCCGGAACGAACAGCCCGCGCGAAAAGGTGGTAGATCCCCTCGTGACGAAGGACTCCCGCGTTGAACACCGGCCCGTAACCAGGAACAGCGCCGGCCTCGACGATCGGCCGCGCACCCAGGCGGCTGACCCGCGACTTCCCGACACCCCGGCGTGCCGACACCGAACCCCCCGCCAGGCAAGAAGCGAACACAAGGAGCGCTGTCGTTACCATGAAACCACATGTGACGCTGGCTGAGGAATGCCGATGAGCGGCACCGACTCACGGGAGATCTTCCGCCGGTTCGCCGGAAACCCGATCCTGGGCCCCGCGGGCTTCCCGAAGATGGCAAACGCCGTGTTCAATCCCGGTGCCGCCGTCGTCGGCGGCCGCACTCTGCTGCTCCTGCGGGTCGAGTACCGTACCGGCCTGTCCTCACTCGTAGCGGCAACCAGCGAGGACGGGTTCAGCGGCTGGGAGATCGAGCCGGTGC
>Ga0209415_10002722_pt1 | contig 33041 bp, 28 predicted proteins | sample PeaSoiSIISIP2007_FD_187696 | JGI IMG/M metagenome (GOLD analysis project Ga0209415, IMG submission 187696) | Peat soil microbial communities from Weissenstadt, Germany - SII-SIP-2007 (SPAdes) (version 2) | ecosystem: Environmental > Terrestrial > Soil > Wetlands > Peat | place: Germany... | reverse complement strand
GGTGGCCGCCATGCCCACCATGGGCTCGTCGAGGGCGTGGCCGCCCATCGACCCGTGGAAGGCGGCGTCGCCGAAGGCGAAGATCCCGCCGTCGGAGGCCACCAGCCAGTAGCCGCCGCCGTCGGGCGTGGCCGCCATGCCCACGATCGGGGCGGCCAGGAAATGCCCACCCATCGATCCGCGGAAGACGGCGTCGCCGAAGGCGAAGATCCCGCCGTCGGCGGCGGCCAGCCAGTAGCCGCGACCGGTCGGCGTGGCCGCCATGCCCACGATCGGCGCCGTGAGCGGTGTTCCGGCCAGTGATCCGTCCAGCACGGCATCGCCCTCGGCCGTCACGGCGCCGGCCGAGCTCACGGTCCAGTACCCGCCGCCGTCGGGCGTGGAGGCCATGCCGGCCAGGGGCCCGGCCGGGCGGGCACCGTTGGCCACTGCGGCGGCCTGTCCGAATCCCATCACCGCGTTCGGTCCCGGGGGCGGTGACGATCCGCTCGCCCCCGCCGGGCTCGGGACTCCGACGGCACCGACGGCCAGCGACACCACCAGGGCGGCGAGAGCCGACCGGTGCACCATTCGACGACCCGCCATGTGCTCCCCGGTGATCGGACGACGCCCCGTCGGGACGTGTCTGGATTGGGACTGTGCCCGTGCACGATACCCCCGGCCCCCGTCCCGCTCGGGCGCGACGGGGTTATCCGCAGAAGAGGCCAACGGTCGTATCGTGGGCCGCCATGCCCAGACCGCGCCCACCGGGTGGACCGCCCGCCGGTCACCTCGACGGCGCACCGACGTCGACCCCGGGGGCCGTGGGGTGACCGCCCCCGGTCGGCCGGTGGCGCTGGTGACGGGGGCCAGCCGGGGAATCGGGCGGTGCGCCGCCATCGCGCTGGCACGCGCCGGCTGTGACGTGGTGATCAGCGCCCGCACGATCCACGAAGGAGAGGGACGGGCCGACACGGAGAAGGGGGCCGTTCGACTGCCCGGCAGCCTCGACACGACGGCCGCCGCCATCACCGCCACCGGGGCGCGGGCCCACGCCGTGGCCATGGACCTCCTCGACCGCGCCTCCGTCGAGGAGGTGGCGGCCGTCGCCACCGGGATATGGGGCCGTCTCGACGTCCTGGTGAACAACGCCATCTATCAGGGGACGGGGCCGATGGAGCGCCTGCGCGATCTGTCGATCGACGACGCCGAGACGACGGTGCGGGCCGACTACCTCCATCCCCTTCTCCTCGTCCAGCGGGTGTTGCCGGTGATGCTCGCCGGCGGGGGCGGGTCCGTCATCACCATGAGCTCGGGGACCGCCTATCTCGATCCCCCCGCTCCGGCGGGCCAGGGTGGATGGGGTCTCGCCTACGCGGCGGCCAAGGCGGCCGTGACCCGGATCGTCCCCATCCTCCACATCGAGCACGGGGGCGACGGCATCCGCGCCTTCAACGTCGATCCCGGCTTCGTGGTGAACGAGAGGATGCGGGCCACGGCCGGGGCCGGACAGTTCACCGACGCCGGGTTCCGGGGGGTGCCACCGGAGGTTCCCGGCGCCGTCGTCGCCTGGTTGGCCACCGACCCGGCCGCCGACCGGTACGCCGGCACCCTGGTCCACGCCCAGAAGCTGTGCCGCGAGCACGGGCTCGTCCCCGGCTGGCCCTCCCCCGCCGAGGCGTAGGCACGGTCGACCGTCGGTCGAACCGTCGGGCCGCCCGGGGGGATGCCGGGCAAGATGGTCCGATGGCGCCCGCCCGTCGCCGTGCCCGACCGATCGTCGCCGGCGTCGTCCTCCTCGGCGGTCTCCTGGCCGCCGGCACGGCCGGGGCCGATCGCCACCCCACCGGGGCCGCCGTCATCGTGCCCCCGGTGGGGGCCGGTGCCACCGCCCACGGCGTCCCCCCCTTCTACACGCCGCCCCGCCCGCTGCCGGCCGGGGCCCCCGGGACCCTCGTCCGCGCCCAGCGCGTCCGCCATGTCCCCGGGGTCCCGGGAGACGCCACCGTGTGGCGCATCCTCTACCGCTCCCGTTCGATCTACGGAGCCGACATCGCCGTGTCCGGTTACGTGGTGATCCCCCCGGGTCCCGCGCCGCGCGGCGGCTTCCCCGTCATCGCCTGGGCCCACGGGACGACGGGCGTCGCCGACGTCTGCGCGCCGTCTCTGTTCAACGCCCTCGAGGGACAGGGTCCCTACCTGATGCCCGACATCGGCGCCTACCTGCGCGCCGGTGACATCGTCGCCGCCACCGACTACGAGGGTCTCGGCACGCCCGGCATCCATCCGTACCTGCTCGGTGAGAGCGAGGGGCGCGGCGTCCTCGACGCGGCGCGCGCCGCGCTGCACCTCCCCGGGGCGCACGCCAGCCGGACGGTCCTCGTCTACGGCCACTCGCAGGGTGGACAGGCGGCTCTGTTCGCCGCTCAACTCGCCCCCCGCTACGCGCCGGACCTCCACGTCGTCGGGGTGGTCGCCGCCGCTCCGGCCACGAACCTGGGGCTCATCGTCAGCGTGGCCGACACCCCCGAGGGGGGCAGTGTGCTGCTCTTCGAGCTACCGGCGCTGTACTCCTGGGCCCGGACGTACCGCGACCTGCCGCTGTCCGACGTCTTCACCCGGTCGGGCGCCGTCCTGGCCGCATCCCTGGTCGAGACCGGCTGCCAGAACCATCTGGTGAGGGCCGTCAGCAGCGGCCACATCACCCCGGCCGACCTGTACCAGCCGGGAGTGGACACGAACAGCGACGTCCTGGCCCATGGACGCCTGAACGATCCCGGGCGCACACCGACGTCCGCCCCCCTCCTCGTCGTCCAGGGAACAGCCGACACGACGGTGCCGCCGGCGCTGACCGACATGTTCGTCACCACCATGGCCTGCCCGCTCGGTGACCGGATCGACTACGTCCACGTCACCGGGGCCACCCACGGCGAGGTCGTCTTCGAGGCGGAGCCCGTGATCATGTCGTGGATGGCACAGCGCCTGCGCGCCGCGCCGGCCCCGTCCACCTGCGGACGGCCCGGTGACGTCGCCACCTTCACGCCCTGACGCGGGCCGGCGCCGGTGACGGCGCCGGCGGGGTGACGACTTACTCGGTGTGACAGGAGGCAGACGTCGACGGCGGCACGTCCAGGGCCGGATTGCGGGGGAAGAACCCCACGGGCGCCAACGAGAATCCCGTGTACTCCACCGGCATGACCGGCCAGTCCTCGGGCCGGGGGATGTGGGTGGCTCCGAACGTGTACCAGACGACGATGTCCTCGTCGACGATGGAACGGTCGCGCGCCGTCCACCGTGGCAGTCCGTCCCCTCCGCGATTCTGGTTCGGGTAGTCCCCCCCCGCCCGGCGCTCGTCGGCCGCGAACGGGGTGACCCAGAGATTGCGCGTCGTGAAGGCGGCCCGGCGGCCGACGCTCGAGTCCTCGGCGGCCAGGAGGGTGGGGGTCGATCCGGGCACCAGCTTGTAGGCGACCGGTTCACCGAGTCGGTTCACCGACCCGTTGTTCACCACCTTCCAGAAACGGCTGCGCGACGGGTCCACCACACGACGGGCCTCCTGCTCCGTCCGCAACAACGTGGCCACCGACTCGAAGGCGTTCGACCACGGATTGTCCGGCCCCGGGGGGACGGGCAGAGCCTCCATCTCGTAGACCGAGTTGGCCGGCCCGTCGACCTCCATGTCGAGACGCATGTTGAAGAGGTGCTGATGGAAGGGGGCGGCGAGCTGCGGAGCCACCATGTTGGCGAACGGTGGCCGAACACCGGGGGCGACGGCCATGGTGGACAGGATCCCGGTCATCTTGACCTCGAACTGGATGGACCCGTCGAGGTAGAAGTACCAGAAGAAGCCGTACTCGTAGTTGCCCACGGTGGCGATCGAGCTCACCACCAGCCGACGCGAGCGGCGGACCTCCGTCCGGCCCGAACGCGGGTCGCTGTGCTTCCACAGCATCCCGTAGTCCTCCTCGTGCAGGCAGATGGCGTTGGGGATCGTGTAGGGCTTTCCCTGCTCGGTGGTGAAGACGGCGTCGAAGTAGTGGATCACTCCGAGGCAGTCGCACCCGAGGGCGAGCGAATTGACCATCCGGCCCAGTCCCCACTCCCCGGCGTCGAAGGCGTTCTTCCAACCGTGCATGGGACCGGGGTCCCCGTAGGGCACCACCATCTCGCTGACCGCGGCCCGGTAGATGATGCTGCGGACCCGCCCGTCGTCCTCGTAGCCGACGTCGTGCAGGACGAGGCCCTCGACGGGGTCCATGGTGACCCGCAGCGACCAGCGCTGCCAGCGCACCAGGTTGCCGTCGACCTGCCAGCTCGGTCCTTCGGGCTGGGTGATCTCGAGCGGTTTCAGATCGTGACGGAGAGGACCGTTGTCCTCGGGGTAGTAGCTGCCTCTCTCGGGCGGGAGGGGCACCACGCCGGTGTCCATGATCTCGAGCACCTCGCCGCGGGCCATGTCCACGAATCCGATGACGCCCTCCACGGGCCGGGCGTAGCCGTTGTCGTCGGGCGTCTCGCGCACGTAGCAGAGGCACCGGCAGATCCGGCGCCCCGTCTCGTGGGCCAGGTCGAACGACCCGGCCGGCCAGGGGTCGATCTGCACGCTCTCCAGATCGTCGATGCCGCGCCGGCGCATGGCCTCCTGCCACCGCCGATCCTCCTTCAGAGCCAGGATGGCGCGCAGCGACTCCTCGAACAGCAGTCCCGGACGCATCCCCTCCACCTCGACGAACGAGCGCATCTCTCCGGTGGTCACCGACACCACGATCTCGATCACGTCGGCCTCGGGTCCGGCCACCACGATCAGGCGCACGAGCCGGTCGACCGGGTCGCCGGCGGCATAGCCCCGGACGACGGCCTTGGCCGGTTCCTCGAGCCCCACGTAGGCGAAGCGCCAGTCGTCGGTCCACCGCCCGTCGCCGTGGACGACGGCGACCGCCGCCGTGATCTCCTCGGGCGTGAGAGCGGACAGCGGATGACCGGTGCTCGTTCCCGTCGCAGACAGTGTCACCGCCACACTCCCCTCGTCCTGCGGACCCCGGACCCTGACCGGCCCCGGGGACATCGCGCGGCACCGCTGCCACGGTATGTGGGGCGGCTCCGGACGGCAAGAACAGCCGTCCACCCGTCCGTCCCCGGCGAAGCACCCCGGCGTGGCCCCGGGGTACCTTCTAACATGACGCCCATGTCAGGCCAGGGAGATCGTATTCGCCTCGGTGTCATCGGCGCCGGGAACATCGCCGAGATGAACGTGGCCGGCTATCTGGAGCACGACCGGTGCGACGTCGTGGCCGTCTGCGACAGCGACAAGGAGCTGGCCCAGGCGGCGGCGGCGTCATGGGGGGGGTCCCGGGTCTTCACCTCCGTCGAGGACCTTCTCGACGATCCCGACATCGACGCCGTCGAGATCCTCACCCCCACGCATCTCCACCACGCCCACGTCCTCGCCGCCGTGGCGGCGGGCAAGCACGTCTCGTGCCAGAAGCCCCTGTCCAACACCGTCGACCAGTCCCGGGAGATGGGCGCGGCGGCCGAGGCGGCCGGCGTCACCCTCCGGGTGAGCGAGTGCTTCTACCACTACCCCCCGCTCGAGAGGGCCAAGAAGCTGATCGCCGACGGTGCCATCGGTCACCCCACCAACGTCCGCATCCGAACGGTGGTGGGTCAGACCGACTCGGCCTTCCAGGCCGGGTTACGGGCCGACGGCTACGTCTGGCGGCTCAACAACCTGAGCCCCGGCGGTCACCTCTTCGACGACATGGTCCACAAGTACGCCATGGCCCTCTGGCTCTTCGACCAGGACATCGTCTCCGTCCAGGCCGTCGTCCGCCGGCGTGACCTCTTCTTCGAGCCCTGCGCCGCGATCTTCGAATACGAGGACGAGAGCCTCCTCGGCTCCATGGAGGTGAGCTACGCCCCCAAGATGTGGATGCGCAGCGCCTACTACGGGGCCGACGAGTTCATCGAGGTCCAGGGCGACGAGGGTTTCCTCTGGGTCACGCGCTGCACCGGGGAGATGCTCGACCTCGCCCCCGTGATGGTCTACCGGGGCGACCCGGGCGAGTACTCGATGACGGGCTACAGCGACATGGACGCCGATTGGGGAAGCGGCTTCAAACGCTCCTCGGCTCACTTCATCGACTCCCTCCTGGCCGGCACTCCGGCCGACATGAGCGCCGAGCAGGCGGCCAAGGTCCTCCAGCTCTGCTTCGCCGTCTACGAGGCGGGAAACACCCACCGTCCGGTGGACCCCCGCACCATCACCGGATCCGTGACCCCGACCGGCTGGGCCGAGTGGTGAGAGCCGGTGCCGACGCCGTCAGGGCCACGACCGCCAGCGGGTGATCTCCATGGCGATGACGGGCCCCGGCGGGACCGCGGTGCGGTACTGCCGGTACTTGGCCGCCAGGGCGGTGAGGGCGCCGGCACGGCGGGGTCCGGTCTCCCAGACCTGCGCGTGGCCGTCGACCCGCACCCACCAGAGGTCGTCCCAGTCCTCGTCGTAGTGATCGACGAGCAGGGTGACGGCGGCGTGGGCCTCGACGTTGTCCAGTCGACGCAGCGCCAGGGTGGACTTGGGTTTGGCGTCCACGGCGGTGTAGATCCACTCGCCGTCGAGGACGAAACAACACGGGACGACGTGGGGGCGGCCTTCGGGAGTCACGGTGGCCAGATGCCCGACGGGGGCCCCGGCCACGCGGCGGCGGGCCGTTCGGGCGTCCACACCGGGGGAGGCTACCGGACCGAGCGGCCCTTATTCTCTATAAAACAGACTTGTTTACTAGCATTTGTTGGTTTACAATGGCCCCATGGTGATCGGCATCCCGGGGCCTGGCCCGGAGAGTCGCCCACCTCTCGGCAGCCATCGTCCCGAACGACCCCCCATCGGGACGATGGCTGCCACCTCCGACCCGGTCTCCGGGTCCCGCCTGGTGCGGTGACGGCGGGGGCGACGGCGTGACCGCCACCACGGACGACCTGCTCGACCGGGCCCGGCGGCGGATCAGGCGGGTGGCCCCGGCCGATCTCGAGGCGGTGGCGACGGCCGGTGGACTGATCATCGACATCCGTCCGTCCGAGCAGCGCCGCCGCGAGGGCGAGATCGACGGCGCCATCGTGCTGGAGCGCAATGTCCTCGAGTGGCGACTCGACCCCACCGGCAGCCATCGCATCCCCGAGGTCCGGGACCACGACCAGGAGATCGTGGTCGTCTGCTCGGCCGGCTACGCCTCGAGCCTGGCGGCGGCCTCTCTGGCCGACCTCGGCTTCACGCACGCCGCCGATCTCGACGGCGGTTACCTGGCGTGGGCGGCGTGGGCGGGACGGCCGGTTCCACCCACCTGACAGTCGTCCGGGCAGCCGTCCCGGCGCCGTGGCGCTCAGCTCGGGCAGGTCGTCGTCTGGATGCCGGGCAGGCCGGTGGGACCGTAGGGGTCGGGATCGGCGACGCCGGCGAAGCGGTCCTTGATCCAGTGGGTCATGTCCTCGAAAGACGGCCCGATCACTCCCGCATGGCTCTGGCCCGGGTAGATCCAGCGTTCTAGATCCTGACCGACGCCGCACAGATGCTGCGCCAGGAGCTGCGTGGAGGCCACCGGGATCTGTTCGTCGTCCCCCCCCTGGATCATGAGGAGAGGCACCGGGCTGGCGGAGGAGAAACTCTCGGGATCGTTCTGCGACAGCAGTGTCCTCCAGGCCGGAATCTTGAACGGATCGCCGGTCGTGATCTGGGAGATCGTGTACTTGTCGATCACCTTGGACAAGTAGTCGGAGCAACCCTTGTCCAGATCGGGCAAGAGGCTCAGGCCCAGCGAGGTGAGGACCTTGGACACCGGCGCGGCCCTGGCGCCGTACGCCGACTGGTACGCCCCGGCCACCATGAACAGGTAGTAGCGGTAGGGACTGGTCGTGAGGAATTGGTAGATGAGGTTGAACTGCGACGGCGGCGCGCCGGCGACGACCCCCTTCATGTGCAGATCGGGTGCGTACGAGGGCCCGATGTGCAGGGTGAACATCGCCGTCTGCCCTCCCTCGGAGTGACCCCACACCACATAATTCCGGCTGGCGTGGGCCGCTTCGAGCTGGAGGGCGGCACGGACGATGTCGATCGTGTTGCGCGCCGCGCTCACCCCCACGATGTACGGCAGGAGCCCGGGGGTGCCCTCCCCCTGGTAGTCGCTGGCGGTGACCTCCCAACCCTGATCGAGAAGGCCGTTGGTCATGGGGACGGCCCCGTCGGGGTCCAACGAGGGAGCGCACTGGTCGGCCATCCCGTTCGTCCCGTGGCCCCAGCTCACGACCGGGTACCCGCCGGCGGGAGCGGGCTTGTGGGGGACGATCACCAGGCCGGTGACGGCCACGATCTTGCCGAGAACCGACTCCGACGTGTACATCACCCTGTAGGTGGTCCCGTCGAGCCCGGCGGCGGCGACCTTCTGCGCCTTGATCAGTGTGCCCGGAGCGGTGGGCAACGGCAGCGGCACCGAGTACCACGAGGGCAGGCCCCTGGGGGCGGGGATGGACGACGACGCCGGCGACGAGCCGCAGGCGGCGGCCACGGCGGCCACCGTGACCAGAACGGCCGTCGTCACCGCGGCGCGCCCGCCGGCCCGGCGCCGTCGCCCTCCGTCCTCGCGTCGCCGCCTCGACCTGTCTCCGCTCATCCGTTCCCCCGTTCGCTGCCGGGCGACGTCGCCGTCGACGGCGCCTCTGCCTCGATCCGCCGACCCGTCCCGACGAGGTGTCTACCAGACGGCCCCGCGCCTCAGTCGGTGCAGGTGGTCCCCGGGGGCGGCAGGGTGCCCGACACCAGGTACGCCTGATCGATGGCCCTGACGCAGGGGCTGTAGAAGTAGGCGACGTGGTTCACCCCCCGCCACGTCACGAGCTCGCCGTGCCGGAGCTGCTGGGCCAGCGCCACCGCCCACTGGTAGGGGGTGGCGGGGTCACCCGTCGTTCCCACCACGAGGATCGCGGGGCCGCCGGGGTCGGTGACCGGCGCCGGCGTCCGCGTGGGCCGGACCGGCCACACGGCGCACTGGAGGAGTCCCCAGGCGAACGGGGGACCGAACACCGGCGCCTGTGCCGCCGCCTCGGCCGCCAATGACGGATACGTCGACGGCGTCCGTGACACGGGGTGGTCGAGACAGTTGACGGCGTTGTTGGCGTCGCCGCCGTTCGTCGATCCCCCGCTCGAGTAGCTGTCCGACATGGTGATCACGTCGGTGCCGTTCCCGGCGGCGGCCTGGGCCAGGGCGTCACCGAGCGACGGCCACGACGACCGGGAGTAGAGGTTGTCGAGCAGGGCGTTGTAGATCTCCCCCGGTCCGGCCGTCCGCCCGTCCGGCGCCGTGAGCGGCGTCTGGCGGCTGGCGCCGATGAGCGAGAGGAGGGCGGCCGTCGGGGCACCGGCGGGACGCCACGGGCACGACGGCGTCGCCGCGCACCACGCGAAGAAGTCGTCGAGGACGGATTCGAAACCCTCGGCCTGGTCGAGGACCATCTGATCGGTGCCGAGCGCCGGATCGATCGCTCCGTCGAGCACCATGGCCCGGACGTGACCGGGGTACATCTGGGCGTAGACCGCGCCGAGGAGCGTCCCGTAGGAATGGCCCATGAAGGTCAGCGTGGCGTCTCCGAGGGCGGCGCGTATCCGGTCCAGATCCCGGGCGGCGTCGACGGTGCCCACGAACGGGAGGATGGCGCCGCTGTACTTCTCGCAGGCCTGGGCGTAGGCCTCGTCCCCGTCCAGCAAGGCGCTGCGGGCGGCGGCGGTGACGGGCACCGGGTCGGGCAGCGGACCCGGTGCCGACGCCGACGAGGCTCCACCGGGAGCGCACTCCACCGGGTCGCTGCGCTCGACGCCCCGTGGATCGAAGGACACGATGTCGAACCGGTCGAGCAACTCCGGGGTGAGCACGCTCAACTCGTTCGGAAGATCGTCGATGCCCGACGTCCCCGGCCCCCCGGGGTTGATGACGAGCGATCCGATCCGTTCCGACGGCACCGCCGCCGGCCGCCGCTCCACGGCGATGGCCAGCGTGGGGCCGTTCGGACGGCTGTAGTCGACGGGGACGCGGACCGACCCGCACTGGAGGTCGTCGCCGCACCCCGACCACACGATCGGCGGCACCGGTGCCGTGGTGATCGTCGTCGGGACCGACGTCGCCGCCGGGGCGGTCGACGCCGGGGTCCGCGTGGTGGCCGACGGCGCCGAGACCCGTCCGGCCGTGGCGCAGCCCGACGCCACCATCGCGGCGGCCATCACCGCCACGGCGGCGCGACGCCCGGTGCCGTCGTGTCGGGCGCCGAGGTCCACACCGCCACTGTGCCATCACCGTCGCCCCCGTCGACGGCGCGGCCCCCCGTCGACGGCGCGGCCCCCCGGGACCCCCGCCCGCGGTCGACGCCGGGGTCCGCGCTGGCATCATGGGACAGTGCCCGAGCTCCCCGAGGTCCAGGCCCTGGTCGAGTTCCTCGACGAGCACATGCGCGGTCAGCGCGTCGACCGTTGCGAGCTCGGCGCCGTGGCCGCCCTCAAGACCTTCGACCCTCCCCTCGACGACCTCGTCGGACGCCGGGTGGTCTCGTGCACCCGACGGGGCAAGTTCCTCTGCGTGGACTTCGAAGGGCTGTGGCTGGTCGTCCACCTGGCCCGGGGGGGTTGGGTCAAGTGGTGGGACGCGCTCCCGGCCACGCGCGCCCGACCGACCCGGAGCCCCGTCGCCCTCCGGGTCGGATTGGCGGCCGAGGACCTCGCCCCGGCGGCCGGGTTCGACGTGACCGAGATGGGCACCGAGAAACGGCTCGCCCTCTGGGTCGTCCACCGGCCCGAGGACGTCGCACCGCTGGCCGCACTGGGGCCGGATCCGCTCGATCCCGGATTCGACGCCGCCATGCTCGGGGGCATCCTGCGCACGGCCCCGGGCACTATCAAGAACGCTCTCTCCACCCAGTCGCTGGTGGCCGGCGTGGGCAACGCCTACTCCGACGAGATCCTCCACGCCGCCCGGCTGTCGCCGTTCAAACCGGCGGCGAAGCTGAGCGCCGCTGAGGTCGACCGCGTCCACAGCGCCCTCGTCACCATCCTGGGCGAGGCGACGCGACGGTCGTCGGGACGATCGGCCAAGGAGCTCAAGGGGGACAAGAAGCGGGCCATGCGCGTCCACGGCCGGACCGGCGAGCCCTGCCCGGTCTGCGGTGACGTCGTCCGCGAGGTGTCCTTCGCCACCAAGTCGCTGCAGTACTGCGCCACCTGCCAGACCGCCGGCAAGCCTCTGGCCGACCGGCGGCTGTCCCGGCTCCTCAAGTAGGCCCGTCGCCGGTCCGGCCCGCGTCCGCACGCGGGACCGTGGCTCTAGAGTCGAGGACGACACCGCGTCGAGGAGGACACACCGTGGACGACCAGGAGATCGTGAACCGGATCAACAAGCTGGCCGAACAGGAGCACCGTCTCGAAGAGGCCCACGTCGGCCAGGGTCTGGCACCCGAGGAGGAGGAACGGCTCCGCACCATCGAGGTCGCCCTCGACCAGTGCTGGGACCTGCTCCGCCAGCGCCGGGCCCGTCGCCGGGCCGGCCAGGACCCCGAGGACGCGCAGGAGCGGCCGGCCCCCGTGGTCGAGGGCTACAGGCAATAGGCTGCGGCGTCGCATCGGGACGAGAGCGCGAGGTGGTCGGTGAGCGGGGAGGAATTCAACCTGGGCCAGGTCCATGAGGCGGTCGCCGCCGCCGTCCCGGACCGGGAGTGCATCGTCTGGCGAGACCGCCGCCTGACCTATTCCGACGTCACCGACCGCTCACGGCGGCTGGCCTCGTTCCTCTACCGCCACGGTTTCGGCGTCCATGCCGAACGGTCCACCCTGGCCGGCCACGAGTCCGGCCAGGACCACCTGGGGCTCTACCTCTACAACTCCAACGAGTACCTCGAGGGCATGCTCGGCGCCTACAAAGCCCGGGTGGCCCCCTTCAACGTCAACTACCGGTACGTCGAGGAGGAGCTGCGCTACCTCCTGCGCGACGCCAAGGCCCGGGGGCTCGTCTACCACGCCACCTTCGCGCCCATCCTCGAGCGGGTCCTCCCCGAGCTCCGTGACCTCGAGCTCCTCATCCAGGTGGCCGACGAGTCCGGTGAGGCGCTTCTTCCGGGAGCGGTGGACTACGAGGCGGCGCTGGCCTCGGCGCCGCCCGAGCTCCCCCCCGTCGATCCGTCGCCCGACGACCTCTACATCCTCTACACGGGCGGGACTACGGGTATGCCCAAGGGGGTCGCCTGGCGCCAGCACGACATCTTCCGGGCGGCCATGGGGGGGCGGACCTACGGCACCTGGGAGCTGATCGAGAGCTCGGAGCACCTCATCAGCCGCATCCTCCCCGGCGAGGGCGTCCGTGTCATGTCGATCCCCCCTCTCATGCACGGGGCGGCCCAGTGGGCCAGCTTCTACTACATGACCATGGGCGCCACCCTCGTCTTCCCCACCAACACCCGCACCCTGGACCCGGTCGACGTCTGGCGGACCGTCGAGCGCGAGCACATCATCGGGCTCTCCGTCGTCGGCGACGCCATGGCCCGGCCCCTCGTCGAAGAGCTCGAGCGGGGCACCTACGACACATCGGGCTTCATGGCCTTCGGCAGCGGCGGGGCCATGTTGAGCGAAGGCATGAAGTCCCGCATCCTGGCCCAGCTGCCCAACATCCTCATCTCCGACGTGGCCGGCGCCTCGGAGACGGGAGCCCAGATGGGGACGAACTCCACATCGGGTTCGGTCTCCACCGGTCGCTTCGTCCCCGGACCGGGGGCCACCGTCGTGAGCGAGGATCTCACCCACGAGCTGAAGCCCGGCGACGACGACCTGGGCTGGCTGGCCCAACGGGGAGCGGTCCCCCTGGGCTACCTGGGCGACGCCGAGAAGTCGGCGCGCACCTTCCCGGTCATCGACGGCGTGCGCTTCTCGGTTCCCGGTGACCGGGCCCGCTACCTGGCCGACGGCGAGATCGAGCTGCTCGGGCGCGACTCGGTCACCATCAATTCCGGTGGCGAGAAGATCTTCGCCGAGGAGGTCGAGCAGGCCATCATCAGCCACCCCGCCGTGGCCGATGTCGTCGTGGCCGGGCGGCCCAGTGAACGCTGGGGGCAGGAGGTCGTGGCCATCGTCCAGCTCGTCGACGGCGGCTCGGCCACCACCGAGGAGCTCCTCGAGGAGGCGGGCCGTCACGTGGCGCGCTACAAGCTCCCCAAGGCCATCTCCTTCCTCCCGCACATCGTGCGCTCACCGGCCGGCAAGGCCGACTACCGGTGGGCCAAAGAACGCGCCCTGGAAGCCTGACGGACTCCGGGGCCGGCACAGGGGCGGGGGCGAAGAATGGAGGACCGCATCACGCCGGGCCTCTTCCTGGAGCTCGGTGACATCGATCCCGCCCGCTACGAGCGCTCCCGCTCCCCCGAACTCCTCGAGCGACCGGGTGTCGACCGTGTCACCTGGTGGGCGACCACCATCCCGGGCCGCGACGAGCTGCCCATGGCCGTCCCCGACGGCACCCTCCTCGGGGTGGCGGAGACGGACGACTCCTTCACGGCCCCCGAGCCCCTGCCCGCCACCACCGCCCGTCACTTCCGCCGCTACCCCCGGCCGAGCCAGGGGATCCTGACCGGACGGCCCACCACCGGCCTCCTGGTGGTCTGGATCTCCCCCGTCACCGCCGAACGGGCCCAGCCGTTGCGGGACTGGGCCGACTTCATCCACATCCGCACGATCGCCGCCGCCGCCGTGCCCGGGTACACCCAGATCACCCCCTACGAGAACGCGGCCGCCGGCGATCCCCGCTTCATGCATCTCTACGAGATGGACTCCGACGACCCCGAGGCCACCTTCCAGACCATGGCCGAGCAGCTCCGCGTCCGACTGGGCGGCTACCGGACGCCGGAGTTCAAGCGGTGGGCCGACTGGACGGCGGCCGGTGCCGAGATCATCTACGTCAACACCTTCCGCCTCCTCGGTTCGGCCTCCCGGCCCGATGTCGCCGGCCGCCTCCCCGTCTGACAAGCTCCGGCCCCATGTCCTTCGTCCTCGTCGACACGCCGCGTCCCCACGTCACCCTCATCACCTTGAACCGCCCCGAGCGGATGAACGCCATGGCCTTCGACGTGATGATCCCGCTGCGGGAAGCGCTCGAGAAGGTGAGCCTCGACAACGACACCCGCGTGGTCGTCCTCACCGGCGCCGGCCACGGCTTCTGTTCCGGCGCCGACCAGGAGGACGCCGGCGTCATCCCCCACATCGACGGCCTGACCGTCCCCACCATCGCCCTGCGGGCCATGGAGCTCCTCGACGACGTCATCCGGGCCCTGCGGCGCATGCACCAACCGGTGATCGGGGCCATCAACGGCGCCGCCATCGGGGGCGGCTTCTGCCTCAGTCTGGCCACCGACATCCGCCTGGCCTCGACGACCGCCTACTTCCGCGCCGCCGGGATCAACAACGGTCTCACCTCGACCGAGCTGGGCCTCAGCTATCTCCTGCCACGCGCCATCGGTTCGTCACGCGCCTTCGAGATCATGCTGACCGGACGCGACGTCGACGCCGCCGAGGCCGACCGCATCGGACTCGTCTCGCGCGTCGTCGCCCCCGGGGAGCTCCTCGACGCCGCCTACGACGTCGCCGATCGCATCTCGTCGTTCAGCCGCCCCGGCATCGAGCTGACCAAGCGCCTGCTGTGGAGCAGCTTCGAGGCCGGCAGCCTCCAGGGGCACATGGACTCCGAAGGCCAGGCCCAGCTCTTCGTCCGGATCACCACCCAGAACTTCGAAGAGGCCATCCGGGCCCGCAAGGAGAAGCGTCCGCCGACCTTCCGGGACTGACGACGCCCTACCGGGGCAGGAAGTCGACGAGCAGCCCGTTCACGAGGTCCGGTGCCTCCAGCTGCATCCAGTGGGCGACACCCTCGACCTTCTCGTAGCGCCACGACCCCGCCACGTGCTCGGCCGATCCCGTCATCTGCACCTCGGTGAGGGCGAAGTCGGCGGTCCCCCACACCCCCATGGTGGGGGCCGGCACGGGCGGGAGCTCCATGGGCGGGCCGATCAGCACCTCGGGGGGGACGTTGGCCCGGTACCAATTGAGAGCGGGGGTGAGAGACCCGGTCCGCTCGAGGTCGGCGATGGCGCCGTCGGTGTCGGGATGGCCGGCCCAGGACCGGAAGTTGGCCCAGTCGTTGTCGGAGAGCCACTGCTCGGCGATCCCCTCGAACTGGAACAGCAGCATGTACCACGACTTCTCCTGCTGGGCGAGACCGGCGGCCCGGAACGACATCGGGTGGCCGACCGACAGCGCCACCAGGTGATCGACGCGGTCGGGGACGAGCGACCCCATGGCCCAGGCCAGCGCCGCCCCCCAATCGTGGCCCACCACGTGGGCCTTCCCCACCCCGAGGTGGTCGAGGACGCCGAGGACGTCGCCGGCCAGGAACGGGATGGAGTAGGCGTCGACCTCCTTCGGCTGGTCGGAGCCGCCGTAGCCGCGGAGGTCGGGGACGATCACCTGGAAGCCGGCGTCGACCAGGGCCGGCACCTGGTGCCGCCACAGACGACCGGAGTCGGGGAAGCCGTGGAGCAAGACCACCGGTCGACCCTCGCCGGTCACCTCGAACGCGATGCCGACACCGTTCACATCGATGCGCACTGTCCCTCCCTCACCGTCTCACCTTCACCGGGAATTCTCCTTCACCCCGACACGATCGACAGCAGCTCGTCACGGGTGGGTCCGAGCACGGGGGCCTCACGCCACGGAGCTCCCAACTCGAGGACCTTCTCGAGGACACCGGGGGCGGCCACCGCCTCCGCCGGTGTCCGCAGCATGCCGACGACGCCGAGGAAGGCCCGGAAGCAGTCCGGGTCCCGAACGGCGGCGAATTGGAGACCCTGGCCGATCTCCCACACGGGATCGTCGGGGACGTAGGACTCCCCCCTGACGGTGGCGCCGATCTCGGCCAAGCGGTGCCGATCGAATGCCACCGTGGCCCGGTACCACGGCTCCACGGAGGCCATGGTGGTCTCGTCCCAGGCGCGGGCGAAGCCGACCGGGTCGTCGTCGGTGGTGGCCCGCAGCAGGTCACGCAGAGCCACCGCGTGCATCATGGCAATGGTGATCCCCCGGCCCAGTGACGGGTTGGTACAGGCCCACGAATCGGCCACCGCCACGACGCCGGTGGCCACGGGCTCGTCGCCGATCACGAAACGACGATGCCGATCCTCGATCTTGGCCATCGACTGGATCCGGTCCTCCAGGGGTTCGCCTTCCAACCAGTGGGCGGCCAGAGGCAGGCTGCGGACGACAGCGGTCCAGGCGTCGACGTGGCGCACGGCACGCAGGGCGGCGTCGGCCGCACCGGCCACGATGGCCACCCCCCACGTCCCGTTGTCGGCCGGCAGGGTCAGCACCGACACGCTCCCGTAATTGTGCAGCAGCGGTCCGAGGACGGGGGGGAGCGTCCCGTCGGCCGACCGGAAGTGTCGTCCGTAGTAGACGAAGCCGCTGTCCTCGAGCTCCTGGTCCGGGCGCCGGCCCCCCGCCGCCTCCAGCCAGTCCGACAGCGGGGACCGGCGACCGGTGGCGTCGACCACCAGATCGGCGGCGATCTCCTCGCCCTCGTCGGTGCGGATACCGGTCACATGGGGCACCCCCGCCCGCGCCGCGGTCCCCGTCGTCACCCCCGCCACGCTGACACCGCGGCGCACGGACACGCCCGGGGTGGCCTCGGCGCACGCGGCCACCACCGCCTCGGTCACCGGACGCCGGGCCGTGACGGCGCAGAAGTCGTCGTCGTCGGGACGCCGCTCCCCGGTCAACTGGACGGGGGCGCCGGCGATCATGTCGAGGCGCAGCGCTCCGGCCTCTTCCAGGGCGCTGACCACACGGGGCAGGGCGCGTTCGGCCTCGATCCGAAAGCGCGCATGGAGGAAGTGCAGGAGTCGGAACTGATTGACGCCGCGCCGACTCCACGACTCCCAGGCGTCGGAGGGCTCCGGAGCGGGGGCCGGGTCACGCTCGAGGACGACGACCTCGTGACCGTCGTCGGCCAGGAGCATGGCCGCCATCAGCCCCGCCATTCCCCCGCCGGTGACCACGATGGACGCCATCTCGCACCTCCGCCGCCGCCGGCGGCGTGTCGGGAACGTGACGTCGCGAACCTACCAGCCGCTCCGCCGAACCCACCGGGGTGGGGCGCGGCGACGCCGGCCTCGCCACGTCCCGGCGCGTCTGGGATGATCGACCCGGTCGTAGAGACGCACGAGGAGGAGGGGGAGCCCATGCGCGTGCCGCTCACCATCGGCGACTTTCTGGAACGGGCCGACCTGGTCTACGGGGAGCGGGTGGCGCTGGTGGACGAACCGCACACCCCCGGATCGCTCGGATCGATCACGTACGCCGAGATGCACGCCCGGGCCCGTGGCATGGCCATGGCTCTCGACGCCATGGACGTGGCGGCGGGCGACCGGGTCGCCCTCGTCAGCCCCAACTCGGGGCGGTTCCTCGTCTCGTACTTCGGGGTCAGTGCCTACGGGCGCGTCCTGGTGCCCATCAACTTCCGGCTCAACCCCGACGAGGTCGCCTTCATCGTCGAGCACTCCGGGGCCAAGGTCCTCCTCGTCGACGCCGAGCTCGACGAGCAACTGGCCGCTGTGCGCGCCCCCATCAAAATGGTGCTCGACGGCAGCGACGATGCCGAGCTCTTCGCCGCCGCCGCCCACGGCGACCCGTTGCACCGGCCGGGCGACGAGGACGCCACCTGCTCGATCAACTACACGTCGGGCACCACTGCCCGACCGAAGGGCGTCGAGCTCACCCATCGCACCTGCTGGCTCAACGCCGCCAGCTTCGGCTGGCACACGACCGTCTCCGATCGCGACGTCCTTCTCCACACCCTGCCCATGTTCCACTGCAACGGCTGGGGCATGCCCTACGCCGTGACGGCCATGGGCGGCCGGCACGTCGTGCTGCGCAAGGTGGACGGCGAGGAGATCCTCCGCCGTATCGAGAGCGAGAAGGTGACCCTGCTGTGTGGCGCCCCCGCCGTGGTGGCCGCCATCCTCACCGCCGCTGCCGACCGCGTCGGGCGGGGGGAAGACGTACCGGGACGCGGCCTGGTCCGCATGGTGGTGGCCGGCGCTCCCCCGCCCTCGAAGACCATCGAACGCATCGAGACGGAGCTGGGTTGGGAGTTCATCCAGATCTACGGGCTCACCGAGACGGCACCCCTGCTGACCGTCAATCGGGCCCCGGGCGAATGGGACGGGCTCGACGCCGCCGAACGATCGGTGCGGCTGGCGCGCGCCGGCGTTCCCGCCGTCGGTGTCCGCGTCCGGATCGACGAGGACGGCGAGGTCCTGGCCCGTTCCAACCACGTCTTCGCCGGGTACTGGAACCAGCCCGACGAGTCGGCCACCGCCCTGGCCGGCGGATGGTTCCACACCGGCGACGGCGGGCATCTCGACGGGCCCTACACGGTGATCTCGGACCGTAAGAAGGACGTCATCATCACCGGTGGCGAGAACGTCTCGTCCATCGAGGTGGAGGACTGCCTCTACCGGCACCCGGCCGTGGCCGAGGTGGCAGTCATCGGCGTCCCCGACGACAAATGGGGTGAGACCATCAAAGCCCTCGTCGTCGTGCGCGACGGTGCCAGCGTCACCGAGGACGAGCTGATCGACCATTGCCGCGCCCACATGGCCCATTTCAAGGCGCCCACCTCCGTCGAGATCCGCGACGCGCTCGTCCGCACCGCCACCGGCAAGCTCCAGAAGTACAAGCTCCGCCAGCCGTACTGGGAGGGTCGCCAGCGCGCCGTCAACTGAGCCGGAGCGCCTCGATCCGGCCCCGGGCGGCCCGGTCGCCGGCCACGGCGGTGCCAGTAGGGTGCCCTTCTGTGGACGCACGCCACTTCCTCGGGCTCGAGCCCACCGACGACCCTCTGCGCTGGCGGCTCCCCGTCACCCCGGCGGTCTCCACCCCCGGGCGTTTCCTCTACGGCGGACGCGGCCTGGCGGCCGGGATCGTGGCCCTGGAGGCGGCGGCCGGGCGGCCGACGGTGTGGGCCACCGCCCAGTACCTCACCTATGCCCCGACCGGGAGCGTCCTCGACTGGGAGGTGGTGCTGGCCGCCGTGGGCCGGGGGACGACCCAGGCTCGGGCCATCGGCCGGCTCGGCAACCAGGAGGTGCTCACCGTCAACGCCGCCCTCGGGCGGCACCAGCTCGAGGCCTCGGGCACATGGGTGGAACCGCCCGTGGTACCCCCTCCCGAGGACTGCCCGCTGCAGGAATTCCCGACCATGTTCGCCGACACCGTGCTCGTCCGCGTCGAGCACCGTGTCGCCCGGGGACGGCTGTTCAGCGAGCTCGACGGGCGGCCCGGGGAAGCCGGTTCCGCCTTCTGGGCCCGCGTCCCGGGGCATCTGGACCCCTCGGCCGCCACCCTGGCCGTGATCGGCGACTACGTCTCGGGGGGCGTCTCCCAGCCCCTCGGGGTCCGGACCATGGGACGCAGCCTCGACAACACTCTGCGCGTCGTCGGGCTGGTCCCCACCACGTGGGTGCTCTGCGATATCCACATGCACGCCCTGGCCAACGGCTTCAGCCACGGGCTGGCCCATCTGTGGGCCGAGGACGGCACCCTGCTCGCCACGGCCAGCCAGTCGATCAGCGTGAAGCTGTGGACCGAGCACACCACCTTCACCCCGCCGGGCCCGGCCGTGGCGGCCACGTCCGGCTCCGCCGCCCCCGGTTCGGCCCCGTCCGGCCGGGGCGCTGCCCGCTCACCGAGGAGGAGATGATGCGTACACGACGGATCGGAACGCTCGAGGTGTCGACGATCGGCCTTGGGTGCAACAACTTCGGCGGTCGCATCGACTTCGACCGCAGTGCCGCCGTGGTCTCGGCCGCCCTCGACAACGGGATCACGTTCGTCGACACCGCCGACATCTACGGCGGCACCAAGAGCGAGGAGTTCCTGGGCCGGGCCCTGGGGCGCCGACGCGACGACGTCGTCGTGGCCACCAAGTTCGGCATGAAGGTCGACGAGGACCGTCACGGAGCGAAGCCCGACTACGTCCGGCGCGCCCTCGAGGACAGCCTCCGTCGGCTGGGGACCGACCGGATCGACCTCTACATCCTCCACGCCCCCGACGCCGAGACCCCGATCGGCGACACCCTGGGGGCGCTGGACGACTGCGTCAAGGCGGGCAAGGTGCGCGAGATCGGTTGCTCGAACTTCTCGGCCGAACAACTGCGTCAGGCGGACGCCGCCGTGGCCGACGGCGCCGCCCGCTTCGTCAGCGTCCAGAACGAGTACAGCCTCGTCCAGCGCCAACCGGAGCGGGAGGTGCTGCCCGAATGCCGACGGGCGGGCCTCGGCTTCGTCCCCTACTTTCCGCTCGCCTCGGGCCTCCTCACCGGCAAGTACAGGCGGGGCGAGCCGCCGCCGCCCGGTGGCCGCCTCTCGGGCATGCCCGCCGAGCACTACGCCGCCCTGGACGAGAGGCTGGCGGTGGTCGAGGACCTGGCCGCCTTCGCCGGGGAGCGGGGGCACACGCTGCTCGAACTGGCCATGTCGTGGCTGCTGGCCCGGCCCGAGGTGGCGTCGGTCATCGCCGGAGCCACCACGCCCGAGCAGGTCGCCGCCAATGCCACCGCCGGCGACTGGCTGCTCGACGCCGACCAGCTGGCCGAGATCGACCAGCTGGCCCCGCCACCGGCCCCGTAGGGCGAAGGTCGCTTCCGACCGGGCCGCGAGACGCCGATCGCCCCGGCCGGAGCCGGGGCGACGACGTTCTCGGGGGACGGGACAGCGGCGGATCAGGCGGTGGCGTCCTCGGACGTACGGGCCACGGCCTCGACGTTCAGCTCGATCCGTACCTTCTTGCCCACCATGACGCCGCCGGTCTCGAGGACCTGGTTGTAGGTCAAGCCCCACTGCTCACGGTCGATCTCGGTGCTGGCCGAGAAGCCGAGGGCGGAGGTTCCCCACGGCGTGGCGTTGGCCCCCTCGAACTCGACGTCGAGGACCACGGGCTTGCTGATCCCGCTGATGGTCAGGTCGCCCGTGACCTTCCACTGGTCTGCGGTGTGCTCGACCTTCGTGCTCTTGAACATCCACTGCGGGTGGGTCTCGACGTCGAAGAAGTCGGCGCTGCGCAGATGGGCGTCGCGCTGGTCCTCGCCGGTGCGGACGCTGGCCGCCCCGATGGTGACCGCGACGGACGACTCCTCGGGTACCTCGGCCACGGTGATCGTCCCCTCGACCTCGTCGAAGCGGCCGCGGACCTTGCTGATCATCAGGTGGCGGACCACGAACTCGACCGACGTGTGCTTGGCGTCGATGTCATAGACGCCGGGCGCCGGTATCTCGCTTCCCTCGTGCTGCCTGGTGAGGACTTCTGTGGTGGTGGTGCTGATGGTCATCGGACCTCCTCAAATCGTTGCGCTCACAACTTTGTGATTGCAAGCTTTGTAGCGCATGATCTTTGTATAGTCAACTATCTCGGCACTCCGTCTATTCCCCTTGAGCCCTGGTCATTCCCCGTGCGTGCCTGGCCCGAGGCCCGGGGGCCTCCGGCCTTGGGTAGCGTGCGCAGGGCCGACCAGGGAGGTGCCGTGGGTCTCGGGGACAAGGGCAGAGAACGCCGTCAGGCCGCCCAGTGGGCGACGTGGCGGGCCGAGCGCGAGCGGGTGCAGGCCTTCATGGCCCGGGCCGAGTCCTTCACCGGCGCCACCAACGCCGAGGTGCCCACCCTTCCCCTCCAGCTGGCCGAGGGCGAGCGTGCCCTGCTCGTCCTCCCCGGCGTCCAACTCATCGAACCGGGGCGCCTGCCCGCTCATTTCATGGGCGGCAACGGCGGGTTCACCTTCCATGTGGCGCGCACCCCGGTCCACGGCGTGGCGGCGGGCGTCGAGGACCCCGTCCCCGTCGACGCCGGTGTGATCACCGTCACCGACCGGCGCGCCGTCTTCACGGGCAGCCTCCACACCCGCACCTGGGACTACGCGGCGGTGATCGGCTACCACTCGAATGGCCGTCCGCCGTGGACGGCCATCGCCGTCTCGGACCGCCAGCGGGTCTCGGGCGTCCGCTACGACGCCGACCACGCCGAGGAGTTCCGCTTCGCCCTGGCCTTGGGCCTGGCCCGATATCACCGGTCGGTGACCAGCCTGGTGGACGACCTGCGCCGTCAGCTCGACGAGCTGGACCGGGAGCGACCGGTCGGGATCGGCGTCCCCGACACCACAGCGCCGTCTCCGGGTCCCACCCCCGTCGGGGGGTCCGTCGTCGCCGGCGTCGGGACCCCGACGGCGTCGGCGGCCACACCGCCCTTCGGGTCACCGGTGACCCCGGCGACGGCCACGGCGCCGGTCATGACACCGGCGTCGGGCTCACCGCCCCCCGGTTGGTACGCCGACCCCTACCGGACGGCTCGCCTGCGGTGGTGGGACGGACGGGCCTGGACCGGGCACGCCGCCCCCTGACCCGTGGTGCGAGCCCGGGGCTTCAGGCTCCGATCCGCTCCGGGAAGGCGTCGACGAGCTCGTGGGCGGGGACCGGGCGCGAGAACAGGTACCCCTGGGCGAAGTCGCAATCGAGACGCTCGAGCTCCTGGAGCTGTCGCTCGGTCTCGACCCCTTCGGCGATGACCTGCAGACCGAGGGCGTGGGCCAGGTTGATCACGGCGGAGATGATCTCCGATCCCTCCGGCGCGATCCCCAACTCGTCGACGAAGGTCTTGTCGATCTTCAAGATGTCGAGCGGGAACCGTTGGAGGTAGCTGAGCGACGAGTACCCGGTACCGAAGTCGTCGATGGCCAGGGTCACACCGAGCTCCTTCAAGGCGCGTAACACGCTGAGGGCGGAGGCGGCGTCGTTCATCAGCGCACTCTCGGTGATCTCCAGCGTCAGGTACGACGGGGACAGGCCCGTCTCGCTCAGGATCTGCTCCACGGTGGCCACGATCCGGGGATCGTCGACCTGCCGGGCCGACAGATTGACCTCGACGGCCCCCTGCAGGCCGCCGTACCTCTTCACCTGCCACCGGCGCAGTTGGCGGCAGGCCTCCTGCAACACCCAGGCCCCGATGGGGATGATGAGCCCGCTCTCCTCGGCGACGGGGATGAACCGGTTGGGGGTCACGAGGCCCTGGTCGGGGTGATCCCACCGCAGGAGCGCCTCGACACCCACGGCACGGCTGCCTTTGATCTCCACCACCGGCTGATAGAAGAGCCGGAGCTCGCTGCGCTCGAGGGCCCGGTGCAGGGAATGCTCGGTGTTCATCCGATCGAGGACCCGGACGCGCATGGCCTCGCCGAACACCTCGACGCTGCCCCCGCCCCTCTTCTTGGCCTGGTACATGGCGGCGTCGGCGTTCGACAACAGCGGGGTGGCCTCGGTGACCCGCGCCGAGGTGCTGGCGATGCCGATGCTGGCCGTGATGAACACCTCGCCGGGACCGGCGGCGATGGGAACCGACAGGGCCTCGAGGACACGCCCGGAGAACGCCTCCGCCTCGGCTTCGGCGTCCTCCCGGTCGAACAGCACGAGGAACTCGTCCCCACCGAGGCGGGCGACGACCTCCGCTGTCCCGTTGGCCGCCACCAGACGGGCGGAGACGGCGACGAGGACCTCGTCTCCCACCTCGTGGCCGAGCGCATCGTTGATGGCCTTGAAGCGGTCCAGGTCGAGCACGAGCAGGGCCACCGAACCCGGAGACCCCTTTCCCTTGGCCAGGGCGTAGGCCAGGCGGTAGGTGAACAGAGTCCGATTGGGAAGGCCGGTGAGCGAGTCATAGAGATAGGCGTGGGCCAGCGCCTCCTCGGCCGCCTTCTCCTCGTGCCGGTCGTGGAGGAAACCACCGACGCGGAGGTCGGCACCGGACCCCATGATGTAGGCCGTCACCGAGACCTGCACCTCGTGACCCTCCCGGTGCATCAATTGCATCTCGCGCGGTTGGGTGCGTTCGACGGCGCTGCGGACCGTCCGGGCCATGGCCATGTCGTCACGGAAGCCGTTGAGGAAACGCTCGGGAACGAGGAACTCCGTCACCGGCCGACCGAGCACCTCGTCGCGTGACCACCCGAAGAGCAGCTCGGCCTGGCGGTTCCACTCGGTCAGGACCGACCCGGAGTCGGTCTCGATGAAGGCGTCACGCGACAGGTCCAGGAGCTGCTGGATGCGGGCGCCGGAACGGGCCCGGGCGGCGTCGCCGTCGGGACTCCCGGGCCGGGGATCGTGGCCGTCCGAGATGTCACCCACACGCTGGTCCACCGTGACTCCCGTCGCCGTCCGTGTCGTCGCCCCCCGGAACCGCCGTGTTACCGACCACCGCGTCCTGACCACCGTCAGTCCCTGGGGACTCTGGACACGTGGCCGTGTCACAGGGATGCCGCAATCATCGATGGTAAGGGGCTGTGTTTCTTGTGGTCAATGAATCACATGTGAAAATAGTCAAACGAACTCCCTGGGTGACGGATGCTGGCGGCATTACCACTCCCCGTGTCCGGACCACCGGGGGAAGTCTCCCGTGGTGCGCCGACTGGGTCCGGCACCCGCTACCCACCGTCGTCATCGGGCGCACACCCGCCCACGCCACTCGGCGTGGCGGTCCGACAGACCCGTGTCACCCGGCACCGGCCCGTCGCCACCGCCACCGCCACCGGCCGGGACGCCGGTTGGTCGGGGCGCACCACCGCCGCCTACGGTGCCCGGCCATGGTCCGTGTCACCGGCGTGCTGCAGAAGGAGGCCTGGGACCGCGACGTGATGCCCCCCGTCGAGCAGGTGCGACCGGGTCTGTGGTCCATCCCCGTCCCCATCCCGGCCAACCCTCTGCGCTACGTCCTCGTCTACGCCTTCGAGTTCGACAGCGGCGTGGCCATCGTCGACGCCGGGTGGAACACCGACGACGCCTGGACCGCTCTGACCAGCGGGTTGACCGAGGCGGGCGGGTCCATCACCGACGTCCGTGCCGTCCTCGTCACCCACATCCACCCCGACCACTACGGGTTGGCCGGTCGGGTGCGCGAGGAGTCGGGGGCCTGGATCGGGCTCCACCCCGACGACGCCGAGATGCTCCAGTCGCGTTACATCGACACCGACGACCTTCTGGCCCGCATGAGGGTCTTCCTCGAGGATGCCGGCGTCCCCGCTCTGAAGCTCCCCGACCTCAACATGGCGTCCATGATGATCCGGGACCAGGTCATGATGGCCGAGCCGGACGTCATGTTCGAGGACGGCCGCATCGTCGACGTCCCGGGCTGGGACCTCCGCACGGTCTGGACGCCGGGCCACTCCCCCGGACACGTCTGCTTCTACAGCGACCGCCACAAGCTCCTGCTGTCCGGGGACCACGTGCTGCCCCGGATCACTCCGAACATCGGGGTGCACACGCAGCAATTCCCCAACCCCCTGGGGGAATACCTGGAATCGCTGTTGAAGGTCCACAACCTGGACGTGGACGAGGTCCTGCCGGCCCACGAGTACCGATTCGCCGACCTGCGGGGCCGGCTCGACGAGATCATCACCCATCACGCCGACCGACTCACCGAGATCGAGAGCCAGCTCGAGAAGCACCCCGGATCGACGGCCTGGGACCTCTCCGTCGGGCTGACGTGGTCGCGTCCGTGGAACGAGATCGCCGACTACATGCAGCGGGCCGCCGTGGGCGAGACAGTGGCCCACATCGTTCTCCTCGAGAAACACCAACGGGTCCGCCGCGAGGGGGAGATGCCGGCTCGGTATTTCCTCGACGCCCGCTGATCGACGGCCGACGACGTGGGTCCGGCGCGCCGGGATCCAGACACTGCTAGACCCTGGCGGATAGAGAGACGTACGTCGGACGACAAGTCGTAGGTTCGGTGGTGTCCGTCAACGCACCCCTGGCCCGGCGCATGCCCGGGTTCGACGCCCGGCACGCCACCCGACGCGCCCGGCGGACCCGGGTGGCCGCCGCCTTCGTGATCGTCCTGGCCCTGGCCGCCTCCCTGGTCTTCTTCCTCGGCCGCGGGCAGAAGAACCACCCCCCGGCGGCGTCATCCCGGCACCACGGACGGTCCGTGGCCGCACCCCGGATCGTCGCCTCGCTGGCCACCTGGCGACTGGGGGCACCGATCAGCCGGGCCGTCGTCGTGGCCGACCCGGTGCCCGCCAGCGGCCGGCTGATCATCCTCGGGGGGGCCACCACCGGTGGGCTCACGGCGTCGGGCGCCTTCGCCCTCGACGTCACCACCGGGACGCTGACCCACGTGGGAGATCTGATCACGACGCTGGACGACGCCGCCGGGGCGGTCCTCGACGGTCGCGACGTCGTGTTCGGCGGCGCCTCCTCGGCGCTGTCGCCGGCCTCGGCGTCGGTGCAGGCCCTGCCGGCGGCGCCGACCACGGGCCCGGCTTCGTCGGGGGCGGCCGTGCCCACGGCCACAACGCTCGGAAGCCTTCCGCAACCCCGGGCCGCCGACGCCGCCGTCACGACGGCCACGACGACGTACCTGGTCGGCGGGGACAGCGGGGCCGCGCCCGAGCCGGGCGTCCTGGCCACCGCCGACGGCCAGCACTTCGACGTCGTGGCGTCGCTCCCGGTGCCCGTGCGGTTCCCCGCCGTCGCCGCCGTGGGGAACAGGCTCTACGTCTTCGGCGGCCTGGCCGCCGCCGGCCCCGACGCCGGTCGTCCGGTCGACACCATCCAGGTCGTCGACCTGAAGACCCACAAGGTCAGCGACTCCTGGCACCTCCCGGAGCCGCTGTCCGGGGCCGCCGCCGCCGTCCTGGGCCACGACATCCTCCTGGCCGGCGGCGACACCTCGGCGTCCGCCGCCGTCACGAAACCGGGCGCCGCCGGCACCACCACCGCTCCCCCGCCGTCGACGTCGTCGGTGTCCACCGTGTGGTTCTTCGATCCGGCGTCGGGACACTGCCGGCCCGTGGGGCAGCTACCGGTCCCGGTGTCCCACGCCGGCGTCGCCGTGCTCGGCACCACGGCCTGGCTGGTCGGCGGGGAGTCCGACGGCACCGCCGTGTCGGCGGTGCAGAGCGTCGCCGCGGTGCCCGATCCATCCTGATCGGTCCCGTCGGCGGAGCGGATCGGGGACGGTCACCGGTGCTCGGCGGCCCCGGACCGGCCCGGTGGGCGTCGGCGACGGCGCACCTCCACGACCACCCAGGCCACCACCAGCGCCGCGACCACGACGAATGACCCCCAACCGAAGACCCTCGTCACCTTGGTGTACGACAACCCGAGGCCGAAACCGACCAGCACCCACAGGGTCCCCCAGACGAGCCCACCGACAGCGCTGAAGGCGTTGAAATGCCGGCGGGACATGCCGCTCATGCCCACCAGTCCGGGGAGCACGGCCCGCACCACGACCACGAAGCGACCCACCACGACGGCCGGTCCGGCGCGGCGGGCGATGAGCTCCTGGGCCCGGACCACGCCGGCGTGTCCGGCGAGCGGCCGATGAGTGAAGAGCCAGGGCCCCAGCATGCGGCCCACGTCGTAGCCGACGATGTTGCCCACGGTGGCCGCCGTCACCACCACCACGACCATGAGGACCACGTTGGCGTGGTGCTGGCTGGCGATCACCCCCCCGACGATCGAGGCGATCTCTCCGGGCACGAAGAACCCGATCACGATGGCCACCTCGAAGAACACGAGCAGCCCGACCACGACATAGACGACGGGGCCGTGCAGACGGAGGAGCCAGCTCGTGATGCTGGCGACCATGGCCTATCCGTCCACGGTCACGCCACGCTCAGCGCGTCCACGATGTCCACGACGCGCTGACCCAGGTCCGCCGGCGACAGGCGGGACACGTCATGAACCTCGTGTACCCGCGTCCCGGTCTCCACAACCACAGGGGCAGGTGGAGGACGATGTACTCCACCAGATCGACCTGCGACCGGACCCGGCACGACGAGCACTGCAGAGTCAGAGAACCGAACATCCCCGACCCGACGGGGCGCTCCAGCTGGTCGGGTCGGGCGGGCCGTCGGGGGACCGGCTGCTCCGCAGCGGACCCGGGGGGACGACGGTTGGAGGGATGGCCGTCCCGGCCCGCACCGGCACGGTCGAAGTCCGACGAACGGGTGCGAGGACGACCTCCCGTTGACATCGTGACCGACCCGACGTCGGAGAACAGGGCGTGCTTGCCCGGGACATCGCCCCCGTCGGGGTTGCGCGGGCCCTCCTCGTATCGTTCGGCGGGCGCCCAGTACAGCGCCCGCTTGCCGAGCGGATCAGGGGCGTCGGACACCGGTGCGCGTCCCTTCTCGGGCGGCCTCAGTGGACCGCACGCGGGTCGGCGTCGAGCTGGCGGGCGATGGCGCGGTAGGCCTGGGCGCCCGGGGAGTTGGGCGCGTGCTGCAGGATGCAGAGCCCGCCCAGAGGGGCCTCGGCGAACCGGATGGACTTGCGCACGGGGGGGTCGAACACGGGCAGGCCGTAGCGCTCCTTCACGTCATCGAGAACAGCCCTCGCGTGCCGGGTCCGCTCGTCGTACATCGTGGCGATCACCCCGCGCACCTGGAGGTCGGCGTTGGCGAACATGCGGACATCGTCGATCGTCTCCAGGAGCTGCCCCACGCCGCGGTGGCTGAGCGCCTCGCACTGCAGGGGGATCAGGACCTCCTGGGCGGCGGTCAGTCCGTTGATGGTGAGGACGCCGAGCGAGGGTGGGCAGTCGATGAGAATGACGTCGTAGTCGTCCATGACCGGAACCAGAGCGCGAGCCAGGACGTGCTCGCGGCCGGTGCGCGTCAGGAGATGGACCTCGGAACCGGCCAGGTCGATGGTGGACGGGAGGATGTCGATCCCCTCGACCCCGGGCAGGGCCCGTCTGGCGTCGGCCGCCTTCATCTTGCGGACGAAGACGTCGTGGAGGGAGTGATCGAGGGTGTCCGGGTCGATGCCGACGGAATAGGTGAGGCACGCCTGCGGATCGAGGTCGATCAAAAGGACGCGGCGCCCGAGCTCGGCCAACGAGAATCCCAGGGCGTGGACCGTCGTCGTCTTGGCCACACCACCCTTCTGGTTGGCCACTGCCACCACCCGTGCCACGTCGCGCAGTCTAAACACGAACGTTCGGCCGGTGGTCGGTGGGAGCCGTCGCCGGCGCCGTCCCCCGGCGGGGTCGTTCGCCTCCTGCTCACGGTCCGGAGTCGGGTGGGGCGATCTCTCCCGGCGGGATCCTCCCCGGGGCCCCGGACGACGGACGGCCGGGGCCCCACCGCCGGGCCCGGACCGCCGGGTTCCGCCCCCGAAACTCCCAGGCACGATCCGTGCACGACCCAGGCACGGTCTCCCGGTCAAGTCCCGGTCGTTTCCTACCGACAAGGAAGGATGCGGACTCGTGGCCGGCGCACGCGCTCCCTGACGAGAACGTTCGCCATCTACGCGGCATCGAGCCTGCTCATGGTGGCCGGTCTCGGCTTCGCCCTTGCTGCCAGCTACCGGACCGAGGCACGGCAGAGAGGCGTGGCCGAGGGGCGGTCGGAGGCGATCCTGGTGGCCGAGACGGCCGTCGAGCCGATCCTCGACGGCCGCCCGCTGGGCGACCACCTGAGCGAGACCGAGACCGACCGCCTCGACGGTCTGGTGGACCGGTCGGTGCACACGCACAACGTGCTGCGTCTCCGGCTGCGGGACCTGGCGGGAAACGTGGTGTTCTCCGATGACGGGTCCGGGTTCGGGGACGCGCCCGAGGACGAGGCCATCGAGGCCACCCACGGGACGATCGTGGCCCGCCTGACCCACCTCAATTCCGACAGCAACGACTCCGGGCCGATCGGGCCCGAGGCCGTCGAGGTGTACGTCCCGCTGACGGCCGGGAACCCGGCGCGGCGCGTCGGGGTCATGGAGGTGTACCTCCCCTATGCCCCGATCAATGTCGACGTCACCGCCGGGCTCCACAAGCTGTACCGCGACCTGGCCATGGGCCTCGGAGTTCTCTACCTGATCCTCTTCGCCCTTTCGATCTCGCTCAGTCGAGGGCTCCGGCAACAGCTGACGCGCAACAAGTTCCTGGCCGAACACGACCTGCTGACCGACCTGCCGAATCGGGCGCTCTTCCACCGCTATGCCAAAGCGGCCGTCACGTCGGCGGTGCGGTCAGGATCCCGGGCGGCACTCGGGATCGTCGATCTCGACAGGTTCAGGGAGATCAACGACACGCTGGGTCACCACAACGGTGACGAGCTCCTCACCAAGCTGGCGCGGCGGCTGGCCGCCTTCACCCGACCCGAGGACGCCGTCGCCCGGTTGGGCGGCGACGAGTTCGGCGTCATCCTGTGCGACGTGAGTGACCCCGAGGAGGTCCTCCGCCGCCTGCGGAACGTCATCGAGAAGGACGTCGAAGTGAGTGGTCTTCCTTTGTCGACCGAGTCCAGCATCGGCTACGTGATCATTCCCGACGACGGCACCGACGTCGACGAGTTGCTCCAACGGGCCGACGTGGCGCTGTACGTGGCCAAGGCGAAGCATGCCGGCGTCGTGCGCTACGACACCGCTCAGGACCACTACAACTCGGGCAACCTGGGCCTCATCTCCGACCTGCGGCACGCCATCGACAACGACGAACTGGTCCTGCACTACCAGCCCAAGGTGACCCTTCCCGACGGGGAGATCGGCGTCGTGGAGGCGTTGGTCCGCTGGCAGCATCCCACCCAGGGGCTCCTCTCCCCCGACCGATTCGTGCCCCTGGCCGAGCAGACCGACCTCATCGAGAAGATGACGGAATGGGTCCTGCGCCGCGCCCTGAGCGACATGAGCCCTCCGGACTCCGAACTCTCCCACATCGCCGTCTCGGTGAACGTCTCGGCCCGCAACATCTGTCACACCGGATTCGCCGCCAGCGTCATCGACGCGCTGCAGGTCCACGCCGTGCCGGCCGACCGGCTCATGATCGAGATCACCGAGACGGCCCTGCTCACGGACCCGGGGCGTGCCACGAGGGCGCTGAGCGAGCTCGCCACCCTGGGGGTCGGAATCAGCATCGACGACTTCGGCGTCGGTCAGACATCGCTCGGCTTCCTGTCGTCACTCCCCGTCCACGAGCTGAAGATCGACAAGGGATTCGTGACCGACATGACAACGCACCCGGGTCACGCGGCCATCGTGCGGTCGGTCATCGACCTCGGGCACAACCTCACGCTCCGGGTGGTGGCGGAGGGTGTGGAAACGGAGGAGGTCCTCGCCGCCCTTCGCCGGGCCGGCTGCGACATGGCCCAGGGATACCTCTTCGCCCGGCCCATGCCCCTGGCCGTCCTGCGGCGGTGGCTGGCGGAGCGGACGCGCCCCGCCACGGTGCTCTGAGCGGGGGTCCACGCGCGGCGGGGAGTCGAACGCGCGCAACCCGGTGGTTGGAGCCACCGGGCGCCGATGTCTGTCCGGACCTTGTCGCCGGTGTCGGTAGTCCCTACCCTTCGTGTATGGGAGCCCACGAAGTGGAGAACCGCGTCCGGGCGATCTGCATGGCTCTTCCGGAGGTGACGGAGAAGCCCAGCCACGGTTCCCCTGCCTTCTTCGTGAAGAGACAGTTCGTGATGCTCTGGCCGAACGGCCATCACGACCACCAATTCCCGCATCTATGGTGCGCGGCCCCGGTGGGTTCTCAGGAGGGGCTCGTCGCCGGCGCCCCGACGCGGTTCTTCCGACCACCGTACGTCGGAGGGCGCGGGTGGCTCGGGGTGCGTCTCGACGGTCGCGTGGACTGGGATCAGCTGGAACTGATCTGTGAAGACGCCTACCGCACCGTCGCCCCCCAGAAGCTCCTCGCTCTCCTCGACTCCCGGCAGTGACACTGCCGCGCGGGCCGATCGACGTCGGACGCACCCTCGTCTTCTCTGTTCGTGCCCCTCTTTTCACCGCTGCTCCGCGCCCAGATGGCGCCGCTCAGGCACAGCCCTAGGAGTGCAGTCGGTCCGCCCAGTACTCGGCTGACTTGAGTAGGTCGACAGTCAGGCCTGCGAAGTCGTTGTCGATGCCTTGGTTGTCGATGTCGTGGTCGACATCGAGCTAGGTGCCTTGGGTACCACCACCTGGCATTTCGTTTCGGCAGCCTTCGCTCTCTGCACCTGCCTCGTCATCCGATGCGATTTCAATAGATACATGTCGTACTTCCCCTGCTTGGAGAAGCTCCGACGCCAGTAGCCGACAAGGTGCGTCTCATCCTTCTTCTGCTTGGCCAGGGTCTGCTGCCAGTAGCCGATGAGGTACGTGTCGTGGTCCTTCTGCGCCTTCGCTTCCATGGCGTTGTCGTAGGCGAAGCCCTTGGTGAACCGGGCTTCCATCCGCCGAAGAAAGTTCGCACGTCTCTGGACATCGGCGCAGGTGAAGTACTTCTCCGCTCGGACGATGGCCGCCTTTGTGCCCGTACTGTGTGTACTGGCACCTGCCGTACCAGCGGTGGCCAGCGCCAGCACGGCGATGGTGGCCATGCAAATCACGGTCCACAGCGCGCTCGAACGCCTCATGCCCGCCATGATCTCTCCGCGCCCCGAGGTGAAGGAAGAGTCGAAGGTCCCAAGCTTCCGGGCCCGTCGATGGGGTCCACGCGGCCGCCTCGGGAAGGTGATCATCCCGATCGGCTGCTGGAGCCTGGGCGAAAGCAAATGGGGACCGCACCAGCTGGCCACGGCCAGGGGGGGCGGGATGAGTACGACGAACGCCGTGGAGGCGGAGTATCCCCACCGCTAGACGCCCCACAGGGCCACCTGCACCGCCCGGACCGCTATCCGGTCTGGACAAGCTGACCGCCGTGCGAGCGGTGGACGAGTGGCCTGCGCCACATATTCCCTGGTCGTGCCCCCGGCAGGAGTCGAACCCGCAACCTGGTGGGTAGAAACCACCTGCTCTATCCAGTTGAGCTACGGAGGCGGGTCCGTCGGCCCGTCCACCGGCAGGCGTGGGTGTCCCGTGGGACCCAGGTTAGTCGTGGGTCGGGCGGAGACGAGGGGCGGCATGTGCCATGCTGGTCCGGCACGGTGGCCGTAGCTCAGTTGGTTAGAGCGCCAGGTTGTGGCCCTGGAGGTCGGGG
>Ga0209415_10002721_pt1 | contig 33052 bp, 23 predicted proteins | sample PeaSoiSIISIP2007_FD_187696 | JGI IMG/M metagenome (GOLD analysis project Ga0209415, IMG submission 187696) | Peat soil microbial communities from Weissenstadt, Germany - SII-SIP-2007 (SPAdes) (version 2) | ecosystem: Environmental > Terrestrial > Soil > Wetlands > Peat | place: Germany... | reverse complement strand
TTCAAGCGCACGACCGAGGTGGTCTCCCACCGCGACGGCGGCGACATGTCGACGCCCCACAAGTCGCCCGGCCGGACCAATTACGACGCCATCACCTTTGACCGGGGCCTCACCCAGGACATGAACTTCCACAACTGGGCCGGACTCGTGTGGAACTACGGCGCCGGCCTCGGGTCGGAGGTGTCCCTCGCGAACTTCCGGAAAGACCTCTACCTCGAGGTCTACAACGAGGCGGGCCAGCTCGTGATGGCGTACAAGATCTTCCGGTGCTGGGTCTCCGAGTACCAGGCGCTCCCGGACCTTGACGCCAACGCGAACGCGATCGCGATCGAGCACATCAAGCTGGAAAACGAGGGCTGGGAGCGCGACACCAGCGTCACCGAGCCGACTGAGCCCACCCTAACGAGCGTGACAACCTAATGCGGGTCCTCACCGATTCCGATTTCCTGGACCTTTGGGAATGCGGGAGTCGTAGGCATCCGCTTGACAGGGCCCTGCTTGCCCTCGGCGCCGCGTTCCCAGAGGTCTCCTTCGAAAGCCTTGCGGCGTGGCCAATCGGCCGGCGCAACAGGGCCCTGATACGGCTGCACTGCTCGTGCTTCGGGCCGAGCCTGCGCGGCATGGTGTCCTGCGCGCGGTGCGGGGAGAGGCTCGAGGTGGCCCTCGACGGCCCCGCCATTGCGGGCGAGGGCGGGGATGCGGCGGAAGGCCAGGGGGAGGCGATCGACGTGAACGGCGAGGCGTTCCGGCTGCCGAGCACCAGGGATCTCGCCCGCGTGGTCCGGGAGACCGACCCCCGTTCCGCGGCGGTGCGCCTCGCCGAGGGCTGCCGGCTGCGGCCGGCAGGGGCCGCGGACTGGTCCGACGGCGAGCTGGACGAGATTGGGGAGGGGATGGCCCGGGCGGACCCCCTTGCCGAGATCCGGATCCACATGCGCTGCCCCGAGTGCGGCCAGGAGCAGGATGAGGACGTCGACGTCGTCGCGTTCCTCTGGGCGGAGGTGGACTCCCGTGCGCGGCGCCTTCTTTCCGACATCCACGCGCTGGCCTCGGCCTACGGATGGTCCGAGGCGGAGATCCTGTCTCTGAGCGAGAGGCGCCGCGCCCTCTACCTGGAGACGCTTGAGGCATGACGGGCTATCTCCAGCGCGTGGCGTCGAGCGCCATCAATCCCGGCGGCTCGGTCCGGCCCGTGGCGGGGACGGTTTTCTCGCCATCTAGATACCGCACGGCCCCCGGGCCCGCGGTCGTGGAGCAGGAGATCCTGGCCGCAAGGCCCGATGACATGGATGCGCGGCGCGGATCCGCGCCGCGGCCAGCGGCGCGCGAGGCGGCTCCCCTCCAGGGCGGCGCGCGCGAGCCGCAGGAGGCAAGGTCCGGAATTCGGCAGGCGCCCGGGGCGCCTCCCGGGATTTCCGCGCACAAGCCGGCCGCCGTGCAAGGGCCGGGGCGCGCGGCGCCCGGGGCTCAGCCGGGGGCGGATCGGGATTCCACGGTTGGTGCGAGGCCGGCGCATTCCCCGGAGCCAGGGCTTCCGGTGCGGCGCGCCGGCGAAGCCGGGGAGGCTGGCCAGGGGGAGCGGCGTGCGGCGCTGCCGCGTGACGAGCCCCGAGGTCCGGAACGGGCCGCCGTGGGGGGGATGGAGGCCGGGGAGGCGCACTTCCTGCGCGTCAAGGGCGGGCCCAGGGAGCGGCCGTTCGTGCCGGTGGTCGCCGGGGAGTTCGGGCCGCCCGCCCCTTACGGCGGGAACACGGCCGTTCCGGCGGATCCCGCCCGGTCCGCGGCCGACCGCGAGCGCAGCCGGGCGAGCGGGGTCCCCGCGGCCCCGCGCGAGCCCGACGAGATCAACATCCACATCGGCCGCATTGAGGTGACGGCCGCTCAGCCGCCGCCCCTGCGGCCGGCCGCGCCCAAGTCCCACCGCAAGGCGCCCTCGCTGGAAGAATACCTGCGCCGGCGCGGCGGGAGGATCCCGTGAGCACCGCGCTAGGCATCTCCGGGGTGACCGCGGTCCTGCAGACCATGCTCAACACGCTCCTCAACGCCGAGCAGATGGGGAGCGTCTCGGTCACGTCGGTGGCGCCGGACCTCGCCCAGGCCGCGGTCGCGAGCGGGACCGACTACCCGCTCACGGTAAACCTGTTCCTCCACCAGGTGACGCCCAACGCGGCGTGGCGCAACATCGGGTACCCCTCGGTCGGCCCGGACGGGGCGACCCGGCTCAAGAACCCGCCCCTCGCGCTCGACCTCCACTACCTGCTGACGGCCTATGCCACGGGCAACTTCCAGGCGGAGGCGCTCCTGGGGTGCGCGATACAGATGCTCCACGACACGCCGACGCTTCCCAGGAGCCAGATCCGCTCGATCCTCAACAACCTGCCGACCACGGACTCCACCAACGTGCTGTCGCCGCTCCTCGGCTCGTCCGGCCTGGCAGAGCAGATCGAGATGATCAAGATCACGCCGGCGACCCTCGGAAGGGAGGAGATGGCCTGGCTCTGGACGGCGCTCAAGGCCGACTACCGGCCGACGTTCCCCTTCCAGGTATCAGTTGTCCTGATACAGTCCCCGACGCCGGCCGTGTCGGCGATGCCGATCATCACACCGGCGATCACCATCCAGCAGGGCCTCATGTCCCCGCTGCCCGCGCTGGCCGCGGCGAGCCCCCCGGGCGGGCAGCCCGCGGCCTGCCTCGGCGACGTCGTCACGCTCTCGGGAACATACCTCTCGGGCGCGACGAGCGTCACGCTCTCCAACACGCAGCAGGGCGTCCAGCAGGTGATCACGCCGCTAACCTCCCTCGGGAACGGCTCCTACACCTTCGTCGTCCCGACCCCCGCCGGGCCGCCCTCCGGCTCGTCGCCGACCGACCTGGTCGCCGGCGTCTACCAGGCGACGGTGCAGGTGCTGGTCGGCACCGACACCGTGAGCACGAACGGCGTCCCGCTGGCGATCGCGCCCCAGATCGGCCCGTCGTGGGCCCCCGGGACGATAGCGTCGGGCTCCGGCGTCACCGTCACCGTTCCGTGCACGCCGTACCTATGGCCCACCCAGCAAATCTCGCTCTTCATCGGGGGCCAGGGTGCGCCGATCACGCTGCCCGTTCCGCCGCCGGCGCCGCCCCCGACGAATTCCCCGTCGTTCACGTTCCCGACGCTCCTGCCGACGAGCAAGCAGGTGCCCGTCTGGCTGCGCGTGGACGGCGTCGACAGCCCAATCCTCAACCTGACGGGCACGACGCCGGCGTTCGCCCCGCCGATGGTCCAGGTGACGTGATGAGCGAGAACCAGGCCAAGCCCTCGTGGATCGACGCCAACCAGGCCTACCTGGTGGGGGAATTCGAGCGCCTCAAACGGACCCTGCGCGAGGGGGCCGGCGCCCCCGCCGGCGAAGCCGCGCCGGCGGCCCGCGCGGAGATGGAGGAGCCCCCTGCCATCGACTTGCTCTCGCAGTTCTTCGGGCTGAGCGTTTTCGAGAGGGACGTCCTCCTCCTGTGCGCCGGGGTCGAGATGGACTCCCAGCTGGCCGCGATGTGCGCCGGGGCCAACGGCGCCTCGCAGAGGGCCTGCATCACGTTCGCCTTTGCCTCCTCGGCGCTTCCGGGGGCCCACTGGAGCGCGCTCGCGCCCCCGAGACCCCTGAGGCGCTACCGGTTGGTCGAGCTGGAGGCGGGCCGCGGCCTAGCCGAGGCCGCGATGCGCATCAACGAGCGCATCCTGCACTACCTCGCCGGGATCAACTTCCTGGACCCGCGGCTCCAGCCCCTCCTGCGCGAGAGCCCGGCGGCCGAATGGATCTCGGAGGGCCACAAGGCGGCGGCCGCCAAGGCGGTGCTCGCGTTCGGCGCCGACGCCGAGAACCCCCCGGTGGTCCATTTCTGCGGCGACGACGCCGACGGCCAGGAGGACGCCGCCGAGTTCGCGGCCCGCGCGATGGGGCGCCATCTTTTCACCCTGAAGGTGGACGACCTTCCCGCGGCTGGGCAAGAGTTGGACGAGCTCGTGCTCCTCTGGGAGAGGGAGGCCCTGCTGCTTCCGGCCTCGCTGCTTGTCCAGTGCGGCCGGTCGGGGCTAACGGCCGGGGCGCGGCACCTCCTGGAGAGACTCCCGGGCCCGCTGGCGCTCGGCGGCCGCGAGCCGGTCCGCCTCGACAGGCCCATCGTGCGCTTCGACCTGGACAAGCCCCGGCCCTCCGAGCAGAGGCGGCTCTGGGAGAAGGCGCTCGGTCCGTCGGCCGTCGCGATCAACGGGGCCCTGGACGAGCTGGCGGAGCAGTTCCGTCTGAGCGCCAGGACCATCAGCTCGACGGGGACCCGGGCCGTGCCCGGCGGCGGCCCGGTGACGGCCGAGGGTCTCTGGAGCGCCTGCCGGTCGTATTCCAGGCCCCGCCTCGAGGACTTGGCGCAGCGCGTCGCGGTGACCGCCGGCTGGGAGGACCTCGTCCTGGCAGAGCCCCAGACCCGCACCCTGCGCCAGATAGCCTCGCAAGTGCGCCACCGCATCACAGTCTACGAGGACTGGGGGTTCTCGGGGAAGGGGCGACGGGGCCTGGGCGTCAGCACTCTCTTCGCCGGCGAGAGCGGGACCGGCAAGACCATGGCGGCGGAGGTGCTGGCCGGCGAGCTGGGGCTCGACCTGTTCCGGATCGACCTCTCGGCGGTGGTCAGCAAGTACATCGGCGAGACAGAGAAGAACCTGAGGCTGGTCTTCGACGCGGCCGAGGAGGGCGGGGTGATCCTCCTTTTCGACGAGGCCGACGCGCTGTTCGGCAGGCGCTCGGACGTGAAGGACAGCCACGACCGCTACGCGAACATCGAGGTAAGCTACCTCCTGCAGCGAATGGAGGCCTACCAGGGCCTCGCCATCCTGACAACGAACCTCAAGTCATCCATGGACCGGGCGTTCCAGCGGCGGCTGAGGTTCACGGTGAATTTCCCCTTTCCGGACACGGCCCAGAGGGAGGCAATCTGGCAGAGGGTCTTCCCCCCGGGGACGCCGACGCGGGGCCTGGACCCCGCGAAGCTCGCGCAGCTCAACGTCACCGGCGGCAATATCCGCAACATCGCGCTCAACGCCGCGTTCCTGGCTGCCGAGTCAAAGGGGCCCGTGGAGATGAGGCACCTCCTGCATGCCGCCAAGCTCGAGGCCCAGAAGATCGAGAGGCCCATCTCCGAGGCCGAGGTCAGGGGGTGGATATGAGCCGGGTTCGCGTCACCATAGACCGGATCGCCCTCAAGGGTATGGGCGCGGGCGAGGCGAGGGCCTTCGCCGAGGGCCTCCGGGGCGAGCTTGCCCGGATCCTGGCCGACCCCGCGGCGCGCTCCGGCGTCACGTCCCGGCGAACCCCGGTCCTCAGGCTCGGAGGCCTGCCCATGCAGTCCGGGTCGACCGGCGGACGAAAGGCCGGCGCGGGGATCGCCCAGGCGATCGGAAGGAGCCTGAAGCCGTGAGCCGTTCCGCGTTGATGGCGAGGCCCGAGGCGGCACCGGAATTCCGGGCGAGCGGACCGTCGAAGGCGCCGCCGGACGGGCTGCGCGTCGGCGGCGCCTACGACTCTTTCGAGCGGGAGGCGGACCACGTGGCCGACACGGTCTCGGCGGGCGGGCGGATCCCGGGATGGTCCCTCTCGAGGATGAGCATCGGGCAGGTCCAGCGGGCGGCCGTGCCCGCGGAGGAGGCGAAGGCCAAGGAGCCAGGGTTGAGTCTCGAGGAGGCGTTCCTGCGGACCGCGCTCGGCAGGAAACTGGCCCATGACCTCTCGGGAGGCGCGCATTCCGGCGCGGCCGAGGAACACGCCTCGTCGCTGCGTGGAACCGTTGTCGTCGGGCCTGAGGCGGCGGGAGCGGTCGCAAGCCTCGCGGCCGTGAAAGGGGGCCTGCCGGCGCGGATGCCCGAGATCGCATTGGACCGGGTGTTCCCTGGGCTCAGGGTCCACGTCACGTACGTCGGCCCGGCCGACCGGCCCACGCAGGGCCGGGTGTCCTTCAACCTCAGCCCGTCCCAGATCCGCAGGCCCGAGGGCTCGGGGCACCCGGAGACCGCCCCGCACGTGAAGCCGTCGCCGGTCAAGAGGGAGCCCGCGGGCGCAGCCGCGCACCTTGACCACCCGGACCCGCACCGCGGACATGCGGGCGCGCACGAGGATCCGGCTCACAAGCGCGAGGAGGTCGCGGTCCAGCTAAAGGTGGACCGCTCGGCCCCGTTTGTCGCCGACCGCTCGACGGTCGATCCGGTCCTGAACTCGCCGGGAAGGCCGCTTGACCCCGAAACCCGCAGCTACATGGAGGTGCGGATCGGCCATGACTTCGGGGCGGTGCGGATCCATGCGGATTCCCGCGCCGCGGAATCGGCCAGGGAGATGGGCGCCCAGGCCTACACGTCGGGCACGAGCGTGGTCTTTGGCGCCGGGAGATATTCGCCGGGCACGACCGAGGGCAGGCGCCTCCTTGCCCACGAGCTCACCCATGTCGTCCAGCAGGACAAGGCCCCCGCCCGCGCGCACCCCGTGATCCGCCAAGCGCCGGCCCAGATCCAGCGCGCGCCGGAGGAGGAGGGGGACACAGGCGCCCCGGACGATTCCCAGGGATTCGTCGTGCGCAAGCTCAACAGCCTTGCCTCGGATATCCCGGGATTTCGACTTTTCACCGTGATCCTGGGCAGGAACCCGATCACCGACGCAAAGGTCGAGAGGAACGCCGAAAACGTGACGCACGGCGTGATGGCCCTGGTGCCCGGGGGAGATGAGGCGTTCGGACACCTGAAGGAATCGGGCTCCCTCGACAAGGCGTTCAATTGGCTGAGTGACGAGATCGACGGGCTCGGAATCAACATCCACACGCTGAAGGAAATCGCCGGCAAGGCTATTGAATCGGTGTCGTGGAGGGACTTCTCGGACCCGAAGGGGGCGCTTGCCCGGGTCGTCGGGTTCTTCCGGCCCCCCTATGAGAAGCTGAAGAAGTTCGCCCTGGACGCGCTCGACAAGGTGCTCGAGCTCATCGTGGAGGGGGTGCTTTCAACCCTGGGCGGGCTGGGCGTCCTGGAAATCCTCAAGAAGGCCGGGGCCACCTTCAAGAAGATCGTCAAGGATCCCGTGGGATTCCTCGGGAACCTGCTCAAGGCGCTGGCCCAGGGTTTCAACCAGTTCAAGGACCGGATCCTCGACCACCTGAAGAACGGCCTCGCGCAGTGGCTCTTCGGGCAGATCGCGGCCACCGGCCTCACGCTTCCCAAACGCTTCGATCTCCAGGGGATCATGAACCTGATCCTCCAGGTGCTGGGCCTGACCTATTCCAGGATCCGCAAGCGCCTGGTGAACATCATCGGCGAGACGCCGATGAAGGTGATCGAGGGCGGTGTCGAGATCCTCGTCGCCATGCAGAAGGAGGGCCCCGGAGCGGCCTGGAAGATGATCCTGGAGAAGGCCGGGAACCTGGTCGAGACCATGATGGACGCGGTCAAGAGCTGGGTCGTCACGAAGATCGTCACGACGGCCGTCGTGCAGCTCGTCGCGATGTTCAACCCCGTGGGGGCGGTCCTCAAGGCGATCCAGGTCATCTACCAGACCGTCACCTTCTTCATGGAGAAGGCCAAGGAGCTCGCGGAGGTGGGCCGGGCGGTCGTCAACTCGGTGGCCGAGATTGCCGACGGGAGCCTCACCAAGGCCGCCGATTTCGTCGAGCAGGGCATGGCGAAGACCATCCCGCCCATGCTCGATTTCCTGGCGAGGCTTGTCGGCCTCGACGGGATCGGCAAGGCGATCCGCGGCGTCATCGAGAAGATCCAGGCCAAGGTGGACGCGGCCGTCGGGAAGGTCCTGGACTTCATCGTGGGCAAGGCGAAGGAGCTCCTGGGGAAGGCGAAGGAGGGCGTGGTGCAGGCGGTCGGCTGGTGGAGGGAGCGCCGGGCGGTTAAGATCGGCGCCGAGGAGCACTCCGTCTACATGGACGGGAGCGAGGAGGCCCCGACGGTGATGATCGCGAGCGATCCGAAGCCCTGGTCGGAGCTCATCAAGCCGCCTTACCCCAAGGACAAGGAGGCTCTCTACAACAAGACCAAGGACCTGGCCGAGCAGCTCGGGAAGCCGATCACGGCCGCCAGGGCCACCGACAAGATGACCGTCGACGAGTCCAGGACGGCCAACGTCGAGGCCAGGAGGAAGCTGTTCGAGCAGTTCGCGAACAACGTGGCGAAGCTCGGGTTCAACGACGGGCCGCCCGGCGTGCCGGTGTCGAACATCAAGTACGCGGCGCCCGGCAAGTTGGGCGAGGGCACCAATATGACCGCCTCGATCCTGACGGAGAAGCATCCGCCCGGCTCCGGCGTGGACGACGACCCCGAGATCTGGTCGGGCCTCGGCAGCCTGATCAAGACGAAGCACTACGTCCAGGGGCACCTCCTGAACCACAAGCTGGGAGGGGAGGGGAAGCGCTTCAACCTGACCCCGATCAACCGCACCGCGAATGCGAACCACCTCAACCAGGTGGAGAAGCACGTCAAGAGATGGGTCGACAAGGAGAAGTGGGCCGCGAGCTACGTGGTGACGCCCGTCTACGGCACGCAACCGGAAACGGCGGAGTACAAGAGGCTGAAGGGCCTGAAGCGGCCGAGCCGGGGCGATGCGGACAGGCTTGGCGAATGCAAGGCGGAGCGCCGCCTTGCCACGAGATTCGACTACAGGGCGGCCATCCTGTTCTACGAGAACGGCTGGACGGACAAGCCGATGAAGAAGGCGAACCAGGCGACGGCCACGGCGGAAAACTCACCGCTCAAGGACTCCGTGGACACCAGGATCCAGGACTGACGTACGGCCGCGACGACGCCCACCCTATGAAACCCGGCACTTCGGACGCAGCAATGGGCGCGAGCCGGCCCGCGGGCGCGGTCCGCGCGCGCCGGGGCCAAATTGGCATCCCAGGCAGTGATACGATTGATGCCGGCGCGGCGTTCGCGAAGGGCGGGCATGAGGCTGGGGGGGGCGCGCATGCCTAGCGGCAACCCCAACTCCCCCCGCCTGGTGAGGGCGGGCCTCGTGCTCATGGACCCGGACACCTCGGTCGTAAAGAGCGTCATCGCGCTGCAGTACAACCCGGACACGCTGACCCGGACGCTCCAGGTCCAGTCGACCGCCGGCGGCCAGGACGGCGTGCACGTGGACGCGTTCAGGATCCGGGGCCCCGCCGTCGAGACGATCAAGGTTGAGGCGGAGCTCGACGCGACGGACCAGCTGGAATTCCCGAGCCAGTTCCCGGTGACGGCCGAGTACGGCCTCCAGCCCCAGCTGGCCCAGCTCGAGATGCTCGTGAACCCGACGGTCGAGACGCTCCAGGCCGACGACGCGCTGGCCAACAGCGGCACGCTCGAGATCATCCCGGACGAGCAGCCCCTCATGCTCTTCGTCTGGAGCAGGAGCCGCGTGGTGCCGGTGCGCATGACCGACTTCTCGATCACGGAGGAGGCGTTCGACGCGGCGCTGAACCCCATCCGGGCCAAGGTGAGCCTCGGCCTGCGGGTCCTCACGGTCGACGACCTCGGCTTCTCCCACCCGGGAGGCCGGCTGTTCATGAGCTATCTCGCCAACAAGGAGAACCTGGCGTCCCAGGCGGTGAACGTCGCGATCTCCGTGCTCGGGCTGGGAGGCATACCGTGAACTACCCCCTCCAGGCCCTGATCAACATGGGCGCGATCCCGCCGGTCACGTTCCCGACGGACAGCCGGTACTACGGCTCCGGCACGCTCTCGTACCAGCCCCCGGGCGGGCAGCCCATAACCTACCTGGCGCAGCGCTTCGTCCCGCAGCCCGGGAGCTCGAACTACTCGACGCTGGCCACGCACACGGTCAGGACGGGCGACCGGACGGACCTGCTGGCGGCTACCTACCTCGGCGACCCGCTGCTCTTCTGGATCCTGTGCGACGCCAACGGCGCCATCAGCCCGTACGAGCTCGTGGAGACCCCCGGCTCCACGATCACCATCACGATGCCCCAGGGCGTCCCGGGCCCGTCCAATGCTTAAGAGCGTCCAGCTCTCCCTCATGATGGGGCCGTTCATCCCGGTGACGGTGCCGAGGGCCGTGCTCGACGCGCTGGCCGAGGTCGAGGTGACCGTGGACGACGTCGGCACGAGCGGCTTCCAGCTAACGTTCAGCGTGGACAAGAACACCTCGACGCAGGTCCTGATGACGCTCACGGGGGCGGTCCCCGGGATTTTCATGCGGGTGGTCCTCGTGGCCACGGTCAACGGCGTCGCGAGCGTGCTGATCGACGGCGTCGTCACGAACAACCACATGGCGCCCGGCGACAAGGGCTCCAATTCGACGGTGACGGTGACGGGCGAGGACCTCACGTGCCTCATGAACCAGTCGAACTGGAGCGGATTTCCCTTCCCGGCGTGCCCGGCGGAGGCCCGGGTCGCCCTCCTGCTGGCCAAGTACGCGATGTTCGGCGTCATCCCGATGATCATCCCGAGCATCCTGATCGACGTGCCGATCCCGCTCTTGCAGATCCCGGCCCAGCAGGGCACCGACCTCGAGTACATCAGGACCCTGGCCGACCAGGTGGGGTACGTGTTCTACATCGACCCCGGCCCCGCGCCGGGCGTCAGCAAGGCCTACTGGGGCCCCCAGATCAAGGTCGGGCCGGTCCAGTCCGCGCTCAACACGGACATGGACGCCTACACCAACGTGGAGAGCATGACCTTCAACTTCGACCAGCAGCAGAACAAGCTGCCGATCCTGTACATCTACTCCCAGCAGCTCGGGGTGACCCTCCCGATCCCGATCCCGCCGATCTCGCCGCTCAACCCCCCGCTGGGCGCGATCCCGCCGCTGCCGACCAACATCATGGGGGACCTCAAGGCCCAGCGGGACGACCTGGCGAAGCGGACGATCCCGCAGTCGGTCCTGATCGGGATGGCGCTCGCCTCGCGCAACGCCGAGGCGGTGACGGGGGAGGGCACCCTCGACGTGACGCGCTACGGCAACATCCTCAAGGCACGCCAGCTCGTGGGCGTGCGGGGGGCGGGGGTCGCCTTCGACGGCCTCTACTACGTGAAGGGCGTCACCCACAAGATAAAGCGCGGGGAGTACAAGCAGAGCTTCAAGCTGAGCCGAAACGGCCTGGTCTCCACCGTCCCGACGGTTTCCCCATGACGGCGCCCGCGACAACCCCGGGGGACACGCCCACCCGCTACTACGGGAAGTACCAGGGCACGGTGGTCAACAACATCGACCCGATGATGACGGGGCGCATCATGGTGCAGGTCCCGGACGTCCTCGGGGAGACCCCGGGGAGCTGGGCGATGCCGTGCGTGCCGTCGGCCGGCATCCAGTCCGGCATGTACATCGTGCCGCCGATCGCCTCGCAGGTGTGGGTCGAGTTCGCGCAGGGCGACCCCGACTATCCCATATGGTCCGGCGGGTTCTGGGGGACGGCGGCGCAGGTGCCGGCCCTGGCGCTGGCGCCCCCTCCCATCCCCCCCGGCCAGAACATCCTCCTGCAGACGCCGATGCAGACGACGCTCCTGCTCAGCGACTCCGCGCCGACCCCGGCGACGGGGGGCATCATGCTGAAGAGCGGGACGTCCGTGATCCTCGTCAACGCCACGGGCATCTACATCACGAACGGGGTGGCCTCGATCACGCTCACGGGGCCCGCGGTGACCGTCAACATGGGCGCACTGGTGGTGACCTGACCATGCCCGGCCCAATCCTACACATGGGGGCGACGATGATGTGCGCGCACGGCGGCCAGGCGGTCCCGACGGCCCCGGTCCCGAACGTGCTTGTGTCGGGCATGCCGATCACGACGATCGCCGCCCCCTACGCGGTGGCCGGGTGCGCGTTCGTGCCGCCGGCCGGCAACGGGCCCTGCGTGACGGCCCAGTGGACGATGGGCGCAACGCGGGTGACCTCGATGGGCCAGCCGGTCGCCATCCTGACGGGGATAGCCATGTGCGTGCCCACCGGCACGCCGCTCGTCCCCGTCATGGCGCAGACGCGCGTCATCGCGATGTGACAACGGCCCCATGAACCTCAACTTTCCATACCGGTTCGACGGGAGGGGCAGGACCGCGGAGGCGGACCTGAGCGACTACGTGAGCCAGCTGGTCGAGCTCGTGCTCTTCACGTCGCCGGGCGAGCGGGTGAACCTGCCCGATTTCGGCAGCGGCCTTCTGCAGCTCCCGTTCGCGCCCAACAGCCAGGAGATGGCCGCGGCGACCCAGTTCGCCGTCAAGGGCGCCCTCCAGAAATGGCTCTCGGGCTACGTCAACATCCAGTCCGTGACGGCCGCGGTCGATGACGCGACGCTCACGGTCACCGTGGCCTACTCGGTCGTGGGCTCCGACACGACCCAGGTCCAGACCTACGTCTACGGAGGCACCTCGTGATCTACAGCTGCTGCACGGAGAACCGGAAGGCCAAGGTCAAGGGGAACCTGGCGCTCAACGGCATCGACTTCCTCGAGGTCCTGGACACGGACGAGGTCACGCTCGCGCTGGGCGGCCCGCGCCAGCAGACGCTCCTCATCCACTGCCTGAACCCGCTGACCCAGCCGGGCTGGTCCGTCTCCAACGTCGTGATCTCCGGCGGCGAGAGCATCACGCAGATCGGGATCGACTGGGTGATCCCGGCCGGCGGCCCCTTTCCCACCGGCGCAGCGGCGCCCCCGACGCCGGCGACCGCCCAGGAGATCGCCTACTTCGCGGCGCTCCCCGACGTCCTGAACGTGATCGTCGTGCGCACGGGCGTCGCGGGCGACTTCTCGACCTACAACCTGCGCCTGGTGAACGACGCCTCCCAGGCGGCGACGGACCCCTTCCAGGTGACGGAGGTCCTGAGCGGGTTCGACCCCCAGCTGGCCGACGTGGACTTCTGCTTCAAGGTCGAGTGCCCGGCGGACTTCGACTGCAAGCCGCCGGTCCCCGACTGCGCCCCGGACCTTCCCGCGCCCCCCCCGATCAACTACCTCGCGAAGGACTACGGGAGCTTCCGCTCGGTCATCCTCGACCGCCTGAACCAGCTGCTGCCGACGTGGGCTGGGACAAGCGAGGCCGATCTCGGCGTGACCCTCGCGGAGCTGGTCGCCTATATCGGCGACCGCCTGAGTTACCAGCAGGACGCGGTGGCCACGGAGGCCTACATAGAGACGGCTAGGCGGCGGGTCTCCCTCAGGCGCCACGCCGTCCTCGTGGACTACCACGTCCACGACGGCTGCAACGCCCGGGCCTGGGTCCAGCTGACGGTCGCCCCGGCGGGCCCCCCCGGCACGCCGGTCCCCATGGACGGGAGCAAGACCAAGTTCTACATCACCGTTCCCACGATGCCGCCCTCGCTGGACGACCTGGGAAACGAGCAGTCGGCCGTTGCCGCGGGCGTCCAGGTGTTCGAGCCCATGCAGGACGCGGACCTTTATCCCGAGCACAACCTGCTGAAGTTCTACACGTGGGGCGACACGGGCTGCTGCCTGCCGGCGGGGGCCACCGAGGCGACGCTCGCGGGCGCACACCCGACCCTGCAGCCGGGCGACGTCCTCATCTTCGAGGAGGTGATCGGGCCGCAGACGGGCGACGCGGCCGACGCCGACCTGCGGCACCGCTGCGCGGTCCGGCTGACGCAGGTGGCCACGCAGGACGGGCAGGGCAATCCCCTCGAGGACGCCCTCTTCGACCCCTCGAGTCCGGTGAAGCTGACGGAGATCCAGTGGGCGGCGGACGACGCCCTGCCTTTCCCGCTGTGCCTGTCCTCGACCTTCATCAATTCCGGCGGGACCGAGGTCACCCTGACCGACGTCAGCGTCGCGTACGGAAACGTCGTCCTTGCCGACCACGGGCTGTCCTTCGACGCGGTGAGCCTGGGGACGGTGCCGGAGCCGAGCCTGTACTGGCCGCCCGACCTGACCGCCGACCGCTGCACCCCGACGCCGCGCGCGGCGCTGCCGGTGCGCTTCAACCCGGAGGTCCCGGACAGCCCGATCACCCAGGCGGTCGTCCTGCCGACGGCCGGCATCCCGGCGGCGCCCGGCGCCGTCGCGCTCGCGCGGCAGGGGTACGTCTCGCTGATGGACTCGGGTGGGCTCGTCAGCCTGACGGTCAGCGCGAACGACCCGAAGGGCTGGCCGGCGCTCATCGGGATCGTGGTCAGCAGGAACGCGACCGTCCCTGCCGACATCGACCTCAAGGTGTACTACGTGCCGGCCGCCCCCGCCGGCACGCCCGGCCAGGTGCTCCTCGAGTCCTTCACGAACCTCTCGCTCAAGGCCGCGGACCCGAACTACGCAGGCACGCAGCTCGGGGCCCTCTCGCAGCTCGTGCAGGTGCCGGCGTCGTTCATCCCGTCCGCCACGCCGGCCGGGTTCCCGACGGCGCCGACGATGCTCCCTGCCTCGGGCAGCGTCGACCTGAAGGACACGGGCGGCGTCACCTACCTCGCCGTCGAGGCGACGGACCCCCTCGGCTGGCCGCCGCTCTTGGGCGTCATAACCCAGGCCGACCCCACGCCCCTCAACCCCGAGCAGTTCAACCTGCTGGTCATCTACAATCCGCCGCTGGGCGGCGTCGGCGTCGCGCTCCCCGTGACGGTCGCCCTGAACACGTTCGCGTCGCCGGCGGCCGCCGAGGGGCCCGTCGGGCTCGTCATCCTGGACAATTACGCGCACGCGCCGAACGCCGGGCTGTCCGCGACCGACCTCATGATCTACGACCCGGACCAGGCGATCCCCGTCATCGCGCTCTCGGGGCCCCTCGCCGGGCAGGCGGTCGCGTGGAACCCCCTCCAGGACCTCCTGGAAAGCGGGCCCCTGGACCCCGTGTTCGTGGTGGAGATCGAGTCGGACGGGACGGCGACGGTCAGGTTCGGCGACGGGACAAGCGGGTACCATCCCGACCCCGGCTCGGCGTTCACGGCCACCTACCGCATCGGCAACGGAACGGCCGGCAACGTCGGGGCGGACAGCCTCGTCAACGTCGCCTCGCCCACGGCCCTCATCCAGGCGTGCCGCAACCCGCTTCCCGCCGCAGGCGGGACCGATCCCGAGACCAACGACCAGATCCGCAGGCGCGCGCCACAGGCCTTCCTGACGCAGGAGCGGGCGGTCACCATGGCGGACTACGAGGCCGTGGCGCAGATGAGCTCCCAGGTGGACAGGGCGGTCTCCACGCTCCGCTGGACGGGCGCCTGGTACACGGTCTTCACGGCCGTGGAGCCGGTGGGCGGCGGCCTGCTGACCAAGGCACTCAAGAAGGCGCTGAAGAAGAACCTCAACCGGTATAGGCTTGCCGGCCAGGACCTGGAGCTCGACTCGCCGCAGTACGTGTCGCTGGAGATCGCTCTCGAGATCTGCGTGGACCCCGACTACTTCCAGAGCGACGTGCGGGAGGCGCTCAACCAGGTCCTGAGCGACTCCATCCTGCCGAACGGCCAGAAGGGCGTGTTCTACCCGGACAACTTCACGTTCGGGCAGACGGTGTACCTGAGTCCCGTCTACGCGGCCGCCCGCTCCGTGCCCGGCGTCATCACGGTCGTGGCCTCGACGTTCCAGCCGCAGGGCGTCAACACCGGCGCCTACCTGGCCGCGGGGGAGATGAAGATGGGCCCGACGCAGGTCGCGCGCCTCGCCAACGACCCCAACTACCCCGACCACGGCCAGCTGACGCTCAACCTGGAGGGCGGCAAGCCATGAGGCCGCGCCCCGGAAACGGAGGGACGCCATGACCTGCTCGGGCACGTCCGACTGCATGTGCGGCTGCTGCGCCGGGACGAGCGTCCAGACGCCGCAGCCCGAGGGCAACCCGCCCGGGCTTCCCGCGATCGCCCGGCGGGTGGGCACGTGGGCGCAGTTCAAGGAGTCGATGCTGGCCCGGCTCTCGAGCTCCGACTATCCCGCCCTGAACCCCCTGACGACCCGCTCGGACGACGACTTCACGGTCGCGGTGCTGGACGCCACCTCCGTCGTGCTCGACATCCTCACCTTCTACCAGGAGCGGCTCTCGAACGAGGCCTACCTGAGGACGGCCCAGCAGCCGAGGTCCTTGACCGAGCTGTCACGACTGATCGGATACGCGCCGACCCCCGGGGTCTCGGCGGCCGCGTACGTGGCCTTCACGCTGGCGCAGCCGGTCGGCCAGCCCGCGGACCCGAACGCGCCCGCCATCACGATCCCCCAGGGGACGCAGGTGCAAAGCGTCCCCCCGCAGGGCCAGACAGCCCAGACATTCGAGACGTCGGCGCCCATCCTGGCCAAGGCCGACTGGACCGCGCTGCCGGTGCAGACGGGCCTGCCGTGGGTCCCGAACCGGGTCGACACGTTCGTCTACCTGGAGGGCACGGCCACCCAGATCCAGCCGGGGGACCTCTTCCTCATCGTGGGCAACGAGAGGATCGGGAACCCGTCCGACATGAACTGGGACGTCCGGATGGTCGCCACCGTCGAGGCCGACGGCGCAAACGACCGGACCCTCGTCACGTGGGCCGAGCCGCTCGGGAGCGGGTCGGTCGGGCCGTCGGCCGAGAGCCCCGGGTTCTTCGTCTTCCGCCAGCGGGCCTCCCTCTTCGGCTACAACGCGATCCAGCCGCAGATGCTGAACACGAACTCAACCCCCCAGCCCTCGAACATCACGAGCCTGCTGGAGCCGCCCGGGTACACGGAGTGGGCAAACTTCTACCCGACGACGACCGTGGACCTGGACAGCTCCTACCCCAAGGTCACCAACGGCGGGTGGGTGGCGCTCGTCGGCAAGAGCTCCGACACCTCGAGGATCCCGGCGGGCTACATCAGCCTCTACAATGTCTCGTCGGTCGCGAACGTCTCCCGGACCGACTTCGGGATAAGCGGCAAGATCACGTCCGTCATCCCCGACACGACGGCGGGGCTCTCCGGCTACAATCCCAGGACGACGACCGCCTTCGCGCAGAGCGAGCAGCAGGAGGTGGCCGAGCAGCCCCTGACCGTCCCGCTCTACGGGACCCTCGTGTCGCTTGAGGTCCTGCGCAACGACATGGCCGGGGTCCAGGTGATCGCGCTGTCGGGCAAGAGGCAGAAGATCGCCTATGGGGGCGCCGCCTCGACCATCACGTTCACCCCGGACGACTTCAGCGCCGCGCGGTACCTCGTCCCGGGGGAGATCCTGGCGCTCACGAGCGCGGCGAACCTGCCCACGAACTCCGACGGGACGATCGCGGACTGGGGCACCTCGGCGGCCCCGCTCACCCTGTTCGTCGCGGACTCGAGCGGCCGGACGGGGACCATCCTTGCGCCGCTCTCCGTCTTCGCGCTGTCGCCGTCTGTCGCGGCCGACCCGCTCGTCTCGGAGTGCGCCCTGGTGTCCCAGGTGAGCAACGACTTCTCGGTGGGCGGCAGCGTCGACTACTACCACACCTGGTTCAGCCTGTCGTCGGCGCTCACCTACTGCTACGAGCGGGCCTCGACGTCGGTGAACGCGAACGTGGGGCTGGCGACCGCGGGCCGGTCCGTCACCGAGATCCTCGGCAGCGGCAGCGCGGCCACGCAGGACCAGGAGTTCACGCTCAAGCAGATTCCCCTCACGTTCGTCCAGGCGCCGACCCCGACGGGATTCGCGAGCACGCTCGAGGTGCAGGCGAACGGGATGGACTGGACGGAGGTCCCCAGCCTCTACCAGGCGGCCCCCTCGGCGCAGGCCTACGCCACCCTCAACCAGTCCGACGGCTCCACCGACGTCCTCTTCGGCGACGGACAGGAGGGGGCGACGCTGCCCACCGGGACGAACAACATCGTGGCCGACTACAGGATCGGCTCCGGCTCGGCGGGCAACGTCGCGGCCGGAACGATCACGACGCTCATGGACCGGCCGCTCGGGGTAAGCGGCGTCACCAATCCCGCGGGCGCGACGGGCGGCCAGGACCCGCAGTCGCTGGCCGCGATCCGCCAGAATGCGCCGCAGACCGTCCTGACGCTGGGCCGCGCAGTCTCGATCACCGACTACCAGAACTTCGCGTCCACGTTCGCGGGCGTCTCGAAGGCGTACGCGATCTGGATCCCGAGCGGGCCGGCCCGGGGGGTCTTCCTGACCATCGCCGGCGTGGCCGGGGCCGAGGTCGCGGCCACGAGCCCCACGTTCGGGTACCTCGTCGCGGCGCTCCAGTCCTACGGCAACCCCCTAATCCCCATCACGGTCCAGTCCTACGTGGAGACGCTCTTCAACCTCTACGGGACCGTGCTGTACGACGCGAGCTACGACCAGCCGACGGTCCAGGCCCAGGTGCTCCAGACCCTCGCCTCCGCGTTCAGCTTCGCGGCGAGGACCTTCGGCCAGGGTGTCTCCGCCGACGAGGTGTCGACCGTCATCCAGGGCGTGCCGGGCATCGTGGCGGTCAACATCACGGGCCTGGCCTGGGGGGTGTCCAGCCAGGGCGGCGACCTCGGCCAGACTGGGGCGCCGACGGTGACGCAGTGGAACAACTGGAACGCCGGGGCGATGACCCTGCCGGTCACGCGCCCGCCGTCGAGCGTCAACACCCTGACGCAGCTGTGCCCGTACCTGCCGGTGCCCGGACCGGACGCCCAGCCCGCGCCCGCCGAGATCATCGTCCTCGATCCGCGCCCGAGCGGCGTGAACCTGGGGCCAATGCCATGAGCATCACCGGACAGGACCTCTTCAACCTCCTGCCTGGCTACTACCGGGTGAAGGACACCCAGCTGGCCAGGGCGATGAACCTCCTGACCGCGACGGAGGCGGCCCGGGTGCAGACCCTCCAGTCCATGACGCCCCCGCTGCCGGCGGCCCTGCAGGCCGAGCTGGACGGGCTCCTCGCGAAGGCGTCGAGGGGCCCGCTCCTCTCCCTCATGATGCTGATCGCCGAGCAGGTGGGGGCGGTCGAGGGGGACCTCAACCAGCTCTACGACGACGCGTTCATAGAGACCTGCGCAGACTGGGTGATCCCCTACATCGGCGACCTGATCGGCTACCAGGCGGTGCACGGCATGGCGGCGGCCGTGGCCAGCCCCCGCGCCGAGGTCGCCCACACGATATCGTTCCGCCGCCGGAAAGGGACCGTGCTCGTCATGGAGCAGCTGGCGCGCGACGTGACGGGCTGGGGGGCGCACGCCGTCGAATTCTTCAGGCTCCTGGCCGACACCCAGTACATGAACCATGTCCGGCTGGGCAACCACTACGCGCCGGACCTGCGCAAGTGGAAGCCGCTGGCGTACATGGACGGCGGCTTCGACAAGACGGCGCACAAGGTGGACGTGCGGCGGATCGCCGTCGAGAGGGGCAAGTACAACATCCAGAACATCGGCATCTTCCTCTGGTCGCTGACGGGCTACGGGCTGCTGAAGGCGGCGGTCGCCCCCGCGCCCCCGGTGCCCGGGGCGGGCGGCATGGCCTCGCCCTGCTTCCGCGTGAGCGCGCTCGGGCGCGACATGCCGCTGTTCAACCACCTGGTCCCGCAGGGCTCGGACATCACGGCGCCGGCGAAGCCGATGAACGTGACGGACTGCCTGAAGCGGCAGGTGCTGTGCAAGGACATCCAGGGCGGGGCCGGGGCCGTCTACTACGGGGAGGGCAACAGCCTGGCCCTCTACATCAACGCGAACCTCGTGAGCCCGTACCAGGTCCAGGTGTGCGACCTGTCCGGGCAGGACGGCGCCTGGATGAACACGCCGCCGAACGGAAGCCCGTATGCCGCCGCGGTGGATCCCGCGCTCGGCCGGATCGCGCTGCCGGCGGCGGCGGCCGGCGCCGCGGCGCCCACCGTGCAGGCCACCTTCTATTACGGGTTCAACGGGGACATCGGGGGAGGGGACTACGCCCGCGAGGCCGGGTTCGCGGTCGCCTCGGAGGCGAGCCCGCCGGTCTTTCCCTTCGGCCAGGCCCAGGCCGCGACGACCAGCCTCCTCGACACCCTCAACGCCGCGATCGCCAGCGTCTCCGGTGGAGGGCAGGCCGCGGTCGAGATCACCGACAACGGCATCTATACCCTGGCGCCCGCGTCGCCGGGGGGCGCGGTCCCCCTCGCGGTTCCGGCCGGCGCGACCCTCGAGTTCAGGGCCGCCGACGGCTGCAGGCCGACGGTCATCCTGAGCGGCGAGCTCCAGGTGAGCGGCGGGGCGGACAGCCTCATGTTCCTCAACGGGCTCGTCCTTGCCTACGTCCAGCCCGCGGTCGGGGGCACGCTGCCGACGTCGCTCGTGCACGTTCCGGACGCCGCATCCAACCAGCTCGCGACCCTCACCATCGCCAACTGCACGCTTGTCCCGGGGCTGGCGCTGCAACCGGACGGAACGCCGCAGGGCGCCTATGCCGGCATCCCGACGCTGATCGCGGACCTGCCGGGCCTCACCCTCGACATCCAGGACTCGATCCTCGGGGGGATCTGGGTCAACGGGCTCGTGACGGCCGAGATAACGGACACCATCATCGACGCGACGGACCCGACCCACGTGGCCTACATGGCGCCGCCGGCGCCGGGGGGGCCGGCCCCGCTGCCGGGCGGGTCGCTGACGATGTGCGGCTGCACCGTCGTGGGCAAGGTCTACTCCTCGCTCCTCAGCCTGGTCTCCAACAGCGTGTTCTGGGCGGCCCTGGCCTCGACCGACGTGCCCGGGGGCCCGGGGGCCTGGAGCGCGGCGCTGTGGGCGGCCCGCAAGCAGGAGGGCTGCGTCCGGTTCAGCTACGTGCCCGCCTCGTCGATCCTCCCGAGGAACTTCGAGTGCGTCCAGGAAGGCCCGGGGGAGCCCCAGCCGGCCTTCGTCTCGCTCCTCTACGGCGACCCGGGCTACTGCAAGCTCTCTTGGTGCACCGACGACCAGATACGGCGTGGGGCCGACGACGGCGGCGAGATGGGCGCCTTCCATTTCCTCCTGGCGCCGCTGCGCGAGACGGACCTGTCCATCCGGATGCAGGAGTACATCCCCGTCGGCATGGAATTTGGAATCTACTATGAAAATTAACCCCCGTTCGCCATGAGCTTCGACCTGAGCCGCGTCACCTTCAATTCCTGGAACGACTTCCTCGGGGCCGTCATGCTGCAGGGCCGGCCCCAGCTGGATTCCGACTGGAACGACCAGCAGGCCGAGGTCCTGAGGCGCATCCAGGTCGGCACCCTGGACGCCATCGGGCAGGCCGTGTACCCGGCCGCCCTCCCGAATTCATTCCAGATCGCGGCGTCGTCGTCCGGCGGCGACCAGATCACGATCGGCGCTGGCAGGATGTACGTCGACGGGATCCTCGCCGAGAACCACGGCCCGTCCGCCGTGTCCGCGCAGGGGGACCCGATACCGACTTCCTCCGCCGCGTGGGACACCTCCCTGGCCGAGCTCTCGAACAGCTATCCCGGCGCCCCGTACGCCGCGGGAGCGGTGCCGTTCGCGCAGCAGCCCTACTACCCCCCGCTGGCCGCGGGCGTAGCCCCGACCCCGGCGTTCACCCCGCCGACAACCCCCGGGCCGTTCCTGGTGTACCTGGACGTGTGGCAGAGGCCGGTCACCTACATCGAGCACCCCGACATCGTCGAGAAGGCCGTCGGCGTGGACACGACGGGGCGGCTGCAGACGGTCTGGCAGGTCAAGCTGATGGACGTGAGCGCCAACCCGACCCCGGTCGACTGCACGACGGCGCTCGCGGACGTCGAGGCGTGGGGGCCGGCGACGGCGCCCTCGGCGGGCGGGCTGACGACCGGCGTCGTCCAATCCTCCCCCTCGGGCCCCTGCTGCCTCACCCCCAACACGGGCTACACCGGCATGGAGAACCAGCTCTACCGGGTGGAGATCCACGCGGGCGGGGGATTCGGGACGGCGACGTTCAAATGGTCGAAGGACAACGCCTCGGTGATGACGGCGGTGACCGTGATCGCGCAGGTCACGAACACGAGAAAGGTGGCGGCGAGCCAGCTCACGGTCGACAGCCTGGGCCGCGACGAGGTGCTCGGGTTCAACGTCGGCGACTGGATCGAGATCCTCGACGACTACCAGGACCTCAACTGCGAGTCCGGCTGCCTGCACATGATCGACAGCATCAACATCGCGGCGAAGACGATCACGCTGGATTCGCTCGTGGACACCGCCACCGTCACGTTCCCCGTCGGCGCGCAGAACTTGACGGACCCCACGCGCCACACGAGGATCCGGCGCTGGGACCAGAAGGGGCTGGTGCTCGACGTGAACGGGAACACGGTCGCGAACGTCGGCCAGGCTGGCGGCCCGGGGGACATCCCGATCACGGACTCGACAACCGTCATCGTTCTCGAGAACGGGGTCACCGTGCAGTTCAACCTGAACCCGACGGGCGGCGTGTTCCTGCCCGGCGACTACTGGAACTTCGCCGCGCGCGCGTCGGACGGCTCGGTGGAGATCCTGGCGCAGGCGCCGCCGCTCGGGATCCACCACCACTACACGCGGCTCTCGGTGGTCACCTTCCCTAGCACGGCGCTCGACTGCAGGACGCCGTGGCCCGCGCCGGGCTCCGGCGGCGGCGGATGCGGCTGCACGGTCATCATCGGGCCGGGCGACGTGACGGCGACAAACACGCTCCAGCAGGTCCTCGACCGGTTCACGAACCTGATGACCGAGACCGTCATCTGCCTCTCGCCCGGGACCTACGTCCTGAGCCAGCCGCTGCGGCTGACCGCGGCCCACTCGAACATCACCCTCGACGCCTGCCAGCAGGGAACCGCCGTGCTGCAGGCCCAGCAGGGCGCCGACGGCGCGTTCGGCGACGGCATGCTGGTGCTCGAGGAGGCCGACTCCTTCACGCTCAGCGGCCTGGCGTTCCTGCTGCCCATGGCGGGCTTCTCGGGGGCCAGCTTCGGGGGGATCCCCGCGGCGTCGCTCTACGCGGACATCCAGGCTGGCCTGCAGCAGCTGCAGGTCTCGATCGGCGTGCGCCCCATAAACTGCGACTCGCTTACCATCGAGGGGTGCCAGTTCGCGATCGAGCCGACATCCGCCGACCTCGGGGTGGCGGGCAAGGAGCCCACCTCGTACCGCGCGGCGACCGGCTACATCGACCTGAGGGTGAAGAACCCCAGGAGCGGGCCTACGCAGTTCGGCGCCGCCGTGTTCGCGGGCGGCTCCTGCAGCAACCTTCGGATGACGGACAACCAGGTCAACGGGGGGACCATGTTTGCCGGGTTCCTGCTCGCGCCGTCGGTCTCGCTCGCGCCGTCCAAGACGTACCAGCCTGTCCACAAGGTGCCGAACCCGTTTCGCGGGAACGTGCAGTTGCAGGCGCAGACGGGCCTTGCCCAGCAGGAGCCCGTGGCGGGCGCAGGTGCCACCCGGGCCATGATGGTGAGGGCGGGCAGCGCCATGGTGCAGAACCCGGCGAACGAGGCGCCTGGCAACGCGACGCAGGTGACCGACGCCGCCCAGGGCGTCGCCTTCCGGGCCCCCCAGGCGGGCCTCCTGGGGATGTTCAACCAGGAGAGCGTGCTGACCAACTGGGTGGCCAACGGCGGCAGCGCCCTGGCGTCCTCCCTGACGAACGCGGTCTTCAAGGACAACACGTTCGAGGACCTGACGGTCGCCGCCATGGTCCTGGGCGAGGCGAGCGCGGTCCAGTTCACGGAAAACGAGCTCAAAGGCTGCAAGGCGGGGCTCTGGATCGTGGCCCCGTCCATGGCCTCCATGCTCCTGTTCGACCTGCAGCACACGGCCGTGGTCGGGCTCGCGATCGCCATGGGCTACCCGCTGCCGCAGGGCGACACCAGCACCCCTGCCGCGATCTCTGCCGCCCCGACGCCGCTGCGGTTCTACACCGGCGCCAAGAGCCTCACCGACAAGGAGGGCAACGCCTGGTATCCGGACGTCTCGGCGCCCGGGGTCGCCATCAGCGGGGACCTGAACCTCAACGAGCCGAGGGAATCGGCGGAGGAGAAGCGTCTCATTTCGGAGATTACCGCCGCAGATCCGTCCGAGACGGACCCGTCCCTCTACGTGAGCGAGCGCTGGGGCACGTTCACCTATACGATCTCGAACCTTACCGAGGGATTCTACCAGGTGACCCTGAGGTTCATGGAGATAGTCTACACGGACAACACCAGCAACAAGGGGGTCAGGCTCTTCAACGTCACCATCAACGGCAACACGGTACTGGACCAGTTCGACATCGCCAGCGACGCGCCCGGCGCCTTTGTCGCGGACGACAAGGTTTTCAGCAACGTCGCCCCCCAGAACGGCCAGATCGTGATCGCCTTCGTGGGGGACCCCATGGGCACCGACCACAATGCGAAGGTATCGGCCGTGGAGATCGAGCCCCAGTGGGACGGCTCCATCCCGAACCCGTACATCGACGTCTCGGGCTACGCGTCCTACTACCAGGGCGAGATGCTGGATTTCTACTCCCAGCTGGCGCAGCTGGGCCAGCAGGCCTTCGCCCGTCCGGGCCCCTCGACCCTCGACCTGAGGGTGGATGCCAACGAGATGGCGGGACTGACCGCCCCGGGCATCCTCGTCCTCGCCGAGGATCAGCTGCAGGATGCCGTCGTCAGCTCGCTCATGATGGGAGGGAACCGCGTCGCCGCCACCGTCTCCGTCCCGAAAGGGGGCTACGACGATCCCAACGCATACTTCCTGAGCGCGGCGTCGGTCCTGCTTGTCACCCGCTGCGTGGTTGCGGGGAACATGATCCTGAACGCGGGCACGGGCACCACCGAGGACGTGGGCGGGCACAATGTCGCAGAGGGCCGCCAGATCCCCCTGTTCCCGCTGAGCCTCGTCCTGGAGCAGTCCCCGGGCGGCGCGCCGACGCACATGCCGGCCCCGCTGCCGAAAGTGTCGGTCTCCGGCAACGTCTTCCTCGGACAGCCGGTCATCTACCCCCCGCGCTTTGCGCCAAGCTCAGGGGTGCCGAGCCCGATGAACACCTGGGAATTCCTGAACACGACAACCCTCTGACCGCCAACGCAGCGCAACCCCGAATCGAAATCCCCATGCCCACCCAAAATCCCGTCTCAGAAATGCCGCCTCCCGCCCTCGAGGGGGTCGCGTTGTGGATCTTCGTCCTGATTGAAATCGCCCTGATCGGCACCGTCGTCGTCCTCGCCGTCCGCACGGCGCTGCTTCGCGACGCCGACCCGTCCGTGCCCGATTACAGGCTCCGGCCCTACAGCCTCGCGAAGTCCCAGCTCGCGTTCTGGACCGTCGTCATCATCAGCACCTACCTGTTCATCTTCATCGCGAAGCCCGCGGGCGTCGTCAACGTGCTCAACACCACGGCCCTCGAGCTGCTGGGGATCAGCATGGGCACCTCGGCCCTCGCGGGGGTCACCGGGGCCCCCGCGGCTCCGGCGCCGCGGGCGCCCGTCCCGTTCTCGACGCGGCCGATCCAGGCCCAGGCGCCGGCACCGGCGCCCAGCCAGGCCCACCAGAACTATATCGACGACATCCTGAGCGACAACCAGGGGATGAACATCCACCGCCTCCAGATGGCGCTCTGGACCCTCGTCTTCGGCGGCGTGTTCGTCTGCCTGTGCTACCAAAACCAGGACTTCCCGTCTTTCGACCAGCAGGTCTTCGTGCTGATGGGCATAAGCTCCGGGACCTACGTCTGGTTCCGCCGGACCGAGACCTGAAGCGCTTTGGCCGCCAAAGGGAGGGATACCTATGAAGAAGCCGATGTACGTCACGATCAAGGGGTCCAGGCAGGGGGTCTTCAAGGGGCGCGGGCCCAAGCCGGAACTCGGCAGGATCCCCATCACGGCCTTCGAGTGGGAGACCCTGTCGCCGGTCGACGCCGCCTCGGGGCAGCCCTCCGGCAAGCGCAAGCCCAAGCCCGTGGTCTTCAGGAAGGAGGTGGACGCCGCCTCGCCCCAGATCCTGGAGGCCCTGGTCACGAACGAGACGCTGACCTCGGTCCTGTTCGAGTTCACGAGCGTCTCGCAGGACGGGACCGAGGAGGTCGACTACACGATCACCCTCACCAAGTCCGCCGTCGCCGCGTTCAGGGAGTCGGTGTACACCGGCGAACTGGGCGGCCCTCCCGTCGATCCGCGCCGGCTGGACGAGGTGACGCTGACGTTCCAGAAGATCGAGATGTCCAACAAGGCCGGGGGAACGACAGCCTCCGACGACTGGCTGGGCATGTAGCGCGCGCGCGGCTCAGGCCCGCGGCGGCGGCAGGTCCCCGGGCGCCACGCCGGTGCGGACCTCGACGAGCGCGCAGACCTTCGGGACGTACATGCGGGTCTGCGCAGGCAGGGCCGAGGCCACGCCGGCGAAGTCACTCGCGCGCCGCGAGGCCAGCTCCCGGCTCACCCGGCCCTCGCCGGCGTTGTAGGCCGCGAGCGCCAGCGGCCAGCTCCCGAATCTCTCGTAGAGCGTGCGCAGGTAGCGCCCGGTGGCGCGGGCGGACTTCTCCGGGTCCGTCCGCTCGTCCGGCAGGAAGGTGCCCAGCCCGAGGGCGCGCGCCGTTGCGGGCATCAGCTGGAACAGCCCGGCGGCGCCCGCCGGGCTCCGCGCCGAGGGGTTGAGCGACGACTCCGCCTCAGCGAGCCACGCAAGCTCGGGCGGCACCCCCTCGGCGGCGAAGGCCCCGCGCAGCCGCGGCATGAGGTCCGCGGCCCTCGCCGGCACCGGGCGCGCCTGCTCGCGGCCGAGCCAGAGGCCGTAAAGGGGGATCGCGGCCGCCCCGCGCCGGGCCGGCGGCTGCGTCGGGGCCGGGGCGCCGGGGGCGGCGACGGCCTGCCTTGCGGCCTCGATGTCGTCGATCCGCAGCTCGAGCCAGTCGGCGTAGCCCTCGTAGCCCGGCAGGGAGCGCAGCGCGACGAGCGCGGCGCGCGCCTCGGGCTCGAAGCGCGCGAGCTCCTCGAGCGAGTTGTTGTCAAGGGCGTGCTGCAGCCTGGCCGCGAAGTCGTCCCACTGCTCCTTTGTCGGGAACTCGAACTGCTCCTTGACCTCCGGGGGCGCGTACTGGTCGAAGAGTTGCTGGCCCAGCTTGTAGAGGTCGTCGGTGTTCGCGGCCGGCGTGGGCGCCGGCGGCTCCCCGCCCGACGCCAGCACCCCGCCGGCGAGCCAGATGGTCCATCGCAGGCGCATGACGGCGGCAACTTGCGCGAAGCCCGGCCGGCGCGCGAGCTTTGTCAGCCTGCGGGCCGGCCGCGCAAGCGGGGCCCGGGACGGATGGAGCGGATCCGCGGGGTTACATGATTTTACGTAATCTTTTGCATCAATTTTTATCATGGGCATTGCATCGCGTAGCCCCGTCGCCTAGTAGCCTCACCCCCCAATTAAAGAGATCCGAGACCCCCAACAGAGCAACAGGAGTTAACTATGCCAACGAAAAGATCTTACAACCCAATCGCAGGCAGCCAGCGGGCACTCCGGGAGGGATCCCGCCTCATAGGCCCCTCGAACCCGGAGGAGCGCGTCGAGATAACCGTCAGGGTGCGCTCGCGCGCCTCGAAGATCCCCTCGGCCGAGAAGATCGGAGCGCAGATGCCGCTCAAGCGCCATTACATGAGCCGCGAGGAATTCGCGAAGGCCCACGGGGCGGCACCGGCGGACCTGGCGAGGGTCAAGGCGTTCGCAGCGAAGAGCGGCCTCAAGGTCGAGGCCGTCAGCCCCGCGGAGCGGCACGTGAAGCTCTCGGGCACCGTCAAGGCGCTCAGCGCCGCCTTCGACGTGAAGCTGATGGAATACGCGCACGCCGACGGGAACTACCGAGGGCGCATCGGCAGCATCCACCTGCCTGCCGGGCTCGCCGACATAGTCCAGGGCGTCTTCGGCCTGGACAACCGCCGCCAGGCGCGCCCGCACATCTCCAGGACAAAGAAGACCGGCGAGCCGCATCCCAAGAGCGTGGCCACGTTCACGGCGCCGCAGGTCGCCCAGCTCTACAGCTTCCCCCCCGGGACGGACGGCACCGGCGAATGCATCGGCATCCTCGAATTCGGCGGCGGCTACAGCACGACCGACCTGGCGACGTACTTCAGAGGACTGGGAATCACCGCCCCCTCGGTCACGAGCGTGGCGATCGACGGCGTGAGCAACAAGCCGGGGTCCGATCCCGATTCCGACGGCGAGGTCGCGCTTGACATCGAGGTGGTGGGCGGGGTGGCCCCCGGGGCCAAGATCGTCGTGTATTTCGCGCCGTTCACCGAGCGGGGCTGGGTGGACTCGCTGACGGCGGCCATCAACGACACGGTGAACAAGCCGTCCGTCATATCGATAAGCTGGGGGTTTGCCGAGGGAGAGCCGGTCCAGGGCTTCGAGTGGACGAAGCAGACGGTCGCGGCGGTCAACGAGACGCTCCAGTCGGCCGCGGCGGTCGGAGTGACGGTGTTGGTGGCCGCAGGCGACGACGGCTCGAGCGACGGCATAGAGGACGGGCACGCCCACGTCGACTTCCCGGCGGCCAGCCCCTACGCGCTAGGATGCGGCGGAACGAGCCTGAAGGGCGCGGGCAGCCAGATTTCCGCCGAGGTGGTGTGGAACGACGGGCCCGGCTCCGGCGGCGGAGGCGGCGTCAGCGCCATGAATCCGCCGCCGTCCTGGCAGGCGGGCATCGTCCCGGTGTCGGTCAACCCGGGCCACGCAGCCGGGCGCGGCGTGCCCGACGTCTGCGGGGACGCCGACCCCGTCACGGGCTTCCAGATCTTCTACGCCGGCAAGGAGGCCGTCGTCGGGGGCACGAGCGCCGTGGCCCCGCTCTGGGCCGCGCTCCTGGCCAGGATCAACCAGAGTCTCGGCAAGCCGGTCGGCTACTTCAACCCGCTGCTCTACGCGAAGCTCGCGGCATCGGGCGGCTTCAGGGACATCGTCTCCGGCAACAACGACACGCACAAGAACGTCGGCGGCTACTCGGCCGGCAAGGGATGGGACTGCTGCTCCGGCTGGGGCAGCCCGGTCGGCGCCGCGCTGCTGAAGGCTTTCGGGGGCTGAGGAGCCCGCGCGGTGAAGAGGAAGCCAGCAAAGGCCCCCGCCGGCTCCGGAAAACCCGCTGCCGGCGGCGCAAAACCCACCGGCTCCGGAAAGCCCGCTGCCCCCTCGGGCCTCCTCGGGGCGGGCGGGCGGCTGTTCGCAAACCCGGCGCCCGGCACGGACGAGACGACCTTCCAGGTCGATAACACGAGCAGCGCCTACTACAACTCGCCCTATTACCTGCAGCACCAGAACCAGCTTCAGCCGGTGCCGGCGCCAACCGTGCCGGAGCCCAGGATAAGCCTGGCCGACGTCGTCGGCCCGGCCATGATCGCGGGCATCCAGTCGGCGAAGGCGATCGTGTTCCACTCCGTCGGCGACACCGGCGCAGCCAAGGTGACCTCGATCAGGAACGAGGCGAGCGTTGCGGACGCGATGGCCGCGGACGTGGCCAGGGGGGGGGCCGGCGCCCCGGCGTTCTTCTTCCACCTGGGCGACGTCGTCTACAACTTCGGTGAGGGCCAGTACTACTACGACCAGTTCTACGAGCCTTTCCGGGCGTACGACCGGCCGATTTTCGCGATTCCGGGCAACCACGACGGGGTGGTGTTCGGCCCGAACGCGGACGTGCCCCAGGTGCCGACGCTCCAGGCGTTCCTGCGCAATTTCTGCGCCTCTGCGCCCGGGCCCTCCCCGGACGCCGGGGGCGCCATGCGCAGCGTGATGACCCAGCCCGGGGTCTACTTCACGCTCGACGCCCCCTTCGTGTCCATCATCGGCCTCTACAGCAACGTGCTCGAGGGGCCCGGGGTCATCTCCACGCAGGGAGGGGCGTACCCTACGATGACCGACGAGCAGGTGGCCTTCCTCCAGGCGGAGCTGGCCCGCCTCAAGCCGGCGCACGACGCCGGCCAGCAGGCTGTCCTCGTGGCCGTGCACCACCCTCCGGCTTCGGTCGACAGCCTGCACGGCGGGACCGTCGGCCTCGCGAACGACATCGACACGGCGTGCAAGGCCGCCGGCCTCTGGCCCGATGCCATTCTTTCGGGCCACGCGCACCTCTACCAGCGGTTCTCGCGCAGCGTGCCGGGCCTGGCCCGGGCGATCCCCTATGTCGTGTCCGGAAGCGGGGGCTACTCGGCCACGCCGCCGCAGACAGCCGCCCCAGCCGCGGGGACGACGATCGGCGAATACACCCTGGTGACCCCGCCGGACGTCGACTTTGGGTACCTGACGATCACCGTGGACATGACGGGCGCGGCCGGGACTCTCACGATCAGCTACCGGTCGGTGAACCAGTCTAACGTGCGCGACAGCGTGACCGTGAGCCTGCCCCCGATCGGCGGCGCGGCCATCGCGAGGGCGAAGGGCGCCCCTCCGGGGGCCCGCGCGCGGCGCCGGCGCTAGGGGCCGCGCCGCCGTTTTTCCTCGTAAAGTCGCCCCCGGTTCCAATCGTCTCGCGTTGGACCCGGGCCCCGCCGCCATGGCCGACGCAAGCATCCTACGCACCTTCCCCAACCCCGCGCCCGGGCGCGGCTACGTGATCGAGCACACGCACCACGAGTTCACCTCGGTCTGCCCGGTCACGGGGCACCCGGATTTCGGGACGATCACCGTGCGCTACGTGGCGGGCGCCAAGTGCGTCGAGCTCAAGTCGCTGAAGCTGTACTTCCACGCGTTCCGCAACGAGGGGATCTACTTCGAGGCCGTGACGAACAAGATCTGCGACGACCTCGGCGCCGCGCTCAGGCCGCGGAGGCTGACGGTCGTCTCGAGCTGGAGGGGCCGGGGCGGCATCACTTCGGTCGTCACCGCCGACTGGAAGCCGGGGCGCGGTGCCCGGGCCTGACCGCCGCTCTAGCAGGCTGTCGGACTTAGAGGCGCCGTTTTAGGGCAATTCCGATTTGGGGTTGTTGATCGCATGGACTGCGTGGATATTTCGACCTCCAAGAGGGCGCGGTTGGCGGATGGGTCGATGTTTGACCGAGTCGACCGTCCGGTAAGGGGTTTTTAGGCCGGATTGAGGTCGGCTCCGAGGCGGTGCAATCGCTTTAGGTTGAAGGCGAGGCTCACCAAGGTCCATTCCAGCGCCGCTTTGGACTCGCCCCGCATGCAGAAGCGCCGAAAGCCTAGGACCTCCTTTATTATTCCGAAGGTGGGCTCGACCGTTTGCTGGCGTAATTTATAGCGCAGGCGCCCGGCGGCGGTGGCCGTGCGATGGGGCATCCGCTCCGCGAACGGGGCTCCCGCGGCTGGGGCCCGTGGGTCCTCCCGGCGTTCCAGCTGCTTGACGCTGCGACCGTGAGCCTCGCGCCTGCGGGGTGCCAAGACGATGAGTCCGTTCGATTGGCCGGCCCCATTTATCTCGAGTGTCTTTACCGCCGCTTCACTCACGAAGCCGCTGTCGACGAGTACCTCCTTAACGGCGCCAACACAGGGTTCAATCGCTCGCACTGTCGGCACGAGCTGGCGCTGGTCGATCGGCACATTGGTCACGCGCTGCCCCACGATCAGTCGGCTGTCCACTTCCACGGCGGCCTGTGCGTTGTACGCCTGCTCAAAATGCATGCCCTGGGTTTTCATGATCCGGCTATCCGGATCGGTAAAATTGTACTGCTCCTTGGGGCCGGGCGTCGGACCCGACGGCCGGTGCGGCCAGTGTCCCTCATTCTCGCACGCCGCTCTCTGCGCCCGGATGGCAGCCACCCGGGCCGTATACTCCTGCTTTTCCGCCTGCATGCGCGCGTACGCCCTGGCCTCCATCTCGGCCCGCGCCTTCGCCAGCTGCGCCTTGCGGTCTACCCGGCGCTGCACTTCCTGCGGGATCGTTAGCCCGTCGTTGAGCGCCACCGCATCCGCGTCCTCCGCCTTGCGCAATAACTCGGCGATCTCGATATCGAGCTGCCTCATCGTCTTGTCCGCATGCTCATAGCTCACCGAAGAGTGCCGGCTCGCATTTGCGAGTATCTTCGTCCCGTCGATCGCCACCGTGATCCCTCCCACCTTCAGGACCCCGCAGCCTGCCGCAAGCTCCAGCACCTGCGCAAAACTCGCTCCCAAGAGCGCCGCGTTCTCCCGGCGGAACGCGCAGAGCGTGTCGTGGTCCGGATGGGTGTCCGCACACAAGAGCCTCACCGCCACGTTCTCGTGGGCCGCCCTCTCAATCTGACGGCTCGAGAAGACTCCCGTCGCATAGCTGTAAATCAAGAGCCCAAGCAGCATCCTCGGCGGATATTGTTCGCTCCCCGTGCCCCGCTCGTTCACCCGGGCCGTCTTCACATCAAGCTGCTCCACCGCATCGATCACGAAGTGGACCAAATGGTCCGCTGGCACCCAGTCCCGTAGATCCGGCGGCAGCAAAAGCGCCGTCTCCCGGTCTATGTTCACATATCGTGTTCCCATGTCAGAGCTAAGCACCTGCCATGCCTAAGTCCGACAGACTGCTAGAGGCCGAGCGACCTGATGTAGGCGACGCTCTGCGGGATGTTCTGGAGCGGGGTGGGCGACTCGTCCTCGATGAAGTACCACTCGACGCCGACGGCCCGGGCCTGCCTGAGGACGGAGGGCCAGTCGACCTGGCCGGTGCCGACCGGCACGTCGTCCGCGCCCGGGGCGTGGCCGGTGTATATCCCCGTGGGAGCCCCCTTGCGGATGTCCTTGACGTGCATCAGGCTCCAGCGGGCCGGGTACTTCGCGAGGAGCGAGGCCGGGTCCTGGCCGGCGTGCACGGCCCAGAAGACGTCCAGCTCGAAGGACACGAACTCGGGGTTCGTCGCGCGGACCAGGACGTCGAAGGGGGTGCCCCCGCCGGCGTCGGGCCGGAACTCGTAGCCGTGGGGATGGTAGGCGAAGGTTATCCCCGCGGCCCTGAACGCTGCGCCCCACGCGTTGAAGTCGGACGCGGCCCTCCGTGCGTCCTCGTCGGTGAACGGGCTGGTATCCTTGTGCGGGATCCACGCGACCATGACGTAACGGACGCCGAGGTCCTTCGCCTGGGCCACGGCGCCGGCGAGGTCCCCCTGCAGTCGCTCGTAGGCGAATCCTTCGCTCACCAGGCCCAGGTGGCGGGCCGAGAGCTGGGCGTCGTAGTCCCGCGCCGTGACGCCATTTGGCGGCCCGCCGCCCTCGATGAACCTGAAGCCGAGGGCCCCGGCCTCATCGAGCGCGGAGCGCCAGCCCTGCTGCATGGCCTGGACGCGCAGGCTGTACATCTGCAGGCCGAGG
>Ga0209415_10002720_pt1 | contig 33058 bp, 35 predicted proteins | sample PeaSoiSIISIP2007_FD_187696 | JGI IMG/M metagenome (GOLD analysis project Ga0209415, IMG submission 187696) | Peat soil microbial communities from Weissenstadt, Germany - SII-SIP-2007 (SPAdes) (version 2) | ecosystem: Environmental > Terrestrial > Soil > Wetlands > Peat | place: Germany... | reverse complement strand
TGACAATGCCGGCGGATCGGGTCAAGGGACGTTTCTCCTCGAGGAGTGTTAAGCTATTTCGGCCGGCATCAGTAGATTAAGTTCCCGCTCCCCCGCTGCGGCTGCGGGGCCGAGGATCGATGCAGGCGAACTTCGATCCTCAAGAGGGGCGCCCTCCCCTCGAGAGCGAGCGTGCCTGAGTAGGCCGGGGCAAAGTCCCGCGAACCGGGTTCCTCGCGGGAGGTAAGCGCCAGTTTCTCCTGGACCCCGCTCGAACGGTCGCGGCGAGGTGCAATCTCCGTTGAACCCCCTCGTGGCTTGGGAAAGGTATGAAAGACAGGTGGCCTCTCCTGCCTCAGATGACACACCACGTCAAGACCGTACCAGAAGGATACCATACGGCCACCCCGGTCCTCACTGTCGACGACGGAGTCCGCGCGCTCGAATTCTACGTAAAGGCGTTCGGCGCCAAGAAGCGGCCTGGAGTCTCGTCCTTCGACGGCAAAGTCCTGCACGCTGAGTTCCAGCTGGGCGATTCGATCTTCATGCTATCCGACGAGATCCCTGCAATGGGGAATCGTTCGCCGAAGTCCCTAGGGGGCTCCCCCGCCGGTGTCTGGCTCTACGTACCCGATGTCGACGCCGTGTATCGTCAGGCGATGTCGGCCGGGGCCACCTCGATTTCGGAACCCGTCGACATGTTCTGGGGCGATCGGCACGCCAGGATCCGGGACCCCTTTGGGCACGAATGGTCCATCGCCACCCACCGTGAGGACGTCTCGCTTCCCGAGATGGAGAAGCGCGCCAAGGAATTCTACGCCCAGATGGCGACAAGGGCGATCCGGAAGTCCTAGACGGGGCTTTTGCTCAAGCCCCTCTACGTGGGTTCAATCTCTCTTGAACTTCGCGCGAACAGCTCATCAGAGTGGTCTTCACTCGACCTGCGTCTATGAAAGCGTTCCAGGACTACTATCCGGATGAGCTAGCTCACTGCACCGGCTGCGGAAGGTTGAATGAACGCGGTCTGCACCTCAGAAGCTTCTGGAGCGGGGATGCGAGTGAGGCTCGGTTCACCCCGCAACCGTTCCACACGGCCGTTCCCGGGTTTGTGAACGGGGGCTTGATCGCCTCCCTCATCGACTGCCACGGGACGGGGACAGCCGCGGCGGCGACCTACCGCGCCGAGAACCGAGAGATGGATACTCTTCCCCCTCATCGGTTCGTTACTGCCGCGCTCCGGGTCGACTATCTTCGACCTACGCCCCTTGGTCCGGAGCTCGTCTTACGCGGGGTCGTACGCTCGATTTCCGGCAGGAAGGTGATCGTCGACGTCGCCGTTTCGGTGGGTGGAGAGATCACCGTCCGGGGAGAGGTCGTAGCGGTCGAGATTCCGCAATCGATGCGACTGACGCCGAAGTGAATTCATCGGGGTCTATGTCCGACCTGGAATTGGACGCGCCCCGAGTGTCGAATGCATGGCGCCATCAGCCGCACGGTCGCGGGAGGCCGCCCTTGTGGAGGGCTCCACTGTCCCGTGAGCTTGGCGTCTGTAGGCACAATTCTCATTGAACGGAGGACTGGCGCGCGTTCCACCGACTTTGCCCTCCGCCGGTTCGCAGATGAGGAGGGTCCCCCCTCGGACCCAAGCCGCATCACCCTCAACCCGTCAAGCTGGATTGACGGCGAGGTCTTTGACCCCCCTCGTCTCAGAATCTCCTTCGGGGCAAGGCTATGACTTCAAGTCGCGTCGGTGCTCCGGTGGAAGGTACGCAATGATGCTCATGGTCAGCGTCCAGGATCTCCCTGAGGCCAAGGAGGCCGTCGCCGGCGGCGCCGATATAGTCGATGTGAAGAATCTCAGGGAAATGGTCGTGGGGTCGAACTTCCCTCCCGTCATCCGGGTGGTTCGCAATGCCTTTCCCAAGCCATTTCACGTCAGCGTCACCCTCGGGGTGGTGCCGAATCAGGCCGGAACCGTAGCCATGGCGGTCTATGGAGCCGCAGCGTTGGGGGCAACGTCCGTAAAGGTCGGATTTATCGAGAGTGATTACGAGACCGCGCTTCGGATTCTTCGAGAGAGCCGACGCGCCTTGGAGGGATTCGACACAAAGCTGATCGCGGCGACGTTCGCCGACAGCCACCTTTACCACGGGATCGACCCCACGCTGGTCGTGAAGCTTGGAAAGGAGAGCCGTAGCGACGGAATGCTCATCGACACTCTCGTCAAGGACGGGAGAAATCTCTTCGACTTCCTCGGAGAGCACGAGCTAAAGGAACTGGTCCTAGACGCGAAGGAGGCGGGTATGAGCACGGCGCTCTCGGGAGCCCTCAAGGTCGAGAACCTGCACACCCTCGTCCGAATCAACCCCGACATTGTCGGAGTCCGGGGCGCGGTGTGCACTCGCGGCGACCGCGAGAAGGGAAACGTCGACGCCACGGCGGTAGCGGCACTTCGAGGCGAGCTCCGGCAGCGGCTTACCGGGAAGATCGATGTCTTCGCCGAACTCCAACCTCCCGCCCCCCGAGTCACGTCGTGACCTCTGCGACGGTCGCCTTCACTATCGATGGGCGTTTGCTGACCTGCAAGGGAGCGATAGCCCGACTCGAGGAAACGCTCTCCCCGCTGCCGGCAGGCAGTCTGGTCAGAGTGCTCGTGAACGACGTGCCGAGTCGGATCGACGTTCGCGCCTGGGCCGATCGAAAGGGCCATCGGATCGTGAACGACGTGCGCGAGGGCGATGAGTTCAATCTGCTCGTGGCCAAGGGCGGGCGGTCCGGGACGCCGTTGGCGTCGCAGATCCGGATAGGCCCTACTTGATCCGGCGCAGCTCGCGGGAGGAGGGCGGTTCATGCACTACGTTCGATCGGAAGCAAAGGCGTGGGGTCGGGAGAACATCGTCGGCCAATGGACAACGATGGTCACCCCGTTCACGGCCGAGGACGAGCTTGACGAAAAGGGGCTCGCCTCCAACATCGAGCACGTCCTTCGCCTCGGCACCCACGGGCTGGGCTTCTCCTGGAACATGGGGGAGTTCTGGAGTCTCACCCGGGACGAACGCTACCGCTTGATGGAGCTCGCTCCCCGCATCGTCCGGGGTCGAGCCCCCATCGCGTTCCAAGTAACCGATACCTGCCTCAAGGACGTCGTTTCCATGGCCCATCGAGCGGAGGAGGTCGGGTTCGACTTTGTCATCCTGGCCGCGCCCTACATGGTAACCAAGACGGAGGAGCAGGTCGTCGACTGGGTCGGCCGGGTCGCCGAGAAGGTCGACATCGGCCTCGCCTTCTACAACTCTCCCCAGTTCGGCACAATCCTCTCCGCGAAGGGGATGTCCCGGATGGCGGACATCCCGACGCTGATCGCCATCAAGGAGGCGAGCTTCAATCTTCAACTTTCCATCGACACCCACCTGGAGGCGGGCACGAAGGCGGTCGTCAGCATGCCGGACGAGGAGATCTTCTTCGTCGGTGAGCCGTACGGCATCCGCCAGCAAGTGATGTTCGCGAACACCAGCGACTGGCGATTCGACACCGAATCCTCGAATCAGTACGTTCGATTCATCGACCTCGCGACGAAGGGCAGCTGGGACGAGGCACGTCGAGTGTATTCAAAGATCCAACCCATCAAGGCCGTCTCTCGCAAGTGGTGGGGGAGGCTGGCCGGACGAACCGGAGGAGCCCTGCCGGTCCAGATGGTAAAGTTCTGGGGAGAACTGATGGGGATGGCTGGCGGACCGGTCCGAGCCCCGCTGCTGCCCTTAACGCCGGCCGAACGTGAAGAGATGCGGCACGACCTCTCCCAGCTCGGTCTCACAAAACCGAAGTAGAACAACTCGTTCGCCGCCACACCCTCCCGTCCCGTGGGGCCGAAGTGCCGCGGCTGTCTTCGAGTTATACGTCCGCCCGCGCAAAGCTACGCATGCTGTAGTATGTTCGACACACGCTGCGCCCCCTAGATGGTCCCGCCACCGTCACCCGCCCGCTCTCCTCCGGGGTACACCGAGAGGGGGAGCCTCGGGCTGGACGATTCGCCGCTCGGGGTGTTTCTCGGGCCGGATTCGGTCCCGAGGGCAGTGAGGCCGATCGCAGGTCCCCGGAATCGGTTACGGGGGCAGAGTTGTCGGACTTGGAAGGCGGCCACGATAGGTGGGGCGTGGCCTCCCTCTTAGGTCGTCATCCAACTCTAGGAAGAATTGGCAGGGAGGGGAACCTCAGGTACCGTCGTCGAATCGGTGCCCGCAGCGTGGGGTTCCACGCCGTGGCGCCCTGCCTTGAAACGATGTGGTGCACGCTAGGGGTCCCTACTGACTGAGCGTCTGTTCGGAGTCCACTGCGGGATGGCTGCTACCGTATTCCGCCGTTTATCAGAATGGCCCGCCGATAGTTAGGTTCCTCCCGAGAAAGCTTCGAGCCCGCAGACAAAACTTACCTATCCTGTCGACTTACGGGCCTTGGCCTCGCGGATGTGGACACCCGACGACCTCGACATCCGTATCGTCCGGGCACTCGCGTCGCCTCACTCGTTCCAGTGGGATGTTCGCATCTCGCATGCCCGCGTGGCCGAAAGTGTCGGGGTGGACGAGGAGACGGTGCGGAGTCGTCTGCGACGGATGACCGACGCCGGTTTCCTGGAGCGCTGGCAGCTCATCGTGAATCCGGGCTTGCTCGGTCGGGAGGCCGCGATCGTTGAGCTGCGGGTCGGAGACCAAGAATCAAAGCAGGAGTCGATAGCCCGATTGAAACTCCTGGACGGCGTGATCCTCATCGATGACCTCTACGGAACGGACCTCGCAGTGATGACCCTGTAGCGGGGACGGGCAGCCCTTGAGAGACAGGTCCGCCTGTTCGGGTCCTTGTGCGGCTGCCGCAACCCCATTTCTTGGAAGCTCGGCTATCCCCCCTGTGAGCTGACACTGACGAGAACAGATTGGAGGATCATCCAGGGCCTGCGAAGGGAGGGGAGGGCGCGCCTCGCCGACGTCGCCCACACGCTCCAGCTCTCCACCCGGACGGTGAAGGGACGGATGATCCGCATGGTCGAGGGAAATGCGTTCTACCTAGACCCCATCCTTAACCTAGGGAAGGTAGGCGGCGTCCGATGCCGACTCCTCGTGACCTCACAGCCGAACCGCAAGCAGGCCGTGGACGAGGCGATCCTTGCCGGGCTGGAGCGGATCGTAGCGACCAACACGGCGCCCAAGGAGTTCTCGCTCTTCGTCACCCACCTTTCCAACGTCGGTGAGATTCAACCGCTCATTCGATGGATGAGGGGGCTCAAGGGTGTGACGGCGATCCGGGCGACCATCGAGGTGGAATACATTCACGTCGAGCCCTGGCTCGAGGGCGAGATCAAGGGTCGCCTGACCTCAAGGTCAAACTGACGCCTCTGTCCGTACCGTCGCTGTCGGGATTTAGACGGGACATTCTGCCAGACGAAATCAGCCACATCGCGGATTCGCTGCCGGATGATGAGCGCTCAGGGACGGGCCGATGGTCCGCCAGCTCTGTTCGCAAGGATTAACCCATCTGGCACGGATGGCCCCTCGTGAGCGAGGTCATAACCGGGCTTCACGCCGTAACGATCCACATCAAGGATCCCGAGAAAGCCCGAACATTCTACAGGGATGTACTGGGGCTGAAGGAGCTGCTTTTCGACGTGAAGGCAAGCCGCCTCGTCTTCGCGCTCCCGGGCACCTCGACTCTGCTCACGATGCACCCCCAAGCTACCGGCGAGGAGGGCAGAGACCCCGGCACGGTATCCGGGGTTGTTTTCCGGTGCACGGATCCCGTAGGGGCCTGTCGAGAGATCACGCGGCGTGGCGGATCCGTTACGGCAGAGCCGAAGGTCATCGAAGCCTCGATCGGAAGCTTTGTTCGAGCAGTCATCGCTGATCCTGACGGCAACGAGTTCGTGATCTCGAACCGCACCGACTGAAGTGGAACGCCCGCCCAACTGACCCCTACTGGGCCGGAAGTCGAGAGTCGGTTCGGTCGCCGATTCTGGCCGGGGCCCTTCAAAAGATTGGTAAATACTAGTGCCCGCTCGGAAGAGCATGCCCGATAACGCCGCTCGTCTCGCCCGAACGATCCTCAGCCGCAACCTGGGCCTCAAAAAGGGGAACTCGGTTGTTATCGAGTCTTGGACCCACACCCTCCCGTACACCCGCGCGTTCGTAGACGAAGCCCGACGGCTCGGGGCACAGCCCACGGTACTGTACGAGGACGAGACCGCCTGGTGGAACGCGGTCGCTGCGAAGAGGACGGGGCCATTCAGCCACCTCTCGTCGGTTGAGAAAGCAGCGGTTGGGAATGCGGACGCCTACGTCTACTTCTGGGGCCCGGCCGACATGCGAAAGGCGATCGATCTTGGCACGTTCAGTTCAAAGTTCATCGGCTTCAACGAAGAGTGGTATACCGCCGCCAGGAAGGGCGGGCTCCGAGGCTACCGAATGTCGCTCGGACTCGCGAGCGATGCCACGGCGAAGCGCTTCGGGCTGGCTGGGCCGGCCTGGCGGGAGAGGCTCGTGAAGGCGGGAGCCGTCGACGCCGGAGAGATGCTCGCAACGGGGAACCGCGTAGCGAAACGTATCTCCGGCGCCTCCGAACTGCGCATTCGTCACCCCAACGGGACGGATCTTCGGATCGCCGTCCACGGAGCCCGGATGACGGTCGCGGGGGGAATCCCGAGCGGCGCGACGAAGGACCGACCTCGAGGAATGCTTGAGGGCAACCCCTCGGGCCAACTATTCGCCGCGCTCGACGGAAAGGATGCCGCCGGAACGTTCGTGAGCAATCGCACCGTCTTCGACATGGGTCGCTACGACAAGTACGCGGGAAGCAAGTGGTCCTTCAAGGACGGTCGATTGACCGACCACTCCACGACCGTGGGCCGAGACCTCTTCGAGAAGGCGTTCGGCGCAGCGCCCAAGGGCAAGGACCGGCTCGCGTACCTCTCGATCGGGCTCAATCCAGAGGCGAGGGACCTGCCCCCCTGCGAGGACACGGAGGAAGGGGCGATCCTCCTGGGCATCGGTAACAATCAGGTCGCCGGCGGACGAAGTCGGATACCCTTCACCGGATACGCCATGCTCGGCGGCGGCACTCTCACCGTGGACGGGAAGCCGATCGCACGGGGCGGTCGGATCGTCTAGGGGCCTTCCTCGGGACGAAGCGTTCGCGGGGTGCCTCGGGCATCTGCAGGAGTTGGCTCAACAGACATTGAGCCCAGGCCGGGAGCGCCCGCAAGGCGACAGGCGTTGGGCTCCTCTCCCGGCACCCTCGATCCGATGGCTATCCGATTACCCTGAACCAGGGCCGGTAGGAGGTTGAGAGATGGGGCCCCCGGGCGTGGGAACAGTGGTAGGAGGCCTGCCCCGACGAGCGGACCGCTTCCACACGAGCGCCCCGGCGGCCACGACGACGACCGCAACTACGACCACAACCAGGATCAGCATCAGAGGCAACGACCCCGCGCCCGCGGGCGAAGCCGTGATCGCGGCGAGCTGCCCTTGGGCGACGCTCAGCGGCTCAGGGCCGGCCGTGAGGTTGACCCCTGCCGATCCCACTCCGCCAGGGATGGAGGAGTTGTCCGCCTCATTGGCGGCCACGAACCCGGAACCCTCGTGGTAGTACGCGGTCTCACCCGAGGAAACGGTCAGTCCGCTACTCGGCTGGATCGCCAGAGCAGGGGCGATGCCGCCGATGGACCTCGCCGCGTCGAGGCCAAGAAGGCCACCGTAGAGCTCGGTCGGTAGCAGGATCCAGCCATCCGAACCCGAGAAGTTTCCGTTGGAGAACTCGAGCGATATGAGCTGGGCCGTGGTGTTGGTCGGAGGGTGCGTATAGTTGTCATGGAGTGTGTAGGCACCGAGGTCGCTTCCGTTCACGAAGAGGCGTCCCGAGGGGGTGACCGACGTGGTGTTCCACTTGGACTCGGTGACAGGGATCCCGAGCTCCGTTGCTGTGATGCTGTAGCCGCTCGTCGCGCTCCCGGAAGCGGTGTAGGTCTGGTTATCGTTCCAGGCGTTGGTGGGCTGGGGGTCGAGGGGAACAATCCCCAACGGGCTGCCAAAGGTGACCGAGGATGTCTCGGACGCCCCGAAGTCGAAGCTCGCGGTTTCCTTCCCGATGGTGGCGTTCTGGAAGGAATACGACCCGCTGAAGTTGAACGCGGCGTTGGACGCGGCGTTCATGACAGCCAAGGCGGGGTCGAGAGCGACGGGGCTTCCCGGGCCAACGGTGAGGTTGACCGTCCCGTTGGTGATGTTCGTGAAGCCGGTCGATGTCTCCTTCCCCCCGAGGGTGATCGCGTAGGAAATGTTGTTCGTGCAGGGTCCGACGGTGGCGTTGGTGCACTCCGAGAAGGCGTAGGAGGCGGAGATGTTGAGGGCGGTCTGACCCTCGATCTGGCTCTGGGTCCCTGAGATGTTGGTCTCAGTGTAGATCACAACCCACTCGATGAAGTAGTGCAGACTGAACGAGAATGTCGTGTTGTTGAGAACCTCGCCCAGGCACTTGTCCTGGGAGCAGCTATAGGAAACCGACACAGAACCGCCGAACGCCCACTGCTCAGGGGTCCCGAGCGCAGGGGTTGCCGTCGCGGCTTGGCCCGCGGGGGCAGCCTTGGATGTGAGGTGGCTCGCAGAAACCGCCCCTCCAAGGAGCATGATCAATGCCACTGCGATGCTTGCCGAGAAAACCGTGCGCTTGCCCTTCGAAATCGTCGATGTGGCCATGTAAATCGGGCCGACTAGGGTGGATTCATGGTAAAATACCTTCTTGTAGGGCGTCCGGGGGTTCGAACCCCTGCCCGGCTCCAGGTGACGAGCCAGCGACCCGCGTGTGGTCCTAGAATGATGGCGCATCTGGTGTCCACCGGGAGGGGACATCGGGGGCTCACCTTGCGCGTCTGTTTTCGCGACCGTCTGTGGCCCGAATTCGGAGAGGCCCAACCTACCTACCATCGGAAGTTCGAGATCCCGTCGTGGAGATCCCGCATGGTGCGACGCACCGAGCTGGTGAGCGAACCTCGGACAGGTCAGCCCGGTCTAGCTCCCTCTGACGTTGAGAAATCCGATTGGTCCTCCGTTCCAACCCGGCAGGTCTTAATATGAAAACCACGATGGATGGCCGCTTGCCACGGCACCGGACGTACCCCTGCCTGTGGCAATCGAACGGAGATGCACGTGCGGCGGTGGCGTCGGGTGACGGTCCTAGCGGTCGCAAGTGTGTTCCTTGGGGTTCTTCTCGGCGGCGCGATCGCGGCGCCCCACAGCCCGATCGCCCGACCAGGCGAAGCGGCAGTGGCGGTGCTCGGCGTCGGGAGTGCCATCCTCCGAGGATCATCGCCGACCTCTGCGAACACCACCTGCCCGGCTTCGGGCCCCCTCGGAGGGCTCAACACGACAGATTCGATCCTGATCTTCGTGGTCACGGCTATCGCAGGGATCGGCCTGGGAATCGGCATCGGTTGGCGGTGGGCCCCGGGGACGGGCGGCAGCGGAACTGGCAAGGTGATCGAGCCGCCCGATCCCGCGCTTAACCCGCAGCCCCTTCCTCCAGGGTTCAAACCCCCCGGCCCGTCCTCGGGGGGCGACCGCCCTTCCTGAGGCGCAATACAGCTACTCTTGGGACCGATCGGTCATTGACCGGCGAAGAGCTCCCCATCTCCCGGCTCAGACGGGCCTGTGCCACTGCACTGGCGGAATTCGGGAGGAAGGGGTTGGCTATCGCTAGCCCGGGCAGGCCGAGGACGGTGCCCGCTCAGCTCACTTCTGGCGAGACCCAAGGTAGACACCGATCCCGATCACGATGACACCGAGGCCCGCAACGATGACACCGGCTTCGAGGGTGTTGAAGAGGTTGTTGTAGATGGACTGTGTGTTCTGCCCGTTGCTGTTGACCAGTTGAAGGAAGTAGTTGAGGGCAAGCCCAACGACCAGTATCCCCACCCCTTCGATGACGAAACCGATCATCTTCACCAGGCCCCCGCGAACTTTCCAGTCCGGCCCTTGCACTGGATTCGAGCCGTACGGTGGCATAGGATACGCTGGCGAACTCGTCGGAGCCTGTGCTGGCATCATACCTCCCTGCCAGCGCGAGAGAGTTAAGGTGCTTTCCTGCCATCGCGGTGGTTTGCCGTATCAGCCGGAGCCCGTCCAAAACTGCCGCCGATCAAGCGAGTGATTGCGAGGCATCCCGTGGGTGCAATCGGCGTTGAGCGCTCCCCGGGCAGCGCTCCGCGGGTCGACGTCGCTCGAACGCCGACCGATGGCACATCACAGACTAGAGGCCGGGCGCCAGAGTGACCTTGAGGCCTACTTGACGGGCGGTAGACAACGTCGACGCGATGTTCGGCTCGAGACAGGGGTCGCGGAATCCTCGGAATCTCGATCTGGGGGCCTTCTTGGCGCCTCGAGGGTTATCAACTCGCGACTGCTCAACCCACCGAGAGCTCACGTCTCGTTCACACCGAATGTCAGGAATGACGCTGCCCCCTCATCCACCCGAGAGTTGGCCAACGTTCGAGGCTGAGTATTGGGCCATCGTGATCGTCTTCGTGGCCCTACTAGCGGTGTTCGCCCTCGTGGTTGTCCCCATCCCGGCGCCATTCTCCGGCACCCTATCCACAAACTACTGCCCGTCCTGCTCTGGTGGCGAGTCTCAGTATCCCTCCTCCGTAGTCTTGAGCGTCCCGTCGAACTCGCCCGTCGTACTGACCTGGCATGTGTCGGGTAGCGCGGATCCGGTCGAGCTAAGCGTCTACACTGGAGCCAATCAGTGCATTCAATCCGGAACCTCCGGCGTCTGCTCGCTCCACTCCTGGCGGGGCTCGTCGATTCTTGTCGCGGTCGCGGACTTGAACGTGACCGAGGGACCGATCCTCGTATCGTACAGCGGAAGCGTCACGGCACCCCTTCTCTGATAGAGGGGAAGGAGCATGCCCGCGAACCGGGTGGCGACGTGCCGCAACGGCAACCCAACCTCGCCAGCCGAAGAGCCGTCGACGATTACGATCCATCTAACAGCTTATTTCCCGGAAACCCGTCGGAGGCGCGTGCCGTCAAGCGATGGGATACCCCGACCGATGGTCCCTGAGTCGAGAGAGATATCTCCCGTACATCCCCCGCCAAGTTCGAAGGGCTTGTGAAGGCTGCCGATGGCCCACCGGTTCGCCCGCCCACGCCACTGTTCAGGGCCTCGACCATCGCGAGATTTCTCGGAATGTCGCTGCTGGGAATCGGCCTCCTGATGGTCGGGGTGGCGATCCACGCGAGCCTTATGGGCAACAACCCGGCATACGAACTCGATCTCGAGCTGGTCTTCGTACTCGCGGGTCTTGGGGTTGTCGTACTCGGCCTCTCCGGTCTCCTCGGGACAACGGAACGCAAGTAGGCTCACCGGCTACCTCATCGAGATCTACTCGGACCGCTCCCCCCGCTAGGCTTTCCGTCCCGCGGCAGCGTCGTCTGGGTGCAACAGGCCTCGTAGCAACCCCCCCACGAGGTCGGCCGGACTGGCGACTCCGGGGACTCGGGGAGCCGGCGTGCCTCCGGCCAGGATCGGGATAGCGATTGTTCCAGGGCCCCCCCCGCACGAGGACTACTTGGGCGCGTCTTCCGGGCTTCCGACCGAGCCCGCCGGCTCGATGGTCGCGCCCTGCGGGGGGAGTTCGCTGCCTGGCTTCGAGCGGCTACGTCGGCGAACGGCTGCGAGACCGATCGCGCCGACAAGGAGCCCCACCGAACCGACCAGCATCGCCGCCGCGATAGCTCCCCAGGGCAGGGAGGCCGGTGGATCGAATCTCGGAGCCCCGAGGCTGATATGTTCGCCGGACGGGAGAGGCGCCTCGCCGGCGGTAAAGATAACGGTCACGGTCACGTCCGCCCCGTTCACGGTGACGTTCCCCGTTCGGGGGCTCGGCGAGTAGGTCCCGTTGCTGGAGTTGGCGTCTCCGATGAGGAACGCGTACGTCCCGTTGAGGACCGAGAACTGGACCGTGCTGCCCGTCGAGCCGTTCCAGTAGGTGACCCCGCCGCAGAGCGGTGATACGGTGGAGTTCGGCCAGCCGCCGCCGTGGCCTCCGGAAATGCCGCTGCCGAGGGCGACCCACCAGAACGTGCCGTTCGGCAGACCCGTTTCGTTGAACGTCACTGTGTAGAACGACAGGGGCGCGAAGGCGATGCTCACCGTCACGTCCGTGCCATTGACGGTCACATTGCCCGACTCAGGGGTCGGAAGGTAGGTTCCGTTCTCCGTGCCCAAGGCACCGACGGAGAACGTGTAGGTTCCGTTCGGGACCGCGAACCCGACCGTGCTGTTCGAGGAGCCGTTCCAGTACGAGAGGCCAAGGCAGAGCGGTGACACGGTCCCGTTCCCGGAGCCGCCCCAGACCGGACCTATCGAGTCGTTCGATAGCTGGACCCACCAGAAGGTCCCGTTCGGAAGACCGGTTTCGTTGAACGTTACCTCGTAGAGCGGCAGCAGCGAGAACGCGACGCTCACCGTCACGTTCGTTCCGTTGACGACAACGGTCCCGTTCCCCGGGTCCGAGACGTAGAGCCCACTCCCGTTCGTGACGTTCCCGATCGCAAAGCTATACGTCGCGGCGGGAACCGTGAATTCGACGGTACTGTTCGTCGAGCCGTTCCAGTACGTGAGACCGAACCAGCAGGGTGATGCCGTGCTGGTCGGGGTCTCGTTACCGATCCACCCAAGGGTGTCGCTCGACAACCGAACCGACCAGAAGGTGCCGTTCGGCAGGCCGGTCTCGTGGAACGTCACTGTCTGGTACGAGGGAGCGGCGAAAGTGATGCCGACGAGGACGTCCGACCCGTTGACGGAGACGTTCCCCGACGCCGGGGAGGCGACGTACGGTCCCCCAAAGACCGTCCCGTTGCCGGAGCGGTTGTTGCAGAGCGGCGCTGCGGCTCCCCAGACGGGATAGAACGACTCGGTCCCGACGCTGAAGGTGTACGTCCCGTTCGGCACCGCGAACCCGATCGAGGCGTTGGTCGAGCTATTGAAGAGCCAGCCTGTTGAGTTGTTGTACACGTTCACGAACCACCAAGTGCCGTTGGGAAGGCCTGTCTCGTCGAACGTCAGCGTGAACAACGGGACCGACCCGAACACCACGTTCACCGTCACGTTCGTTCCGTTGACCGTGACGCTCCCCATCGCCGGGATCGGGACGTAGAGCGCGCTTCCGTTAGTGACGTTCTCGATCGAGAAGTTGTACGTGCCGTTGGGCACCGTAAAGCCGATCGTGCTGCTCGACGAGCCGTTCCAGTACGTGATGCCGCCGCAGAGCGGCGAAGGCGCCCCTTCCGAAGTATTGTTCCACGGCCATCCCGCCGAATTGTTCCATAGGAGGACCGACCAGTTGGTCCCGCTGGGCAGGCCCGACTCATCGAATGTCACCGTGTAGAAGGAGATCGGGGCGAACGCCACGTCCACCGTAACGTTCGTACCGTTCACCGAGACGTTCCCGGTACCCGGGCTTGGCGCATAGGCCGAGCCGTTCCCCGTCGTCCCGTTCCCGATGGTGAAGTTGTAGGTGCCGTTGGGTACGGAGAATCCCACCGTGCCGTTCGTGGAGCAGTTGAAGAGCCACCCCGTCGACTCGTTGTAGACGTCCGCGCACCAGGAAGCACCGGTCGGGAGACCCGTCTCGTTGAAGGCGAGGTTGAACTCGGTGAGCTCCGCGAACACAATGTTCACCGTCACGGCCGTCCCGTTGACGGTAACGTTTCCCATCGAGGGAGTCGCGACGAAGATCCCGCCGGCGGTGGTCACATTCTGGATCCCGAAGGCGTACGTGTCGTTGGGCAGGCTGAAGCCCACGGAGCTGTTGGTTGAGTTGTTGAAAGACCAGAGCCAAGGTTCCCCGGGATGCGAAAGCTGGACTGACCAGGACACGCCCGCCGGGAGACCCGACTCGGTGAAGGTGAGCGCGTAATCGGGTCCGCGCGGGGGCCCCCAGGCAGGGGGGTTGGAGGCCGTGCTTCCCGGCGTCCGATCGTGGCTGATCAACGGGGTCGCCGCGACCAGGCTCGTCGATGCGGCGAGGGCAAGGCAAAGGAGCAAGGAGAGCAACAGGGTCCTGCGTCGAAACTGTCTCGCGGCCATACGGTCCGTGACTCGCTCCGCTTTGGATATACCTTGCAGGGCCGCGGGGTCTCGATCGATCGGGAGCGACCCAGAAGTACTGTTTATCTCGACTGCCGGCGCGCAGCCGTTTCCTCGAGAGGCAGGCACCCCTCCGTCGGGGTTGCCGTCCGGGGATGGGCCTCAGCTAACGTTGAGCGGACGGCCCGGCGGGCCGGAGGACTACGAGCGTAGGTAGATCACGCGACCCGCGCGAACGGTCGCCCGGACACGCGAGAACGCCGCTACGTCTTCCAGCGGGTCTCCGTCAAGGACCGTCAGGTCCGCGGGCTCGCCGAGTGCCAGGTTAGCCGCCGTGCTCCCTCCGCCGAACTTCTGGGCGGGGGCCGTCGTCAACGACCTCAGGATGCCTCGCGCGTCCATCCCCGAGCGCACCAGGGCGCGGAACTCGTCCTCGGTCGTGTAGTCGGAGATGAACCCCACATCGGTCCCGAACAACAGCTGGCCTCCGAGATCGTGGAACTGGTGGACGATATCGTAGATCGGCTCCAGGTACTCGGAACGCGACGTTACTGTGCCAGCGAACATCTTGAGGGTGGGGATCATCGCCATGCGGCGGTCGACCATCTCCTTGAGGAGCGACCGCTCGACCCCCTCCGTCGTGTCCGGAGGATGGGCAAGGACGTCGACCCCGGACGCTACAGCGACCCGCGTTCCCTCGAGGTTCGACGGATGGGAATACACGAGCTGACCGCGCGCGTGGGCGACAATGGCCGCGGCCCGCGCGATCGGTTCGGGCATCGTCTTGACCGTTCCGCGCGCGATATAGGAGCCCGTGAACAGCTTGAGGAGGTCCGCGCCACGGGCGATGTTCCGCTTCACGATCCGTTCGGCGGCCGCCGGCCGTGAGGGCGTGGGCACGAACGGGCGGACCCAGAACGGCAGGCTCCCCTCGAGGTAGTAGGGGATCCCGCGCGGGGGGAAGATCCCCGGACCGGAGGTCAGGATGCGCGGGCCGGCCAGCTCGCCGGACTCGATCCTCCGGCGCAGCGGCAGCGTGGACCGTGAGTCAGAGCCCGTATCGACCACGGTAGTGAACCCGCGGCTCGTCAGCATGTCGGTGAGCTGCGCGGTGAGGACGTACGCGGGCTTCCACCGCGCGGCCCGCCACTTGGCCTCGGTGAAGTGCACGTGGGCGTTCCAGAACCCGGCCGTAACGACTCGCCCTTCCCCCGAGATCACGCGGGCCCCGGGCGGGATGGCGATGCCTGCTCCGAGGGCAACGATGCGTCCGTCGCGGACGAGAAGAGAGGCATTCTCGATGGCAGGCGCGTCGGGGGACGGGTAGAGCTTCGCGTCCCGGATCGCGAGCGGAGCTTGGCGGGCGGCCTCGTCGGTTGTGACAGGAAGCACGGTGTCTTAGCCCTCCGGCTCAACCGCCGGCTTCCGACTCATCCGTCAGTGATAACGGCCTCCGGCTCGGCCGGCCACTTCTCGGGACGGGGGCCGGCGGGGCCCTGCCCGAACCCTGGACCGTCTTGGATGGAGGAGAACGGGAGCTCAGCGACGAGCCCGGTTCCCGCCCATCGGGACCTGGCGACGGCGGGCTGCGATCCGCTTCTGGCGGGCCTTCTTGTGCCGCTTCTTCCCCGCGGGTGACGGGCGCTTTCTCGGAGTTCGCGTCATGAGCGTTCCTTCTCCTCGCGGAGCACCGGCCCACTCCGGGGGGCGTCATAAGGCCGCGGGGCAAAGATCCGATGCCGCCCATGGACCCGGGTTCGAGCAGGGGAGCCACCTGGGCACGTCCCGGGCGACCCAGCGGCGGGCTCGGGCCGAAGCGCGGAACCCCCTGGCGCACTACCGCCTCAGGAACGCCTCGTCCTCTTTGTCGATGTCCGTCAGGATCCGTTTGAGGAACACCCTCTGCGGCAGGAAGAACGGCAGGACCGAGATCCAGCCTTTGAAATGGGTCTTCTGAAGGGTTCCGTTCGGGGCGTCCGAATAGTGGACCTCCACGAAGCTACCGACCGCGTACGGGCCTTCGCCCGCGACGATCTCGTAGCGGAGGAATTCCGGCGGTCGGAAGGTGAACTTCCACTGGGAGGTCAGCAGCTCCCCCCGAGCCTCGATGGTCCGCTCGACTACTACCTCGTTCGCCGACCGGCTCAAGGTCTTCTGGGACCGGACGAGCGGGTGGATCCGACAGATCGTGGTGTCGTCCTCCCAGTGGGCGCGGAGCAGCTTCCAGAGCTGGTCCGAAGGGAACGGGAAGATCGATTCCTCGCGAAACTCCGGCATCGGGCCCCGTCGCCAGAGGACCTGGGGCCGTGGCTTGAGGGTTCCGGTAGCGGGTCCCGGGCCGGGCGAGACCGGGTCAGCACGCTTCGCCCGTGGTCTTCTGGGTCATCCCAGGGCAGGGGCCCCCGATCGATTCACGGACCGGACGGAGGCGGACGCCCCGGGAACGATTAAGCTCGCACGGGCATTCCTCAAACCGGATGGAGATGGACCGGCGGCGGCTCGTGATAGGCTACTCGTTGACGGCCGTGGGCCTCCTGCTGGCGGTCGTGGTGGCCAACTCGATCCCCGGTGTTCCCCAGCCGCCGGCGTGCTCCACGGCCAACTGCAACGCGGCCTCGATCGCAGACCTCGTGGGCCTCTTCGCGATCATTGCGGGGATGATCACGCTCGCGTTCGCACTGTTCCAGGGTTCGAGCGGCAAGCCGGTGTCGGCGCAGGCCATCCCGAGCATGGACTACTCGTTCACCCCGTCGGTGCCCGGCGCGGGAACACCGCTCGCGCGCCCGTCCGCACCTCCGGCGCTGGGAGGCTCCTCCCGTCCGACCTACTGCCCCTCCTGCGGGGCGCCGATCACCTCGGACTACGGTTTCTGCCCCCGCTGCGGCCGCACGTTGGGGAAGTAGGACGCATGTACTGCCAACACTGCGGGAAGGAGCTACCGTCGGGGGCCCTGACCTGCCCGTCGTGCGGCGCGGCGACTCCCGCCGGCGCGTCCCGGTCTGGTAGGCCTCCGCCGCCATCCCTCGAGGATGTGCTCTCCGAGACGAAACGGGCCGCGCAGGACCTCGCTGCGTCCGCGGCCAGGCTCTCCGAACGCCTGCTCTCGAAAGCGGGGGACGCGGCGAAGGACCCGAAGGGGTCGGCGAAGAAGGCGGTCAAGCGCGTGGCCAAGGAACTGGAAGGGGCGGCGAGAGAGGTCGACCGGATAGTCCGGGACCTCTAGGCTCGATCCCAGAACGCACTCCCCTTCCATCCCCGGGGCCACCAGCGGAATTCTCGATGGCCATACGCCTCCCAAGAACTTCGACAAGCAGTGAGGGCTTCCACGCCTGGGGCCACGCTCGCAGTCACGCGCGGTCGACCGCAACGGTTTACCGGGGCCTCGACTACCCGGGGTCGAGGTACCGACATGGTCCAGAAAGTGAGCGAGGTTGTAGGGACATCGACGAGCGGCTTCGCCAAGGCCGCGGAGAACGCCGTAGAGACCGCCGCGAAGACCGTCCGGAACCTGCGGTGGTTCCGGGTGACTGAGCTCGAGGGGAAGATCGAGGGCCAGAAGATCAAGGAATACCACGCGACGGTCAAGATCTACTTCGACCTCGACGCGTAGACCGGCAGGGACCTCCTCGCGACCCCGTAGGGCCCGGAACGCGACGCGTCGGTCCGTCCGTGCGAGCGCGCTATTAGCTGGGGCTCCGCTGGGCCAGGCCGGGAAACCACCCCACCCGAGCCATGTTCACCGTCTACAACGGCCTCTCGGTGGCCATCACGGTCCTCTTCTCGGCCGCGAGCCTGCTGCTCCTGCTCGAGCGGTCCCCGGAAGGCAGCCGCTGGCGCGGCGCCGTCTCGCGCTTGGTGCGGCGGTTCACCGGGGACAGTGTGATCAGCCGAATCACCTGGCTGACGATCGCGGCGACCGCGGCCGTCGGGTACGCCACCGTGGTAGGGTTCAACCTGGCCTCAGGGCTCTATGCCTGCCACGGCACCAGCGGGGCGGCGGACCTCGTCGGAATGTTCCATTCGGGTCAGGCGTTCTGGGGCGGCCGCAACCCGTTCACCGTTCCCGACTGCGGCGTCTCTACGATCCAAGTGCCGTACGGCATCGTGGCCGTGTTGCTGAACGGGTTCGGGAGCCTGGGAGGGCTCGCGGGCACGAGCGCGATCTGGGGCGTAGTGGCGGTCGCGCTCGTTCCGCTCGCCTGGTTCGCCGTGGCCGACGACCGCCGCTACGTCGTCCTCCTCCTCGCACTCTCGCCGATCTACTTCCCGCTGGTCTCGGGTCAAATCGACGGGGCATCCAACGCGATCACGCCGGTGGCCGTGCTGGTCGCGGTCATCCTGGGTGCCCGGTCGGAGCAGCTGGGAGCGATCGTCGGGGGATTCCTCGCTACCGCGCGGTTCCCGTCGTTCTTCCCCATCCTCGCTTCAACCGGCTCCGCGCGCCGCCGCTTCCTCACCGCCTTCGCGGCGATCGCCTCGTTCGGGGCCTTCACGCTCCTCACCTACCTGGTCTGGCGCTCGCAGTTCTTCGATGTGGTCTTCCTCTCCCAGGTGAATCGTCGCTCGTTCTCGCTGAACGCATGGGGGATCCTGTATGACCATGGGTGGCTGCCGGCGGGCGCCGCGATCCCGGCGCTGCAGGCGGTGCTGACCCTCGCCATCACGGCCGCCGCCTTCTTCGCCGCCCGGTCCGCGCTCCGCCCCGCAGCGATCACGCTCACCGGGGTCGCGCTTGTCACCCAGTTCCTCTCGTTCAACATCCTCGCGGGGCTCTTGATCGCCGGACTCATCGGCCACCGCCCCCGATGGTGGCTCTGGGCCATCGCGACCGTCGGAGCGATCAACTACGACCTGGCGCTCGGCGTCGTGGCCTGGACGGACGGGATCTACTGGCCGACCGAGCTCCTCGACGTCGTGCTCACGGTACTGCTGCTCGGCCTGTTCGTGGAGCTATGGAAAGGTGGCCGGACGGCGCCGGCCCCGAGCCCGTGCCCCTCCGGCACCTCCGCGGCGGGACCGGGTAGCCTGTAGGTCGAGCCGCATCTCGTTGCCGTCCTCGAACCCGAGCTTCGCGTAGACCGGTCGCCCGTACCTGGACGCGTTGAGGTAGAGCCGTGGATAGCCCCGGGACCGGGTGTACCGGATCATCCACTGGACGAGCCGGGAAGCGAGACCGAGCCGCCGGAACTCGGGCTCGGTGTACATCGACATGACGTACGGGGCGGTCAGCCGGGAGAACGGGCCGGGGCGCGGGTGGGCGGGTGCGACCCAGAGCACGCCGGTCGCGGCGGGTCGACCGTCCCGGTCCTCGGCGAGGAGTCCGATGAACCGCCCGGCCCGGATCTCCCTGCGGACCCAGCGCCGGTAGGTCACGTCGGCCCGGTCCAGGACCCGGGGGGACCGCCCTCCGATGTCCTCCCACATCCCGCGCCGGTGCCGCACGAGCACGGGGATGTCGGCGACCGTGGTCCGACGGAGGGTGACCCGATCGGCCCGGGAGGAACGGGCGCGGCGGGGCCGGGTCGTGCGGGTCGGGCCACGAGATGTCGTTCGACGAGCCATCGGGTCCTTAGGTCTGGCTCTTCTTCACGGCGGAGACCAGGCCGGAGACGACCTGCTGGGCGTCGCCGTAGACCATGCGGGTGTTGTCCTTGTAGAACAGCTCGTTCTCCAGCCCGGAGAATCCCTTCCCCTGGCCCCGCTTGATCACGAGGACGTTCTTCGCCTGGTCGACGTCGAGGATCGGCATCCCGAACAGGGCGCTCCCCGGTCGCCGGGCCGCCGGGTTGACGACGTCGTTCGCCCCGATGACGAGGACGACGTCCGCGTGGGGGAACTCTGCGTCGATCTCGTCACGGTCGAACAGCTTGTCGTACGCGACCCCCGCTTCCGCGAGGAGGACGTTCATGTGGCCCGGCATGCGGCCGGCCACGGGGTGGATCGCGAACTTGACCGTCACGCCCTTGGCCTCGAGGGCGTCCGCGAGCTCCTTCACCTTCCCCTGGGCCTGCGCGACCGCCATCCCGTACCCGGGGGCGATGATCACTTCGCTCGCGTACTCCATCATCACGGCCGCGTCGGCAATGTCGATGGGCTTCATCGAGCCCGCGACCGGGCCGCCGGTCTCCTCGGTCGCTCCGAACGCGCCGAAGAAGACGTTCCCGACCGAGCGGTTCATCGCGCGGGCCATCAGGGCGGTGAGGAGCGAGCCCGCCGCCCCGACGAGGACGCCCGCGATAACCATCGCGTAGCCCGCGTCGCCGAGGGGGCCGTTCACGAGGGCGAAGCCATCGAGGCCGACCGCGACGCCGGTCAAGGCGTTGAACATGCTGATCACGACCGGCATGTCCGCTCCGCCGATCGGCAGGGTGAACAGGACGCCGTAGAGGATCAGGAAGACGAAGAACGGCAGGAGGTAGATGTCGTGGAGCGTGACGAACGCGATCGCCCCGAAGACGATGGAGAGCCCCAGGACCGTGAAGTTGACGACCTGGCGGGCCGGGATAACGATCGCCTTCTGGGGCATCCAGCCCTGCAGCTTCAGGAACGCGATCACGCTGCCCGAGATCGAGATCGAACCGATCACGGCACCCGCGGCGCTCAGATAGGCGGTCGCGCCGTTCGAGAGGCTCGCGAGCATTTCGACGGCACCGATCGCCGCCGCCGCTCCGCCCCCCATGCCGTTGAAGACCGCGACCATCTGGGGCATCGCGGTCATCTTCACGACCCGGGCCCAGTAGTATCCGGCTCCGCCGCCGACAATGATGCCGAGGGCGATCAGGGCGAAGTTCGAGAGCCCCGGGGTGGCGAGCGTGGCCGCGACCGCGACCAGCATCGCGATACCGGCGTAGACGATCCCGCGGCGCGCGGTCGAGGGCGAGCTCATCGCCCGCAGGCCGAGGATGAAGACGATCACGGCCACGACGTAGACCGCGTCGATCGCGGTGCCGACCCAAGCGGTCACTTCGCACCTCCCTTAGCCTTCGAGCGGTCGAACATCGCGAGGATCCGCTCCGTCACGACGTAGCCGCCCGTGACGTTCATCGCGCCCATGATCACGGCGACCAATCCGATCGCCTGCTCGACCGTGGTCGTCGCGAAGCCGAGGGCCACGATCGCGCCCACGAGCACGATCCCGTGGATGAAGTTCGAGCCGCTCATCAGCGGCGTGTGGAGGAGTACCGGGACCCGGCTGATGACCTCGTAGCCGACGAACGCGGCCAGGATGGCGATGAACAGGGCCGTCCAGAGGTCCGCCGCCATCACTTGCCTCCGGCCACCAGGGCCGCGGTCGGCGCGTGGACGATCGTCCCGTCCTTCGTGAGGAGGCTCGCCGCGAGGATCTCGTCCGAGTACTCGGTGATCGGGGTGCCGTCCTTCGCGATGAGGAGGCCGAGGAACGACTGGAGGTTCTTCGCGAACATCTGGCTCGCGTGGAACGCGAGCTGGCTCGGGAGGTTGAGCGGACCGGTGATCGTCACGCCGCTCTCCTCGACCACCTCGCCCGGCTTCGTGAGCTCGCAGTTGCCGCCCGACTCCGCCGCGAGGTCAACGATCACGGAGCCCGGGTGCATCCGCGCGACCATCTCGCGTCGCACCAGCAGCGGAGCGCGGCGGCCGGGAACGTTCGCGGTCGTGATCACGATGTCCGACTCGGCGACCGCGCCTGCGACCATCTCCTGCTCCTTCTTCTTCTCCTCGTCGGTGAGCTCGCGGGCGTAGCCTCCCGCCCCCTCGGCGTTGATCGCGAGCTCGAGGAAGCGGGCCCCGAGGCTGCGGACCTGCTCGCCGGCGGCGCGGCGGACGTCGTACCCTGTCACGATCGCGCCCATCCGGTGCGCGGTCGCGATGGCCATGAGACCCGCGACCCCCGCGCCCAGGATGAGGACCTTGGCGGGGCGGATCGTTCCCGCGGCCGTCGTAAGCATCGGCAGGAACTTCGGGGAAAGCTCCGCTCCGAGGAGCGTGGCGCGATAGCCCGCGACCGTGGCCTGCGACGAGAGCACGTCCATGCTCTGGGCCCGGGTGATCCGGGGAAGGAGCTCGAGGGCGAACGTTGTCAGCTTCCGGTCGCGGAGCGCCGCGACCCGGTCGAGGTTGCGGCTCGCGCTGACCACCGCCACCACGACGGTTCCGGGAGGGATCCGGCCCACTTCCTCCACGGTCGGGGGCTGGAGCTTGAGGACGATGGAGGCGCCGCGGTATAGAGCGGACCGGTCCGCCTCGATGCGAGCCCCCGCGGCCGTGAACTCCGAGTCCGGATAGCCCGCGCTGGTCCCGGCGTCGTGCTCGACCACGACCTCCACCTCGGGCCGTGCGAGCTTCTTCACCACCTCGGGAACGAGGGCGACGCGTCTCTCTCCCGCAGCGACCTCTTTGGGCACTACGAGCCGAATCGGCATAGGAGCGGCGGGGTTGTGGCGAACGAGATTATACCCTTAGCCCACGCGGCAGAGCCGAACGCCGTGACAACACGCTACAGGCGCGGGCTTCATACGGTCCGTTGGGCCGCCTCGGTCGGCGGCGACACCTTCGCGGCTCGCTCCGAGCCGGCCGCTGTCCCGGGCCCGTGCTCCCGCCGCCTCGCGATCTGTCGGAGCCACGCGACGATGGGGTCGAAGAATATCGCGAGGCCCCACAGCGGCCAGAGATAGTAGTTCGTGTGCGCGTAGAGAGCGACCGTGTTCGCGCTCCCGCAGCTGTGGGGCGTGAGCGGGAGCGTCTCGCAGACGAACGCCCCCGGATTCCAGAGGAGAAACGGAAGGACGATGGCCACGGTGACGCCCGCGGCGATCCCGGCCGCTCGGAGGTCGCGGCGCATGAGGTGGTAGGCGATCACGAACACGTTCGCGAACTGCTTGCATCCGAGCGCGACCAGCTCCGCCCATCGCTGCCTCTTCCCGTTGAGACCGACGTAGGCGAGCGTCAGCAGCAGGAACACCGGGAAGTCGTTGAACCCGTTGGCCGCGAGGATCGCGACGAACGGTTGGCCGATCGCGACCCGAGCGAACGGCCGCCGGCGCACGAGGTAGACCGCCGCGCCCCAGGCGGCGATCGTGTAGACCTTGTACGAGACGATGAATGGCTGGAGGATCAGGTAGAGCGGGAGGTAGACGTACCCCGTCGTGACGGAGAGCGTGGTGCCGTACTGCTGGTAGGTGTACGTCCGGACCACGGTGTAGGGGTCCTGGCCGTGGAGCAGGGAGCCGACTACGTAGGGCATCACGTACGGCTCGTCCGTAAGCCCGTTGTAGCGACCGGTGACGTACGAAACGATCGCCAGCGAGAGGCTGGAAACCACCAGTACCGCGGCGAACCACTTTGACCGAGTGATCCCCGCGCGATGAACGACCAGCGGGTAGGCAATCGCCGCGAGCCCTAGCAGTGGGGAGAACGCCCACCCAAGCCGGGTGATGTAGGAGAGCGCGAGGATGGGAAGCGCGAGCCCGAGGGCCCAGAAGGCCGGGTGGAGGAGAATTCCCCGGAAGCGGCTTTCGGCCGGCGTCGAAGGAACGGTCCCGGGAGAGTCCAGCGCTGCTGGAGCGACGGGATTCGTCATGCCATCGCGGACCCACCGGTAGGTCCGCAGGAGCAGTAAGCCAATCGCCGGCCGCCGACGGACCCCGGGGCGCTCGCTGGCGAACGTTCATGCGCCCGAGGACTCTCGGCCCCGCCATGCCGAGGCCGGCGCCAGTTTCCGATGGCGGGCGTCGGCTCGACCGGATCGTGCGGGGCGACGCGCGGGCCGTTCTCGAGAGCCTGCCGAGCGAGTCTGTGCACCTTGCGATCACCAGCCCCCCGTACAACGTGAAGATCGCCTACCGAGGGTACGCGGACGACCTGCCGCCGGATGAATACCTCGCCTGGCTGAGGGGGGTCTGGAAGGCGCTGCGTCGCGTGCTCGTCCCCGGCGGACGGTTCGTCCTCAACGTCGCTCCGACGTCGATCAAGAACTTCCGCCCGATCCATCACGACCTCTCCCGGGACCTGCGGGACCTCGGGTTCATCATGCGGACGGAGATAATCTGGTATAAGCAGACGATGGGCCGACGCACGGCGTGGGGGAGCTGGCGGAGTCCCTCGAACCCGCACATCGTCCCGTCCTGGGAGTACGTCCTGGTCTTCTCGAAGGACCAGTGGAAGCTCCCTGGCGACCCCGCGCTGGTCGACATCGATTCGCGCGAGTTCCAGAAATTCTCGGACGGGTTCTGGCAGATCCCGCCGGAGCGGAAGCGAGCGGGCCATCCCGCGCCGTTCCCCGAGGAGCTCATCGAGCGGCTCGTGAAGTTCTACTCGTACCGGGGGAACGTCGTCCTCGACATGTTCGGGGGAACGGGAACGGTCGCCGCAGTGGCCCGCCGACTGGGCCGCCACTACATTCACATCGACTCGTCCGAGGAGTACTGCGCTGCCGCCGCCGCCCGCGTCGCTGCCGTTCGACCCCCTAAGGGGTTTCCGATTCCCCCGCCCTCGATGAGCTCGCTCGACCCGGACGCCGATCCGCCGACGGATGCGCCGGGGCCCGCCCGGACGGCTGTCCGTCGTCGGACCGCGGCCCGTTCGATGGCCGGTTCGAGGACGGCAAAGCGTTGAGATCGCCCCGCAGACCGGGCTACGACTTCCACGCGGTCGGTCGTAGGGTTGCGATTCGACGGCTGACGGTCGGCGCAAGCGTGTAGGCGAGTCCGTACCCGCCCGCGGCCCAGACATCAAGGGACGGGGACCGTTCGTGAGCGTTCCGGCCGAGAAAGCGGAGGTACCCTCCGGTCAATCGAGCGACCTCGGCCCGCCCGGCGCGGGCCGCGATCCGCCCGAGCAGCGTGCTCCCGAGGAGCATCCGTTCGTAGTGGACGCTCTCCCCCGTCAGCCACTCGGCAAAGTCGGCCCGGCCCCCCCGGGCGGCGAGCGCGGCCATCGCCCGGTCGGCCTCCATCGTGAGGCCGAGCCAGTACGTCTCCCTCGCTCGAGTAGTGTTGCCGGAGTGGAAGCGGTACCGCGTGAGGCGCCGGTCGTCCAGGAACAGGCCCCACGGCGACAGGACGGCGGCTAGGAACAGGAACACGTCCATGCTCATGCGGGCCTGGTCGAACGTATCGCCAACGTCCCCCTCGAGGGCGTCCCTGCGGATCGCCATAGTGCCGGAGTTGAACGTGGCGCTCGTCCGCCGGATGCCGAGGTCGAGGAGATTCGCCTTCTCGTCGGGGGAGATGTGGACCGGACCGAGCGTGTCGAAGGACGCGTCCTGCTCGTGCACCCGCCATCGGTCGGGCGGGATCGGCCGGCCGTCCCCGTCGATCACCCGCACCCGGTTTCGGTAGTAGCCAACGTCCGGGCGGGCGTGCATCACCTCGAGGATCCGCTCGAGCCGCTCGGGCTCGAACTCGTCGTCATCGTCCAGGAACGTGACGATGGGGGCGTGCGACGAGCGCACCGCCCGGTGGAGGCATCGGCTGTTCCATTGGTCGTTGTCCCGGAAGGAGGTCGCTCCGAGCGCCTCGATCGCCCGGTCGATCTCGGGGTCGTCGAAGCTTTTCGTGACGAGAACCTCGAATCGGTCGCGTCTCAGGGTCTGGGCGGCCAGAGATTGCAGCGCGAACGGAAGGAACGCCCTCCGCTCGTAGGAATGCACCACTACCGCGATCTCAGGGTCGGGAGCCACCCGCGCTCACACTCCCGCTCGCGAGGCGGTTCCGACCGCGGCGGCGGCCGCTCCCCCGGGGCCGTCGGCCCGCAGCAGACGCGACGAGAGGCGGTCCACCGAGAGACGGAGCAGCGGCTCGAGGTTCGTGGTGTCCGCCCGATTGTACCGGACGAGCGTTTCGAGCGCGGACCGGTTCCCGCGCCGGTACTCCTGCCACAGTCGGACGGCCTGCAGGCCGTCGATCCCTTCCACGCCCGACCGGTCGCCCAGCCCGAGCGTGGACTCGATCCGCTTGAGCCCACCCGAGATGCCGAGCCGGTAGAGCAGGAAGCGGAGGTCGATGTGGACGGGCGGGGCGGCCATCGCGGGGAAGACGGCACGCAGGAACGGGACGTCAAACCGGCTGCCGTTGAATGTCACGAGCACCGGGAACTGCCCGAGGTATGCCGGCAGCTCCTCGAGATCCTCGCCGGCGAGGAACGTCCGGGTCTCCCCCCGGGCGTAGACACTCGCCACCGTGACGATCCCGCCGTAAGGGGATAGGCCGGTCGTCTCGATGTCGAGGTAGGAGGTCTCCCGCTCGAACTCCGGGTAGAGCCGCCAGTGCTCCCTCTCGGGGAGGCGGCGTCCGAACCAGGCGACGTCGCGGTCGGAGAGGGCGCGCTCGCTGGCCGCGACCTCGCGCTCGATCCGGGCCCGCGAGCCGTCGGGCAGCGACCGGGTAGTCGGGGCGCTCAAGAGCTCCGTCCAGTCGCGGACACCGTTCCGCCAGAGGTCGACCTCGGCGCCCGGCCCGAACCCGGGAAGATGCTGGAACGTCGCCCGGAGCACGGCGCGCGGGAGCGGTGTACGCCTCTTATCGTATCGGTCCGCCGATCAGGGTCGAGGGTCGGCGGACTCGACCGGCAGCGGTCCGAGAGGGGCGATGAGGGCCTTCACCGCGGTCCAAAATTTCGGGACGTCGGTCTTCGAGAGGCGTTGCCCGTAGAGGGGGGCGCGGCACTCGGCCTCGAGCAGCTCCGGATCGTCGGCGTCCCAGACGAGCCGGACGACCCAGTCCTCGTGCTCCTCCTCGTAGGCGAACACGCGTTTTCTCGGGTCGGTCGTGATCGGGTTGGGTGCGAGCACGTCGAGCGGAGGATCCGGCGGCGGAGGCGGGCCGGGCATTAGGAGCATGGGGGCTGGCCGTGCCGGTAGGCGGAGCCGGATCCACGCGACCACGGGCCAGTGGGTCCGGGAGACGCCGAGCGACGGCACGTCGGCGCGCACGCGCTTGGACGATTAAGCCCACCGCCCAACGTAGCGGGGGGCCCACGCGGCCGTGCGAAGATATGAATGGGGCCGGCTCGTGTCGCCGGCGAGGCAGATGACGGCACGCGCGCCCCGCCGTTCCAACGCGCCGCCACGTCCGCCGCGCGGAGGGGCCACCGTGCGCCGCGTCGGCATCCTCGGTGCGGGGTACATGGGCCTCGCGACCGGTGTGGCGTTTGCCCACCGGGGCTTCACGGTCTTCGCCTACGACGTCAACCCACGGGTTCGCGCAGCGCTCGAGGCGGGGCGGAGCCCCTACCACGAGAAGGGCCTGGGCGCGCTGCTCCGCGAGGAGTCGCGGCGGGGGCGCTTCGTGGTACTCGACCGGGTCCAGGACCTCGCCGAACGGGCCCAGGTCGTGTTCGTCTGCCTGCCCACTCCCTCGAAGCCCGGGGGAAAGATCGACCTCGCACCCTTGTGCACGGGGGTGGCGGAGCTGGGCCGAGCGCTGCGCCCGGGCAAGGGCTACAGGGTCGTCGTCGTGAAGAGCACGGTGGTCCCCGGCACCACGCAGGGCGTCGTGGAGCCGCTCCTCCGCCGTTCCTCGCACAGGTCCGCCCGCGAGCTGGGCGTCGCCTTCAACCCCGAGTTCCTCTCCGAAGGGAGGATGGTCCACGACACGCTCCATCCCCAGAGGATCGTGCTCGGGGCCTCGGACCCCCAGGCGATCCGCTGGCTGGTCGCGCTCTACCGGGGATTCGATGCTCCGATCTTCGAACTCTCACCGTCGGCCGCGGAGCTGGTGAAGTACGCTTCCAACGCCTTCCTCGCGCTGAAGGTGTCGTTCGCCAACGAGATCGGCCGCCTGACGGAACGGCTGGACGGGAACGTGGACGAGGTGATGAACGCGGTCGGAGCGGACCCCCGGATCGGCAGGGAGTTCCTTCGCGCGGGGCCAGGCTTCGGGGGAAGCTGCTTCCGAAAGGACCTCCGGGCGATGGTCGCACGGGCGGACGAGCTCGGGGTACGATTTCGTTCGGGGGAGAACGCTCTCGCGATCAACGCAGACCAGATGGTGCACGCCATCGACCTCGTACGAAGGACCGCTGGGACGCTTCGCAACAGGACGGTAACGGTGCTCGGACTTGCGTTCAAGGCGGGGACCGACGACGTTCGGGAGTCCCGCGCGTTGCCGCTCGTGCAAGCCCTGCTCAAGGGGGGCGCTCGCGTGCGTCTCCACGACCCGGAAGCCTTGTCGAACTTCCGGAGCGAGCTGGGCCGCCTCTCGGGTGGATCGTCCCGCGTCTCGTTCTGCCCGTCGGTGGAAGGCGCGCTGCGAGGGGCCGACCTTGCGGTGCTCCAGACCGACTGGCCGCAGTACCGGCGGTGGCCGGACCGCTGGACGCAACAGATGCGCACGCCAACCTTGGTCGACCTCCGAAGAGAGATCTCCCGTGCGGTTCGAACGCGGGCGGGTCTTCGGGTGGTGGCGTTGGGCGTATCGCCGGATCGACCTCCCAACAACAGCCCTGGGCCGGCCCCGGGACGGACGGAATGACGAGAGTCCCCAAGACCCGTCCCGGGATCTCGCGCGCGACGCGTTCTATCGCCTCGAAGCGGGGCGTCGCCGGAGGGCGCAAGGCCGCGCCGGTCCCGGTTGCGCTCGTCACCGGAGCAGGCCGCGGTCTCGGACGCGCGGTGACGCGGGCGCTCGTCGGACGAAAGTACTGCGTGGTGACGTGTTCGACCTCCTCCACTGCACCGGGGCTCGGGGAGGCGCTCCACCGGAAGGTCGACGTCTCCGATCCCGCGGCGGTGGACGCGTTCATGGACGAGACAATCGCCCGGTTCGGCCGGCTGGACGTGCTCGTGAACAATGCCGGGTACGCGAACGCGCCCACGCCGATCTCCGGGACCTCGGAAGAGGTCGCGCGGCGGTGCTTCGGCACCAACGTGCTGGGCCCGTACTCCCTGATGCGGCGCGCTCTGCCCGTGATGATCGCGCAGCCGGAGGGGGGCGTGGTGATCAACATCGCTTCCCGGGCCGCGCTCGCCCCCGTTCCGGGCCTTGCCGCCTACTCCGCGAGCAAAACGGCACTCGTCTCGCTCACGCTCGCTGCGGCAAAGGAGGTGGACGAGACCCGCGTGCTCTGCGTCTCCGTCTGTCCGGGCGGCATGGACACCGAGATGCGGGCGGCCCTCTACGGTGCCGAGGACTCGTCCCGCCAGCTGAACCCAGACACGGTGGCGGCGCTCGTCGTCGACCTTGCGGCCACCCGTGCGCTGAGCGGCATTCCGGTCCGCTCCGGCTCGGCGGTCCTCGTATCGAAGGACTCCGGCGTGACCGTCCTCGAATGGCCGGAGAACGAGCGGGGCCACCGTAGCCTTATCCTGCGCTGAACGTCGCGGACGACCGGGACCGCTGCCCTCCATGACGGACCTCCGCGAGCACTCAGGCACCGCGCGGACGGTCTGTCGGGTCTGCGGCGCCCCCGAAGGCGTGCGCCCGTTCCTGTCGCTCGGGTCGCTCCCGATGGGGAACGCGTTCATCGCACCGGCGGAGATCCCCGACGAACAGCAGTTCCCGCTCGACATAGGGTTCTGCGAGCGTTGCTGCCTCGTCCAGATCGTCGAGCCCGCCCCCGTCTCCGCGATCGAGAAGGTCTACCGCAACTACTCCTACGTGCCGACCGGGGCGACGCTCGAACGCCACTACCGCGCCCTCGCGGCGGACATCGTCAGCACGGTCACCCCCCGCCCGGACGCGCTGTTCGTGGACATCGGCAGCAACGACGGCCTCCTGCTCCGCTCCATCCGCGCGCACGCGCCAGGGTGCGGGATCGTGGGCGTGGAGCCGTCTCCCAAGATCTCCGAGATCGCAAGGGGCCACGGCGTCCCCACGATCAACCGGTTCTTCGACGACGCGGCGGCCGACGAGGTGCTCTCCCTGCACGGGCCGGCGGACGTGATCAGCGCGACCCAGGTCCTCCAGCACATCCGCGACCCGGTTCGCCTGCTCCGGTCGGTGGCGCGGATGCTCCGGCCGAACGGGGTCCTCGTCCTCGAGGGTCGGGCGTACTTCCCTGATGTCGCCGAGAAGGTCGCCTTCGACACCTTCTACCACGAGCTCCTGTTCTGCTTCACCCTCCACTCGCTCCAGAACCTGATCGCCCAAGCCGGATTCGTCGTATTCCGAGCGGAGCGGAGCGACGCGTACGGCGGGTCCTTGCGGGTCTTCGCCCAGAAGCGCGAAGGCACCCGCGAACCCCTGGCCTCGGTAGCGAAGACCCTCTCCGAGGAGGTCCGCGCGGGCCTCGACAGGTTCGACGCCTACGCACGGTTCGGTGCGCAGGTGGAAGGTCTCCGGACGGCCCTCCGAAGGACCGTGAACGCGGTCCGGTCGAGCGGGCAGACGATCTCCGCCTACGGCGCTCCCTCGACCGGGACCACGCTCCTGAGCTACTGCGGGTTCGGCCTCGACCAGATCGAGTACATCGTGGACGACAACCCGTTGAAGCAGGGGCTCGTCACGCCGGGCTCCCACATCCCCATCACCGACTCGTCGGCGCTCGAGCAGAGGCCCACGGACTGCGTCCTCATCCTGGCGTGGAGGCTGAAGGACGAAATACTGGCGAGGCTCGCCCCGCTCAGGGGGAGCCGGATCAAGGGCGTGATCATCCCGCTACCCACTCCCGAACTGGTCCGTTGAGGTGACCGTACCGGACCCCCCATGATCGCGGTGACCGGAGCCGGCGGGTTCATCGGTAGCCATCTCACGGACGCGCTCCTCGCACGGGGCGAGGAAGTGCTCGCCCTCGACCTGCCCGGGAGGCTACCGGGCAACCTTCGGGAGGCGTCCCTCCGTCCCGGATTCACGTACCGCCGGTGCGACATGACCCGGGCGAACCGCGTGAACAAGGCGCTCTCGGGCCGGCCCTCGGCCGTCGTCCACGCCGCGGCCACGGTGGGCGTGGATTCGTACCATCGGACCCCCATGACCACGATCGAGTCCGGCGTCCTGGGCACGATGGCCGTCATCCACGCATGCCGGAGGGCCCCGGCCACCCGCTGCCTCTACCTCAGCTCGAGCGAGGTCTTCGGGCGCAACCCGAAGGTCCCGTGGGCGGAGAACGCCGACCGCGTTCTGGGAGACCCCTCGCTCGACCGCTGGAGCTACTCCTCGAGCAAGGGCATCTGCGAGCACCTCGTGAACGCCGCGCACACCCAGTACGGCATCGCGACCACGATCGTCCGGCCGTTCAACATCTACGGCCCGCGCCAGAGGCCCTCGTTCGTCGTCCCGATCACGGTGCACAAGCTGCTGAACGGAAGGCCGCCGGTGATCTACGGCGACGGCCTCCAGACACGCTGCTTCACGTACATCGGGGACCTGGTCGAAGGCCTCCTGCGAGCGCTCGACTCGAACGCGGCCGTCGGCGAGACGTTCAACCTGGGCAATCCGCGCGAGCGCACGATCCTTGAGCTGGTCCGCGAGACCGCGAAGGCGTGCGGTTCGGACCTGAAGGCGCGGCACGAGGACCCCCGCGCGACGTTCGGCGCCGGATTCGAGGAGATCCCTCGCCGGGTCCCGGACGTCCGCAAGGCCGCCCGGATACTGAAATGGACCCCCCGGACGGACCTTCCCGCGGGTCTCAAGGCGACGGTCGCCTGGGCCCGCTCGAACCCCGAGTGGTTGAAGATCCCGGTCGCGTGAGCCGGGCTCCCGCGGCGGGGACGTTCGGTCCTAGCCCTTCGGTTCCGCGAGGTAGGCGCGGAGGCGGTCTCCCAGCTCCGGGTCGCGGAGGGCGAACTCCACGTTCGTCCTCAGCCAGAGGAACCGGTCCCCGATATCGTAACGGCGCCCCTGGAACGTGGCTCCGTAGACCTTCTCCTTGCGCGCCAGCCGCGCGAGGGCGTCCGTGAGCTGGACCTCTCCGTTCCGGCCGGGGGCTGTCTCCCGGATCGCGTCGAATATCCCGGGCGTGAGGATGTAGGCACCGGTGATGCCGAGGCGGCTGGGTGCCTCGACCAGGGTCGGCTTCTCGACCAGGGTATGGATCTCGACTACTCCCGGCTGGACCTCCGGTCCTCCGACGATCCCGTAGTCGCCGACCTTCTCGTCGGGAACGGTCTCTATCGCCAGCACGCTGCTCTTCCCGCCCAGGGCATCGAACCGGTTGCGAAGCTGGCTAAGGAGCGGGGGGTCGCAAACGTTGATGGTGTCGCCGAGGAGGACCCCGAACGGCTCGCGGCCGACGTGGCGTTCCGCGTAGGCGACCGCGTTCGCGAGGCCGAGGGGAGCCCGCTGGCGGATGAAATGCAGGCGGACCTTCTCGGCAAGAGCCTCCAGGTCGGCGAGAACCGGAAGGTCGGCGACGTGGTCGAGCTCGGGGTTCTGGTCGAAATGGTCCTCGATCGCGCGCTTCGTGCGTCCCGTGACGATGAGCACGTCGTCCGAGCCCGAGGCGGCCGCGTCCTCGACAACGTACTGTATGACCGGTCGGTCGACGACCGGGAGCATCTCCTTGGGCATGCTCTTGGTCGCGGGAAGGAAGCGCACTCCCAGACCGGCGGCAGGAATCACAACCTTCACAGAGCGGGACCCGGCAACGGGGCATCCCGAGAATCGGGCCGTTCGATGATAACGGTTTCCTCGGCGCGCGGGGGGTCCCGCGGGGCCGGCGTTCGTCCAGCCTTCCGGCAGGGGATTAGCACGCGTCGCGACAAGCGTCCCCGTCGGGAAACGCTACGCTGGACGGTGATTTTTCGGGGTTCTAAAAAAAAGAACCACACGCGTTCTGCGTAACTGTCAAACGGATCCAGTATGCGTAGCTGCGGACGTTAGTGGCCGCGGGCTGAACAGATCGCCCGAAGGCTTTCTGCGTACACCCCGGCTCTATCGAACTCGTCTTCTACGAATGTCCTTGAAGGTCTCTCGTTTTCGAGAGGGTTTCGGGCTTAGATGCTTTCAGCCCTTATCCCTTAGCGCGTGGCTGCTCAGCGATGCCTTGCCAGACAACTGATGGACTAGAGGCGCCGATTCCCCGTTCCTCTCGTACT